>OHYS01000128.1_pt1 | contig 49847 bp, 55 predicted proteins | sample 1580301 | NCBI WGS metagenome assembly OHYS01 (sample SAMEA3882531, study PRJEB24775) | human gut metagenome | biome: human-associated habitat; feature: intestine environment; material: feces | place: Netherlands | collected 2009/2010
CAATCACAACCAAAATTTTAAATACTATATTTAATAATCGTTTTGTTTTCATTGATTTCTCCTTTCGTAAAAAAAAGAAAAAATTCGTTTAAATTTTTTCTTTATAAATATATTTAATTACCATATAAATCATCATACCATGATTTAGGTGGTTCAAAACTACCACCCCATGCAGAACCATTACCATTTTCTATCTCTATATAACTATCAGGATCTACAGGTACCTCAATAGAATCTCCAACACCAACATCACTATACTTATTAGATTTGGAAGATGAACTATTAGAATTTGATTTTTGTGATGAATTTGCAGATGACGAACCTTTAGAAGATGACTTTTTACTTTGTGATGAAGATGAAGAACTTCCTGTATTTGATTTCTTTGTAGGTGTTTCTTTCTTCTCTTCTTTCACAACAATTTCAATTTCTTTCTTTGTTTCATTATTGCTTTCATCTTTTGCAATAACAGTCGCCTTGTATGTTCCAGCTTTCTTATAATTAACCTTTGAATCATCTAAAGTCACTGTTGTTTTTGATAAATCGGTTGCTTTCAATTCTTTTTGATCTAATTTTGAATTATACTCAATTGTATATTTGTCTTTGATTTCCAATTTTGGAGCAATTGTATCTTTAACAATAACTTTCACTTTTTCAATATTATCATCATGCTTTAACAATAATTCATATTCTCCCTTAGGAGGATATTTCTTATCTTTTTCATTTTCTGCATTTACAGCTACTTCTACCTTATCTAAAAAATCTTTTTCATTCTTGAGATAATCTTCAGCCTTTACAGAAATTGAACTCCCATACTCAACTGTTACACTATCAATCTTTAATGTCATTGTTTCCTTTTGACAACCAACTAACATTGGAAACATTAAAATCATTAAACTTACAACTATTTTTCTTTTCATAATCTCCACTCTCCCACTTTTTCTTATTTTGATATTTTTAACTACTCATTCGCATATCCTTTACTTGATTTAATAATATTTTTTTCTTATTTAGTACATATATAGTTTTCACCATGTTATATGTAATAAATAGAGCAACTAAAGAAATCATTAATATGATAATTAATGATAAAACAATAGCTTGGTTTTTCACATCTACTACAGCAATACTTTTGGAGGTAAATATTTTCATTAAAAATTCATAAAAATACTTCCATATATTGGATATCATTGAAATTATAAGACCTATTGAAATAACAGTCAATATTAACTTTTTATGCTCATATCTTGAACAAACTTCTGTATATTCCATAATAAATTCATCATCAGACATATTCATATATTTACTAATGTTATCACTTGTTTCTTTTAAATTTCTCTCTCGTCGACCAGAATATGAAAGTCTATATATTATTTTATTAATTAGTTTATCTTTCTTCATACTTTTTCCTCTTATTCTAGTATATATCATTTTCAATTTATGGTTTGTCAACATTTGTCGAATTATATATTTAATTTTCTTTAATATCGACTCCACCAAATATCTTTAAATCTCTAACTTCTGAATGTTCAAAATCAATTTCCTTATATTCATTATAATATATACGTCCACCTATATTCAACAGCTTATCATATATCATATCAGTATTATATAAACCAAATTTTTCATTACTGATTAATTCAAGTTTATTAGAATCATTTATATAAAATAACGTTCTTCCTTTTTGAATCACATCATAATATGTTATATATATTGTTTTCTCTTTCAGTGCAAGATTTACATATTCTCTTAAATCTTTATTCTTGATTGTTGGTGCTGAAAATAAAATCACGTCAATATTAACGAGAATAAGAGTTATAATAAAAACTATCACAGGTATAGATGAAAGAGGATAATAAAATATAGAAATAAGACTTGATATAAAAAATATAATAATTATTGCTGTCAATATTAATTCTATATTTGATCTTTTTTTACAATGCTCAGCTTTCTCTATTAATTCTTCTATTGCAGGCAATGCTATAGGATCATCTTCAAACATATTTTTAATAAGATATAGATTTTCTAAATATAAATCAATCTTTTTTTTCATAAATTTTCTTCTCACCTCTTTTTATGATATACATCATTTTTTCTTTATATTTTCATGTGTTGACTTCATTTTTATTTATGAATGAGAATCAATATAACAAAACATTATATAAAGAACACCTAAAAGAGCAGTTATCAAACAAGGAATTCCTAAAGCTATACTAACACTTAACAACCATATCTCAAATTTTGGATCTAATTCCATTTTCTCACCTCTTTCTATTTTTGAGTTCTTCATAAAATTTTTCACGGTCATATTCAATAATAAAATTAGCAATTTCTAATAATTCATCTTGAACTTGCTTTTCTATTTCTTTTTCTTTCTCAATGCTTAAAGCATCTCCCTCAAAAAGCATATACAAATTATTGTAAACAGCATGAGAACAGTCTTTTATTTCATCTAAATAAATTTTTCTTTTCTCATCTGTCCCCGCTCTATAATTTTCAAAACAATCTTCTTTTATGAGATGCAAAACCTTAAAATTATTTTCAATACATGACATAGCACATTCTTCTAGTTTTTCTTTTGACATTCTTGTAGACACCTCTTTCTGTGGTAGATGTACCACGCTTTTGACTCATATATTTATCTTATTAACCTTGAATAATAATCATCATACATTTTTGTAAGTTCAACTAAATGATAACTATGTTTTTCATTTGAAATAAGACCAGCATTATATAAAACATTTAACTCTGTTTCCATTTTTTTTATTTCATCTAAAATGCCTTGCCCATATCTTATCTTTTCATCGAGTGTAAAGGTTTGATACTGATAAAAATAATTATCTTTTGTTTTATAAATTTCAAAAGCCAATTGATCAATATAGCGATCACCTATATCTTGTGTTGTCCATTGACATATACTTTCCTGTAGTTCTTTGTTTTCTTTTTCAATATCAACAGCACTTAATTCAATGACTTTATTATCATTATCAACAAGAGTTGCACTGTATTTGGTTCCCTCTAAATGATAAACGACTTTCTCACCAATAAAATTAATCATATTTTTTACTGGTTCAACACACATTCTTTCTGGTGTTTCAAATTTTATTTCTACTTTCATTTTTCATCTCTCTTTCTTAAAATTTATAATACAATTGAAATCATAGAATTTAAATCTAACAGTTCTTTTTTGATTATATTTGCTAATTTATCTTTTTCTTGCTTAGAAAACAAATTTACTCTTTCAAGAATAAATAATGTATATCTTGCATTATCTACACAAGTCATAATACCTTGCCCAAACATTAATTTCTCCTCAAACGTATACGAATTAAACCCCTGAATATATTCCTCTATTCTTTCTTTAATGCATGCCATATCTTCATTTAATTGTATCAAAACTAAATCTTTAATATTTTCTTCTTTTGACATTCTTTTTATTTCTCGCTTTCTTTAAATATATTATAATCAAATTAAAGGAGGTAATCATATGAATTTAATTACTCAAAAGCAAATCACAGCTATCAAAAATATGCTAAATGGTTTTAATAAAACAGAATTGCCATCATATCTTTATAAAGCTATACTTAACAACGACCCTATAATCAATTCATTAACTTCTCTTGATGGTATCATTCTTATTGACTGGCTAAAAAAAGAAATTGAAAATAATCACTAATTCATTATTAAAGATATTGTTTGGCAATATCTTTTCTTTTTTTTATGAACCACCATCTTAAAACTTTAATTACAATATTTTTAAACTCTCAGCTTGATATGTTTGAACAATCATTGGAAAATAACCATCTCCTCTAATATAATGACCTACTATGCAGTTTTCAAAATCTACATACATTTCATTTAATGAGGAACTTTTTTCACTTAACTGCTTTATTAAGTATTCATTATCTGTACTACCAGCAACTTCAATAGCCACTCGTCTTTTGGTTGATACACATGTACATGTAACGCTATAATAGACTTTATTTTGAACATTATCAGTAATCGTGATATAACCCTCAAACTTCAATAGGCCTAAACGAGTTGATAATTTTTCAACTTCAAAATCTGTTTCTTTTAACATTCTTTCATTTGATGATTTCGCTATCTTTTTTTGATGTCTTTTATAATCAAATTTTTTACCATTTTTTTCAATAACATAATGATGATCAATAATTGTTTGTTCATGATTGATTACACAAATAAACCTACGAACTTTTCTTCTTAAATCATTAACTGTCATATTATCATCTATTTCCATTTCTAAGTTTAATTTCATTTTTTTCTTCTCACTTTCTTTGAATTTATTTATAATATAATTAAAGAAGGTGAAAACAATGGATACTATAATTAGGATAATAACGCCAAAAGAAAAAGAAATGAGAGAAAAATTTCCAGAACTATACAAACAAGTAGACCGATTAAATAAATTAATAGAAAATACTGAAACTGAAAAATTAAATCAATTAACAAAAATCAACTTAAGATTTTCTCGTTATTTATATAAACACAACACTCAATCAAAATACTTAGAGTTCATATATCATGACTTTTCATACGACGAAATTATCAGTTTTATAAACTTAATTAATTATTAAAGATATTGTTTGGCAATATCTTTTCTTATTTATAAATTCTTGAATAAAGATCCGTTTCTAAAGTTCTAAAATTATTCATTATTGAATCATAGCTATATATATCAAAAATTCCTAAATCTCTTAAAAAACAAATTTGATTTTTTAATTCTTCAATTTCTTTTACGGTACCATTAAAATATCTTATTTTTTCATCAAGTGTAAATTTATTATTAAAATAATCTTCACAAAAACTAGAAATAATTGTTTTCATTCCTTCAATTCGTGCATTTATTTTATCTTGCATTTCCATTTCTACAATAAAATCATATGAACAACCTTTAAATTTTTTTGATTTATAATTTGCAATCATTCTATTATTATCTTCTATTGTAAATGCATATCCATCTTCTTTAGCAAGAAAATCAAGCTGTTTCACAAAATTACTTACCGCTTTGTGAAGTAGATTTAAAGTTATATCTTTTTCCACCTTAACATTTACATTAATCTCCATTGTTTTACCTCCTTATCATATGAAAAAGGAACTAACATTTTTTTTATTAGTTCCTTACCTTTAATTTGACATTTGAATAAGCAAAAGCAATATCAATGATATACAGCATTTTCTCTTTTTCAACAACATAATACAGTAATTTGAATTTATCTACATATGCAATTCTTAATAATTCATTATTATTAAGCATTGGCTTACTTCTTGGAAAATCACATATCATCTTTGTTATTCTTTTTGATATTCGATTTAAATTTATATTATTTTCTCTAAAAAATATTAATACACTTTCATCAAATTCAATTTTATACACTTATCTTATTGTTCCATGAACTTTAAAGCCTCTTCAAGAGAATATGTTTTTCTCTTTCCAGCTTTAATATCTAAAACTTTTTGATACTGTTCTTTCACATATGGATCATCACAGTTTTTGATTAATTCTTCTACTTCTAACGTTTCATCTACAGTCTCCATATATTTCACCTCTTTACAATAAGTATATCATATTTTTTAAAGATTTATATATCTTTTTTTTAATCCAATAGATTTGCTTGAATTTTATTGCTTAACAGTTCTTCAAGTTTAACAAGTTCTTCATAATGACTATTTGCGTACCTAAAGAATGGTTCACCTATATCTCTTGTTTTTACTTCAACTAAATTAATTGCATTCCAAGCAATTTCTTTCAATATTAACGCATCTGACATATCCATCGTAACACATGTTTTGCTTAACGATATATAATCTTCTGGTCGTTCATCTGCAAGAATTGAATTAAAAACCTCAACATACAATTCATCTGAAATCATTTCATCAATATCAGGCAGATATCCAAGAGTACATCTTAGATACCCTAATACATATTCTTCAACAACATCTAATACTGTATTACATTCTTTTAATAACTCTGCTACTATCATAACTTTTGCCTCCATATGAAAAGAACAATATTATTTTTTAATACTGTTCTTTATAAATAACTATTTAAAATTAATATCGTTTAACAATATCAATATATTTACTTTTTCTTTTTTTGATTATCGGTTATCGTCCTGATTAATTATAGATGGTATCAAACCATATAATTTTTTTAGCTATGTCATTTATTAAATAAATCACATAACATTTCTATCGCTAAAAATTATAAAACAATAACTATTTTTTTATAAGTCGCGAACCTTTGATAACGCAGATTGGAACTGCTTTTATTCACTTGTCAAGGTTCTGTTTCAAAATTTATTTTATTATTTCTTTTGTTGCTCCTGTTGCATTTGAGCGACTGGATCAGCAACTTGTTTCATGGATTGAACGATTTTTTCAACCTCTTTGATATCTACTTCTTTAACGGTCTCTGCTTTATAGCTTTGCACTAATTGAGCAAATCCATTACCACCACTCACGTAATGTCCTACGACAACATCTTCAAAATCAACAAATACTTTTCCTAGAGGGTTGTTATTCATTTTATGAGTTAAGACATCTAATAAACCTTTATTAGGACCTGTAGCTGTAACGTTAACAGTAATTTGTTTATTATTGAAGTGATTTGTGCACTTCACAGCAAACACGTTATACTTGGTATTTCTACCATCAACTTTTGCACTCTTTTCAGATGGAGCATATCCATTAAACTCCATAATAAGTAAACGCTCACTTAATTTATTGACAACAAAGTCAGTTAAAGCTAATTCTCTTTCGATAGTATTTACAATTTTCAACATATTTTCTTCACCTATTTAACCTTTTCTATTTTCTTTTTACTATTTTCTTTTTACTATTTTCTATTTACTAGTTTCTATTTTCTTAACTTTTCAAATTTTTATTATTTTTTTGATTTGTAACGAGACTTAAATGTTTTGATATTTATATTGCTAATCTATTTGTTATCTCCTTTCTACAGCAATACACTTGATTTAATATCTGTAGAAATAAAGATTTATAATTACATTCATTTTTATAAACAAAAAACTCATGCAAACTATGTTATCTAAAACATAATTCACATGAGTATGTGTCTTATTGGTGGAGCTTAGCGGAATAAAGTTTTTTGCGTAGGTTTCGGACATGGTAGCCTACGGTGCCTCGTTCATTGACAGTTAGAGTTTCGCCCCACACCTTTTCATAGATTTGGGAATAGCTTAATACCCGCCCATTATTAACTGCCAGCAGACAAAGGAGATTATATTCTTTTGTTGTTAAGGCCACTTCTTTCTGATTACAGCGCACCAGCCTTTGGCTGGGATCAATCTCAAGATCGGAGAGAGATAGCACCGGCTCCGAGGTAAACTCCCACTTTTTCAGTTCTGGATGAAGCTGCAAAAATGAAAGGAAATCTTCAAAAACCTTTTTTTCTTCCTCGTTCAGCTTCATAATGATTATTTCTCCGATGGTATCACCTCCTGGGCTTTCATCCAGGCAGCTTCTTTTAGTTTATTGAAACTTGTTTCAATAATAACGTGTTCCAGCCTGCAAGCGTCTTGCACTGCAATATCACGGGGAACCCCGGCTTCAATAAGCTGCTTTGTAAAAAACTGGTGCTTTTCATAGATTTGCTGGGCGATCTGTCGGCCCTGCTCTGTGAGGGAGAGTGTGCCATCGTCCTTTTTTAGCAGGCATTTCTTTTTAGACAGTTCCTTGACCGCCCGGCTCACAGAAGGCTTCGTCACGCCTAAATACCCTGCTACATCCACACACCGGATATAACCGTGTTTTTGTTGGAGTACAAGAACGGCTTCCAAATAGTCCTCCATAGAAGAAGTCAAAGATATGTTGCACATCTTATTGTCAGTGTTCATTACCCCAGTTTCCATCGAAAATCGCAGCATGCCTGCATCAACTCCTTATCATGGGTGATGACCCCTATCGTTTTGCCTTCGGCTGCGGCTACTGTCAATACGGCAGCGATTTTTCGCATGTTTCCCCCGTCCAGCCCGGACGTGGGTTCGTCGAAAAGCAGGATTTCCCTTCCGGATAACAAGCCGCAGGCGATAGAAAGTCTCTGCTTCTGGCCGCCAGAAAGGGCAGCCGGGTGTGTATCCTTGTAGGCATACAACCCCAGTGTTTTCAACAATGTTCTGGCATGTTCCAGCCGCCCGGAGGAAGCATCGGAATGGAGCAGCAATTCCTCCGTGACGCTGGTGGTAAAAAACTGGGTTCCTGTGTCGTTGGAACTGTACCACACCACTTTTCTGCGCTTCCCGGCAGGCAGCTTTTTTCCGCCGATATAAATTTCCCCACCGCTCTGCTTTTGCAGCCCCGCCAGAACCATGGCAAGGGTAGTTTTTCCCGCGCCGTTTCTGCCAGTCAGGGCGGTGATCTTCCCGGCGGGCAGAGAAAGATTCAGATTTTCAAAAATAAGGAGCTTTTTGCGCCTGCAGGTCAGATTCCGGCAGAAAAAATGTTCCTCCCCGGCGTTTGCAGGAACCCCCGGCAGGGAAGCCTCTGTTTCCGTGACTTCCCGCAGACCGTACCGCTTTCGTTCTTCCTCTGAAAGTTCCCTCATCTGCGCCGGCGTTTTTTCCCACTGGATGGTTCCTTCTGAAACATAGACGAAACGGTCGGCGATACCGCTTAGCCATGCCAGCCGGTGCTCCGCTATAATCAGGGTGTTTCCCTCGTCTTTCAATTTCCGAAGTATGCCCGCAAGCCTTGTAGCTCCCTCGCTGTCCAAGTTGGCCGTGGGCTCATCGCAGACATAGGTATGGGGGCGCAGTGCGTAGACCGAAGCAACCGCCACCCGCTGTTTCTCGCCGCTGGACAGCACATCCAGAGGACGCGCCCGCAGGGTCTCCAATCCCATGGAAGCGATAGCCTCATCCGTGCGTTTCCGTATTTCCTGTTTCGCCATCCCATAATTTTCACAAGCAAAGGCAACCTCCCCCGCAAGTTCCGAGGAAAAAAACTGACTCTTGGGATCCTGAAATACGCTGCCAATCTCCTGTCCAATCTTCCAAGCGGGAAGAGAAGCAATCTCTGTATAGTTTATCCAGAGGTCACCCTTTTTCGTTCCCTGATAATAGGACGGAGCCAGACCGTTGAGCAGCCTTGTCAGCGTCGTTTTCCCGCCGCCGGAAGGGCCTGTCAGCACGACACATTCCCCGTCGCAAACAGTAAGGTCAATCCCATGAACACCCTCTTCGCAGCCTTCATATTGAAATGACACATCCTTAAGAACAATCATATCCGTACACCTCCCGCAAAGAGAAATACCGCCGTCGCCCCAGTCCAGAGCGCCAGACAGATACCATCCAAGGCATCGGACCTCTTTCCATAATAGCTGCCCCGCTTTCCGGGACGCTCCGCCCCACGGGCCACCGCAGAGACCGAAAGTTGATCGGCAATCTGCAGACAGCGCAGCAGCAAGGGGACAAGCACATACTCACAGGATGCCGCCGGATGCCCCGCAAGCTGGATCGGCGTGGTCAATCCCCGGTTGCGCATGGAAAGCCAGACACTCCGCAATTCCGACTTCATAGTCGGAAAAAAACGGAACATGACCAGTAGGCCCAGAATGACAGGACTCGGCGTGTGGATACGGGATAAAAAGGCTGCCAGCTCTCCGGGCGGCGTGGTAATCAGATCCCATGATACCAGAAACACCGGCGTCAGGTTCCAGAACATCAGCACATAAAATTCCGAAAATACCGCCGGATGGAAATCGTGGAACCGGATCAGGTACAACAGAATCCCAAGCGCTGCGTAGAAAGCTGCCATGGAGCGCAGGAAACGCCAGTTTCGCTGCACTCCCAGATAAATGAATCCCGCGACTGTCAGAACGCAGGTCAGTAAAGTATCGGTAGTCAGGGATATGCCGATGATCGTACAGGCCAGTGCCCACAGCTTCACCGGGACGGCAAGATTCCTGCGGCCCATCAGAGGACTCCCGCTTTTTTGAAATGCTTGTTCACCAGCTTCCCGCCCACCAGGCTACCGAGGAAGCCGCCAAGCACGGTAAAGAGGATGATGAACGCAAGCCATCCCGGGGAGGTATAATAACGGACAAAGGAATCAATGTAGCTTTGCTCCATGCCGCTGGAGAGGGCAAAGGCTTCGTAGGTATCCCAGAAAAACCAGATCGGCAGAAGATTCACGCCGTTGTACAACAGGCTTGCCACCGACCAGGCCGCCGTCATTTTCTTTTTTGATTTCCAGCCATCCCTCCAAAGAATCGCCTCACAGATGATCCCCACCACAATGTAATACGGCAGCAGATACCAGTTTCCCATGATGAGGAACACAAGCCCCAGTATAGTCATGTAAATCAGCGTCACGAAACGCTTATGTACCCGGCTTACCACGAGAAAATAAACCGGGGCGCACAAAAACATGGTAAAGCCCACCGACAGCACCATGCTGACAAAATCGTTTGCCATGCAGACCATATTCACAATAAGCTGTATGACGATGAGCAGCACCGTAAGCAGCACCGTGGTGATTACATCCCTGACATTCCATTTCTGCGTTGTTTTCATTGAAATTTCCTCCTGATCTTTCTTTTAATCATTTGCCTGCAGCTTTTCTTTTCTTCCAAGGTTCCAGCCGATTGCCGTCTCCCGCATCTGAATAAAACGGCGGTACAGCCCCTGTTCTTCCATCAGTTCCCTGTGCGTGCCGCGTTGGACAATCCGGCCCTTATCCAAAACAAGAATCTGGTCGGCATTCCGGACTGTGGAGAGCCTGTGGGCAATCATAATGATCGTCTTGTCTTTTGTCAGCTCCGCAATCGCCGCCTGCAGTTCCCGCTCATTCTCCGGGTCCACACTGGCGGTGGCTTCGTCTAAAATGATAATCGGCGCATCCTTTAAGATGGCCCGGGCAATAGAAATGCGCTGGCGCTCCCCACCGGAAAGGGAGGCTCCGCCCTCGCCTACAAGGGTATGGTAGCCTTCCGGCAATGCCGATATAAACTCATGGCAGCACGCCTTTTTCGCCGCCTCGATCACATCTTCCCGGGTGGCGTCCAGCCTGCCGAATTTGATGTTGTTTTCAATGGTATCCTCAAAAAGATAAACATTCTGGAACACAATGGAAAAATTTTTCAGCAGACTGTCGCAGGTAAAATCTTTTACATCATGTCCGCCCACACAGATTTTCCCTTCCTGCACATCCCAAAAACGGGCAATGAGGCTTACAAGGGTCGTTTTGCCGGAGCCGGAAGGCCCTACGATGGCGCAGGTTGTTTTTTCAGGAATGATCGCGCTTACATCCTGCAGCACATTTTCCTGTCCGTAGGCAAAGGAAACGTGGGCAAGCTCAATGTCATAGTGATCCAGTGGAATATCCCCGCCATGTTCATCCAGTACCGGCGTATCCATAACGGCCTCCATACGGTCCAGGGAGGCATCGATGACACGGGCAACGGAGGCCATACTTCCCACTAGCTCCACACTGGAGTAGATCATAAAACTTGACACCAGCAGAAGCAGGCACTTGACCGGTGTGATCTCACCGCCCAGCATCAGATAAGGAGCAACGACTAAGATTGCGGATTTTGCCAGCTTGAAGATCGTCTGATAAACGCCGGTCAGCGAGGAAAAGACACTTTCCAGAATGATGTTGGCGTCCGCACTTTCCCCGATTGCCTGATTGACCGCTTTTCCCGACATTTCTCCCAATCCAAAGGCTTTCACGACGCCCATTCCCTGGATATATTCCAGAAAACCCGTCACAAGATTCGCCTGTGCGGCCTGCCGTCTGGGAGACAGCCTTTTACCTGCTTTCTGGATTCCCCCATAGACCAGCATAGAAACGGCCAGCCCCGCAAACATCAAAAGTCCGATATGCCATTCATAAAAAAGCAGCCAAACGCCTATGACAAGGGCATGGATAAAGCCTCCCGCTACTTTTTCCAGAACCATGACGGCGTTACTCTCAATATCTCCAAGTGTGGTCGTCACGGCGGCTACGATCTCACCCAGCCGGTTTTCATTGAAATACCCCATAGGAACATGTTTCATATGTTCGCCGATTTCCAGCCGTTTTTCCGAACACATGGAAAAGCTGCCAAGCGTTCTCCTGATACAGGATAGGTTATTAAAAAAGATCCGTCCGGCAATGCTTACCACCATAATGGCAAGGGATACCCAGATGGTGGAAACCGGCATGACGCCGCCCTCCGCCACTGAAAGCAGCCCTGAAAGTACCGTAAGGATCGCCATGATGGGCATCATCTCAAAAACAGAATCCAGCAGATTGAAGACAAAAGAAGCAATCAAATTCTTTCGCTGTTTTCCCGAAAATTCCAGCAGTCGTTTCATCAGTTGAATCATACAGGCGCCTCCTCTCCCATATCTTTCGCGCTGATATGCGCGGTCCACAGCTCTCTGTAAAGAGAATTGTTCCTTAACAACTCTTTGTGCGTTCCCTGGCCTTTGATGCACCCTTGATCCATTACCAGTATCTTATCTGCGCCCACGATGGTAGAAAGACGGTGGGCAATGACAATCAACGTTTTCCCTTTTACCAGTTCATTGATCGATGCCTGAATAACAGCCTCATTCTCCGGGTCGGTAAATGCGGTAGCCTCATCCAGTACCACCACGGGGCTGTTTTTTAAGATCGCCCTGGCAATGGCAATGCGCTGGCGCTCCCCACCGGACAGGCTCCCGCCGCCGTCTCCCACCAGCGTATCATATCCCTTCGGCAGGGCAGAAATAAATTCATGGCAGCTCGCCTGCTTTGCGGCGCTTACAATTTCTTCGTCCGTCGCCCCCGGTTTCCCCATGCGGATATTTTCCTTCACGGACAGATGAAACAGAAAATTGTCCTGGGACACATAAGCCACGGTATCCATGACCTGTGAGAGCGGGATGTTCCGCACATCTACTCCGCCAATCTGTACTTCTCCGCTGTCCGCCTCCCAGAAAGAAGCGATGAGGCGCGCCGCCGTTGACTTGCCTGAGCCGGAGGGTCCCACAATCGCCGTCATACCGCCCGGTACCGCATCAAAGTTGATCTGGTGCAATACTTCCGTATTTCCATATCCGAAGCAAACATTCCGGAAAGATATATGAGAATTAGGAAGTGTTACCCGTTCCTCCGGCCGTTGCATTTCCTCTGTTTCCAAAAGCCCGGCAATCTCTTTAACCGTGGAATCCACCATGGCAAGACTGTCCGTATATTGCAGTGCCTGGATCAGTGGCTTGACTAATCCAAGGGCGAGGATCACACAGGTAATTAAAACCGGCGTTTCCAGGCTGCCCTGTATATACAGATAGGCACCTAAAGGCAATACGCCCAGCAGACAGGACGGCATAATAGAAATACCCGCCACATAGAAGCTGTTGGTCTGCTTAAACCAGGTCGTCTTTGCCGCTTCATTTTCTGTTACAGCATCCATATACCTGCCATAAGAGGCAGTGCTCTGGTTAAAAGCTTTGATGACTTCAATGCCGCCGATATATTCCACAATGGCGGCATCCATATTTTTCCCCGCAGTCAGTACACGGTCATACCGCTTTGCATAGTCCTTCATCATCCCCATGTAGCACACAAGTCCAATAGGGATTGTAATCAGCGAAATCAAGGCAATGCGCCAGTCCAGGATAAAAAGATATATCAACATCAGGACTGGAACAAGAATATTCGCTGTCAGTTCTGGTATCATGTGTGCCAGCGGCAGCTCCAGCTTTTCCACCGTATCCACCAGCAGGGTCTTGAATTTACCGGAAGGTGTATCCAGAATATAACCCATGGGTACACAGGAGAGCTTCGCTGTTAATTCTGTCCGGATATTCTTTAAAATTGTAAAAGCCGAGCGATGGCTGAGTATGGTAGAAACCGTTCCAAACCAGGTGCTCCCCAGATAGCCGAGAAGTGCGGCAAGCGCCCAGAAACCAATGGGGATAAGGTCATAATTTTGACCGCATATCTGGATCACAATCTGTGAAACCGCAAAATAGGGTACAATCCCGCACACAGAACCAAGTACCGCCAGTAAGACAGAGGCTGTCATTTTCCCTTTGCACTGTGTTGCAAACCGCAGGACCCAACTGAATGTGTTATTTTTTTCCTGTTCCATTTCCTGCTCCTTTCATTTTTTCTAAAACCGTTCCGCGCATGGCTCCGGATAAATCATCTGATATTTTCCCATCCTCTAAGACCAGCACACGAGAGCAAATCGTCTGGATAAATTCATAATCATGGGTAATAATCAGCAGTATCTTCCCCTGTGCGGACAATTCTTTTGCAAGCCTCCCCACCTCCTGCATACTTTTTAAATCAAGCCCACTGGTGGGTTCGTCAAAAATCAATAACTCCTTTTCGCAAAGCAGACTGACCGCTACGGCAAGGCGCTGCTTTTGTCCCCCCGAAAGGGAGAGAGGGTGCCGGTCTTTGAAATCCAACAGATCAAGCCATTCAAGCGCCTTTTCAACGGCTGCGGTGTCTGGGGCTTTCACACCAAGTAAACACTCAGCTTCTACGCTGTCCGTAAACAGTTGATGCCCCACATCTTGCATAACCATGTAAGAACACTTTCTCCGCTGTTTCTCCGCGAGAGCCTTTCCCTGCAGCAAAACAGTCCCACTATCATTTTTTTGTAATCCACACAAGACACGGGCAAGCGTTGTTTTTCCCACACCGTTTTTCCCAACAACAGCAATGACTTCTCCGCCATGAGCAGTAAAACTCAGATCTTGGAAGATTGTCTGTTTTCCAAGACGGACTGATATTCCCTGCACTTCTAACTCATTACTGCTTGTTTTTGGAGCGATAGCAGTTTTCTTTACATGAGACAGGTTTCTGCACCGAAGCCCCATGGCAAGAATCTCACTTTCAGGCAATGCCTGAAAATCGGTAAGCGTCATATCCTTCAGAATTTTCCCTCCGTGCATATAAACAACACGATCTGCAACATCCATCAGATACCAGAGCCTGTGTTCCGCAATAATAATCGTTTTTCCCTGCGCTTTCACTCTTTGAAGCAGATCAGTCAGCTCTTCAATGGCTCCCATATCCAAATTAGAGGATGGTTCGTCTAAGACAAAGATTTCTGATTCCGTTGCATAAACAGAAGCAAAAGCGATCTTCTGTTTCTCACCGCCTGAAAGTTCAAAAATATTTCTTTTACGGAGTACAGACAAATTTAATTCACGGCTGGTTTTCTCAAGGCACATTTTTAATTTCTCTTGTGGTAAGGCTCGATTCTCCAAACCAAACACAATCTCACTGTCTGTATCTGTATTAAAAAACTGTGTGCGTGGGTTCTGAAAAACAGAGCCTACATAGTCTGAAATATCCGCAATATCTGTTTTCGTTACATCCAGCCCACATACAGAAATTTCACCTGACAGTTCTCCACTGAAAAAATGTGGAATAAGCCCGTTAATCAGGCGTGTAATTGTAGTCTTTCCACAGCCGCTTCCCCCGCACAGCAAAACACATTGCCCTTTTGGAATCTCAAGAGAAACATTATGCAGCCCATTATTCTCCTTCCCATCATAAGAAAAGGAAACGTTTTTTAAAGAAATCATCAGAACCACCCCTTTCCATTTGCCAGGAACGCAAGAACAATCACGGTTATATACGCAACCAAAACCAGCATATCCATCACATGAAAACGAACGGTCTCCATGCAGGTACGTCTTTGTACATGATCAATGCCTCTTGTAATGGCTGCCTGTGTAATTTCATCCGATATTTTAGAAGCAGATACCAGCATGGGGACATAAACATACTCCATCGTCCGCATAGGATGGCGGAGAATCCCTGCGGCTGTTACAGGTATTCCCCGCAGAGCCATTGCATCCTTAATCGAATTCCATTCTTCCCCCATCGTAGGAAAATACCTCAGAGTGATAGAAAGAGAAATCGTGAACCCTTTCGGCAAGCGGAGCTTTCCAACCGCAGCTAAAAATTCGCTGACACGCGTGGTAGAAATAAGCAGACTCCCTAACATAAAACAGGGGATCAGCTTGCGAATGTAAACTGCAAACATATAAATAATGCCGCCAGCACTCACTGGCAATAAAGGAACAAGCCAAAGCTGAATTGCCAGTAAGGCAAGAAACAATGCTGCATATTTTAAAGCCGTATAAATCTTCTTTGTACTGAGCAACAGTAAAAAAGGTAATGCGGCAAAAATACACTCAATCGTAATACTCCCGTTCAGAAAGACGGAAATACTGGTTATAGCTAAAATAAGTAATTTTGTGCGGGGATCTATCTTCATTTAAACAATCCCCGCCTTTTCAAAATGCTTTTTCAACAGTTTTTTGCCAATAAAGCCGCCAATGAAAGCACAGAGAATTGTCCCAATCAGCATCGCCGGGATGGCCCACCAGTTTGCGCCAATAGAATCAATTACACCAGCGAAAGAAGATACATCTCCTTTTTTGCTCATAAACTCGTCAAACTGCGCAGGCATAATAGCCATTGGAACATAGGCTCCCATAGGAGATAACGCAAATAAGCAATAAGCCGTCATATTTCTTTTAAAAGATTTAAATCCACCGGACGCGCAGATAAAATCTGCGATAATACCTAACACCACAAAAAATGCTGACATCATCCAGAACATCCCGGTAATGAACAAAAGAATACCCGAAATAATTCCAAGAATTGTGATAGCCCCTCTTTTAGGAATTTTTGCTATATAGAGCATAAATACGGTTCCTGTAAACAAAGCTACGATCATTGGCATGAACGGGAAAGTAATGGGCGTCATCTGCGCAATTCCACCGATGATAAATGCGACAGCCGAATAAATAAGCGAGAAGATACCGACGGAAATAAAATCCCGTGTTTGCAGTTTCTGTGATTTTTTGTTCATGATAATAACCTCCTGATTTTTTAGTTAGGTGAAGCTAACCTTTAGAGTGAAAATTAAGGCTCATTTGAGCCTTAACATGCCTTCCCAGCCGCAGTTAAAGAAAGTGGCAAGCTCATTTACATATTGAATTGCGTGTTCTCTCGTCATATCATGAGCCACCGTTTCAAAAACAGCGGTGAAATAGGCGCTTGTAATCATGTGGTGAAGTTCACGGCTGACAGTCCCCTCCAGCTTACCAAGCTGTCGAAGCCGTTCATAATAAAGTTCTGTCTGGGTAACTTCAATTTCTACCAGATCATGAATATAACTGGAGTACTTTGTTCCTTCGGAACAGCATATCACCAATTTGAAAGCATCAAAATTGTCGTAGATAAAATTGATAAAATGATTTAAATAATCTGTTGATAATTCTCTGCTTTGAGCCGCTTTATCCTCCGGAATCAACTCGAAATGTGCCTGCTGCGCCGCCTTGAACTGCTCCATCAGACCATCTGCAGGCTCGGAGACCAGCGCCTCAAAAAGCGCTGCTTTGTCCGGATAATATCCATAAAACGCCCCCTGAGTAAAGCCAGCTTCCTTAACGATACTGCGGAGCGAGGCATCCTTAAAGCCTTTCGTTAAAAATTCCCGTTTCCCAATTTCAAGAATTTTACGTTGGGTTTCTGTGTGCTCAGCCATATCTAAATATTCCTTTCCATCCAACATATCACCGATATATATCACCGATATATATCACCGATATGATAGCACGGATCGGTTGCCTTGTCAACAGTATTTTGGGTTGAGCACATAAAAGGCAGGAAAAGATAGGCAAGGGCAAGATATTGATACCGTGCCATTTCCTCAAGGTATGCTCTTGCTTTATTTCTCCAGCAGCTTTATGTACCCAGCCGCACTGCACGGCTGGGCTTTTCTTTTTTGAGGTTGTTAATAGGCCGGGGTGCCGTACCCATAAATCTCATAGTACCCAATGGGATAGCTGTTCTGCCGCACGGAATCACCAGAGTTGCCCTCTACGGTGTAGACACGGCCATTCTCCACTTTCTCCACAATCCCCACATGGTCGGAAGAACCATCCTGGCCTCCATCATCCCAATCGAAAAAGATGATGTCGCCGGGGCGCGGCTCGTAGCTGTTATCCTGCCACAGCCCGCGCTCCTTGAACCAGGGTACACCCTGGGACGCGCAGGCCGCAAACTTCGGAACAACACCGGCGTCGATATAACCGCACTCATTGGCACACCAGCTCACAAAGCAGGCGCACCATTCCACCCGGCTGTTAAAGCCGTACCAGCTCCAATAGGGAGCGCCGCCTGTGTTCCCCACCTGGGAAAGCGCCACGGTAACGATCTCGCCATCGCCTCCGGTAATACCATAGAGTACCTGTGACCAAAGGGAATTATTCTCGTCATCCAGAAGCTCCGCCATCTGTTCCCGCTGATCTTCGTCAAAACCGAACTGATTGGCCATCTCCTCCGCAGTCTTATGGCTGACGGTGATATACAGATAAGTGCGGGTGACAGTCGTTTCCGTTTCTACGATATTTCCATTTCCATCATCTGAGGTTTCAATGATGGTTTCCGTCTGGGTAGCGGTACTGGACGAGATTTCATTCATCTGCCAGAAAATATCCTTTAAGAGCTGCTTTTTGGAATCGTCCATAGTGGCCACTTCCTGGGCAGCGTCCGGGTCGGTGGTAGTTTTTACCGCGTAAACCGCCAGAACCTCTTTCCAAACCGCCCGGCTCCCGGACATCTCCAGCACGTCATAGCTGTGGGCCGCTTTAATCTCGTCAAGGTTTTCCTGGTATTCGGTATTGATCTCCTGCACGGCGGTCTGCATGGTCTGTCCGGTGCCGGAGTCCTCCCCAGAGAAGAAAATCCCAAAGCAGGAGCCGATAATCAAACCAATGAGGCAGATCACGATAATGACCAGCACCGCAATCCAGCCTCCCGCAGCGATGGCCGCGATCAGCGCCTTGGTTGCAGCTATAATGGCTTTCACCGCCGCGATGGTAGCCTTGACCGCCACCTTTGCCGCAGTCACAGCCGCTTTCGCCGCAGCGCGGGCAGCATGGGCGGCAGCTCTGGCGGCCCTGGCCGTGGCCTGGGCTGTCCTCTGGGCAGCCTTTGCCGCTTGCTGTGTCGTCTTGATACTGGCCTTGGCTGTCTTTTCCGCTGTTTTGATGGATTTACTGGCTGTTTTTACCGTCCCTTTGGCGGTAGAGGACGCCTGCTTGATGGTCTTGCGGCTCCTGTCCACCGTTTTTATGCTTTTCTGGCCCCGATCCAGGGTCTTAACAGCTCCGCGCTCCTGCCGGATGGTTTTCACCGGCTCCGAAACACGGTCTGCCGACCGTCTGGTCTGCCTTGCCGCCTGTTTCTCCGCTTGTTTTTTAGGCTGTTCGGCTGCGACCCTGCACTTCTGGATTTTTTCTTTTACCTTGGAAATGTTCTCTTTGGTGGTCTTAACCCCTTTTCGGCCCTGCTTGTCAAATTGGTGGATAGCTTCACGGGCTGTATTTTCAACCCCAGAAGAAACACGGTCGGACGCATACTCGCCGGGAGAGCCTTCCTCTGCATACAGGCCATGCTCGCCCTTGTCTTTGGTGCGGATATATGCCTCCTTCATCCGTTCGGAAGCAACCGCCGCCTTGTCAATCGCTTTAATGCCCTTTTCGGCAACATTCCTTGTCTTAATGCCCTTACCCATAGGCTTCACCTCCTTCCCAGGGCGGGCGCGCCCTTATGCCTCAATCTTCTTAGCCACCACAACCATCCTGCCGTTTGGCCGGGAATATTCGCAGGTGGAGAGGGTGATAAGCTGGTCGCCATATTCCGCAGTCACGCCCGTATCATAGAGGGCCAGCGCCTTGCACTGGGCAATATACTCATCAAAAGCCTCGGCGCTCTCCGCATGGACAAAGTGGTAATACTTGAAGCCGTCCTCGGAATAAGCCACCGTCTTAAAGGCGGCGACCACCTCATACTCCCCAAAGCCATCCAGCGTGTCAAAATGGATGATCGTATGCTCCCGGTAGAAATCCTCGCTCTCGTATTTGCACAGGTCGGAGAACATCGAGCCGTTGTTCATGTGGTGGCCGTACAGCACCAGATTGTCGGACAGGCCGATGTCACAGTTTTCCTGGATATAAGGCACCCCATAGCTGCTGTACGATTTATCAAAGGCGTGTTTGAGGTAAAAATCCGGGCTGTCCTTGGTCTGCATGACCGGATAATCAATCCGGGTGCTGGGAATGGAAATCCATCCCACCAGGTCGCTGTTCTGGGCGTACACCTCCGCATACTTTTCAAACGCAGTTACTTTCTTCGGGGTCTGTTCCGGGGTGTCGGCAGCTTCCAGAGATGGAAGTTCTGTATCCTCTTTCACCAGTTCCGCCACTTCCTCAAAGGCTTCGGCGCTCTGTTTCTGGTCGAGGTATTCGCGGGCCAGCATAGCCCCGGAGAAAAGGAAAAGGGCGGCACAAAAGGCCGCCCCTGCGATCATCAGTCTGGTTTTCACTTTATTACTCATTTTCTTTACCCTCCTTATCGCGCCTGCTCTTTGCCGGCCGCCTGCCGGTGCGGTGCAGCCGGTGCCGCTCTCAGCCCCCGAAGTTCCGATTTTACGGAAAATCTCTCACCGCCTGCTTTTTCCGCCAACCGGCCCGCGCCGCGTTCCATCCCGGAAAAGATCTTGCCGCAGGACAGAAATAGGCCCCGCAGCTTAGCAAGCACACCCTTATCGGCCTCCAACTCCTGAGCCTGCTGTACTTCTTTGCCTACAAGGGCGCGTCCGGCGCTTTTCATGTGGCTTCCCGCCTGGTGCAATTCCGCCCGGATCACATCCAACTTCCCGGCACACTGTTCCATCGCCCTGCCAGCGTGAGAGAAGCCGCGCTCCATCCGGGAGAGAACGGCGGGAATCCGCAAAGCCTGCACCGCTTGACGCAGGGCGGAGCGCCCTTTTCCCCGAAAGGTCTGCACCATGCGCCCGGCAGAGGAAATAAGATTTGCCTTGGCGGTGAAAACCATCGTCCGGGTCTGCTGGATTTTTCCTTCCGTCGCCGTCACAAGCTGGGCGCACCGGGCGCGGATTCCCTTGTCGTGGAGCTTGCCTACCTCCAGGCGCATTTCTTTCATTTCCTCCATCATCTGAGCCAGCTTCCCCTCCAGACTGTCCATATAGCCCACCAGGGCCTGCACTTCTTCCTTTTGCTTTTGAAGGTTGTTCTGCTCCAGTACGGAGAGAAGCTCCTTGATCTGGGGGTGTTCCCCCAGGGTGTAGGTTAGTTCAGCCATTTTCTGTTCCTCCTATCAAAGCGGTTTACCGGGCTGGGGCCTCCTGCTTTCTGGCAGGCGGCAGTTCCCGGCAGTATTCCGGGTAACGGATTTTTATGCCCTCCATGAAGTAGGGGCCAAACTCACAGCAGAACAAGTCCTCCGGGGAATAGGCGTTGCTGTGCTCCGGGTCGGTATAGCCGTTCCAGAGATTGAAGGCAAGGCGGCACACCCGGACGGTGCCGCTGGTCTGCCAGCCGCCGTTCATACCCTCCGGTTCAATACAGTCCTGCCCAAAATCAAACATCTGGCGGATGTTGGCCCTTGTTTCCGGGGCGATCCCCATGACATAGAAAAAGGCCCGGTGGTAACAGTCGTTCCGCTTGGCCTCGCTCATCATATCCAAAAAGAAATCCCGGTGTTCTGAGGACGCAAACCGGATATTAAGTCTGTTCATATCAAAACTGTCCTTTCAAAAATAAGTTCCATACGAATCGCTTCCTTTTCTGACCAATGGCATTTTCACCTCCTGTATGCGCCGCTTTGCCAGCGCATAGTATTCTGGCTGAATTTCCGTACCCAAATAGAGCCTGCCGGTCTGAATGGCAGCCAAAGCGGTGCTGCCGGTTCCCATATAGCCGTCAAAAATCAACTCCCCCGGCATACTGGATAACTGAATCAGCCACGAAAGGAACTCGGTATTTTTCACCGTAGGATGAAAAATCTGATTCTTTTTCTGCCAGGTTGAATTGTAGGTTGCCTTGGGATATTCTTCGCCAAACCAACAGGCAGGGAAGCGCGTTTTATACTTCTTGCTGGGACTACGTCCGGCATGGAATAAGGTTCCTTCCTTTTTCCGGTTTTGCAGAAGTGTGGTGTGGTTGAACGCCCGCCGCCCTTTCTGGCAAAATATAAGCCATTCCGCATTGTTGGCAAAACTCCCTTGTAAATCCCCCAGGCCACCAATGGTGTTCTTTTCGATTACCAGACAATTTTTAATCTGGAATCCAGCTTCCTGCAGACAAGCATAGTGTTCTGGGTAACAGTCAAAACGGGTAAAAAAATAGGCATGGGCGTTATGCTGTAAAATGCGGTAACTCTCCCGTGCCAGTTGTTTGTAGTCAATTCCTGTATCACCTGTCAGCAGAGGATGGGGATGCTTGGCAAAATGATTTTGATAGGAAATACCATAGGGCGGGTCGGTAAGGATCAAAGATACCGCGCCGTCCGGGATTTCGGCTAACAGTTCCATGCAGTCCATGCAATAAATCTGATTGTAAAAACAGGTTGCCTCGTGTCCTTTCAAAAACAAGTTCAATACTGATTTTTTCCTTTCTGGTAATAAGTTTTATTCTCATATGACTTTTGCCGTTTTTACATAAGGAAAAGGCATATTCACCTGTAACAGCAAACACGCCTTTCCAAATACCGTCCTATCATCCGTAATCTTCATGTTCCAACATAAAACTCAATCAACGAAAACCTCCTCTCCGCCGAACACGCCCTCGCCGGGCTTGGTGGTCATCAAGGCATACAACTTTGTGCTGCGCGGGAACCGATTGACAAAGGGCACCAGGGCGCTGCCGTAACGGATCAGGCCGCAGCCTGCGTCCGCATTGGTGACGTAGCTCATCTGCTCCCTGGAAATATTGAGGAGCTTGGAGAGCTTTTCCCGGTCGGAAGCCGCCTGGTTCAGCATAACAATAAACTCCGAGTTGCTGAGCATGGTGCTGGCCTGCACGGAATCCAGCAGGTACTCCACATTCTGGGTGATGGCTGTGGGGTAGGCCCCGCGTTTTCTGAACTGCCGCCACGCAGAGTTGAAGAAGATCCCGCTCTGCTCATTTTCAAACATCACATGGAACTCGTCGATAAAGACGTGGGTGCGCTTGCCCCGTTTCCAGTTGAGGGTCACGCGGTTCAAAATCGTGTCGGTAATGACGAGGGAACCGGCTGGCTTTAGCTGCTCACCCAGGCCGTGGATGTCGAACACCACATAGGGCTTGCTCAAATCCACGGTGCTTTCCCGGCCAAAGATGTCCAGGGAGCCGGTGGTGTAAAGCTCCAGGGAAAGGGCGATCTCCTTTGCCTTTTCCTCCGGCTGCTCCAGCAGCTTGTTGCGCAGATCGCAGAGGGTGGCGGCCCGCCCGGCCTTTTCCGCCTCCGGGTACACCAGGGCGGTACAGCGGTCGATGATGGATTTGTGCTGCGGCCCCACGCCCCGCTTGTCGATCTGCTCAATGAGGGACATGATAAACTGGCTTTTTTCCACGATGGGGTTCTGCTCGCCGTAGCCCTCTACCATATACATGGCGTTTAGGCGGTCTTTGCCGCCCGCCACCAGATGGGCCACCGTAGCTTTTTCCCGGCCCAGGGCTTTCACCAGCGCGCCAAACTCGCCCTCCGGGTCACACACGAGGATTTCGTCCTCGGCGTAATCTGGATGGAGCATGAGGAAGGCGATGAGTTCCTTCACCGCAAAGGATTTGCCAGCGCCGGGAACTCCCAGGTAAAAAGAGGACTGGTTGAGCAGGTTTGCCTTATTGCACATGATGAGGTTGTGGGAGATGGCGTTCTCTCCAAAGTAAATGCCGCCCTTGTCCTGGATCTCCTGTACCTTAAAGGGGATGAACACCGCCAAACTTTCGGTGGTGAGGGTGCGGAACGCATTGATTTTCCTCGCCCCGATGGGCAGGGCTGTGTTCAGCCCGTCAAGCTGCTGGAATTTCAGCACCGCAAGCTGGCACATGTGCTTTCTTGCCACGGAAAGCACCGCCTCGGTATCGCTGTCAAGCTGCTCCTTGGTGTCGGCGGTGATGGCCAGGGTAATCACCGCAAACATCATGCGCTGGTCGCGGGTGGTGAGGTCGTCCAGGAACTCCTTGCTCTCCTTGCGCTGCAATTCCATGTCATAGGGCACTACGGCGGAAAAGTTGTTGTTAGCGTTCTGGCGGCGCTGCCAGTTGGTGATATTGGTTTCCACCCCCAGCAGACGGTTCTCCACCTCCCGCACGGCCTCATCGGTGGGCACCGGAACCACATCAATGGAGAACATCAGGTTGCGGTTGAAATCGGTAAGCTCCGTCACCATGTTATCTTTGATATAAGAGGCGTAGTCTTTGAGAAACAGTACCCGGCAGAACTTATCCCCCAGCTTCAGATAGTCGCTGTTCTTCTCCATGCTGTCCGGGCAGATATAGTCCTTGAAATCATGGCCATGCTTCGCCTTAGCCGCCAGGTCAAAGGAAAACTCTGCCTCCTCGCCTTGGCGGTAGAAGTCGTGCAGGATACGCAGCCGTTCGGAAGCGTCCAGTTCCACGCACTTGGAACCCAGGGCTGCAAAATGGGAAATAAGGTCGGCCCCCACGCGGGAGAAATAGGCGCGGGCCTCCTCAATATCTTTCTTTACCACGGAGATGGTAATATATTTTTCCTGGGTGATCCCGTTTGCTCCGGTTGCCTTATCAAGCAGCATTTGATTGTATTCCCTGCGATACTCGTCCCGGAAATCCTCCTGCATGGGCATGAGGATGGACTGCTCAAAATTGGCCTTGTTCATCCTCCGGTTGTTGATGGTAATCTTCGTCACCGCCCCGGAATCCAGGGAATTGAGAAGTTCCGAGTAGATGAGGAACATACTCTCCTTATCCTCGCGGCTTGCCACCAGATAGTTAATATCCGAAAAGCGGTAGGTTTTGGAGAACTTGTTTCCGGTCAAAAAAATACCGTCCGGCCAGATACGGCGGACGGGGATCACATCCTGCACCTTTCGGGGTACGGTATATCGTTCCTTGTCCTGCTTGGACATGGTTTTGAGTGTCTTAATCATGCTTTGCCTCCTTCCGTTTATGAAAATGTTTCGGTTCTTTGGACTGACGCTTGACGGGTCGTCCGGTTTGCTGCCCCTCGATGGTATCTTTCAGAGCCGCATAGTAGTAGTTGCTGTCCTCGAACTTAAATTCCTTCGGCTCCAGCATTTCCGAGCGCAGCCACGCCCAGATGAATTGTTCCGCTGTCATGCCATGATAGGTGATGAACCCCAGCATAGCAAAGGGTGCTGCCCCCAAAATGCACATCCAGGACAGGGTTTCCACCCCAAAATAGGGGCGCAGGATAAAGTAAAGGCCCACGGCTACACCGCAGGCCAGTACCGAAAAGATGAACTGCCGCATACTCAAACCGAAAAACATGGATTCGGTGTAATTGCGGATTTCGCGGTTGATCTTGACTTCCAAAATGCCACCTCCTGTTATCGCTCAAGCTCTTGTTTCTTTTTGACCTGGGAGCCTATGGCGGCCTGCCGGTCATAGAGTTTCATCGCGTCCATGCCGTCATAATATTCCTCCCTGGCTAACCGTTCCCTGGTAATACCGTGTTGCTTACAATAATGCAGATATTTCTGCACACCAGCCGGATGTTCCAGCTTATCTTGCAGATTTTCAATCTCATACCAAATGCAGCAGTGGGATTCCAGCGACATGAAAGCCACCGAATAGCCCTGCTCCAGAGCTTCAAATAGCTCTGAATCAAAGAAAAAGACATCCTCGTTGATTTCAATCGGCTGTCTATCCTCCTGCAAGGGATAAAGGATCATGATCTCGCCTCCATAGGACGCATAGGCAACTGCATTTTCTGGAGAGTTCTTGCTGCCCTTAACCAATAAATATTGAATTTTATAGTTTTCCTCATCCGGCATGTCCAGCCCCCGGTTCCATTGATAGGATTCTGTGCGCTTTAGGGCGCGCTCGGCAAGCCTCATCAGCTTTTCATTACTCATGTTCATACTTACCCTCCATTTCTTAACGCTTGTTGTACTCCGTCTTTGAAAATATAAAAACGCTTCATACATCCTCCTTTACAGGCCCATCATCTCGCGCACCACGCGGTCGGCCATCTTCACTGCGCCTACGAGGACGAGCATGTTAAAGACCAATTCTCCAATATAGCTCCACACCTGCGTCACTGCCGCCGCATTGGGGTCAATGGCAGGCGGGGAAGCCGCGAACAGGGAGAAGATAATACAGGCCAGCACGATGATGGCCCCCTCCAGGCACACCGCCGCATAGGATTTGATAAAGCTCTTGCCCACGTTCTGCGTTGGTTCCCCAGCAAAGGTGGACAGGGGCACCGGCGCGATGGCCGTGTAAAGTAGGGTAAGCGCCCAGCGCCTTGCCGCATTACTGCGGTAGGTTTCCAAACGCTCCCCTCCAAACCGGACGTACACCTCTCGATGTATCCGGCTTTCCAGATATCAGTCTAACTTTCCATTGTGCAGCTTTACATGGCAGGAGTGGCACAGCGCCATTGTCTTGCGTTTACGCGCAATCATTTGGCGTTCCCATTCTGCCTTACCACTTAAATCTTTCAGTTTTCGGACATGATGGATTTCAATATCCTCTGTTTCGGCTCCGCAGAACTCGCAGATATGGCCTTGCAACCGGTCTATCAGCCGGGTATAGCGGCGGTTCTCATTGGCCCTGCCAATGATGTCCGGGTTTTCCGTTACAACGACTTTGTCGTTATGACGCATGCCCTGATTGTAAAACACCACAGATTTTGTCCCGTTTTTCGTTGAATACGATACAGTAAAATCCCCGTTGCGGCAGTATTTGCGAATAATTTTCCGCATGCTCGTCCGATACTTTCCGGCGAAGGTCTTGTACATGCTGAACTTCATCACGTAGAGGAAAGAGTTCAACACCGTTGCATTGTTTGCCAGCCGATAATAATTGTACATGCCCCGCACTTCTGCATTGTACTGGTTCAAAATCTCAATATCATCCAGGCGTATCAGCCCCGGACGCCGTACCGGTTCCCATACCTCTTTGTTCCCATGGGTTTTGTCATAGCTGATTTTCAGCGCGCCATAGGAGAGCAGGCGGTTCAGCCATTTCTCTTTCGGCACGTACAGCTTGACTTTCCCTACATAGGTTCGGCGTGTAAAACCCGTCTTTGTCCGGGTACTGTTTTGTTCCCGGCTGACTGTAATCAGATATCCGAGGAAGTGGGCGAAGTCACTTCCGTGGGTGATGAGCGTTTTTTCCGGGGACATCTCCAAATGAAGATGTCCCTTGATGAACGTCCCCACATCGGATTTGACCTGCCTCGCATCCTCTTTGCTCCCAATCACACCAATCAGGAAATCATCAGCATAACGGACATAAACAACCCGTCTGTATTCCGTATCCATAGGGTCGCTGTAAGGGATAGAGCGCAGTCGGCTATTAAGTTCCTGTATCTGCGCCATGACCTCCCGGCGTTTTTCCTTACTGATTTTTGCTTCATTGCGTTTCAGCCATTCCTGTTTTCCGCGCCGGACATCCAACGGCTTTTTGTAGGCCGGGTTAATTTTCCGTTTTGTACCGCAGTTAAAGGATTTGGCATACTCTGCCATAAATACGTCCAGTTCATTGAGGTAGATATTCGCCAGAATTGGGCTAATCAGCGACCCTTGCGGGGTGCCGGAATAGGTGTTGTGATACTCCCAATTTTCCATATATCCCGCTTTCAGGAATTTCCAAATTAGGCCGATGAAATGCTCATCCGCAATGCGCCTGCGCAGTATCTGCACCAGCACATGATGGTCAACGTTGTCAAAACATCCTTTGATATCACCCTCAACAAACCATTTGACCCCCGTGTAGTTCCGCTTGATATATTGCAGGGCCGTATGACAGCTCCGCTTTGGGCGGAATCCATGGGAAGTAACGTGAAAGGTAGGTTCATAAATGCTTTCCAGTATCATGCGCACCACCTCTTGCACCAGCTTGTCATCGAAGGACGGAATACCAAGAGGACGTGTTTTTCCGTTTGCTTTTGGGATATACGTTCTTCTGGCAGGTTTTGGCTGATAACTGAAATCCTTCAGTTTTTGAATGAGGACTTCAATTCGCTTCATACTCATGCCATCGATTGTTTTCCCATCGCTTCCGGCTGTCATGTTGCCGGGTTTTGCTTGGATACGCTCATACGCCAGCAGATAAAATGCCGGATTGTACAGGTTCCGATAGAGCCTTTGATAGTGGTAATCTTTGCTTGCTGCTTTTGATGTCAGACTTTCCAAAACGTTCTTTGGACTTCTCATAGTGCCTCACGCACCTTTCCATTGATAGTTTGGTTGATATCCTGCCGCCCTTCGCCATGTGCAAGGCTTTCCCTTGCTCGGACTACTACGGCGGCTCCGTTGCCATACCGGATTTTCAGGCTCTGAAAGCCATAGCCTATAAGGGCGTTCCAGGTTAGGCAATCCCCGGTTAGGCAGTTTGGGACAGCGTGTTGTGATGTCGGAATGGGTTTTCGTCCGTTATCCGCTTACTGCGGTTGGCTGTCGTGGGTATTTCGCAATCGGCATCTACCTGTCACCGATTGCCACGGCATGCGGCGAATACAACTATCCTGCGCCGCCGGCTCAAGTATGCCGCCTTGGACTACCCTTCAAGCAATCCAGCTTTATTCCTCATTCACAACGTTTCACCTTGCCGTTCAGTAGTGGTTAGATAGTTTCCCAACTTACGACGTTGCCGATATGCTACACTCCCCATTGGGTTTCCCCGCCGGATAAATCGGTTGGTGATAGGATAATTTGCACCTCCCTTCGGAATACCTTTTCCTACTGCCGCGCTACTGGCAGAATCCCAAATTGCCCGCGAGCTACTTTGGCTTACGCCGCAGCCCTTCCGGGCGCACGATAGAGCTTAAAAAACCGCCCGTAGACGGTCATAATCATAATGAAGCTGAGGACAGTGATGAACAGCCCGCCGATGAGCGTTACCGCCCACAAGGGGATAGATTCAAAAAAGCCGCAGCTTTCCACCGCGTCAATGACTTCCTGTGGGAGAACCGTCTGCTGTGCCGAACCGAATCCGGCTGCGTTCATAATCGTGGAAACAAGCCCCTGGACGATATTGAAAAGGGCCATCATCAGTTCCAGCCCATAGGTTACAACGCCCTTGGCGATGGCAAACCGGATAAACAGCTTCAGCGCGTGTTCCGGCTTTTTCACCTCGGCAAAGCTGCCGCAGGTGCGCATGACGCCCACTACAAAGAACAGCACTAAAAGCGCCAGGCCAATGGCCCGTACCGCGTCATTGATGTTGACAATGACGCTCCAAATCGTACCGCCCTTAAACTGCTCCGGACTTTGGGTGATGAGCTGCCAGATCTCAGACAGGTACTTGTTCCAGGTGTCCAGGGCGTTCTGCAGGTTTTGCACAACCCAGTTATCACTCAAAACACATTCCTCCTTTCCAGCAGGATAAGGGGCGGGCCGGTATGCCCGCCCCCGCACTGTCGTATTTTTCGTTTATCTTTCGCCGCGCTCCGGCGAACTGCGGACAATGCCGTACACATCGTCCACAAAATAGCGCCCTACAAAGGGATTGAACATCGCATGGCATTTCACACCATTGTACTCGGCCAGGTAGTCGTTATCCCCCAGGCGCTTGAGGATGGTCGCTTCGCCCAGCACGTTTTTCTCCCCCTGCTTCAAAGAGTGGATATAGCACTCGCATTTCAAATTCATGGCAAACTCCTTTCCACTGGGCCAATCAGCCGGTAATCAGGGTCAAAATCTCCTTGGCAAAAGTGATGACAACACCACCGGCCAAAGTGAGGAAACCGTTGGCTCGCTGGCTGGGGTCGTGGGATTTGAGGGAGAGGCCGATCTGCACCACACCGAAGCCCAGCAGGATCATACCAATGGCCCGGATGAGGCCAAAAATGAAATCGCTGAGGTTGTTGATAACGGTCAACGGATCGCCGGCGGCAAAAGCTGTGGTGGTGCAGCAGCACAGCAGGAACACCAAGGCCGAGTAGACCGCAAGGGCACGTTTGCTCTTTTGGCCCATGGGCAGGCGATGGGTTTCCTTGTTCTTATTTTCCTTGTTAAACAGTCTCATTTTGCTTTTCCTCCTTGAATTGAAAGATTTTCTCCATGTCCTCGTCGGACAGAAGCTCACAAAGTTCATCCGGCTCCTTGACTTTTTCCAGGTCGCCGGGGGTAAGGCGGCCAATAACCATATCCGCCACAGCGTTTTCCGTACCGCCGTGGGTGAAGGCTGGCGCGCCGCCATCGGTGGTGTATTTCACATAAGGGTGCTTTAACAGGTCGTACTTTTCATCCATCAGCGGCGGTTCCCCACGGATAAAGAGCAGGGCCAGGCGGTTGTCTAACATCCGCACTTCGTCCGGGGTCATCAGTTCCCGGCCCGTGATCTGGTTATTGGTCGAGTAGCTGCCGGAATGTCCGGTGCTCTTGCCGTAGGTGTCCAGCCAGAGGGTGCTCTTGCCCAGATAGCTTTCGGAGATGAGCTTGTGGGTGGACGATTCGTTGCCGCCCAGGTACAAAAACTCGTCACAGTTGCCCATGATGGATTCCCATTGCTTCTCGTACAGCGCCTTTAACTGGGCAATGTTCTGGATAATGATGGAAACGGATATATTTCTCGATCTCATGGTTGCCAATAGCTTATCGCCGTGTGATTTAGGCAGGCTCGGTAGACCTGCCCGGCTTTTTAAGCCTCTTGCGCTTTCACGCAAGCGTAGACTATATCTTCACCCCGCCATGGGGCGGGGGCGCACCGCTTCGGCCCCCTTGGGCCTACTCCATACCGGATAGCCGTTGAACTTTCCCTTACGGGCTTAGCTGCTGGTTGCCCATTGAAAACAGTACACAGGGTTTGACCATATACCATCCCGTCGCTTTTTTCTGCTTTCGCCGCGTTCACACCGACCCCCAGAGAGGGCTTGTGTTGTAGCGCGCCGGGCTTTAGGGGGTTCCAGCAATTCAATGCGTATTTTTTCACACACCTCGCGGTATGCGGACTCAAATAGATTTAAGTCGTCGGGCAAGCTGACGTTGGCAAACTCGTCCATCAAAAAATGCACCGGCACGGGCAGGCTCCCGCCGTGTACCCGGTCGGCGCTGTAAAACAACTCCTGAAAAGTGCTGGCATACAAAAGGCTCACCAGGAAGTTAAAGCTGGCGTCGTTGTCCGGGATAAGGGCAAAGAGCGCCACCTTCTTTTCTCCCAGTCTGGCCAACTCCAGCTCATCGGTGGCTGTGAGGGCTGCCACCGATGAAAGGTTGAACTTCTCCAACCGCGAGGCAAGGGTGATCTGGATGGATTTGAGGGTCTTGGCGCTGCCGGAGCGGTAGTCCTTGTAATACTTCACCGCGATGTGGTCGGGGGAACGCATTTCCAACCGGTCAAACAGCTCATCCAACGGGGATTGGTAGGAATCATCATCCTCCCGCACTTCACCGGCCCGGAGCATTTCCATCACCATGGGGAAATTTTTCTCGTCCTCCGGTGCTTCATAATGAAGGTAGAACACCAGCGCCATGAGAAGCATACTGGCCGCCGTATCCCAGAAGGGGTCGTTACTCTGGCTCCCTTTGGGGGTGGTGGCTTTGAACAGGTTTGTCACCATCTTCTGCACATCGTTGTCGTTCTTGAGATAAGCGAAAGGATTGTAGCAGTGGCTTTTCTCCATGTTCAAAAGGTCAACCACCTTGATCTCATACCCCTGCCGTTTTAGCAGGCCGCCGCAGTCCCTCAGCAGCTCACCTTTACAGTCCAGGATGAAGAAAGAGGTATTGGCCTGGCAGAGGTTCACTTTTGCGTAGAAGCGGCTCTTTCCCGCGCCGCTGCCGCCGCAGACCAGGGTGTTTAACGTCCTGCGGTGCTTTTTCCCGTCCAGCCCCATGCGGACATGCTGGGTAAAAATGCGGTTTTGGAACGGGTCTTTATCCCGGTATTTCTTGTTCACGGCCCGCGGATCGCCCCATTTGGCGGAACCGTGTTCCTCGCCCCTGCGGTAAGTGCGCCGGGATGAGAGGTAAATCCCAATGCCCAGCCCATAGGCGGCCATAAAAATGAGGACAGCTTTTCCGCTGTCCTCACACCATACGATCTGAAAGGGATGGTTCATCGCCGCAGGCAGGGCCTCCAGGATTTCGGAAAGCCCACCGGAAAGGGAAGGCGCAATCAGCAGGGCAAGCCATATCACCGGGAAAAGCCCCAGGGCATAGAGCCAGAGGCCGCCCGTCTTGTTATCGGGCTTCATCCCGACGCTTCGCTTTCTTGTCTTTTTGGGATGGGGCGTCAATGGTTTTCAGCAGAACATCCTCTACCGGGCCGGGATCGCGCTGTTCCTCCAGCATGTCGTTGCGCAACTCGTTGAGGGCGCGGATCATAATCCCGTGCTCATAGCTGTCCAGCGTAAGGACAACCTTTTCCTGTCGTTCCATCGGTCAAACCTCCTTTACCGTTCCTGTTCTTTCTGCCTGCTGGCGCGGGTGAGGCCCATGGCCCTGGCCATGCGGCCATTGAGTTCCTTAAAGGTGTCGCGCATATCCGTAAGGGCCGCCGGAACCACCTCTTTGGGGTCTTGCCCCTGGAGCACACCGTCAAGCCGGGAAATGTCATACTCCTGTGCGTCCACACCATACCGTTTGCAGAGCATATAGCTCACCGCGTAGGCTTTGTAGCCCTCTGTCTCGCGGGAATACCCTTCCCGGTTTCTGACAAGCTGCACATTGGCCACCTCCAGGGAAACGCAGCGGAAGATGTCCGGCGCATCCATGCCCTTTTTCACCAGGATGGCGTTCTGCTCCGGGTCATACAAAGCGCCCCGTCCCTGGGGTAGTTCCTCCGTTGCATGGATGGGCGCTGGGGAACTGGCGATGAGGCCCTTTAGGAGCAGGCGTTCATCGTAATTCACCTGGGGCTGGGCCTCACCCCGCGCCGTGGTCTGGGAAACGTCAAACACTTCCTTGGCAAAGAAGTTCTGGCCTACGCTGCCGTCCTCACGCCGGTACGCCTTTCCCGGTTCCAGGATGATGATGGGCAGGCGCTTTTCTTCTTCCAGAATCTCAATACCCTGGGAAGCCCATTCCTTATAGCCGCCCACGCGCTGGGCGTTGGGGCACTGTTCCCCGATAAGGATGGCGTTACGGGCAGAGTGGAAGGGGAACCGGCTCTGCACATCCAGATATGCTTTCATATCGCCCCGGCCCTCGGAAAACTCGCCAAACTTCTTATCCAGGGTGGCGTAGGCTTCCCCCCGCTGCTTTTCCTCGCGGAGCTGCCACCATTGTTTTTTCGGCTTTTCCTTTTGCGGCTTCGGCTTCTGGACAGGTTCTTTTTGGGGCTGCTGTTCAAACAGATCGTCAAAGTTATTCATCACAGATTACCTCTCTTTCGATTTTGATTTCTTTTTGGGCTTTGGCTGTTGGTGCCTGGTGGTTTTCTGCGCCGCCTTCTTCTGGGGCGCTGCCGGTTCCTCGTGCCGGGCGGCTTCCGCCTCTTTCTTCCGCTGGGTCTGGATGTCCCGCAGCTCCTGCCGGACAGAAGGCTTCCCGTCCCCATCAGAAGTACCCCTTGCGGAGCTGCTGCTGTTCTCTGAGATAGGCGCGGACGGATGGGATTTCTCCGCCGCTCCCGTAAAAGGGGCGTTTTTCTCCGCCGCCGGATTTTCCGCCTGCGCCTTTTCCTTTTGGGCGGGTTTCTCCATCAGCTCGTCCAGAAGTTTGTCGTCCTCGCTCTTTTCCGGCGCAGCTTTCTCCGGGGCTTCCGGTTCGCTGCCGCGCTCCTCGCGGGATTTCTCGATGTCCTCCTTGATGGACGCGGTATCCACCACCGTGAGGTTGAACTTCTCCACGATCCGGTTGGCCCTGGCCGCGTCGTCCTGGAATACCAGGATGTCGATGGTATCATCCTCTTTCCTCACAGGGATCGGGGCATAGAGGATTCCATAGCCCTTTGCCTGCTTGGCAAACTCCGGGGCGTCCTCCTTCTTGATGGTGTAAACCTTTAAGGGGCGCTTTTCCCGTAGCATGGCTTCAATACGGGCCTTGCCCTTGGTTTTCTTCTGGTCTTTCAAGACCGTGTAAAGGGCGGCGGCCAGATTTTTGGCGGCTGCGCCTGTAATCTTGAGGGCCACTTCCGCACCCTCCAGGCTCATGCGCACCACCTGTTCCGCCGCGTCGCCTGAGTTATACATAGAAAATCATCTCCTTTCCGTCCGGCCTGCTTCCTGCCGGGCCTTATCCGTTTTCCCGGCCTGCTGTTCCTCGCGGGCTGCCCGTATCTTCTCTTTGAGAGAGAGGGAACGCGCCGCGATGTCCTCGCACAGTTTTACCTCCCGGCGCAGGTCTTTCAGCCGCCCGGAGAGGGCAGCGATCTCCGCCCGGATCTGTTCATGCCGGGCGGGGTCGGCCAGCACCGCCTTGGTGCGCAGCTTCCGGTACAGGCTTTTTCGCTGTTCGGTTAGGCCGGTAAGCTGAGATTTCACATCGGCTTCATAGGCGTTGAGCTGCTCCAGGGTGTCAATGCTGTGGTGGGAAAGCAGCCTTGCCTCGTCCGTCAATTCCTGCGCCCGGATCAAGTCCTCCCGCAGCACGTGGGGCACATGGCCCGGCTGCCGCTTCTGCTTTTTGGGGAATACCCCCAGCAGATAACAGTAGTGGAAGTAGAGGGCGCGAAAGCCCGTCACCTTCCTGGCCTGCTTCAAATCCCCCGAAAGCCTGCACCGCTTCGGCTCCGGCGCTGCCTCCCTTTGCGGGCGACGCTGGGCCAGAATCCGTCTGCGGATGTTCTCCAGGGAATACGCTTCGCCCAGGTTGCGCATGAGCTTTCTTCCGCTGTCCCTGCCGGGCGCTCGCACGGTGATGTCCTTGCCCACTTTGATGTCGTAGCCCATCTGCCGCAGGTGATAAAAAAACTGCCTCTCCGTCATTGACTGGCGGATGGCAGCGTCCACATCGGCTTTGATGAGGGAAAGGTAAGTGGGGCGGCCCTCCTGTTCGGCCCGCCACTCCCCGTAGTGCTTGGATTTTCCCCGCTGGGGATGTTCGATCACGGACAGCCCATACTCCCGGCACAGCCGGTCGGATTCCCGCTGCATGTCGTAGTAATCCTTTTCGGTACGGTGGTACTTGATCCCGTCAATGAACGAAACCGTGTTCACCACAAAGTGGTTGTGCAGGTGATTGGATTTATCCAGGTGGGTTGCCACCAGCACCTGGTATTTCTCACCCCACAATGCTTTTGCCAACTTCAGCCCGATCTCATGGGCCATTTCCGGGGTGGCCTTGCCGGGGGCAAAGCTCTGATAGCCGTGATAAGCCACCGTGCCTTCCTCCTTGCCAAACCGCTTTTTTACGGCCATCATCTCATCACGGGCGGTGGTGGGGCTGCAATTCACCCCGGAAACAAATCGCTGCATGACAGGCACATCCTCATCGTCCACCACCGCTTTTCCCGTTTTCTTCTGCTGGATGGCATACTCGATCACGTCGGAAAGGCCCTGGGCCTCCTTTGTGTCCATGTCTGGTTTCTCAAAGCTGGCGGGGTTTTCCGTCTTGTCCGGGTTTTCGATATAGATGAGAACCTTGCCCAGCCAACCGTTTACCCGCCAGATGGATGTGGTAGCCACGTCACACCGCGCTTCGCTTATCGCTTTTGCCGCAAGCGTCAAAAGGCTCACCGCTGCGCGGGTGTTCCTTTTCCCCACGAAGCAGGCTTCGCGGGGGCCCCTCCATGTCCATGGGCTTTGGCAAAATCACCGCCTTGGTAATGTCCCGGATAAGTTGATCGAATCTTTGCAGGGCCTCGTCATACCGGCGCTCGTCCATCACCCCCAGCACATGGGCTTTCTGGGCGATCTGGTTTAAGTTGTTCCCAATGCTGTGCAGCTCCCGCATAAAATCGAAATACGCCGGGGGCGGCGCGTCCTGGGGAACCAGGCCGTTTATCAGGTGGCGCAGGTATGCTTCGCGTGAGAGCCTGCTTTTCTTCACATGCTTGTTTAACAGCTCGGCCTCTTTGCGGTTTAAGCGCACTTTAATCTCGATGTTCCGCTTGCCCATGGCCCTCCTCCTTTCCGATACGGTTGATCTGCACAAGGCACATGGCAGTGACACCGCCCAGGCTGCCCAGCAGAAAACCAATGATGAAAAACAAAAATTCCATGAAAATCTCCGTCCTTTCCAAAGGGGTTTTAGGGGGCGTTCCCCCTAACAAGCTGCCGTTTGTCCCCAAACGGCGATGCTTGCTGGTACATACACATTCCATTCCCCGCAGGGGAATACCAAACGTTCCAAAAAACAACTCATCGTTCGCCCCGGTCGCGGCTGCGGCCCCTGGGGTAGAACTCCACGTCCTTGAAACTGTCCGCGTCCAGGATATATTCGCTGTTCTTCCAGCGGTCGGCTACGATCTGACGGGCCTCCTCGCGGCTTTCCGCTTCTACCGTGACGGTCATTTCCAGCGTTTCTCGGATGGTGATGTCATACTCGTTCATCGCTCCTGCTCCTTTCTTTTGGTGCCCCGGATGGGAATACCCAGCCGATGGCAGAGGGTATCGTTCACATCTTTGCCCCTGGGCGGCGGGCGGTTTTTGACTTCATACTCCCTGGGGATCACCGTCTGGATGGCCTGGGCCGCCAGCCTGCCAGCCGTATCGTTATCCAGATGGAGATAGACCGTTTTCACATGAGGGTTTTCCTCCAGAAAGCGGGTAAGGGCCACCGGCAGCTTGCTCTCCGCAATCTTTTTCTTCGGCTGGTACACCCCGGCCAGAGACAGCAGGTTGTGCCGCCGCCAGTCAATTCCGTCCAGCTTACAGAGGGTGGCGTAGGACATGACGTCAATGGCGCACTCGCACAAATGGACAGCCGGATTTTCCACACAGGCGGGCAGGGAAAAAGAATAGTGCTTGTCGCTGCCGCTCAAATCCCCGTGGAACCGGGCTTCGCCAATCCCGCGCAGGCAGCCGAACCGCGCCTTGCCGGTCTGGTCAAAACCGACGAACACCACATTTCCATGGCCCTTATTCCGGCTCTCATAAATGCGCCCGGTCTGGACGCAGTAGTCCAAAATTTCCTGGTCAATGCCCCGGCCTCTGAGATAAGCCATCATCGCCCGGTTGTCCGGGGCGGGCGGCGGCAAGAGCAGGTGCTTGGGTTTTTCCTCCCTAGTAACAGGTGTAAGGGCAGACGTCGGGATAGCGGCCCTGCCGACAACGGCTTCCATTGCCTCCAGAAAAGAGCAGCCCTTGACTTTGATGAGGTAGTCCAGTGCACTGTAACCGCCGATCCCACGGGAGAACCAGCACCATTTGCCATTGGAAATACGCAGGCTGTCGTGTTCCCTGGTGCAGTAGACGTTGCCGGAAACGTGGACAAGCTCCTGCGGCTCGCAGGCTTGCAGATAGGAAAACAAATCTACTTCCCGCGCTTTTTCGATCACGTCCTGGTCATAAAAAGGCATAAAAAATACAGCCCCCTTCACATAGCTGTAAATTAGCTGCCCGCATGGGGTAGCTGGCTATGTAAAGGGGGCTGTATTCTTTGGATATGTAAAAACGGTGCAGATTACTCCGCACCGTCACTTGTTATTCCGTCCTGAAAGCGTCGATCATTTTCAAGTAAGCAAATCCGTCTGCATGGCCCTGGAAATAGAGCTGCTCCCGTTCCAGGTTATCTGCCTGCATATACAGCCGGATAAATTCTTTTAGGGTTTCATGCTCCTCCGTGGAAAGATGAAGTTCCCCATCGCCCTCCATCAATGTGGCAATACAGGGATTTTGGCGCTTCAAATCTTCCATCTGGTCTTTTAATGCCGCATATTCCGGGTTGCTTTCTGACAAGCTCATCATAACGTCGCTGTCAATCTCCGTAAACTGCGCTGAGAGGCGCTCCGGGAATGGACAATAACTGTCACCCATCATTCGTCACCTCCTGTTCCGATTATTTTGAATCCACTATAATCCTCCCTCAGCGCAGCGTCAAATGTGCGATCATCGTTCCAGGCCCACCACTTTCCGGGCAGGCGGTTCTTCGCCCTCGTCGGGAGCGCTGTCGATGAGCGTCTTATCTTTCTGATCCATATTTAGCAGGATGTTCAGCTCTTTGAGCCGTTTGGTTTTCTCCGCCAGTTCCTCCTCACGGGCAAAGGGCATTTGCAGCTCGGTGCGGGCGTTTTTAAGCTGGCCTTTCGTTTCCTCCAGGCTGCCTTGCTCTGCCTGCAAACTTCCCGCCAGGTTTTCCAAGGCATTGTCCAGACGGGTGATATTGCCGAATACGTCTGCGCCCAGCGTCACCGTATGGGAGAGGGTGCCCTTTAGGGTAATACGGTACTCGTTGCTGTGGCTGTCATAGGCCAGCACCATGGAAAAGCCCCGGTAGCTGCCCAAAAGAACCGCGTCGGAGCCGGTCATCCTGGTGCAAACGTCGATGATGGCCTTACCTGCGTCCTCCTTTTCCTCATACTGTTTGCCCTCAATTACCATACCGCAGAACCCTTCTTTCGCTTTCGGGTGGGCGGCTGCCAGCGCCACGTCCTTTTCATAGCCTGCAATCCGTTCGGTGAGGCCCGCGATCTGCTCCGGGTATTTACGCAGCACCAATTCCTCCAGGGCGTACATCTGGTTCAGATAGCTGGCCTTGAGCATATTCAGCTTTGCCACCTCCATATCCAGGTTGCACTTTTCAATGATAAGCGGGTTTCCGGTGCCCAGCGCCTTGATCTCGGAATAGCTGAGAGCCGTTTCGTCCACATCGTCCGCCACACGGACGGGGGATTTGCTGGTCATGATCTGGGCGATGAATTTCTGCTTGTTCTCCACCAACTGGTAGAGGTAAGCGTCAAACGTACCCTCGGTCACATAGCGGAAGATCTCCACCTCCTCGTTATCGTTGCCCTGGCGCACAATGCGGCCCAGCCGCTGCTGAAGGTCGGAAGGCCGCCAGGGGCAGTCCAGGTCGTGCAGGGCGATGAGCTTATCCTGGACGTTTGTACCCGCGCCCATCTTCTGGGTGCTGCCCATCAGCACCCGTATCTGCCCGGTGCGGACTTTCGCAAACAGTTCCTTCTTTTTGGCCTCGCTGTCGGCGTCATGGATAAACGCGATTTCATCCTCCGGGATACCCTGCTCCATGAGCTTCTTTTTCAAATCGTCATATACGTTGAAAGAACCGTCTTTGGTGGGCGTTGACAGGTCGCAGAACACAAGCTGGGTGGAACGCTTTTCTTTGGTCTGCTCCCAGATTCGATACACGTTGCGGGCGCAGACCGCCACTTTCCCATTGGGGTCATCGGCGGCCAGCGGGTTGATGAGCCGCATATCCAGGGCCAGCTTGCGGCCATCGTTGGTAATGCGCAGCATGTTGTCCTCGTGGGGGTCAACGCCTCCGGCCCGGATTTTTTCCGCCCGTTCCGCCAGCCCTTTTATCATTTCCTGCTGAAGTTCGGACGGTTTGATCACCTCCGTGTGGAAATTGGCCTTTGGCACAGGAAGTTTCAGCATATCTGCTGTCTGGATGTCCGCCACCTGCTTAAAGGCACTCATCAGTTCCGGCAGGTTATAAAACTTGGCAAACCGGGTCTTGGCCCGGTAGCCGCTGCCCTCCGGGGACAGTTCGATGGCGGTGACAGTTTCACCGAAGTTGCTCGCCCAGTCGTCGAAGTGGATCAGTCCCATCTCCTGTAAGGTGCGGTACTGCAAGTAACGCTGAATGGTGTAAAGCTCCACCATACTGTTGGAAATGGGGGTGCCGGTGGCAAAGATCGCGCCGCGCCCGCCAGTGAGTTCATCCAGATAGCGGCATTTCATAAAGAGGTCGGAGCTTTTCTGCGCTTCGGTCTGGGCGATCCCGCCTACGTTGCGCATTTTTGTCATTAAAAAGAGGTTCTTAAAATAATGGCTCTCATCCACAAAGAGGCGGTCAACGCCTAACTGCTCAAACGTCACCACATCGTCCTTGCGGCTCTGGTCGTTGAGTTTGGCCAACTTTGCCTCTAAAGATTTCCGGGTGCGCTCCATCTGCTTGATGGTGTAGCGTTCCGCTTTCTGTGCTTTGGCCTGTTCAATGCCAAACAGGATTTCGTCGATCTGCTGCTGTAAGATCGCCTGCTGGCGCTCAAAACTCATGGGGATTTTTTCAAACTGGCTGTGGCCGATGATGATGGCGTCGTAATCCCCGGTGGCAATCCGGCTGCAAAACTTCTTGCGGTTCTGGGTTTCAAAATCCTTTTTCGTGGCAACTAAGATGTTGGCGCTGGGGTAGAGCTGGAGCCATTCCGCCGCCCATTGCTCGGTGATGTGGTTGGGCACCACCACAAGCGACTTGGTACATAGCCCCAGCCGCTTCATTTCCATGGCGGCGGCCACCATTTCAAAGGTTTTGCCCGCGCCCACTTCATGAGCCAGCAGGGTATTCCCACCGTAGAGGACATGGGCGATGGCACCCACCTGATGGGGGCGCAGGGCGATCTCCGGGTTCATGCCCTCAAAGCGGATATGCTGTCCATCGTATTCGCGGGGCCGGATGGAGTTGAATATCTCATTGTAGATGGCGCACAGCCGCTCCCTGCGGTTGATGTCTTTCCATATCCATTCGGAAAACTTCTGCTTGATCAGTTCCTGCCTGTCCTGGGCGATGGCGGTTTCCTTTTTGTTGAGCACCGCCTTTTTGTTGCCGTTCTCATCCTCGATATAGTCGAACACCCGCACGTCTTTCTGATTCAGCGTCTGCTCCAGGATGTGGTAGGCGCTCATACGCTTGGTGCCGTAGGTGGTGTTGGCCTTGACATTGGCCCGGTCAAAGTTTTTCTCCGTGATGGCCCACTGGCCGGTAGCCTCAGAGCGCAGGATTTTTATTCGGCTCCGGGCTTGCCCGTAGGGGGTAAGAAGCTCCATCATAAACTGCTGGTACACGTCGATGGGCACCCAGTTGGCTCCAATGCGCACACCGATCTCTCCAGCGCCCAGGTCTTGTGGCTGGACAGCCTCCAAAGCCTCCACCTGTCTGCGGGCGGCTTCCTTCTGGCTCTCCGGGGCCACCTCCAAAAAGGCTTTTGCCATCCGCAGCTTGCGGCGCACATTTCCGGAAAGGTACTCGTCCGCTGTCACGGGAGAAAAGGCTTGCAGGCTTGGGGACATTTCCTTTAGCTGCTCTGGGTTTTCCGGGCCTTCAATGTTGCGGAAGATCACGCCGGCAAGCTCGCTCTCCAGTTCCTCCGGGGATTTGCTGGACAGCTCGGCCATATAGTCCAAATCTACGCAGGCTTTCTCCGCAATCGAAACGGCCAGGGCTTCGCTGGCGGTGTCCACACTGGTGACTGCCACATGGGGCCGGATGGTGCGCTTGGTGAACATGTCGGCTTTTCTTTTTAGGTTGCCCTGCTCGTCCAGCACCTCCAAAGAACACAAAAGGCAATAGCTGGAGTCCTCCGAAAAGGCCAGCTTATTGCCCCGGCTGCTGATAAGACCGTATTTCTTTGTGAAGCTGTCGTATAAGCTATTGAGTTTTTCCTGCCCGGCTTTGATGTCCTCGTCGGGGTAGCCCTCGGTCTGGTACTCAATGAGCCTGCGTACACATTCCCGCAGCTCGATCATGCCCCGGATTCGGTTTTCTGCGGTGACAGATACCTCCACAGGGTGCATGAGGCTGTTTTCCCGGTAGTACACCTGCCCGTCCACAATGGTATAACTAAAATTCTTTACGTTAGGGTCTGCGGGGATGGAGCGATCTTCCTCGTCCGGTTCTTCCAGTTCATAGGGTTTGATCTCTGCCTGTAAAAACTGGATGGCCTCGGAAAGCTGTTCCGACAAATCTGCTCCTGGGGTGGGCTTGCACACAAGCTGGGGGCCAAACGGCCCGGAGATGATCTCCAAATCTCCCAGCACCATTTCCGGGTGCTGCTGATAATACCGATTGAGGCTCACCGTCCGGTGGCGGGTTTCCCCGGCGGCATTTACATGGTCATTTTCATGGATGATGTCCACATCCACCCAGTCCGGTGTTTCCACATCGGTGCTGCGCTGCCGGTCTAACTTTTGAAAAAACAGCACGTCCGTGGTGATGTCGGCGCCCGCGTTCTGGGAAAATGTGTTATTGGGCAGGCGGATGGCCCCGATGAGGTCGCACCGCTGGGCAATATACTTGCGCACTTTATTGTCGCGTTTATCAAAGGTGCCGCCGCTGATCCCGTTTGAGGTGATCAGCGCCAGGACGCCTCCGGGACGCACCTTGTCGATGGCCTTGGCAAAAAAGTAATCATGGATGAGGAAGTTGTTCTTGTCGTACCTCTTGTCCATTACCTTGAAATCCCCAAAGGGGACGTTGCCTACCACCACATCAAAGAAGCTGTCGGGCATTTGCACCTTTTCAAAGCCGTTTACGGAAATGCTGGCGTTCTGGTAAAGCTGCTGCGCGATTCTGCCGCTGATACTGTCCAGCTCCACACCGTAGGCTTTGCTGCCTGCCATATCTGCCGGGAGCAGCCCCAGAAAATTTCCCGTTCCGCAGGACGGTTCTAAGATATTCCCCTGCGTAAAGCCCATCTGGGAGAGGGCTTTGTAGATTCCCCGGATAACAACGGGCGGCGTGTAAAAGGCGGTGAGGGAGCTGGCCCTGGCCGCCGCATACTCATCCTCATCCAGAAGGATTTTCAGCTCCTGGTAGTGGGGGCTGGTTGCTTCAAAACAGTCTGCAAGGCCGCCCCAGCCCACATAGCGGGATAGCACTTCCTGTTCTTCCGGGGCAGCCAGCCGTTCCTCCGCTTCGATCTGCTTCAAGGTGCGGATGGCGGCAACATTGGCCGCATATTTCTCGCCGGGGGTGCCGTGCCCCAGGGCGTCGTCGGTGATGTGGAAATCATGGCGCTGTTCCCTGGGGATTTCCGGGTGCAGAGGGGCAAAGGCCACACGCTCGCGGCTGGAGCGTTTTTGCGGCAGGCGGGCCGGTTCTTCTTTTTGAGGCTGTGTTCCAGGCTGCTCCGGGCTGGCTGGCTGTTCGCCGGAAAGGGCTTGTCTGGCCTGTTCCATGGCCCGTTCATCCGGGAAATCCCCGTAAACGCGCAGCCATCTGTTTTCTTGCAGGTCATAAACGGCAGCGCCATCATAGGCAAAGCCATCCTCGCCATCCATGGTGCCATCCACATACTTTTGCGCAGCCTGTTCCGCCTCTGCAAGCGTTTGGTAGTCCAGCTTTTCGTCAAAGCCGTTTTCAAAATGATGGTACACGGCCACCTCATAAGGCGGTTCCATGCGCCGGGCGTAACGGTCGATGTCCTCCGGGGTGATCCATTCCGGTTTATCTGGAAGAGAGGCATACAGTTCCCGCATTTTAGCGATCTGTTCCCGCACGTTTCCGGCCCACAGGTGCTTTTCTGCCCGTCCTCCAGCGCCCAGAAAGTAGTCGCAGTCGGATTTTAAGCGGCCCAGCAGACGGTAATCACCCTGGGAAAGCGGGTTCTCCTGGGAAACACGGACGGATTCCAGTTCTTCCTCTGAAACGGAAACGAGGCTATCAAAGTCCAGCCCCTCCAGTTCATTTTGGATCAGCCCTTCCAGGCTTTCATATTGCCTGCGCTCCAGAAACTGTCCGTCCAGATAACGCTCAATGCGGTAATTTACCAAATCGGCATTGACCTGGATAGGGATTTCCTCGTCTGTGACGGTGGTATAGGCAAGGCCCACAGTTTCCAGGTTGCTGAAATCGGCTGGGCTGCCATATTCCGCCTCGCAAAAATGGTTGATAAGTTCCTGGGCCGCGTCCAATGGAGCCTGTTTCGGTTTCTCGTCCAAAAACTCACGCTCAATGAAGTCGGCAATATCCTGGCTGCCGCCTCTGCCGCCATGGGCCTGGTATTCGGCAATGCCATCTGCAATCAATTCCTCCGAAACCGCATACCCGGCTTCTTCCAGATACCCTGCGATTTCTTCCTGCTGGGTCTGATCCGGGGTAAGCGCCGGGGGCAGCTCCCCGATCTGCTCCATACAGAGGGTGATGTCTGCCGCGATTTCTTCTTCCGGGTCGGCATGGTCGAGGAAAGATTGCAGCAGCCTGCGGATTTCCTCCTTCTGGGCAGGATTGTGAAGCTGCCGGGCGATGTTCTCCACCGCCTGGGCGTCATCTTCACCGTAGCCCATGCGGGAACCATCAAACTCCCCGATCAGGCGCAGTACCTGGGCTGCCAACGCTGGATAGGGGTCTGCGGCTTCTTCTTTTTGAGGTTGTTCCTGCACTTTAGGCGGCGTATGAAACACAGGCCCGTCCTGGGTGGCGGAAATGGTCATTTCCGAGGTATCGGCAATCCGTTGGATCTCCTCCCGCACCGTCTGGGGCATTTCCTCATCGTAAATCTGCACCGTGCGGTCGGGGGCGATGTGGGCTACTGTTTTGTAATCTCCGTGTTCTTCCTCCAGCCTGTTCCAAACAGTCAAACCATTCCCCAGATGTCCATAGCCCAGGTCATAGGCTTTTTCCGGGGGCATGGCGGGGGCCGCAGGCTCCTTGTTGTGTTCCGCAAAGAGTGTAAAGGTGCCCTGGCGGAAAGCAGAGAGGTTTTCAAAAGCTGTTTTCCGCCACTCATACATCCGGTCATCCTGCGGGGTCGCCTCCCACACAAGCGCCATCATCTGATAGATTTCTTCCACGCGGGCCGGGTCGTCAAGCTGCGGCTCAATGAGCTTTACTGCGTCCCAATAGTCGAACCCAAAAGGATAAGGATGGGGCTGTTCCTGGGGCACATTCCCAAAGAAAGTATAAATGTTCCGGGCAAGCTGGTGTTTCTCATACTGCGGCATGGCGGCCCGGTCGTCCTCGGATAAGAACCGCCCCTGGGCAATCATGGCGCTGACGCGCTTTTCTACCGCGTTCCATTTCAGTTCCACCTTGGCATAAGGCTCTGAAATGCTGCCGTGGCTGAACGAAACGCCTTTGCCCTTTTGGTAGGTCACATCATCGTTTCCGCCGCTATATCCGCTGTATTCCCCATGGTAATTCTTTAAGAAATTCTCGCGCTCCTTGCGGTCTGCGTGGTTGCGGTAGAAGGAATACACGGCCAGACGGTAATCGGTGCTGCGTTTCCCGCCCCGGAGAAGATGGTCAATTTCATCCCCGGAAATGAAGAAACGCCGCTGGGGATCGTAGCCTTCGGCGGCGGTGAAGTGCAGCGGCTCCCGCTGTAAATCTGCAAGCTGTGCCTGGAGCGCAAGCGGACGGTAAAAACGGAACCGCATAATGTCCGGGTTCTCCTGGTAGGCTGCGGCAAACGTTTCATATTCAGAGAGGATGGTCTGTAAGCCATCTTCCCGGCTCAAAAGCCCTGCGATTTCTTCCGCTGCCTCCGGGAATCCGCTCGGTTTATCATAGATGGCGCGCAACGAGGGGAAAAATCGCTTTTCTTCATCCTCAATGTCACGGAACATCAGCAGCAGCCGGTCGGCCAACTCATGGACTTCATAGTGATCTACCTGGTCAAGTTCGCTCTGGGGCATATATCGGCCCAAATCCAGCAGCTCCCGGATTCGGGCTGCCGCCTGCTCCCATGAAAGGAGCGTGGCGCTGGAACGCTGCGCACTCTCGCCCTCGGCAATGCGGATTCCCTCGGCATTGTACCAGAGGGCATATCTTTTTCCACCCAGATAGAAGCCCGCGCCGTTCTCCCCATAATGCTCCGCCAGGAACCGGGCGTTGTCCGGCTTATCCTTTTTGAAATAGGCGCAAATGGCAATGCGGCTGTTCCGGTCATTGGCCCCCAGGCAGAGCGCCTCGTCGATCACCTGCTGGGGCAGCGTATGGGAAAAGAGGGGAAGCTGTTTCCCACCCTCTGGCTGTGCCTGGTGAAAGGCCGCGAAATCAAAAAGGGACATCTGCTGGCCCTCCTGTGTGGGGAGCCTACGGATGTCCGTCTGGATAAAGTATTCCTTTTTGTCAATGAGCTGCGCTGTCCATTCCGCCACCAGTTCCCAGGAAAATACCGATTCCTTTGTGCGCGACAAATAGGAACCTTCCCACATAAGAAGCCCGTCCTCCTGGGGCTTATACCCCAGGCGCTGCCCGTCTGCGAGGAGCTCGGTGGATTTATCCTGGTAGGCGGATTTCAGATAGCCGGCCCGTTCCTGCGTATCGGAATGGACGGAGAAGAAAAGCTCGATCTGCTGTTTCTTGTACTTGAGGTCGTCATCCTTGTTGGCGATGATGGCCATGATCTGCTTTTCATCTAAAAAAGCGGGCAGCTCTGTGCTGTCCGCTTCTTCCACGGCAGAAACTTCTGCCTGCTCTGTATCGGTTAGTTGTAGATCAGTTCCGCCAGCACCACTTCCTCGGCTGCGTTCTGAAGGTTGTTCATCATGCATACCCACTTCATCTGGTCGCGCTCCTTCAGTTCCTCCGTCACGCCGTTCTCTTTGGCCATCTGCGCTACCATCTGCTCCATCCGGCGCTGGGCGGTCTGCTGGATCTCCGCCAGATGGCGGGAGAGCTTCCCGCTGGTCAACAGGTTCGTGTAGGTGATCCTGCGGTGTTCTTTCAGAAACTTCCTCCGAAGCAATGCGTATTTCCCATGGGGAACCGGCTCCTCCTGCGGGGGCAGAAGGTTCGGCAGATTGTAGTCGCCCTGCCTCGTGTATGTGATCTCGGCCATTCTCAAAACTCCTTTCCGGTTGTGTGTTTTCCTGTTCACTTACAGGGTACTGGATTTTCTGCTGGTTTTCAAATGTGCGATTTTCTTTTTGAGGCTGCCTTTGCAGCGCCAGGACGGTGCGGGAAATCTCCGAAAAGCACATCTGGGAGATGTCCCCGGTGGCCACGCCCAGGGCATTTAGGGTTCCCGGTGTGTTGAAGTTCAGCACATCCCGAAAGTCCTCATCCTCAAAGTATTCGGACGGGTCAAGGCCGCAGCGCGCCAGCAGCATATATCCAATACTGCTTTTTAACGCTTCGCGGTACATAACCTCCAGGTTCAGCTCATCCAGCCCTTCCAGGAAGCTGCCCTCTGTGACAGTTTTCAGTTCGGAAAGATAGTCGGGCATGTTGTCCTCTACGGCGTTCTTCGCCGCAGAAATCAGGGCCGCGCCCAAATCCTCCTTTTCCGAAAGCTCCCCAAAGCTGTTTTCCATCGTTTCGATGATGTCCGGGGCATATTCCGGCCTCACATCCCAAAGAGGGACGGGCCGGGGGAAACGCCCCTCATGGGTGTCGGAAATGTCAAAGTAGTATTTCAGACGGGGCCTTTCGGATTCCCCGTCAAAAACGGCAATGCCGTTCGCACCCCGGTTTACCCAGCGCCCAAACCGTTTGTTCCATCTCTCGATTTCCAGGACGGCGGTAGCGTCCGGGCGCTGGGCGTAGACCAGAAGCTGTTCGTCAAAGGAAAGCCGGTAGTTGCGGCAGGCTGAGGCAAGAAATTCCTGCCACTGTGCCGGGGCTGTCACATTGCGCTGGGTTTCCCGGTACAGCTCTGTCAACGCTTTGTATCGTATCGCCATCGGTGGCACCTCCTTTTTTTATTCTTTTTCGACGTTTTTCAGCTCTGCGCTGTAATCCCTGTCCGGGTCATATTGTCCGCAGAGCGCAAGCAGCAAAAGCCAGATGGTATCACCGGCTTCGCTGGGGTACATCCGCAAATCCACACAGGACGCGCCATATCCATCCGTAAAAGGCGTTCCATAGGCCATGCACTTGACAATCAACTTTTGAGCCATCTGGCGGTATTCCTCATAAGGATTACTTTCCGCATGTTCATGCAGAACCGTGAGCAGAAGATTGAACCAGGTGGTATGCGTTTCCAGCTTTACAGGCGGCAGCTTTGCCATTTTCCATCACCTACCTTTTCATCGGTCGTTACCTTTGTCTCTCTGTTTCGTCTGTCTGTTCTTTCCCTCCATGGCCTTTTCCCGCACTTTCCAATACTCCGGGTGATAACACCGCAGGCTGCGGTCAATGACCTTTTCATATTCACCGGGGCCAAAGTATTGGTTCACCGGAGCCTGATACAGTTTTTTATCCATCAGCTCCCGCAAGGCCACCGGCCCGTCGCAGTCCTCCTCAAAGCAGAGATAGACGCCTTCCGCAAATCCACATTCCTTTGCTTCTTTGCGGAAAACCTTGTCTGCCAGGTCACGGTGAACCATGACACCGCCATGCCCTGCTGTGCTGACCGAGTACGCACCGGGGCAGAGGGTTTCACAGGTCTGTACCTCGCCCCACGGAGAATAGCCCGGTGCTTTCAGTCTCACCGGATTCTGCCTTTGTTCCTCCAGGTACTGAACCTCCTCCTGTGCCCGCGCCACAAAGTCCTTCTGCGCAGAGAACAGGTCGCTGAAATAGTGGCCCCAGTAGTAGTCCGTCTGGTTTGTGCATTTCCAGGTGACGAACTGATGAGGCTCCGTCAAATGGACGCCCAGGACAAATTCACTGTCGCCCACATGACAGGAATCGGTTATCAAATATCCGGCATTTTCTCTGTAATCCATCATCGCTCACGCTCCTTATTCGTTTTCTTTCGGGCCTGTTCCTGCTGGATGACAGAAAGTCCATGCCTGGCCCAGCCGGGAAGGTTTTCCGGCTCCATCGTTCCCATCACATCCATGCGTTCATACCGGCTCTCTTTACCGGTATAGAGGTCAATGCAATAACAAGCGGTGCCTCGGCTATGGGGGGAAGCGCCAAAGCCGCCCGTGCAGAGCTTGAGTTGGTGGGTTGCCCTGCGGTATTCCCGGCGCAGCACCTCCGGTTTTATCACCACGATTTTCCCGTGCAGATCATCTTCATGGGAAATGAGGGTACAGCCTTCCGCCGTGATGGGGCGGTCGTCTATGCCCTGTATGCGAGGTTTGCTCAGTTCAATGCGGGTTTTCTGCGCTTGTTCGGCAATCCGCTGGCCAAACAGCTCCACAATCTCAGGGAAATCATCGCTGGCCATCACTTCGCTGTATTCTGCAAACAAAGCGTTCTGCCGGCAAAAAGCGCACATATATCTCATGCCGGTATCATCCTGTACATTTTCCCCCAGGACAATCTCGCGGTCGCCTATATATAACGCTCGGATGACCTCATAATCACCGGCCATGCGTTTCTCCTGTAAATCATCGTTCATCTCACTGCCTCCATTTCTTTCAAAATAAACTCCTTGATTTCCTTCACGCTTGCGAAATCCCGTTCATCCCCTGTGAGGTAGCGCACCGCGTCCTGCCATTGGGATAACGGGTGTGCGTCCTCATCCATCCGGCACAAGTCGAAAAGAGCCGCCCGGCGCAGGATGGGGGAAAGGTTCAGATCGGAGATAAAGCAACCCCGCCGGGCAGCCAGGATGTCCAGGATATGCACTCCGCTCATGGCCGTACCTCCGTTCCCTTCGCCTCTTTCAGAAGCGCCTCCACCAGCTTGCCGCTGCGGATTTTATTGCGGTCTGCCAGCACCTTGTTCTGGACGCACAGCACCGCACGGATATTGGGGACGGTAATGCCGGGGATCTCCACCATCTCCTCCGGGGTGACGGTGAGAAGCTGCACAGGGGAATAGCCCGCCTGGGCAAAGATGCGGAACAACCTCTGTTCAAATCGTTCTTTCATCTGCAATCAAACTCCTTTTCATTTCTTTTTTGGTATGTAAAAGGGCGGCCCCGCATGGCCGCCCCAGGCTGGTTATTTCTTACGGCTTCTGATTTTCAGAAAGATAAGCCCGCCGATGATGAAAAGAACAAGCCCGATTGCAATGATTGTTTTTAACTCCATGATGATTTCCTCCTAACACAAGTCCAAACCGCCTTACTCAGCGGATTTCTTTCCCTTTCTGCGCTTACCTGCATAGGCCGAAATGCCCAGGGCGGCAGCGCCCGCAGCGGATACTCCCATGAGAGCCATCCAGAGCCACGGCTTGCTGTCGTCGCCGGTTTTCGGGGTGTCGCGCAGCTCGTTGTGCA
>OHYS01000148.1_pt1 | contig 46405 bp, 30 predicted proteins | sample 1580301 | NCBI WGS metagenome assembly OHYS01 (sample SAMEA3882531, study PRJEB24775) | human gut metagenome | biome: human-associated habitat; feature: intestine environment; material: feces | place: Netherlands | collected 2009/2010
GCACACCGTCGTGCCGTCGGGCAGAGCCGCCGCCACGCCGCCGTCCGTCAGCAGATCGTCCACGCGCAGACCGTAAAGGTCGGCGATGGTCTTGAGCATCACGACGTCGGGCAGGGAATCGCCCCGCTCCCACTTGGACACGGCCTTGTCGGAGTAATTGAACTGCGCGGCAAACTCGGCCTGGGTCAGGTTTTCTTCTTTTCTCAGCTCGGCAAGGTTGGCGGCGAGCGCGCCTCTCACATCATCCATGCTATGAGTATACCACGCCGGGCGTTCGGCCGCAAGAGGCGTGTTTTGCCCAAATCCTGTCATTCTCCCGTCGGTAGAATCGCCTTCTCCCAACGTTTCTACCGCTCGCGCGCGCGGAGGATGCATTTGAAAAGTCCCTGCCGTATAATGAAGTCATGAAGAAATGTGATTTTCCTGACGATATGCACGTCAGACATCACCTGCAAGGGAGACGGATATCATGAGCAAACAGACCTTCCATCTGCCGACCTGGCGGCGCAAGCCGACGGCGGACGAGGCCGCGCCGGACATCGCCGACAGCGAGCTGGTGCCCTCGGAGAGCGCCGCGCGCCCGACACGCCGCAAGCACGGCAAGCGCACCTATGTCATCGGCGGCGCGCTGCTGGCGCTGGCGATCGCGGCGGCGATCATCATTCCCGGCGCGGCCGGCGTCGGCGACGATGACGGCGCCGGCGGCGCGAGCACGACGCTCTCCCGCCCGGACGGCGACCCCTCCGGCCAGACCGCGGAGGACAATATCTACATTACGACCGGCGTCATGGATCAGGAGACCTACCGCTCCGAGACGACCGGCCAGACGAAGGCAAAGGTCGGCTTCATCGACTACAACCAGGCCGTGCACAACGTGCGCGTCGTCACGAGCGACAGCGTCTTTACCGAGGCCATCAGCACGAGCATGTTCGTCAAGCTCGGCGAGCAGAAGTACTTCAAGGACGGGGCGATCCTCGTGCGCAAGGCCGATTCCATCAGCGGCGACACCGCTACCTGGAGCGACCAGATCGTGGCCATCTCGCAGCAGGACTACGAGGACGCCTATGGGCAGGACCCGCGCAACCTCAGCAACTACGTCATCAGCCGCGACACGGTGCTCAACCCCACCATGACCGCCAACGACGACGGCACCTACACCCTCACCTTCGACCTCGAGCCGTCCGGCGCGAGCGCGTATTACCGCCACCAGGTGCGCACCTACAGCGGCGCGTCGAAAAGCCCCGAATTTTCGGCCGTGCACATGGTCTGGACCATTGACGCCAACTGGGATCTGCTGCAGATGGACACCGTGGAGAGCTACGCCGTGTCCATGTCCGGCCTCGGCAGCCTCAACTGCACGAGCACGCTCACCGAGGTGTTCACGGACTTCGGCGCCGTGACCGACGACCAGACCGAGTTCCAGCACTACCTCGAGACGGAATACGACCCCAACAACCTCGGCAAGCTCTCCGACGGCGGACAGGACACGCAGGCCATCGTGCGCGACTTCTTCCGCCGCACGCCGAACTACAGCCTCACCGTCACGGCCAACGGCCAGTCCTACGGCCTGACGGCGCACGTGGACATTGACCAGACCACCTTCCAGGTGCGCGGCAACGTCGCGGGCGTCGACCTCTTCGCCGCCTACAGCAACGAGCGCGTGTACGTCGCCTTCGGCAGCCAGAAGATCGTCCTGCGCGCGTCCGACACGATCGACGCGGCGCGCACGGTCGCGGGCTACCTCGGCGTGCAGATCCCGAACATCTCGCTCGACGCGGCCGGCATGACCGCGCTGACGAAAAACGTCGCCATGCAGCAAACCGACACCGGCATGACCATCCGGCTCAACGACCCGATGATCTCCGGCACCGTCCTGCTCACCGACCCGGACGCCCTGCGCCTGACGCGCGCGGACGTGGCGCTCAACTTCGGCGGCGCGCGCATGCACGTCACCGCCACGCCGTACTACGGCGGCTTCCAGGTGCAGTCGCTCAGCGGCTACACCGACCTGACCGGCGCGCTGAGCCTCGTGAGCCCCCTCATGGACGCGGCGACCGCCAAAACCGCGACCTTCAACGTCACGCTCAGCGGGCCGCTGAGCCTCTCGGGCACGGCCACCGTGACCCGCACCTCCGGCGGCTATGACGCCGCGCTCACCACCACGGTCGACGGCGTGACCGTCACGGCCGAGTACATCGGCAGCACGGTGTACGTCTCGGCCGGGAATATCCACGTCAGCGGCACGGGCAGCGAGATCAAAGACCTCGTCGCCTGGGCGGGAAAGCTCGCCGGCGCGGGCGACGCCGCTGCCGCCGGCAATGCCTACGCGCAGTTTTTCCGCGAGCTCACGCCGCAGTCCGCCGTGAACAGCATTCAGGACCTCGCGTGGTCGAATAACGCGCTGCACGCGCAGCTCAACATCGCGGGCAACGCCGTCTCCGCCGCGCTCTCGGCCAACAGCGTGACCGTCACGGCCTCGGGCTGGACGGTGCGTGTGACGATCACCGGCACGTCCGGCTCCGCCACCACGCTGCATCCCACGAACGGCAATTATGTCACCCTCTCGCAGCTGCAGCCCTTCGCCCCCGTGCTCGAGCGCTATGTCGGCGCGCAGGCCATGGGCATGGACGCGACCGTGTCCGTCAACGGCTACAGCCTCGATACCGACGTCGTGCTCTCGCTCGGCAAGCCCGTCGCAGCGCGCGCCGTGTCGCAGATCCTCGGCCGCGACCTGACCGTCACGTTCTGGAACAACCGCGTCTATATCGACTACGGCTGGCACCATGTCGAGGCGTCCATGAACTCGCTCGAGCGGGCGCTCTACGCCGTGCTCACCATCACGCCGGGCGTCGACCGTCAGACCGTGCAGAACGCCATCGAGGCCTACACCTACTTCTTCGAGCACCTGTCGTTTGCGAATGTCGTCGGTGCGATCTCCGCGTTCGGCTATGCCGACGGGGCGCTGAACATCACGGCAAACATCGCGGCGTCGCCGCTGTACATCTCGCTCACGCCGAGCCAGATCACGCTGCGCACGCAAGTCGATTCGGCCACCCTCGCCGTCACGGCCACGCCGGGCAGCGCCTACGCCTCCGCGCCGGATCTGACGCCGCAGGGCGGCAGCTACCGCAATCTCGATGATTTCCTCGCCCTGTTCGGCTGAGCAGGCGCAGCGCATAAAGCTTTGCCCCCGCAAGTCTCCCCCGCAAAGTTTTCCCCCAATCGCACAGCAAGCCCCCGGACATTTCGTCCGGGGGCTTTGCTGTAGTCGGGCGGCACAGCCCGCCGCCGAAGCCGCGGGGGCAAGGCCCACCTCGAATGAGATCCATGCAGAAAGCCCTCGGACGAAATGTCCGGGGGCTTTCTGCATCCTCTTTTTCTCCTGCTGCGCATTCAGTGCACGCTCGCCTGCTTCTGCCGCAGGCTCAGGCAGTCGGCGATCATGGCGATGAACTCCGAATTCGTCGGCTTGCCCTTGATGTTCGAGACTGTGTAGCCGAAAAACTTCTGCAGCGTCTCGATATCGCCGCGATCCCACGCGACCTCGATCGCGTGCCGGATGGCGCGCTCGACGCGCGAGGGCGTCGTGTTGAACTTGCGCGCGACCTCGGGATAGAGCACCTTCGTCACGGAGTTGATGATGTCCATGTCGTCGATGGTCAGCAAGATCGCCTCGCGCAGGTACTGGTAGCCCTTGATGTGCGCGGGCACGCCGATCTCGTGGATGACGTCGGTGACGACGCTCTCGAGCGAGGGCTCGGGCTCTGCCGCGGCGAGCTGCGTGCCCGCGCCGCCGGTGCGCTGGCGCGGCCGGGCCGTCTGGCGGATGCGCTGCACGAGCAGCGGCGGGTCAAACGGCTTTTGCATAAAGTACGTCGTGCCGAGCTCCGCACACTCCATCAGCACCTGATCGTTGCAGATCGCGGAGGTGACGATCACGCGCGACGATGCGTTTTTCGCCCGCAGATGCGTCAGCAGGGACAGGCCGTCCAGATTCGGCAGCACGAGGTCGAGCACCACGACGTCGGGCTGGAATTTGGTGATGAGTTCTTCCGCGCGCAGCCCATTGTCCGTCTGGGCGACCAGTTCCATGTCCGTCTCCTGGCCGATGGCCTTGGAATAGGCCGCGCGGTACTGTTCGCCGGGATCAGCCAGCAGAACACTGATTTTCGTTTCCATAACATTCTCCTCCGCAAAAATTCAGGCTTGCGGTCAGCTCTCTGCCAAATCGCTCGTTTCCCCTGTCTTGCGAGGATATTTTACCATATCTGGAATGGAAGAACAATGTGATTTTTGGCGAATTGCTCTAGTTTTCTGTTGACATAATCCGATCATAACCGTCGAAAGGTACAATTTTTCGAAGTAAACCGCAATATCTCGCCTGCGTTCGACAGACAGAATGTGTCGAATGCATATATGTGTTATGTAAACCAATATTCCGACACGTGTCTTGTCACCGTGACAGCGGCCGACCCGCTGCGCACGGCAAAGCCCGAAAACTGCCGCCTGTATGCGCCCTTGGCCCCCTTGTGTAAAGGGAGCCGGCAGCCGTCAGGCTGACTGAGGGATCGACCCGCTCAGTTTTGTACCAGCCGCGTATCTGCAACCCCTCCGTCGCGGCGCAAAGCGCCGTGCCGCCTCCCCTTACACCGAGACACCCCGCCCTGCGATCCGCACACACAGCAAAAACCGGAAGGAGCATCCGCCCCTTCCGGTTTCCTTCCGTATTCCGCTGCCGCGCGCTCAGTCCCGGTCGTCCTCGCGGTGGCCGCGGGCATCCGCGCGCTCGGCATGGCGCTGCGTACGCTCGTCCGCATGGTCGGCGTGGCGCTGCGCTTTTTCTTCCAGATGATCGGCCTGCCGCTGCGCGCGCTCCGCCGCGTGCTGCGCGTGGCGCTGGGCCTTCTCGGCCGCGTGCTGCGCCTTGCGGGCCAGCTCCGCCGCCTGCCGCTGCTCGCGCGCCACCTGCTTCTCCGCCTGACGGCGCAGGCGCGCCTCGAGCTGCTGCTCATGGCGCAGCTGCTGCTCGGTGGCGTGCTGCTCGTGCCGCTCCTGATGCGCGGCCATGTGCTCGGCGTGCCGCTCGGACAGCTCCGCCTGATGCTGGGCGCGGCGAGCGCTGCGTTCGGCGCGCTCGTGCTCGATGCGCGCGTGCAGCTGCGTCCGGCGGGCCTCGATGCGCGCCGCGCTCGTGGGATGATTTGCGCGGAAATCGTGGTCGAAGTGGTCGCGCCGCTCGCGCACGTGCTCGACGAACTCGGGGTGCTCCTGCTCGACGCGGTCGATGAGGCTGTCGCGCTCGACCTCGAGGTCGGTAAACACATCGTCCTCGGAGTTGCCGAGCAGCGCGGCCAGCTCGTCCGTGTGGCCCTCGAGGTGCAGCAGCACCTCGTCGGTGTCGATGCTGCCGAAGTGAAAGTCCTCGTTGAGGAAATGCTCGAGCATCGTGCGGCGCGCGTCCTTGTCCTCTGTTGTGCGCATGCGCGCGAGCAGGAGCTGCACGTTGCGCTCGATCTGCACCTCGGCGTCCGCGCCGTAGAGCCACTCGAGCTCCTGCAGCTGGCGGATATCGTCCATGTTGTCGGGGATGCGCTGCTGCGCCCCGCCGATGTCGACGGCCGCGTCGGCATCGCGCAGCGCGCCCTGGATCGTGCGGCGCACCGCGCCGGATTCGATCAGCTCCCCGGCCTCGAAGTGCCGCAGCTGGTCGTTGACCTCGCCGATGTGCTCGGTCAGGTAAAAGCGCACGCCCTGCGCGCGCAGCTTGCGGTTGAGCATGACGAGCCGGTCGCACGCCGTGATGTCCACGCTCACGATGGCGCTGCCATCGACGATGACGGCCTGCGTATCGGGCTGCACCGCGCCCTCGATGTCCTCCTGAAAGCGGCGGATGTTGGCGAAAAACAGGCTGCCGCTGAAGCGGTAGAGCACGATGTGCGGCAGCGCCTGCACGCCGCTGACGCGGTCGATCGGGAAAAACCCGGCCTTGCCCGGCAGCGTGCCGAGGAAGGTGCGCTGGGGCGCTGCCGCGCGCATGAGCACGTCGATGAACGACAGCACCATGCCCACGAGCACGCCCTTGATCGCGCCGAGCAGCAGCACGCCGAAAAACGCCCCGGTGAAGATGCCGAGCTCCACGCGGTTGACGCGCCAGAGCCGCCGCGCGATGCCGAACTCCGTCGCCCCGATGAGCGCGTTGACGACGATGGCCGTCAGCACCGGCACGGGCAGAAAGCGGATGAGCGGCGTGGCGACGAGCAGAACGACGAGCATGGTCACGCTCGCCATGACGGACACGAGCTGCGTCCTGCCGCCGTTGCGCTCGTTGACGGCCGTGCGCGACACGCTGCCCGACACGACGCAGCAGCCGACGAGCCCAGCGGCGACGTTGCCCACGGCATACGTCACGATCTCGCGGCGGCCGTTGAGGCGGTAGCCGTTTTTCTGCGCCGTGCCGGACGAAGCCAGCAGCGTCTCGGCCAGAATGACGGCCGCGACCGGCAGCGTCGCCACGAGCGCCTGGGTAAACGGCAGCGCGGTGAGGTCCGGCAGCACGACCTTCGGCAGGCCGCGCGGCACGGCGGCCAGCAGCGCCACGCCCCAGTCGTCCAGCGGGGCGAACGCGCCGAGCAGCCCGCCGGCTACCATCATCACGAGCACCCACGGCACCTTCGGCCACTTGCGCGGCGCGATGAGCAGGATCGCCAGCGTCCCGAAGCCGAGCGCGGCGGTGGGCCAGTTGATGACTTTCGCTGCGTCAAAAACGTGCCCCAGCAGCTCGAACAGCTCGCCCGTGCCGGTGCCGGAGCCGAGCAATTTTGGCACCTGCATGAGGATAATCTCGCAGCAGACGCCGCTGATGAACCCGCCCATGACGGGCTCGGAGATGTAATCGACGGCCTTGTCCGCGTGCACGAGTGCGAACACGGCCAGCCACAGCGCGACGTACAGCGTCAGCACCGGCACGATGCGCATGGCCTCCGCGCCGCCGGGCGTGACGCCGAGCGACGTGAGCACCGCGCCGATCATGGCGGCCGGCGCGGCGTCGACGCCGAAGATGAACTCCCGCGTCGTGCTGAGCATCGCAAACAGCAGAATCGGCACCAGCGACCCGTACAGCCCGTAGACCGGCGGCAGGCCGGCCAGCTGAGCATAGCCCATCGAGATCGGGATGGACAGCAGCGCGATGAGCACGCCGGAGAACAGATCCGGCCCGAGCTGCGCCCGGTCGTACCCACGCAGGGAGGCGAACAGCGGCTGGGAAAGCGCTTTCATAGTATCACCTGGTTTTAATATAGAGTGTCCCGCTCAGGCGAGCAGGGGGTCAAGCCCGGCGTCGAGCCGGGCGTTGCGTTTCGCCTTCGGCCGGTCGATGACCCGGCCGCGCGCGACGACCATGTCGAGCGTGCGCAGCACACGCAGATCGTCGAGCGGGTTTTCGGCCGCGACGATCATGTCCGCGCTCATGCCGGGAGCGAGCGTACCGGTCACATCGCCGAGCCCCGCCAGCCGCGCACTCTGCCCGGTGGCGCAGTACAGCGCGCAGGCGTTGGACGCGCCGGCATATTTGTGGAAATAGCACAGCTCGCGCCAGAAGTCGTACTGCGCGACCCACTGGCAGCCGACGTCGTTGCCGAGCGCGATGGGAATGTCGTGCGCGAGCGCGGCCTTCGCACACGCGATCATGCCCTCCATGACCACGTTGCCGTTGAACTGCTCGACCTCGGTCAGGTGCGTGACCGAGCGGTCAAAGAGCGCGTACGGCAGCGCGGGCGAGAGCGTCACGCACAAAAATGCCCCCCGCTCGTGAAACAGACGCAGGATCTCGTCGTCCGGCTTTGCGCCGTGCTCGATGGAGTCCACGCCGTTTTCCAGCGCCACGCGCACGCCCTCGGGCGACTCGGTATGCGCCGCCACGGTGTAGCCGAGCGCATGCGCCCGCTCGCACACGGCACGCACCATCTCGGGCGGCATCTTCAGCTCGCCGGGCACGCCGCGCTCCTTGGCGTCCATGACGCCGCCGGTGATCATCAGCTTCACGAGGTCGGCGCCCTGCGCGTGCACGGCGTCCACCTGCGCCAGCGCCTGGTCGATCGTCTCGGCCGCGATGGCGACCGACCCCGCCATGTGCCCGCCGGGCACGGAGATGCCCTCGTTGGCGGCGAGGATGCGCGGGCCGACGCGGCGGCCGGCGCGGATCTCGTCGCGCAGGCGCGTGTCGAACGTGCTCAGCCCGCCGACGGTGCGGATCGTCGTCACGCCGCCGAGCAGCTCGTCGCGCGCAAATGCGCACACCATGCGGTAGGCCACGGCGCGCGCGACGGGATTTCCGAGGATGCGGCGCACGAGCTTTTCGTTGTCGCGCTGCTTTTTCTGGATCTTGCCGCTGCCGGCCAGATGCACGTGCATGTTGATGAGTCCGGGCAGCAGATAGCGCCCGCGCAGGTCGATGCGTGTGTACCCCGCCGGGGCAGTGCCGGCCGGCACGATATCCGTGATCGTCTCGCCGTCCGTGAGCACGCACAGGCCGGGCTGTACGCACATATCCTTCGTGCCGTCGAGAAGGTTTGCGTTGTCAAATGCGTATTTCATGCTGCGCCTCTCTTTCCGCGGCCCGGCCGCACCGGGCAAAATGAATAAAAACAGAATACCACATTTGGCCAATATGTCAAGCCGTGCGGCCAGTCACGCCCCGCGCAGCAAAGCGCGCCGGGCAGTGCCCGGCGCGCCCGCACGCATCCAGAATGTGTTGTCTTACGCTGCCTTGTCCTGCGCCGCCGACGCCGCGAGCATATCGTCGATGCTCACGCCGTAGCCCTTGGCGGGGTCTGCGAGCAGCACGTGCGTCACCGCGCCGATGAGCCTGCCGTCCTGCAAAATAGGGCTGCCGCTCATGCCCTGCACGATGCCGCCGGTCGCGGCCAGCAGGTCCGGGTCGGTGACGGCGATGAGAAAGCGCGTGCACCCGCCGTCATGATACACCCGGCTGATGTCCACCGTGTACGCCCGCACGTCCTCGCCCGCGACCGTGGACAGGATGGTCGCGCCGCCGGTTTTCACCGCGTCGGCGGATGCCGTCTCGACCGCGTTCCCGTCCGGCGGCGCGTCCAGCGTGCCGAAAATGCCAAACAGGCAGTTGCGCTCGATGCCGCCGATGCGGTTGCCGGGATCGAAGCTGCCGACGAGCTCCCCGGCCGTGCCGTGGCCGCCGGGGCGCGCGTCCGCGATGACGGCCGAGAGCACGCTGCCGTCGCGCAGCGGCATGAGCACGCCGCTCGTCTCGTCCGAAATGCCGTGGCCGAGCGCGCCGTAGCGCCCCGTGGCCGGGTCATAGTACGTGAGCGTGCCGACGCCTGTCACCCCGTCGCGCAGCCAGAGCCCGAGCTGCCGCGTGCCGTCGGCCGTGACGGCGGGCGTGACCGTCGCCGTGACCTCCGCGCCGCCGCGCAGCACAGTCACGGACATGGTGTCCCCCGCCGCGTCCATGGCGGCAAGAAAGTCCGCCGAGGACGCGATGTCCCGGCCGTCGATGCGGCAGATCACGTCACCGGGCAGCAGCCCCGCGTCCTTGGCGGGCGTGGCCTTGCCGCCGGGCGTGTCCACCTCGGCGAGATCCGCCACGAGTATGCCCGCCGTCGTCATCTGAATGCCGACGGCCCGGCCGAGCGGCACGAGCGACGCCGCCTGCGCCGACACGCCCGCGCACAGCGCGAGCGCGACCGCCGCCGTGACGGCAAACCGGCGCAAAAAATGTGGTTGTTTCCGCAAAAAATCCCCCCTTTGCGCGTGCAGTATCAGTATGCCGGGTTTCGGACAAAATAGCGGCGGAACATTCTTGCTTGATTGCCTGCCGGGGCGCAAATGCCTGCGGCGGTGTGCATACGATGTACGGAGCCAGTTTTGGTAATTCGATGCATCGGAGGCATTTTCATGACGCAAACCTTAAAACAGGGCGACCGCGGCGCGCTCGTGTCGCTGCTGCAGCTGGGCCTGCAGCGCGCGGGGCAGACGCCGGGCGCGCTCGACGGCATCTTCGGCGCACAGACGGCGGCGGCCGTGCGCGCGTTTCAGGCGGCGAACGCCCTCACGCCGGACGGCATCGCGGGCGCGCGGACGCACCGCGCACTGCTGCCGTACTACACCGGCTTCGTCACGCGCACCATCCGCGCGGGCGACACGTTTTCCGCCCTCGCGCGGCAGTACGGCACGAGCGTGGACGCCATCGCGCTCGCCAATCCCTACCTCGACCCCGAGCGCCTGCCGCTCGGCCGGGCGCTGACGATCCCGCTGCCGTTTTCCGTCACGCCGGCAGACATTCCCTATTCCTCGGCGCTCATCGGGTACGTCGTGCGCGGGCTGGCCGCGCGCTATCCCATGCTCGCGGTCGGAGAGTTCGGCCGCAGCGTGCTCGGCCGCCCGCTGTGGTATCTGACGCTCGGCAGCGGGCCGAAGCTCGTGTTTTACAACGCCGCGCACCACGCCAACGAGTGGATCACGACGCCGCTGCTGCTCACGTTCTGCGAGCAGCTGTGCGCCCGCCTCGGCGACGGCGGCGACATGGAGGGGCAGAACATCCGCGACCTGTTATCCAAGGTCACGCTCGTGCTCGCTCCGGCCGTGGACCCGGACGGCATCGACCTCGTGACCGGCGCGCTCGATGCCGAGACCACCGCCGCGGCAAAGGCGCTCGCTGAAAACTACCCCGACATTCCCTTCCCCTCCGGCTGGAAGGCGAACATCCGCGGCATCGACCTCAACCTCCAGTACCCCGCCGGGTGGAGTACCGCGCGCGAGATCAAATTCGCCGCGGGCTACACGCGCCCCGGCCCGCGCGACTATGTTGGCCCGGCGCCGCTCGTCGCGCCCGAGAGTCTGGCGATGTACGGCTTCACCCGCGCGCTCGACCCGCTGCTCACCCTGTCGTACCACACACAGGGCCGCGTCATCTACTGGCAGTATGACGGCTACGACGTGCCGGGAAGCGAAGCGATCGCCCGGCAGTTTGCCGCCGTGAGCGGCTACGACGTCGCGGCCACGCCCTACGCCGCCGGCCACGCGGGATATAAGGACTGGTTCATTCAGGACTACCGCCGCCCCGGCTTCACGATCGAGGCGGGCAGCGGGGAAAATCCCCTGCCGCTCAGTCAGTTTCCCGATATCTGGTCGGATAATCTCGGCATCCTGCTCGGCGGCATGACCGCCGTTTTGTGACGCTTGTCACAGTCTGCATCCAAACCGCCCACATGGCACATTTTGACCGTTTTTCGGCAAAAAATGCATGCTAAGATATAGACAAAACAAGGCAAATGGTGTGTTTTTCCGTGTCACAAAGGAGGAAATTTTCATGCTGCTGTCAGACAAGATCAAAAAATTCAGCGTCGAGCAGGCCATTGACTACCGCAACCGTAACCCGGTCAAGAATCTGCCGAAGCTCCTCGACTGGGCGGACACGTTCTGCGCCGGAAAATTTGAGGGCCAGCGCCGCGCCATCTCGCTCGAAGGCGACGAGACGACGACGGACAGCCGCCGCAGCGAAAAAGAAGTAAAACGCGCGCAAAGAACGCAAAAAAATTGTGTGCAAAGAACGAAAAAGCACCGCCTCCCAGTCGGGAGACGGTGCTTTTTCCAGCCTTCCCCTCGAGGGGACGGCCAGGGCACACAGTCCCGCACAGGGAAAAGCGTCATCAGCGCTGCCGGTGCTGCGCCGCGTGACAGCAAAACGAAAAAACGTGCATGGAAGGGTCCTTCCATGCACGTTTCGGGTCAGATGGGGTTTCCCCGGCTTGGCCTTGCGGCGGGTCAGCTGTGCTGGCCGTGGGCCGGGTAGTGGATGTGCAGCAGCTCGTGGGCGCGGCCCTGGAGCAGGGTGTCGTAGACATAGCCCAGGTCGGGGTTCTGCTGCGGGATGCGCAGGGCGCAGGCTTCGTCTGCCTTGAAGATGGCCTCGGCGCGCTCAGCCTTGCGCTTGTTGCAGGCGGGGGGCTGGCCGCCGCCGCCGTTCGGGCAGGCCATGACCTCGATGAAGTCGAACTGCTCCTCGCCGGACTCGACCTTGGCGATGAGCTTGTCGGCGTTGGCCAGACCGTTGGCCACCGCGATGCGGATGGTCAGGTCGCCGGCCGTGACGGTGAACGCCTTGATGCCCTCGAGCCCGCGCACGCCGCACTCGGCAATGGTCTGCAGAGTGTTGGGGCTGGCATCGTCGAGCACGCGGCGGATGACGGCCTCGGTCACGCCGCCGGTCACGCCGAAGATGACGCCGGCGCCGGTATAGTCGCCGAGCGGGGCATCGGGCTCCTCGTCCGGGAGGTGGGCAAAGTCGATGCCGGCCTCTTCGATCATGTCGCACAGCTCGCTCGTCGTGATGACGAGGTCGATGAGCCGCTCGCCGTCCTTTTCCAGCTCGGGGCGCGCGGCCTCGAACTTCTTGCCGGTGCAGGGCATGATGGCCACGGAGTAGACGTTCTCGCCCGCAAACTGCTTGCGGATGAGCGAGCCGAACATCGCCATCGGGCTGCCGCAGGTGCTCACCTGGGGCATGAGGTGCGGGTGGCGGTGCTCCACGTGCTGGATCCAGCCGGGGCAGCAGGAGGTAAACATCGGCAGCTTCGCGCCGGTCTTGACCTTCTCGAGGAATTCAGCCGACTCCTCCATGATCGTCAGGTCGGCCGTGAGGTTCGTGTCGTACACCACGTCGACGCCGAGGCGGCGCAGCGCGGCGACGAGCTTGCCGGTGCAGGGCTCATTGGCGGGCAGGCCGAAGCGCTCGGCCGTGCCGACGCGCACGCTCGGCGCGTACTGCACGACGACCTTGCGGGTCTGATCCTGCAACATCGACCAGAACTTTTCGGTCTCGTTGCGGATCGTGATCGCGCCGGTCGGGCAAACGGCGGCACACTGGCCGCAGCCGACGCAGTCGGTATCCTTGAGGGTCTTGCCGAAGTCGGCGGAGATGTGCGCCTTCTTGCCGCGGCCGCTGAAATCGACCGCGCCGATGTTTTGAATTTCAGCGCAGGTGCGCACGCACAGTCCGCACAGGATGCACTTGCTCGGGTCGCGCACGATGCTCGGCGAGGAGAGATCCATCGGCTCGGTGCAGTAGGTGTTGGGCTCGAAGCGGTGCGCGTCCACGTGGTAGCGGCGGGCGTACTCCTGCAGCTTGCAGCGGCCGCTCTGGTCGCAGGTCAGGCAGTCGGCCCGGTGGCTGCTCATGAGCAGCTGCAGCGTGGTGCGGCGGCTGTCGAGCACCTGCTTGGTATGGGTGCTCACGACCATGCCGTCGCGCGGCTGCATGGAGCAGGCAGCGTCCATCTTGCCGCGGTCGTTCTCGACGAGGCACAGGCGGCAGCCGCCGTAGATGGACAGGTTTTCACAGTAGCAAAGCGAGGGGATGTCGATGCCGTTGTTGCGGGCGACCTCCAGCACATTGCGCTCGGTCGTGAACGGGCAGGACACGCCGTCGATGATCATTTTCTTTTCTTCAGCCATGGTTCACGCCTCCTTGATCGCACCGAACGGGCAGCCAGTCTTGCAGGTGCCGCACTTGATGCATTTGTCTGTGTCGATGTGGTGCGGCTTTTTCAGCTCGCCGGTGATCGCGCCGGCCGGGCAGTTGCGCGCGCACTTCGTGCAGCCCTTGCAGATGGCCGGGTCGATGACATACGTCGTCAGGCTGCGGCAGCTGCCGGTGCGGCACTTCTTGTCGAAGATATGCTCGCGGTATTCGTCCTCGAAGTTGGCGAGCGTGGACAGCACGGGGTTCGGCGCCGTTTTGCCGAGACCGCACAGGGAGGAGTTCTGGATCATCTTGGCGAGGGAGCGCAGCTCCTCAATGTCGCCGGGGCGGCCGTTGCCCTTCGTGATCCGGGTGAGAATGTCGAGCATACGGGTCGTGCCCTCGCGGCACGGGGTGCACTTGCCGCACGACTCATTGCAGATGAAGTTCATGAAAAACTGCGCGATGGACACCATGCACGTGTCCTCGTCCATGACGACGAGGCCGCCGGAGCCGATGATCGCGCCGGCCTTTTTCAGCGAGTCAAAGTCCATGGGCAGATCCATGTGCGCCTCGGTCAGGCAGCCGCCGGACGGGCCGCCGATCTGCACGGCCTTGAACGCTTTGCCGTTTTTGATGCCGCCGCCGATGTCGTACACGACCTCGCGCATCGTCGTGCCCATGGGCACTTCGATCAGGCCGGTGTTGACGACGTTGCCCGTGAGGGCGAAGGCCTTCGTGCCGGAGCTGCCCTCCGTGCCGACGGATTTGAACCAGTCCGCGCCCTTTTTGATGATGTCGGGCACGTTGGCAAACGTCTCGACGTTGTTCAGGCAGGTGGGCTTGCCGTACAGGCCCTTGTCGACGGAGCGCGGGGGCTTCGTGCGCGGCATGCCGCGGTTGCCCTCGATGGACGCGGTCATGGCCGAGCCCTCGCCGCAGACGAACGCGCCTGCGCCGCAGTTGATGTGCATATGGAAGCTGAAGCCGCTGCCGAGGATGTTGTCGCCCAGCAGGCCGAGCTCCTTGGCCTGCTCGATGGCGACGGTGAGCCGGTGCACGGCCATGGGGTACTCGGCGCGGACATAGATGTAGCCCTCGGTCGAGCCGGTGGCCACGCCCGCGACGATCATGCCCTCGATGACCTTGTGCGGATCGCCCTCCATGCAGGAGCGGTCCATGAATGCGCCGGGGTCGCCCTCGTCGCCGTTGCAGACGATGTACTTGACGGGCTCTTCCGTATGTGCCGCGACCTGCGCCCACTTGCGCCCGGTCGGGAAGCCCGCGCCGCCGCGGCCGCGCAGACCGGAATCACTCACGGCCTGGACGATCTCGTCCGGCTGCATCTCGAACAGGGCCTTGGCCAGCGCGCCGTAGCCGCCGATGGACAGGTACTCCTCGATGGATTCCGCGTCGATATGGCCGCAGTGCTCGAGCACGCGGCGGGTCTGCTTTTTGTAAAACGGGATGTCTTCCTGACGCTCATACAGTTCGCCGTTCTGGTGATAGCCCAGGCGCTCGATGAATTCGCCGCCGAGGATGGTCTTCTGGATGATCTCCTCCACGTCGCTGACCTGGCACTTCGTGTACAGCCAGCCCTCCGGCTCGATGCGCACCAGCGGGCCCATCTCGCAGAAGCCGTGGCAGCCGGACTTTTTCAGGCCGATGGCGTCGGCGTGGTGCTCGGTCAGGGACACCTCGCACGGGATGCCGAGCTCGTCCATGCGCTTTTTGAGCTCGTGGTAGACGTTCAGGTTGCCGCCGGCGACACAGCCCGTGCCGCAGCAGACAAGGATCTTACGTTTTTCCGCGTCGCGCGCGGCCATGTAGTCGGCCTGCAGGGCGCGGAACTGCTCCAGGGATTCGATTCTCTGACGCATTACGCACCCTCCTTTGCACGCAGCTCCTCGATGAGATCCACGGCCTTGTCAGGGGTCATGGCCGGGTGCACCGTGTCGTTGACCATGACGACCGGGCTCAGACCGCACGCGCCGAGGCACGACACGATCTCGATGGTGAACAGGCCGTCGTCCGAGGTCGGCTTGCTCTCGCTCAGGCCGGTCGCGTCGTAGAGCGCCTGCAGGACGTTGCCGGACTTGCGCACGTGGCACGCCGTGCCGCGGCAGACCTTGAGCACGTACTTGCCCTTCACGTCGAGCGAGAAGTTCTCATAAAACGTTGCTACGCCGTAGATCTTCGACTCGCTGATGCCCACCTTGTCCGCGATGTAGCGCAGCGCGTCTTTCGGCAGATAACGATATTTTCCCTGCACGTCCTGCATGATCGCAATGATCTGCGAGGCGTCACAGGCGTGATCTGCGAGGACCTGGTCAATGAATTTGTAATCGATCTGTTCCATTTTTTCAGTTCCCTTTCCAACAAATTTGCACCGGCCGGCTCCTATTCCGGCCGGACGCAGGATTCCCTGCTTCCCATCATACAATATCTATGAAAAATTTTCAATGCCCAGTCCCGTCGTTTTGATAACGACAAACTGCGAGAATTTTTCACAAATCCGCACACTTTTCCGCCCGTGTGCAGCTTTTGGAAATTCCGGTGCAAATGCTTGACACGCCTGCCTTTCCGTGGCATAATTACAGCAAACTATGCGCCCGCGCCGCAAGCTGTGCTTCCGGCCCGGCCGCCGCCGATCCCGCACCGAATCTGACACCGAATCGCCCATGAGGTGGAAGGCTGCGTGCGTGCACTGCTGCACCGCCATGCCTTCCGGGCATGGCATTTTTTGTCTCTTCCGGCGGGCGGCTACACGAAAAGGAGAGATCTGCAATGACCCATCTGCGCAAACTCACGGCGGTGCTGCTTGCCGTCATCATGGTGTTCGCCCTCGCCGCCTGCGGCCAGAAGGACGCGGACACCGCCATCGACAAGGACCTGACCGTCAACGTCGTCGCGCTCAACGGCACGACCGGCTTCGGCATGGCCAAGCTCATGTCCGACAGCAAGGCCGGCACGACCGCGCTGAGCTACAACTTCACCGTCGAGACCGACCCGAGCAACGCCACCGCCGCGCTCGTCAACGGCACGGCCGACATCGCCGCCCTGCCGACGAACGCCGCCGCCGCGCTCTACAACAAGACCGACGGCGCCGTGCAGGTGCTCGCGCTCAACACGCGCGGCGTGCTGTACGTCGTGACCGACGGCACGGAGAACATCACGTCCTTTGCCGACCTGCGCGGCAAGAACGTCTGCGTCCCCGTGCAGAACCCGACGTTCATCTTCCAGTACCTGTGCGAGAAAAATGGTCTGACCGTCGGCACGGACATCACCATCGACAACACCTATGCCCAGCCGGCGGAGCTCAACACGGCGCTCGCCTCCGGCGAGGTGCACATCGCCGTGCTGCCGGAGCCGATGGTCACGATCGCCCGCGCGGCCAACCCCGCCCTCACCGTCGCGCTCGACCTGACCGCCGAGTGGGACAAGGTCGCCCCGGCCGGCAGCCTCGTGCAGGGCTGCGTCGTCGTGCGCAAGGCGTTTGCCGATGAGCACCCGAACGAGGTCAAGGCGTTCCTGGCCGAGTATCAGGCGTCCATCGAGTACCTGACGGCCGAGCCCGACCAGGCCGGCCAGATGATCGAGGATGCCGGCATCTTCGCCAAGGCCGCCGTGGCCGCCAAGGCCATCCCGAACTGCAACGTCTGCTTCGTGTCCGGCGCGGACATGCAGGCCGCGCTGACGGAGTTTCTCACGGCGCTGAGCACCGTCGCCCCGCAGAGCATCGGCGGCGAGGTGCCGGGCGATGACTTCTACTGCATCCTGAAATGAAGCGCTTTGCCCGCGGCGCGCTGACGCTCGCATTCTGGCTGGCGGTGTGGGCGGCGCTGGCGCTGCTCGTGCACCGGGAGCTGCTGCTGCCCGCGCCGTGGACGGTCGTGCGCAGGCTGTGTGAGCTGGCCGCGACCGGGGCGTTCTGGCGCATCACGGCCGTGTCCATCGGCCGTGTGCTGCTCGGCGTGGCGGGGGCGGTCGTGCTCGGCGTGGCGCTGGCCGTCGCCTGCACGATATCGAAAACCGCCGACGCGCTGCTGCGCCCGCTCATGACGGTCGTCAAGTCCACGCCGGTGGCGTCGTTCGTCGTGCTCGCGCTCATCTGGATCGCGCGCGACTGGCTGCCGGTGTTCATCGCGCTGCTCATGGTGCTGCCCGTCGTGTGGAGCAACGTCTGCACCGGCATCCGCTCGGCCGACCCCGCGCTGCTCGAGCTTGCGCGGGTGTACGGCTGGCCGCGCGGGCGCGTCCTGCGGCGGATCTATGTGCCGAGTGTGCGGCCGCACTTTCTGGCCGCGCTGCGCTCGGGCCTCGGCTTCGGCTGGAAGGCCGGCATCGCCGCCGAGGTGCTCACCGTGCCGCACAGCGCCATCGGCCGCATGATCTATGAATCGAAGCTGTACCTGCAGACCACCGACCTCTTCGCCTGGACGCTCGCGGTCATCCTGCTCAGCGTCGGGCTCGAGCGGCTGGTGCTGCGCGCACTCACTCCGCGCGGGAAAGGAGGCGGCAGCGCATGATCGAAACACGTGACCTCACCGTGACGTATGACGGCCGTGCCGTCCTGCGCGCCGTCGATCTCACCGTGCCCGACGGTGGGCACATCGCGCTCATGGGCCCGTCCGGCTGCGGCAAGACGACGCTGCTGCGCGTGCTCGCCGGGCTGCGCGCGCCGGACGGCGGCACGGTGCGCGTGTCGCCGGGGCGCATGGCCTGCGTCTTTCAGGAGCCGCGGCTGCTGCCGTGGCGCACGGCGGCGGAAAACGTCAACGCCGTGCTCTCCGACCGGGCGCAGACCATGCCGCAGGCGCTGGCGTGGCTCGAGCGGCTGGAGCTGAGCGATGCGCGCGACCAGTACCCCGCGGCGCTCTCCGGCGGCATGCAGCAGCGCGTGGCCATTGCGCGCGCGCTGGCGTATGACGCGCCGGTGCTGCTGCTCGACGAGCCGTTTCGCGGGCTGGACGCGGCGCTGCGGCAGCGTGTGACCGCGCTGATCGCGGACGCGGCGAAAGACAAGGCCCTCGTGCTTGCCACGCACGACGCGGCCGATGCCGCCGCGCTCGGCTGCGTGGTGTATGCGTATGCCGACGGCGCGTTCCGCCGCGACGGATGAGGTGAACGTGGGACACGCACTGCCCCACCGGCGCCACCGGAAGGAACCGCACGGCATCCAACAAAAAACACCGTCTCCCGGATGGGAGACGGTGTTTTTTGCACGCACTGCGTTTTCACGACCCGCTGCCGGACGTCTGCGTGGGCGCCGTGACCTCCGTGCGCGTGACGCCCTTGGAGAAGGTCAGGCTCTTGAGGATGGCCGAAAAGTCGTTGGACATACTGCGATAGAGGTCGGCGTTCTCGTTGGCGAACTGCACGTCGGTCGGCAGCTCGGCAATGAGGTTGTAGTTCGCGCCGTCGACGGTCAGGCCGCAGATGGCCTGATACTCCGGCAGCACGGTATAGTCATAATCGGTGGGAAAGACCTCAAGCATGAACAGAAAGCCGCCCAGACCGTTGTTATAGTCGGTCTTTTCGTAAAAGCCGACGTAATAGCCGCCGTCGTTGGCGCCGCATTCGGTCAGGTAATCGTCGCCCCAGCTGGCCGGCAGCGTGACGGAAAAATAGCCGCCCTTGCCGTCGTCATACGCCGGGCAGAGGGTGATGTTCCCCGCCTTGTCGGCCGCAGCCGTCGGCTGGGCGGACGCGGCGGTCTTCTCGCTGCGGCCGCAGGCGGCCAGAGACAGCGCAAGCGCCAGCGCCAGCACGAGCGCCGGGATGCTTCGTTTCATGCAGATCGCTCCTTTCCGAATCTTCGCACGGGAATATTATACGCCGCCGGCCCGCGTGTGTAAACCCCTGGGCCGGGCGGCGCGCGGCGCGCAAAAAGATGCACGTCAGATACTCTGACGTGCATCCGAGCGAAAGGTTCCGGTTTTTTTACGCGGCGGCGGGCTTGCTGTGCTTGCGCAGGACGATCTGCAGCACGATGACGACCACGATGACCGCGACGCCGACGACGTCGGTCATGAACTCCGGGTCGATCAGGCACAGGCCGCCGGCGGCGAGCAGGATGCGCTGCCACCAGGGCGCGCGCGTGACGATATAGCCCTCGAGCGCGGCGGCGATGCCGAAGATGCCGAGGCACGACGTGATGATGACCTGAATGGCGGCGAGCACGCCCTGATCCATGAGCAGCATGGAGGGGTTCATCGCAAAGATGTACGGCACGATGAACGCCGCGATGGCGAGCTTCGTGGCATTGATGCCGGTCTTCATGGGGTCGGACTTGGCGATGGCGGAGCCGGCGTAGGCCGCCAGCGCGACCGGCGGCGTGATATCGGCGACGATGCCGAAGTAGAACACGAAGAAGTGGGCCGCGACCTTCGGGATGCCGAGCGTGATGAGGATCGGCGCGCAGGTGGAGGCCATGATGCAGTAGTTGGCGGTCGTGGGCACGCCCATGCCGAGCACGATGCAGCAGAGCATCGTCAGGAAGAGCGCCAGCAGCAGCGAGAGCGTCGGGTTCGGGATGGCGCTGCTGATCGCAATGACGCCGCTGATGAGCTTGGACGCCAGGCCCGTAACGGTGATGCAGCCCGCGATCATGCCGGCCATGGCGCAGGCCACGGCGACGGTGATGCTGCCCTTGCCGCCGGCCTCGAGCGAGTCGAGGATCATGCGGCCGGTCTTTTTGGCGGTGATGCCGGCGACGCTGCCGGTCTTGGTCTCCCGCACCTCGGCCGAGGCGTCACAGATGGTGCCGACCAGGCTCACGGCGATGGAGATCAGGATGGCGATCGCGGCGGAAAACTGCAGCGAGCGGATGTTCGCCGTGACCATCCAGATCAGGAACACGAGCGGCAGCAGCAGATAGACGTTGCGGATGAGGTACTTGAAGCGGGGCAGCTCCGAGCGCGGGATGCCCTTGAGGCCGAGCTTCTTGGCCTCGAGATGCACGGAGATGAAGATGCCGCCGAAATACAGCACGGCAGGCAGGATCGCCCAGAGTGTGACCTGACCATAGGTCACACCCATGTACTCGGCCATGAGGAACGCGGCCGCGCCCATGATGGGCGGCATGATCTGGCCGCCGGTGGAGGCCGCCGCCTCGACGGCGCCGGCGAACTCCGGCTTGTAGCCGGTCTTTTTCATCATCGGGATCGTGACCGAGCCGGTGGTGACGGTGTTGCCGACGGACGAGCCGGACACCATGCCGCACAGCGCGGACGAGATAACGGCGACCTTGGCCGGGCCGCCGGAGGTCCAGCCGGCGATGGCGTTGGCTGCGTCAATGAAGAAGCTGGCGATGCCGGTGCGCTCAAGGAAGCCGCCGAAGATGATGAACACGGCGATGAACTTCGCGCACACCTGCACGGGCGTGCTCAGCACGCCGGACGTGCCGAAAAAGAGCGTGTAGATCACGCGGCCGAGCACCTGCTGGAACGTCTGCCCGGCGTTGAGCATGCTCACGAACGTGTACACGAGCAGCGCGCCGACGACCACGAGGATCGGCAGGCCGACGCAGCGGCGGCACAGCTCGGCCAGCACGAGGATGCCGGCCACGCCGACGGCGATGAGAAACGGCGTCATCTTGGCGGCGCTGGTGAGCGTCTTGATGAGCACGGAGTAGTTAAAGCAATAGTAGAAAAACGCAGCCGCGCCGATGACCATGATGACGATGTCGTACCACGGCAGGCGGTTGGCGTGCACATGCTTCTTGCTGGCGGGGTAGGTCAGGTAGCCCATGATGACGATCAGCCCGAGGAACGCGGTCAGGCGGATCTCGAGCGCGGCCGTGCTGAACAGCGTCGACCAGATGCAGTAGATCGAAAACAGCGCCATGACGACGGAGATAACGATCTTGGGCTTGCCCGCCCAGATGCGGGTGGCGGATTCGCGGTCATACTTGCGCATGACGGCGTCCATTTCCTCCTGCAGCGAAGCGCTTGCCGCGGCGTCCGCGGCCTTTTTGTTGTCAGACATAGAGGGAAACCTCCGTTCCGGTTAGGATGGAAAAGCTACGGCGTCAGGGGTACTGACGCCGTAGCGAACGTTTACGGGATGCAGCGCATCACCGCCTCAGGCATCAATAGGTGCCGGCCTTGATGGTGGCGGCGGTGTAGTACGGGGACGCGGACAGCAGGGACTGCACGTGGCTGTCGTCGAGGCTGACGAGGTAGACGCTGCCGGCGGTGGCGAGGTCGGTGATGGCCGTGGTGGGCGCACCGGCGACGATGAACGCGGCGTCGATCTTGCCGTCCTTCAGGCTCTCGGCGCTGTCGCCGAAGCTCTGGTACACGGCGGAGATGTCAGACTCCTTGAGGTCGTAAGCGCTGAGCACGTCAATGGCGTTGAAGTACACGCCCGAGCCGGCTGCGCCGATGGAGACCTTCTTGCCGGCGAGGTCGGCAACGGTCTTAATGTCGGGGTTGGTGGTGACGATCTGCACCTGCTCCTGATACAGCTGAGCCACGACGGAGAAGCCGGTGACGGGGCTGTCAAACAGGCGCTGGCCGTTGTAGGCGTAGTTCATGACGTCGCTCTGCACGAACGCGAGCTGGACGTTGCCGTTGGTCAGATCCTCGACGTTGGCCTGAGAGCCGCCGGAAGTGAGGGCCGTGACCTTGCAGTTGGACTTGCCGGAGACGAAGGAAGCGAGCACGCCGCCGAAGGCGTAGTACGTGCCGGACTCGCCGCCGGTGCCGAAGCTGAGCGCGGAAGCGGTGCCGTTGCCGGCGCCTTCCTTGACCGCGTCGACCTTGAAGCCCTTCTCCTCAAAGTACTTGGCAGCGCCGGGGTGATACGGCACGCCCTTGACGGAGGCGGCAGCCTCGATGCTCAGCTCCCCGCCCTTGGCGTGCTGAGCGGTGATGGCGTCGAGATTGTCAAAGATGGTGGACACGAACGCATAGATCTCGTCGGTCGGGACATCGTCGCGGGCGATGACGATCGCGCCGACGGAGACGGTGTTGGTATCGACCTTGGAAGCGGAACCCGTGTCGTCGGTCTTGGTGTCGGTATTGCCGCCGCCGCAGGCGCACAGCGCAAACACCATGACGAGGGCGAGCGCCAGCGCCACGATTTTGTTGAACTTCATAGTTGATTCTCTCCTTTTTGAAATTTTCCTCTTGCGAAGATTCAATATGCGTTCATTATACCTGCAATTTGTGCAAATTTCAAGCGAAAAATGAAACTTTATGCCTCTTCGTGTGCAAAAACTTTCACACACTAACAGTTTTCTGATACAAATCGCCACATCTTGCGCCGCTTGGGCAAATTTTCCCACTCCGGGCACAAGATGCCTCACACAAGTAAGCAAAAATCCGGCCTGTGCAAAATTTGCACAGGCCGGATCATCGACCGGAATGCGTTATGCGTCCTTGTCCTTGTCCTTGTCCGCGTCCGAGTCTGGCTGCACGAGCACGCGCTCGACGCGGCGGCCGTCCATGGCGAGGACCGTGACGGTGAGGTTTTCGTACCGGAAGCTGTCGCCCACCTTCGGGAACGTGCCGAAGCGCTCGAGCGTCCAGCCGCCGACGGTGGTGCTGTCGGCGTCGTCGAGGGCGTCCTCGTTCCAGTCGAGCAGCTCGAGAAAGTCCGAGAGCGTCATGGCGCCGTCGAGCTCATAGCCGCCGTCGGGCCGCGTGACGACCTCGTTTTCCACCACGTCCTTCTCGTCCCAGATGTCGCCGACGAGCTCCTCGAGCACGTCCTCCATCGTGATGACGCCGAGCGTGCCGCCGAACTCGTCCGTGACGACGGCGAGGTGCTTCTGCTCGCGGCGGAGCTTTGCCAGCACGTCGGGCAGGCGCGTGGTCTTGTAGACGAAGCACGGCGGAATGAGCTGCGCGCGCAGATCGTCCGGCCGGCCGTCCATCATGGCCTTGTAAAAGCGGTTGAGGTACAGGAAACCGATGATATTGTCCACGCTGCCGGAGTAGACCGGCAGGCGGGAATACGACGAATCGTTGATGATGCGCACGATCTCGTCCCAGTCGTCGTCGATGTCGATGGCGACCATGTCGACGCGGGCGGTCATGGCCTCGCTCGCGCTGATGTCGGAAAAGTCGAGCGCGGAGCGCAGCAGCTCGCTGCGGTCCTCGTCGAGCACGTCCTCGTCCTCGGCCGTCTCGATGATCGACTGCAGCTCCTGCGAGGCGGCCTCCTCGGGATCGCCGTCGCCGGCATCGCCGTGCAGCGGGCGCGTGATGAGGTGCACGAGCCCGACGACGAGCCAGATCACGGGGTAGAGGATGACCGACAGCGCGCGGATGATATAGGCATTGCGCAGGGCGATGCCGTTGGCGTTCTGCTTGGCGACGATCTTCGGCATCGTCTCGCCGAAGATGATGACCAGCAGCGTCAGCACAACGGTGGACACCCACGTCCACTGCTCGCCCGCGAGCAGGATGACGATCACGGAGCCGAGCGACGACGCCGCGATGTTGACGAGGTTGTTGCCGATGAGGATGGCGCTGAGGGTGCGGTCGAAGTGGTCGAGGATGCCGACGGCCGTTTTCGCGCGGCGGTCGCCGTCCTCGGCGGCGTTTTCGAGCCGCAGGCGGTTGGCCGACGAATACGACATTTCCGACGCGGAGAAGAACGCCGACAGCGCGATCAGCACGACGAGCGCGGCAAAATACCACACGATGCTCATGCCGGCTCGCCCCCTTTCTCCGGGGCGGCGTCCGCGGGGGCGGCCTCGTCGGTCTCCTCCGGCAGCAGGCGCACGACGAGCTTGACGATGCGCTTTTGCTTCATGTCGGAAATGCGCACGTCGAGCCGGTGATAGCGGAAGCCCTCCCGCTCGCGCGGGATGTAGGAAAACTGCTCATACGTCCACTCGCCGAGCAGCTTGTAGCACAGCTCCTCGTCGTCCTCGGGGTCGGTATAGTCGAGCCGGTCGAACACCTCGCCGACGGTCATCTCGGCATCGACCTCGTAGCGGCCGCCGCCGAGCGGCACGAACGACTCCTCGACCACGTCGTCCTCGTCCCAGATCTCGCCGACGAGCTCCTCGACGATGTCCTCCACGGTCACGATGCCGAGCGTGCCGCCGTAGTTGTCGGTGACGATGGCGAGGTTTGCCTTGCGGCTGCTCAGCTCGGGCAGCACCTCGGCGATGAGGGTGCTCTGGTGCACGAACACGGGCTCGTCGAGCAGGGGGCGCACGTCCACGGCCTTGCCGCCGGCGGCAATGCACGCCTTGATGTACTTGCGGATCTGCAGGATGCCGATCACATTGTCAATGCTGTCGGCATACACGGGCAGACGGCTGTGGCGCTGCTCGCGCACGTAGGCGAGGATCTCCTCCGGGGGATCGTCCACGTCCACGGCGGCGACGTCCACGCGCGCCGTGATGACGCTCTCGACCGGCACGTCGGCAAACGACAGGGCCGAGCTCATGAGCTCGCCGCGCTCGGCGGTCAGCTCCCCGTCGTCGGTCATGTTCTCGATGATGTCGGCCAGCTCATCCTCCGTCACGGTCACGGCGGGCTCGCTCTGTACGCGGCGGGCGACGGTGTTGCCGAAGGCGGTGAGCAGGGCGGACAGGGGCTTGAAGAGCACCATGAAAAACCGCAGCGAGCGCGCCGTGCGCATGGCCAGCCGCTCGGCGTATTTCTTGGCGATGCTCTTCGGCAGCATCTCGCCTGCGAAGAACACGACCACGGTCGTGACGAGCGTGCCGGCGGTGACGGCCCACATGCCCCACTGCCGCTGCACGGCCACGGTCACGAGCGTTGCGATCGTCAGGTGCAGAATGTTCGTGCCGATCAGCAGCGTCGTGATCGCCTGATCGAAGTGGTCGAGCACATACAGCGCCTGCTCGGCGCGGCGGTTGCCGTGGTCAGCGGCGGCTTTGAGCCGGATTCGGCTCGCGGATGCAAACGCTGTCTCCATGACGGCGAAATAGGCCGCGCCAAGGAGCAGCGCGATGATAACAGGCAAAATATTCCATAAATCCTGCTTAGGGCCAGCGTCCATTGCGGATCATCACACTCCTGAATACTTCCCCCGGCCGATGCCTATCCGGACGGGAGATAAATTAACGTTCATGATACCATAAAATGCCCGGCGCGTCAACGGCTTTTCTCCTCCGTGACGGCGACGTTGCCCGGCCCTGCCAGCTCGCGCAGCTCCTCGACGAGCGCGGGGTGCACGACGCAGCGGGCCGCGGCGCGCCGGCCCGTGTCCTCAAACACGAGCACGAGCTGCTCGTCGCCGGGGAACATCTCGAGGATGAGCTCGATGCGCTTCACGGCCGGGTGGTCCTTATCCGGCAGCCGCACCCAGAGCCGGTGCCGCTTCGGCGGTTCGGGCCGCGGCGGCGGGTCGCGGCGCGGCGGCGTGCGCAGGGTCTCGAGCCCCTGCTCCGTCAGCGGCAGGACCTTGTCCGCCACGAGCTGCGGGTCGGATTCATCCCGCGTCGAGATGCGCCCGGCGACGAACAGCGCGGGGTTTTCCTGCGCTAGCAGGTCGCGGCAGGCGTCGAGCGCGGGCGAAAACACGAGCACCTCCATGCTGCCACTGTCGTCCTCGAGCTGGAGGTAGGCCATGCGGGTGTTCTTGCGCGTGGCGCGCTCGCGGCTGGCGGTGCAGATACCGGCCAGCACGACGCGCTGCCCGTCGCGGTAGCGGTGCGCGGCCGTGGCCGGGGCGTGGAAGCTTGCGAGAATGTCGCCCATGGGCGCGGCCTTGGCCTGCTGCGCGAGCGCGCGGTAGTCGTCCATCGGGTGGCCGGTGAGGTACAGCCCCGTCGTCTCGCGCTCCATGGCTATGAGCTCCGCGCGCGTGAACTCCTCCACGTCCGGCAGCACGAGCTGCGTCGTGTCGGCGGGCTGGCCCCCGTCGTCCGGCGCGCTGAAGAGGTTCATCTGGCCGGTGAGGTTCATGCGGCTCTCGCTCGCCGCGCCGCCCAGCACGCGGTCGACCGACTGCATGAGCGCCTTGCGCTTGTAGCCCATGCGGTCGAAGCACCCGGCGCGGATGAGGCTCTCGACGGCGCGGCGGTTGAGGTCGTGCCCGTTCATGCGGCGGCAGAACTCGTCAAACGCCGTGAACGGCCCGCCGATCTCCCGCTCGCGCATGAGCGCCTGGATGAGTCCGCGCCCCACGCCCTTGATGGCCACAAGGCCGAAGCGCAGATCACCCTCCTCGACGGTGAAGTCGGCGTCGGACGCATTGATGTCCGGCGGCAGCAGGCGGATGCCCAGCTCGCGGCACTCGGCGATGTACTCCGTGACCTTCGGCGTGTTGTCGAGCACGGAGGTCAAAAGCGCTGCCATGTATTCGTGCGGGTAGTTGCGCTTCATGTACGCCGTGCGGTAGGACACGATGGCGTAGGACACGGCGTGCGCCTTGTTGAAGGCGTAGCTTGCAAAGGCGAGGATCTCGTCGTAAATTTCGTTTGCCGTCCGCTCCGGCACGCCGCGCGCCACCGCGCCGGGGATATTCCGCTCCGGGTCGCCGTGCACGAACGCGGCGCGCTCGGCCGTGATGACGGCCTCTTTTTTCTTCGACATGGCGCGGCGGATCATGTCCGCCTGCCCGAGCGAGAACCCGGCCAGCTGCCGGAAGATCTCGATGACCTGCTCCTGATAGACGATGCAGCCGTAGGTCACGGACAAAATTGGCTCGAGCAGAGGGTGCTTGTAGGTGATGCGCTCCGGGTGCGCCGAGCAGGCGAGAAACCGCGGGATGCTCTCCATCGGCCCGGGGCGGTAGAGCGCGATGACGGCGGTGATGTCCTCGATGCTGCGCGGGCGCAGCCCCATGCACACGGCCGTGATGCCCGCGCTCTCGAGCTGGAACACGCCGACGGTGCGCCCGGCGGCGAGCATGTCAAACGTCTTCTTATCGTCGAGCGGGATGCGCTCGACCTGAAATCCCGGCTCGCGGCGGCGCACCTGCCGCGCCGCGTCCTCGAGCACGGTGAGGTTGCGCAGGCCGAGAAAGTCCATCTTCAGCAGCCCCAGCTCCTCGAGCGTCGTCATCTGGAACTGGCACACGAGCGCGCCGTCGTTGCTCGCCAGCGGCACATAGGCGTACACCGGCTGCTCCGTGATGACCACGCCCGCCGCGTGCGTGGACGCATGCCGCGGCATGCCCTCGATGGCGCGGGCCGTGTCGATGAGCTGGTGCAGCCGGTCGTCCCCGTCATACATGGCGCGCAGCGTCTGCGACTGCTGCAGCGCCTCGTCGAGCGTGGTGTTGATGCCGCCGGGGATGGCCTTGGCCACAGCGTCCACCTCGGCGTAGGTCATGTTCATGACCCGGCCGACGTCGCGCACTGCCGCGCGCGCGGCCATCGTGCCGAACGTGACGATCTGCGCCACGTGGTCGGCGCCGTATTTGCGGATCACGTAGTCGATCACTTCCCCGCGCCGCTGCACGCAGAAGTCCACGTCGATATCCGGCATGCTTACGCGCTCGGGGTTGAGAAAGCGCTCGAAGTAGAGGTTATACTGCACGGGGTCCACGTCCGTGATGCCGAGGCAGTAGGACACGACGCTGCCGGCAGCGCTGCCGCGCCCCGGCCCGACGGGGATGTGCTGGGCCTTGGCGTAGCCGATGAAATCGCTCACGATGAGAAAGTAGTCCACAAAGCCCATGCGCCGGATTATGTTGAGCTCATAATCCAGCCGCTTTCGCACCTCCGGCCGGTCGCCGTAGCGTTTGGCAAAGCCGCGCGCGCACAGCTTCGTGAGATAGGCGTCCGCGTCCGTCTCCCCCTCCGGCAGCAGAAAGCGCGGCAGGTGGTAGTGGCCGAACGTGAAGTCAAATTGACAGCGGTCGGCGATGCGCTGCGTGTTTTCCACCGCGTCGGGATATTCGTCAAAGAGCGCGCGCATCTCGGCCTCGCTCTTGAGGTAAAACTCGTCGTTCGGGAAGCGCAGGCGGTCCGGGCTGTCGAGCGTCTGCCCGGTCTGGATGCACAGCAGCACGTCCTGATCGTAGGCGTCCTGTTTTTTAATATAGTGTACGTCGTTCGTCGCCGCGAGGGGGATGCCCGTCTCGCGGTGGATGCGCAGCAGCGCCGCGCGCACGCGCGCCTCGTCGGTCATGTGGTGGTTCTGCAGCTCGAGGTAGAAGTTTCCCTCACCGAAGAGCTCCTGCAGCTCCACGGCGCGTGCCTTGGCCGCCTCATAATCTCCCCGCAGCACCGCGCGCGGAATGTCGCCCGCCACACAGCCGCTCAGGCAGATGAGACCGTCTGCATGTTTGTGCAGCAGCGACCAGTCGATGCGCGGCTTGCCGTAAAACCCGCGCTCGAACGCCGCCGACACGAGATAGCACAGGTTGTGGTAGCCCGTCTCGTCCCGGCAGAGCAGGATCAGGTGCGTGTAGGCATCGTCCACGCCGTGGACGCGGTCGGTCATGCCGCGTGGGGCGACATAGACCTCGCAGCCGATGATCGGCCGGATGCCGGCAGCGACCGCCGCCTTGTAAAAAGCGACCGCGCCGTACATGACACCGTGGTCGGTGATCGCCAGCGCGGTCTGGCCCAGCTCCTTGGCGCGCTCGATGAGCGGCCCGATGCGGCATGCGCCGTCGAGCAGGCTGTATTCACTATGTACGTGCAGGTGTGCAAACCCCATCGTGCGTTCCTTTCAGTCGTCCATGTGAAATTCCATGAGTTTTTTCAGCCGGTAGTTCAGGCAGCTCTTCGTCACCGGCGGATACGAGAGCGTGGCGAGGTCGGCCAGGCTGGCCTCGGGATTGGCAATGCGCAGCAGCGCCGCGCTCTGCAGCTTTTCCGGCAGCACGTCGAGCCCGTAGTCGCGCTCGATGCGGCGGATGGCGTCGATCTGCTCCTGCGCCGCGGCGACGACCTTGTCGGCGTTGGCGGTGTCGCAGTTGACCTTGCGGTTGATGGAGTTGTTCATGGACTTCTCCACCTTGGCGGACATGATGTCCATGGCGGCGCAGGGCGCGCCGATCTTGGTCAGGAAGTCCTCGATGGCCTCGGACTTCTTGAAATAGAGCACGGTGTTCGCGCCGCGGTCGATGCTGCGCGCGGCAAAGCCCAGCTCCGTGAGCAGGGCGGCCGTCTCGCGGCTGACGCTCGCGTGCGCCGTGATGAGCTCGAGGTGGTAGTTCTTGCTCGGGGCGGTCACGCTGCCGCCCGCGAGAAACGCCCCCCGCAGGAACGACGCCTTGCAGCAGTCGTTTTCGAGCACGGCGAGGTTGATGTGGTGCGCGACCGTGCGCGAGAGATCGGCGCCGAAGGCGGCGAACACCGTCTCGACGGCGGCGCGGTCGGTGATGGTCAGCACGTGGCGGCCGCCGGCCTTTCCCCCGGCCGGCAGGGCAAAGTGCGCGCCGAACGCGCGGCGAAACAGCTTCGGCAGCCGCTCGGCAAAGGCGTCGCACGCCGTGACGATGCGGATCTCCCGCGTCGTGAACGTGTGGCAGTACAGCAGCACGCCGTAGGCCTCGGCCACGGCGCAGCAGTGGCGGCTGACCGGCACGCGGCACAGCTCGTTTTTCACTTCGGATGCAAAGGACATGGCGCGCCTCCGTCAGGTCTTGGGAAAGTCCCGGTTGCGCAGGCGGACGTTGGCGTCGCGCGCGGCGAGGTAGTCCGTCAGTACCTTGGCCACGGCCACGCTGCGGTGCTGCCCGCCCGTGCAGCCGATGCCGATGGTCAGCGCATAGCGCCCCTCGGCGGCGTACTGCGGCAGGAGAAAATCGACCATGTCGGTGAGCTTCGTGAGGAAATTTTTCGCCACGTCGCTGCGCAGGACGTATTCCTGCACCTCGGCGTCCATGCCGCTCATGGGGCGGAGCTTTTCGACGTAAAACGGGTTCGGCAGAAAGCGCACGTCGAACACGAGGTCGGCGTCGATCGGGATGCCGTACTTGAAGCCGAAGGACACGACGTTGACGAGAATGTCGCGCCGCGTGCCGCCGTCGGCAAAATACTCGCAGATGCGCTTTTGCAGCATGGCGAGCGTGAGGCCCGTCGTGTTGATAACGAAGTCCGCGCGCTCGCGCACGGGGGCGAGCAGCTCGCTCTCGCGGCGCACGGCCTCGGGCAGAGAGCAGCCGCTCTCGGCCTGCAGCGGGTGCGGCCGGCGCGACTCCTTGTAGCGGCGCACGATGGCGCTCTCCGACGCCTCGACGAACAGAATGCGGTAGTGCACGCCCATGTTCTTAAGCTCCCCGAGCGCGGCAAAGAGCTCGGAAAAGCTCTCCTGACTGCGGATGTCCGTCACGAGCGCGACCTTTTCATACCGTCCGCGCGTGGCAAGGCACAGCTCTGCAAACTTCGTCAGCAGTGCCGTGGGCATATTGTCCACGCAGTAAAAGTCCAGATCCTCCAGCACGTCGGCCGCGCGGCTCTTGCCGCCGCCGGACAGGCCCGATACGATCAGAAATTCCATCCCGTCACCCCCGGATGATCTTCACTTCCGGCTCAAGCTCCACGCCGGACGTGCGCAGCACCTCGCTGCGGATGTGATCCATGAGCCGCAGCACATCGTCAAACGTGGCCCCGCCGCGGTTGACGACGAAGCCCGCGTGCTTTTCACTCACCTGCGCGCCGCCGACGGCATAGCCCTTGAGGCCGGCCGCGTCGATGAGCGCAGCGGCGTAGCCCCCCGCGGGGCGCTTGAACGTGCTGCCCGCGCTCGGCAGGTCGAGCGGCTGGCGGCTGCGGCGGCGCTCGCTCAGGTCGAGCATACGCGCCCGGATCTCCGCCGGGTCGCCCGGCGTGAGCGCGAGCGTACTGCCGAGCACGACACAGTCCGTGTCGGAAAACACGCTGTGCCGGTAGCCGAAATCATGCGCCGCGCCCACGGCCTCGCACAGGTTCAGGTCATGGTCAAGATAGCGCGTGGAGACGACGACGTCCTTCATCTCGCCGCCGTAAGCGCCCGCGTTCATCGACACCGCGCCGCCCAGCGAGCCGGGGATGCCGTGGGCAAATTCCAGCCCCGCGAGCCCATAGCCCAGCGCCGCCTGCGCCAGCCGCGCGAGCGGGATGCCCGCGCCCGCGCGCAGGTGCGTCGCGTCGGTGCGCGCCACGTCCGCCATGCGCTCGCCCATCTGCACGACGATGCGGTCAACATCGCCGTCGGTGATCAGCAGGTTCGTGCCGTTGCCGATGAGGAGCGGCTGCGCGCCGCCGTCTCTCACGATGCGGCAGACGGCCGCCGTCTCCTCCGCGGACGCGGGGCGCACGAGCGCGCGCGCCGGCCCGCCGATGTGAAACGAACAGTGCGCGCGCATCGGTTCGTATTCCAAAATCTCCAGCTCCGGTAGCTGCTCGCGCAGCGCGCGGACGATGGGGTCGAGATTCGTCATAACTTTCCGTTCCTTTCCGGGTCAGAACCCGATGCCGAGGTCGATGCTGCGGTCGTGCTCGTCGGCGAGCTTCTGCGCCGCGTTGTAGCCCATGCCCTTCTGGCGGTTGTTCATGGCGGCAAGCTCGAGGATGACCGCGAGGTTGCGTCCCGGCCCGACCGGGATCGTCACGCACGGCACGCGCACGTTGAGAATCTCGCAGTATTCCGTCGTCAGGCCCAGCCGGTCATAGGCCCGGCCGTCCTCCCACGGCTCGAGCTGCACGACGAGATCCACGCGCGTCTCGGGCTTGACCGCGCCGACGCCGTAGATCTGCCGCGCGTCGATCACGCCGATGCCGCGCAGCTCCATGTAGTAGCGGATCATCTCGGGCGCGGAGCCCATGAGCGTCGTGCGGTTGATGCGCTTGATCTCCACGGCGTCGTCCGCGACGAGGCGGTGGCCGCGCTTGATGAGCTCGAGCGCCGTCTCGCTCTTGCCCACGCCGCTGTCGCCCGTGATGAGCACGCCCTCGCCGAACACCTCGACGAGCACGCCGTGCTGCGTCAGCCGCGGGGCGAGATAGCTCGAGAGCGCGGCGATGAGGTCGGCCATGAACTCCGACGTGTCCTTGCGCACGAGAAAGAGGTTGCGGTCGTACTTTTCGGCCATCTCCAGACACTCGGGAAACGGATCCATGCCGTGGCAGATGACGAGACCGATGATGTTGTAGCGCATGAACTGCTCAAAGCGTTCGCGCCGCTGGTCGGGGGTCAGCGTCTCGAGATACGTGCTCTCGACGCGGCCGATGATCTGCAGCCGCTCGGGGTCAAAGTAGTTGTAAAACCCGGCGAGCTGCAGCCCCGGGCGGTTGACGTCGGCGGTGCGGATCTCGCGCGTGGCGTAGTCCTGGGCCGCGTGCAGGACGGTCAGCCCCTGCTCGGCAGCGATCTTTTGCAGCGCGACGGTATAATGCGGTGCGCCCATCGTGCGCGCCTCCTTTCCGGTAAAGCCGCCGGTGCGGCGGCGAAGTTGTTTTGTCCGGGCGGAGCACCTGCTCCCCCGCTTCCCATTGTACCCAAAGCGGCGGCGTTTGGCAACGGCTTTTGCAGCGTGCCGGGCATTTTTTCCGGCCGCGGAACGGAAAATGCGCAGAAAATGTGAAAATCATCTTGCAATCGGCCGGGGTTTCTGCTATTATGAGAAAGCTGTTCTCGCAGACAATAGAGAAGGAGGTGCTTCAACCAATGGCAAAATGTCAGTTTTGCGACAAGGGCTTGAGCTTCGGCATCAAAGTGAGCCACTCTCACCGCCGCTCGAACCGCACTTGGAAACCCAATGTGAAGCGCGTCAAGGCCATCGTGGACGGCAAACCCCAGCACGTCTACGCATGCACCCGCTGCCTCCGCAGCGGCAAGGTCACCCGCGCTGTGTGAATTGCAATGATTGCACCGAACAAGGCTCGCCCGATTGGGCGAGCCTTTTTCGCATATTCGGGCATTGATTTTGCAGCTTTGCGCAGGGATGCGCGCTGCTGCTTGCCGAGAGAATGGTCTCATTTCAAAGCCATTTGCGCCGCAGGGGAGTCCGAGGGGGCAAGGCCCGCCTCGGATGAGATCCTGCATCGCCTTTGGCAATGCCTTCTCCTCACGAAGCGAATGGCGCACCATCCCAAGAGCGTCTGAGCCGCAGGGGAGCCCGAGGGGGCAAGGCCCGCCTCGGATGAGATCCGGCATTGCCTTTGGCAATGCCTTCTCCTCACGAAGCGAATGGCGCACCATCCCAAGAGCGTCTGAGCCGCAGGGGAGCCCGAGGGGGCAAGGCCCGCCTCGGATGGGATCCTGCATTGCCTTTGGCAATGCCTCCGTCACGCCTCCAGCTCCCCCGCGCCGCGGGTCACATCGTGGATCCACCTGCCGGAGCGCAGCCGCGGGAAACACAAAAAGATCTGCACGATCACATCGATCGACATGAGCGGGTACACATACCGGATGTCGAGCTTCCACACCAGCGCCGTGAGCGCCGCCAGCGGCAGGCACACGGCGTACAGCGGCCCGACGTCGCACAGCATCGCATAGCGCACGTCGCCGCCGCCGCGCAGCACGCCGACGATGTTCGTCAGGCTCACGCTCGACACCGGCTGCACGAGCATCAAGATCCCCATCATATACATCGCAATGTCGCACGCTTCGCCCTCCATGTGCATCAGCGGCAGGATGTACGGCCGCAGCAGCACATTGCGCACGAGCGCGATGATGCCCATGCACACGAATCCGACGACGAGCGCCAGAGCGTCGAGCACCCACGCCTTGCGCTGCACGCTGCCGCGGTTGCCGCGGCCGATCTCCCGCCCGATGAGCACGGCGGCCGCGCCGCCCGCGGCGAACGACGCCGGGGTCATCATGCGCTGCAGGTTCCCGGCGATGGTGTAGGCCGAGAGGATGGGCGTGTTATTGTCCATATGCCCCATGATGACCGTGTAGAGCGAAAACGCGAGCGACCACAGACACTCGTTGCACACGACGGGCAGGGCGTATTTGGCGAAGTCCTTTGCGATCACGCGGCCGGGGTGCAGCAGCGCGCGCGGCATGAGCGGCAGCCGGCGGCTGACGGCGGCATACACGCACAGCACCGCGACCTCGAACGCGCGGCTGATGAGCGTGGCGACGGCCGCGCCCGCGCAGCCAAGCATGGGCGCGCCGAGCTTGCCGTAGATGAGCACCCAGTTGAGAAAGATGTTCAGCACGCCGGACACGGTGAGCAGCGCCGCGCCGAGGCGGGGATTTTCCGTGCTGCGCTGGGCGGCGATGTACACGCCGCTGATGGCGGAGAAGAAATACGAAAAGCCGACGTAGCGCGTGTACGCCGCGCCGGGCGCGACGAGGTCGGCATTGTTGGTGAGCACGCGCATGATCTGCTCCGGGATGCAGAACGCCGTGATGGCGAGCAGGCCCGTGATCGTCGTGGACACGAACAGCGCGATGCCCATCACGCGGTTGATGGCCTCCTGATCGCCGCGGCCGTGGTACTGCGCCACGAGCACGCTCATGCCGCTCTGCACGCCGAAGATCATCAGCTGCATGACGTAAAACGGACTGTTGGCCATCGTCACGGCGGCGAGCGCCGTCTCGCCGAGCACGCCGACCATGAACGTGTCGGCCATGGACATGGAAAACGTCACAAAATTTTGCAAGATCATCGGGAGCATGAGCAAAACGGCCTCCCGGATGAAGGTTTTTTCCTCGCGGATGAGACGCATGGGACTACCTCCTTTGCGCAGTCTGTTTATCATACCATGATTTCCCGCCGCGCGCAACCGTGCCCCTGCCCCGCCGCATCGTCCCGTTTCCCAACCGCCGGTCATTGACACCCGCCGTCCTTTGCGCTAAAATAGCGCTGTTGTGCCCCCGTAGCTCAGTTGGATAGAGCGGCCGCCTCCTAAGAGAACCAAGAGCGTTCCCCGCCAGAGGGACGGTCGCCCTTAAAATGAAATATGCGCCAGTAGCTCAGTTGGATAGAGCGTCCGCCTCCTAAGCGGAAGGTCGGGGATTCGAGTTCCTTCTGGCGCGCCACAAACAACGCCGAAAGCCTTTGTTTTCAATGGTTTTCGGCTTTCCTTTTTTCTGCCGTGTTGGGCTGCTTGCTAATTGCTAATCGCAGGCTTTGTGTTTCGTGCTCAAGACCAATCACCTTTTCCGTATTTCCACGGCTGGCATTTTGCTAATACGCACCGCATTATCGACGGCATTTTCATTCGGTTTTCAGCCCGTTTGCTAATACGGTGCGTTTTGCTAATTTGCTCTCTGCTAATTAAATCAGGTGTTATTAGCAAGCTGGACAGACTCCAAAGCCTTTTTGAGTAGTTCAGGATTGCTGGCAAGCAGGCTCGCAAGAGCTTCTGCATCAAGCGCGGGTGCGGCAGCAACGGGCGCTTCTTCTGCCTTGCCTTTGTAAAAGGATTGCTCCATCTCATCAGCAAGGCGACGGCGATCCTCATCGAGGATGTGCGCATAGCGCTTAGTCACCATATCGGGAGAGTTCCATCCGCCATCACCCTGTACCGCTTTCAGATCGCCCTTGGAGAGCCGAAGTTTTACGCCTGTACTCGTATGCCGTAAGCTGTGAAACACGACATTATCGACATTGATCGTCGGGTCGTTCAGGCCAATAAGGACTTCCTTGAATCGTTTATTCAGATGCTCGGTCATAATCGGACGGCCATTGGCTTGGCAGATAATCAGACCATAATCCATATAACCGTCGTCGCCAAGCTCCAGTTTCAGCTTCATTTGCATCTCTCTGAGCTTTTCGAGCTTCTTTGCAACGGTTTCAGGGATGTAGACGGTACGAATACTGCCCTCCGTTTTCGGCTGCTTTAAGACAATCACCGTCCGTGTGCCTGGATAGAGGTTTGGAAAGCGGAAAAGGATGTCCATTTTGGGCAGTTTTTCAATCAGTTTCTTATCAACACGGTCAATCACACGGTCGATGTATAGTACCTGATCACTCCGGCTAAAGCGCTCCCACTGCGTTCCGCCGACCTCGCCGCCTCGCATACAACAAGCAAATGCCAGCTGTATCGCACAGTGCATCACATATAAGTCGTAGATGTCGGTGCGGTCAGTAAAGTCCAACACTCTTTGCAGTTGTTCGGGAGTCAAGGCATCCCGTTTAGCCTCCTTGTGCTCCGGCAGTGTCGCATCCAAAAATGGATTTTTTGCAATGTACTCCCACTTTTTCGCCTGATTGAAAGCACATCGCAGAACCTTGTGGATGTCATGAATGGTTGAAGGGCTGATATGCTCCCGTTTTGGTTTGCCCATATTGGTTGCCGGCTCTGCTTCGTTCAGCAGAAAATGATAAAAGTCATCGACGGTCTTGGTGCGGATGCTGCGAAGTTTTTTGTCGCCCCAATAGGGATGGACATAATTTTCGAGCAAGCCGACATTTCCGTCATAGGTTGAAGCCACCCATTTTTTCTCACCGTATTTCTCGATGAACTCATACAAGAACTCGCTTACGGTAATGTCATTGTGATCCACATGGGTGTTCTGTTCTTTCTCATATTCAATCGTTGCTTTGCGGGATTTGGCTGCCGAATAGCTCAGCCCCGATTCCCAGACTTGATGACGATTTGAACCCTCGCCCTCATAATAAACGACAGAATATGTTTTACCTCTCTTTACGATTGAAGCCATATCAAATACCTCCGTTATCAGTGATATTGTCAAGCCACTCATCGAAAGAGCGTTTTGAAATTCTTATGGTTCTGCCGATACGGACGATTTTGAACTCTCCCGAATTGCACAGTTCATATGCTTTTCTGCGCCCGATATTCAGTATGGAGCGTATCTCATCGACAGAGTATGTCCGTTTTCCGACAGAGTATTTCGGTACAATCTGTTCCAACCACATAACTCCTTTCTCACAAGCGACTTGATTGTACCTGCTTGTCCTGTAAGACAAGAAGATTATATCACTCGAAAAGCGGAGCGTCACTTGTGCAAATTCAGCTTTCCAGATAAAACATCTGCTATTTGCGGACAATCTCATAATCCAGACCTTTTCTGCTGTTGCAGTAGGTGCAAGTGTCTTTTGCCGTTTGGTGCGGGTCGATCCTGCGCAAATAATAAGCACCCGTGCCGTAGAAATTGTCGACGCAGGTGCTGCAAAGGCAGAGGATCAGTTTTTTCGGGACGCTTTCAATCAGACCGATGCTGACCGCCAACGCATGGTTGATACCGCAAATGTGCTTTTCGGACAAATGCCCGATGAAGTTGCCCAAGCGGCGCTTATCGACGGTTCGCAACTGTTCCAGCAGGACGATAGAGGGCAGCTCCAAGCCGTCCTCGGCGTCGATGTAGTAGTGGGTGGGAAGTTTGGCTTTCACGCCGGTTTTGCTTGTAATGGAAGCGATAATGACCGTTGGGCTGTGTTTGTTCCCGACATTGTTCTGGATGATCACGACGGGGCGGTAGCCCTCCTGCTCAGAGCCGATGCCACAGCCCAGATCGGCGTAATACATATCGCCGCGCAAATATGTGTGGTTCATTCTGTGATGACCTCCTTTGTGTATTTAAGCGTTTCCGCCTATGTAGAGGTCAAGCGGCAGAACAGAATTGAGGTCGGTGAGAGATAAAACATTCTCTGTTTCGTCAGACCCGTTCCGCCGCTTGACCGTAGTATTTTGAAGAAAATCTATTTGTCCTCGACGCCCCGATTTTCTATTGGGAAGTCATCAAGCGGCCGATGGCTGTCGGCTCCACGGGGATTTCACCCTCACGAGGTTCTCTCGCAACCGCCCCCATTGCCTGCGACGGCTTCACGGTCGAAATGCCGCTTATCACGCTCGGACTGTGGCTGGACGGGAGTATCGTTAGCCCTATTGCCTGTCGTCGCCGGGGCGGGAGCCACCCGCCCGTGATAGCCGACTGTGTATCGCTCCCCGCAGTGCGGATCGTGGCGCAGCCGCTAATGTGGCTCATGCTTTCGCAATGGCAATAGGAATGTGCTTGATGAATGGGTATTCGGTTGTCAAAGATCACCCCTGCTTGCCGAAAAGGAAAACAGGCAGAGAGTTTTCGTGCCTCTCCACCTGTTTCCTCACTTAACGGCTATTTGTGTAGTCTGAACTCAAAAATTTTTGAAAAACTTTTTGAGCTTTTCCACGGCGATGTCTACGCTGAATTTTACTGCCCGTTTGGTGCACCCCTCCATTCCTGCGATCTGCTCATAGGTCAGACCTTGAAAGTAGTAGAGGATCAACCTCCGCTTTTGTATTTCGGGCAGTACGGAGATCGCCCTATGTAACTGCGCATATTCCATGCTCTGCAAAGCGCTTTCTTCGACCGTTGCCGGACGATTCACGGCCCGGTCATACAACGATGCCTCCGTGAGCTCCGAGTGTTCATAGTGGCGATCCACCTCGTTCAGATAGGAGAGGTCGTCCAACTCAAAGGAATCAAACAGCGCAAACACGGCAGCACTGATCTCAAAATGATGTCGATTGCCTTGTCCGTCCGAAAAGGTCAGCCAATGGCGGCCGTCCTCGGTCGTGCCGATGGTATAGGGATTATATTTGTCCTTTCTTCGTTTCGGATGGTTTCCATCCATGATATTGTCCTCCGTTTCGATTTGAATTTTTGAATGATCCAAATCGGACGGGGGACTGCGGCAGCCTACGCTGCAGACCGAAAAGCGCAGACATAGGAAAATGCATCTGCAGAAAGCGAAGGCCTGCAAAACAAGTGAGTATAATCTATATGGGGTGGCTGTTTTTACTACATATTTCATTGCTCGGAGAGCGCTTCTTGAGGAACTCACCATTCGCAACGCAGGCTATAGAATGAAATAAAACTTGCTACTTTTTACAGGGAAGGCGGTTTGCAAACAAATAAACACAAAAAATCCCTCCAATCTAAAAAACTCAGATTGGAGGGATATACGCGCAATGAATCAGCCCGCCAACATTCGTTTTTTTATTTGGCGGGATATATGATTTCGTATTTGTTGCATCGCTTATTTGCCGATACTTGTACAGTTGACATGAATGGCGCTGCTATAACAATTACTTACTATAATGAAGCTCCATTAACAAAAGTCAAGCCAAAAAACAAAAAAACATGCGAACATCTTAGCGGAGAGAAGGAGATCATTTTTCATGGTCATCTTTTGGAATTATATTTTCTAATAAATTCTATCAAAAATATAAAAACAGTATTGACAGAGGAAAATGGGTTTGTCATAATTACACCAATACGTTTCATTTTTTTACAGAAACGTACAAAATTTTACTTTGTGGGGTAAAGAAATATGAAAGAAGGCGTAAAGAAGAGCATATCCCTCATCCTTGTGCTGACGCTGCTGGTGCAGCTGCTGCCGGTGGTGGCATTCGGTGTCGGCGACGAAACAAACGATCTGGACATCAGTACAGACAGCGAAACGGTGTCCATGAAGGACGACGATGCGGAGATCGTCGGCGAGGAGGACGCGCTGCGCGAGGAATCCGTCAAGCATTTCCGGCTGCGGGACGGGGGCTACATGCTGGTGGAGTACGAGACGGCAGTGCACTACCAGACGGCGGACGGGTCCTGGGAGGAGATCGACAACACGCTGCAGAAAACCGGTCAGCAGTATGTTGCCCAGGCGGGAGACATGACGCGGAAATTTGCCGCGTCGCTCGACAGCGGCTTCCTGTTCGAGACGGCGTATCAGGGGCAGAGCGTGTCGATGTCGCTGGCGCGGCGCAGCAGCCGCGACGTTGTGGCGGTCGCGCCGGACGTTCCGGCAGCGGAGGAAACGGCAGCCCCCGAAGAAACAGCGGCACCGGAGACCGTCGACCAGCCGCAGGAGGCGGAGCAGACGGAGGCAGACCTTCCGCGAGCGCCCGCGGAAGCCGCGGCGGAGACGGATGCGCCGCAGCAGGAGACGGATGCGCCGCAGCAGGAGACGGATGCGCCGCAGCAGGAGACGGCAGAGGAGCTGCCGCTGCTGGACGACGCGGCGTATACGTTGGTCACGTCCACGGCGGCGGCCAGGATGGAAAACCCGGGGGCCAAAATGCGCACCTTCAGCAAGCTGGCGGAGAAAGACAAGATCCAGCCGCAGAAAATCCGCTCCAGCGTTGCGTTCGACAACGTGATGGACGGTGTCAGCCTGCTGTACCAGAACTATGGATATAACGTAAAAGAGAGCATCATCATTGACAAACAGCAGGAGCAGTATGCCTACTCGTTTGTGCTGAATATGCAGGGCCTGACACCGACGCTCGAGGCCGATGGTTCCGTGCTGCTGCGCAGCGCCGGCGGCGAGGTGATCTACGAGATCCCGGCGCCGTCTCTGGCGGATGCCAACAACGTCACATCGGTGGAGGACGCCGCCTATCGGCTCGAGCGCATCTCGGGCGGTTATCTGCTGACTGTGGAGGCGGACCCGGAGTGGATGAACGCGCCGGAGCGCGCCTATCCCGTAACGCTCGATCCGACGATCCTGCTGCACAACAAGGGCAATGTCCTGACGACGTATATCCGTTATGCAGCCCCGAATTCTGTCGCCCCGAATGCGGCAGATCAATATTGTGGTTATATTGAGGATAGTTCGTACGGTTCGTGCGACATTTATATGAAATTGAATTTGCCCGAAATCCCCAACGGTTGTGTTCCTGTGCGGGCAGAGATTGCGCTGTATCATGCAGGCTTCTTCGCTTCCAACCACTTTGGCGGAGCTGCACCCGACGGAAATCTAACAGTGGAAGCACATATATGTGACGGAACAGTGTCAAATGTGTCAAGCTTGACATGGAACGATGTATATGCTGGTGCATTATCTTTCGATCGCACGATATTGGATTACCAAAAGGTTAGTAAAGGCACACTCGGGGAATATATCACATGGGATATTTCACGAGCGATTGTTGAACGTTCCGTCACTGGTTCAGAGACAATCGGCCTAATACTCGAGACAATGGACTGCATCGAGAATTACCGTGTTGCCAACCTGATCGGCAGCGGATACCACGACTACAGCCCGTATTTTGCGGTGTACTACCGCAACCCGGTCGGGCTGGAGAGCTACTATACCTATCAGGAGGCCTCGGCAGCAAAAGCGGGTGATCTCTCCATCCAGAATTTCACGAACCAGTTCACGCTGGACCGCACGGATGTCTCGCTCTCTCTCGAGCCGGCATCCTACGCGCTGCGCCACATCTACAACAGCGCATATTCCGGAAGCTGGTTTTCGGAGAATGGATCGGTCGGCCTGCACACGCGGAATTTTTCTTCCATGCGCATCGGCATCGGCTGGAAGCTCTCCGCGCAGCAGACGGTGGTGGAGTGTAAGGTCGGCGACAAGACGTACCTGGTCTATAACGACGAGGATGGCACCGAGCATTACTTCAGCAAAACGGCGACCAATACCTATGAAGATGAGGACGGCCTCGGCCTGAAGATCGTCAGGTCCACCAGCGGCGGCAACACGATCTACACCATGACGGACATGGACAAGTACCGCACATGGGTGTTCCACAACGGCTACCTGATCTCCATCACGGACAACAACAGCAACACGATCTATTTTGCCTACAATGCGGCATACGGCAGCGGCAGCGCGTGGAAGCCGGTCAAGGACGCTTCCACCAACCGGCTCGTGCAGATCGTCATGGCCATTCACGACGGCGCAAGCCAGACGGTCGCAAACCTGACCTACAGCGGCGACCGGCTCTCCAGCGTGACGGACTACGCCGGCCGCACCACGAGCTATACCTACGACTCTGCCGGACACCTGACGCAGGTGACGTATGCGGACGGCACGTGTGCGTACTACCAGTACGATCCGGCGAACGGGACCATGATCACGCTGTATGACGGCGAGGCGCAGTACGGTCTGGAGATCTCGTACATTTTCAATTTCGGCGTCCGATCCACGTTCCGCGTGCGGGAATTCACCGCTGGCAGCGCGCCGGCGGACGGTCAGCGGCAGTATGGCAGTGCCTTCCACGCCTACCGCGACGGTGTGCGGCAGACATCGTACCGTTTCTACGGCCCGGATCATACCCGAGATACCGCGGACGACACGATCACCAGCTACATTCTCGACTATACCGGCAAGACGATCTGCGCCTTTGACAGCAACACGGACCGCTCGGAGCTGCTCGGCGTCAGCGCCGCCAACTACACGAGCAACAACGGCACCAGCAAAACGAACAACCGCCTGACCGGCGCAGCGGCCATGGGCACATCGTCGCCGAACCTGCTGTCCAACTCCGGCCTGGAGACCTGCACCGGCAGCGCCGCAGACGGCTGGGCGCAGCTGCCGTTCAGCACGTCCGCCTCGGCGGGCACACAGTCCGGAAACCGGACGCACCTCGGCAGCGCCTCGATCCAGACCACGGTGCCCGGCAGCGGCATGTATCACGAGGCCGCGCTGCAGGCAGGCACGACCTACACCTTCTCCGGCTACGTGAACACGTGCGACATGACCGCGTTCGATTCGGGCGGCAGCGTGTATCTTGCGGCGCTCACGGCCGACCAGATCGCCGATCTGTCGCAGGCGAGCCGCTCGCCGTGGAAGAGCGAACGGGTGAACTACCAAACGGACGCCTCGGTCAGCCGCGGCTGGGAAAAGGTCAGCGTGACCTTCACGCCGGAAACGTCGGGCACATACTACATGGCCTTCCTGCAGGACAAGGCGGACGGCACGGCCTATTGCGATGACCTGCTGCTCGAAAAGGGCGAGGCCGCGTCCGAGATCAATCTGGTGCAAAACGGCAGATTCTCGCAGCTCGTCAACGGAAAACCGGACTTCTGGACCGCCAACAAATACACGATCACCAACGAGCACCCCACCGGCCAGCCGAACAGCAAGTCCATGCACATCGGCAGCACGATGAACGGCTACGCGCGCACGCATCAGGTCATCCCGCTCAATCTCCCGGCAGATGAGGCGACGTTCCTGCTCTCCGGCTGGGGCAAGGCGACGAGCGTCGGCGGCACGGCCCGCAAGCATGAGCACGGCTACGAGCGGTATTTTGGCCTTGTCGCGGAGATCGCCTATACCGACGGCACGACCGAAAACCAGTACGTGAGCTTCAACGGGGACTACGCGGGCTGGCAGTTCGCGTCGGGCGTCATCGTGCCGGGCAAGCGCGACAAGTGGGTCAAAGACATCACGGTGCGCTGTGCCTATGACTACAACGCCAACGAAGCATATTTCACGGACATCAGCCTCGTGCTCGAACCGGCGGAGACCTACAGCTACGACAGCAAGGGCAACCCCGTCGCGGCGACGGACGGCAGCGCCAAAACGGCGAGCGAGTACTTCACGGACTCCCAGCGTCTCAAGAGCTATACCACGCCCGGCGGCGCAAAGCACACGCTGTGGTACGACGCAAGCAACAACCTGCAGGAGGATACGCTGGCCGGCCTGACGAATTACACCTACCACAACGGTTCCGGCAGCCCCACGACGAGCATGACGCGCAAGGGGTACAGCGGGGACTATCTCAAGTCCCAAAACGTCTACGACAGCACCCGCCGCTTCCGCACGCAGGCCGTGGACGTCAACGGCGTCACAACGGGGTACGCATACGACACCGGCGCTGCGCGCCTGTACAGGACGACGGCGGCCAACGGCACGCAGCAGGATTACCGCTACTGCACCGGCAGCGACCGCACCGCCCTCACGTACATCAACGGTGTCGCCTCCATCCGCTATACCTACGACCGCGCGCAGCTGAGCGACCTCATCCGCAAAGGGTATCTGGGCTCGACGGGCTTCTGGCAGCACTACCTGCTGAACTATGATGCCTTCGGCAACATGACGCGCGTGCAGGTCTGCGCCTCGAGCGAGGAGCAGACGGGGTACTCCTCCCCCGTCACCCTCGCGTCGTATACATATGAGGGCAACGTCAATAACGGCCGGCTGGCCACGATGACCTACGGCAACGGCGACAGTGTCAGCTACACCTATGACGCGTTTGACAGGCAGCGCACCGCTGCGTATAATGACGGTACAACATACCACTACGACTACAGCGGCGACAACGACCTCACGCGGCAGTACGCCACGGACGGCGACGGCAAGGTCACGGAGCAGTACAGCTACCAGTACGACAGCCTCGGCCGCCTCATCCATTCGCGCCAGTCGACGGCCAACGGCGCGCTCATCCAGTCCACGCAGCACATGTACGACGCCGCCAACCGCATGACGTCGCAGTCGTGGCAGTTCGGCACGGGCCTTTACCGGCAGCAGTATTCTTACACCGGCGTCAAGGCCGACGGCACGGCCGACAGCTCGGTCGACGGCACGATCAGCGCCATCACGACCACGATCCCGAACCAGCTCGACGTCACGTCTAAGTACGAGTACAATGACCTGCGCCAGCTTGAGAAAAAGACGGTCACTGTGCCCAACCAGAACAGGGGCACGACCACGGTCTACACCCGCAGCTATACCTATGCGGTCATCGCGGAGGATGACGGCTGCAACCGGATGGGTACGCGTCTGGCGAGCACGGGCTATACGTTCGGCTCAAGCAGCCGCAGCTTCGACTATACCTACGACGCGGCCGGCAACATCCAGACGGTCACGACCGGCGGCACGAATGTGCCCGCGGCAGCCGCCTCGAAGACGTATACCTACGACGCGCAGGGCCAGCTTGCGACCGAGACCGACGGCAGCGTGTCCTGCGCCTACGCCTATGACACGGTGGGCAACATCCGCAGCGTCACGACCGACGGCGCGGTCATAAAGTCCTTTGGCTACACGAACCCCTCGTGGCCGGACCTGCTCACGAGCGTGACAGTCGGTGGCACGACGAAGGACATTCTCTACGAAGGCCAGACCCAGACGAGCGGCGTCCCGTCCTCCGGCAACCCGGTCACGTATTACAACGGCAAGGATTATTCCTTCACGTGGACGAAGGGCCGCCAGCTTGCCTCCGCAACGGTCGACGGCAAGCAGGTCTCCTACACCTACGACATGTCCGGTGTCCGCACCAGCAAAACGGTCAATGGCACGACGTACAACTACACCACGCTCTCCGGCAAGGTCATGCGGCAGCAGTGGGACGGCAAAACACTTGAGTTTGTCTACGACGATGGCAACCAGCCGTTCGCCATGATCTATAACGACGGCTCGACCTCGACGCTCTACTACTACGTTCTCAACGCGCAGGGCGACGTCATTGCGCTGCTGAACGCGAACGGCAAACTCGCTGCGTCCTACGACTATGACGCCTGGGGCAACTGCACGGTGTATGACAGCAGTGCGAAAGTCCTCACCGATCCCACCAGCATCGCCAACCTCAACCCCCTGCGCTACCGCGGCTATTACTACGACGCCGAGACCGGCTTCTACTATCTCCAGAGCCGCTATTATGACCCGGCCATCTGCCGGTTCATCAACGCGGATGCATATGCTACGACGAATGCAGGGAGCTTTCTGAGTTGCAATATGTTCGCGTACTGTGGAAACAACCCGGTTAATCGCGCAGACCAAAGTGGAACGTTCTGGAAAGAAATCGGAAGTTTCTTCAATAAAGTTGGTACAGCAATTGCAGGTTTTGCAAAAGCAACATTTGGTGCAGGTAGTTCACTATCAGCAACTATTACAAAAACGGAAGTTGAATATTTGCCTGATCCTTTACCCATTACCGTAAAGTTAGGCACAAAAACTACGCAAACAATTTCAAAGCACGGCAATTCCTCAAAGCCCATTTCAGTTTATGCTAAGGGTAATGCTGAGCATCCAATTAAATCATCATCGGCAGGTATAAAAATAAACATAGCAAAATTCACATTGGATATCAGCATGGGACTTGATAATATTGGAATTTCAGGCTCGCTTTCAAATGGCAATACAACAAATAGTTTTGGCTTAAAAGCAAACCTGTCAGAATTAAAAGTTGGCTTTGAAGGATCAACTGCTGTCAAATGGGACAATAACACCGAAACCACTTATACCAATGTGAGCGTTAGCGGGTGGGCTATTGCTGCGGCGTATGTGTTTATTACAACAGGACAGTCAATGCCATCGCCGTTATATGCGTACGAATATTAGAAAGGAAAAATATGTTATTTGCAACAATAAGGCTTATATTTTTTGGTATAGCGTTCACTA
>OHYS01000155.1_pt1 | contig 45187 bp, 38 predicted proteins | sample 1580301 | NCBI WGS metagenome assembly OHYS01 (sample SAMEA3882531, study PRJEB24775) | human gut metagenome | biome: human-associated habitat; feature: intestine environment; material: feces | place: Netherlands | collected 2009/2010
GGCGCCGGAATCCCGGGCCCCGCCGCCATCATCCTTGTCCTTGCCGTCGGCCTTGGAGCCGGCGAGCATTTTTCCGGCCTGTTCGCCGACCTGCCCCCATTGGCCGGTCAGGGCGGCCAGCCCGCCCTGCGCCATGCCGGGCAACTGCACGCCCGCCGCCGCGGCCCCGCCGGTCGCCACCCCGGCGGCCGCGGTCACGACCTGCCGGGTCAGCTGGGCCGCGGTCACCAGCGCGTTCCGGCCCGCCTGGCTCGCGGCCTGCTGCATGCCCATGCTCCGGTCGTCGCCCAGGAACTGCACGACCGGCATGATCATCTTCGGCGAATAGCAGGCCATGTAGATCGCGGCGATGCCGACCAGTAGATCCCAGAAACTGCCCTCGCCCACGCCCGACGTGGTCTGCGAGGTCATCAGCGCCGACCCGACCGTGATCACCAGCGCGGCCAACGGCTTGGCCAGCATCACGCCCACCACGGCCGAAAGCCAGCGGCGCATCGCCGGCCGGGTCGCCTTCCAGCCGGCGCTCATCACCGGCAAGGGGGCGATCGCGGCCAGCAGCACCAGGCACAGGGTGCGGGCCGCGAGCATGCAGCACAGGAGGAACACGCCCACGAACAACACCAGATAGACGAGCAGCATCGTCAGCGAATGCAGGACGGACGCCTGCTCCAGGATCTTCTTGAACATGGCCGACACCATCGACTCCATGCCCCGGCCCTTGGTCGTGTCCGCGCCCACCGCGAGGATCCTCGCGGACAGGAGGCTCACGATCCCCTCGCACGTGATCATCACGCTCACGCAGATCGCGGTCAACGGCCAGGCGAGCACCGCCATCGCGAACGACTTGACCGACTCCGCCGGGCTGGCCTTCACGGCCGCATGCACCGCGCCCACCGCGCAGATGAGCATGTTCACGAAACCCATCACCCAGCCGATCCTGTTCGCGGCCGTGATCGCCACGTTCCACTCCGCGTACGACACGGATCCGGCGGTCGACGAGAACGCGCCCACCATCATGCCCTGCAACGCCTTGCCCATCGGGTCCAGCATCCACGGGAACAGCTTCTGCAGCACCGCCTCGACGATATCGCCCACGACAGCCTCCCAACAACGGAAAAACGAGAAAAGGAAAGGGCCCGCCCCGACGGCGGGACGGGCCCGGAGGAAAAGGGGACGGGCCCCGAGGTCAGAACAGGGCCTGCGTGGACGCGAACTTGACGATCGCCATGGCCGAGCCGAGCAGCATCATGCCCAGCGCGATCCACACGAACACGATGCCGCTGTACTGCTGCATCGTGCTGTTGTGGATCGCCTTGGACACGACCCAGGAGAACGCGGCGATGATCCACGCGGCCGTCGCCACGAAGATGCCCAAAGCCCACAGGCCGCCCACGATGTTCGACACCAGGCTCATGAACGGGAAGAACGTCCAGTTCGGGGACACGGAGAACCCGGACAGGTCGTTGTCGGTCAACGCCAGCACGATATCGGACGCGGTGGCGGCGATTGGATGAATAATGGTCATGATTCACCCTCCTTTCCCCACCGCCACCGGGCCCGTACGACGCCCGATGCCGATAACGGGCCGGACGGCTCAGCCGAACAGGGACGACCACAGGTCGCCCGCCGCCTGGCCCGTCTTCTCGAACACGTTGCCTTTCCCGTCGCCGCCCGAAGCCCAATCCCAGGCCCCGGACGCGGCGTCCCCGGCCTTCTGGAACACGTTGCCCTTCCCGTCCCCGCCCGACAGCCAGTCCCAGGCGCCCGAAGCGGCGTCGCCCGCCGCCTGGCCGGCCTTCTGGAACACGTTGCCCTTCCCGTCGCCGCCGGACAGCCACTGCCACGCCTTCTTGCCCGTCGACAGGGCCTTGTCGATCGCGTCGCCCGCGGCCTTGCCCACACGGTTCGCGATGTCCTCGCCCAACTGCCGGACCACGCCGCCCAGATCGTCCGACTTCTTCGCCTCGTCGTTCTTCACGCCCTTCCAGTCGGGATGACCGTTCGCGGACTGGTACGAGTCGTTCACGGCCAGCCCGTCCGTGCCGAACGCGCCCGCGCCCCACGCGAACCCGCTCGTCGCCGCGCCGATCGTCAACGGGATCATCAACGCGCACAGCAGACGCTTCCAGGAGAAGGCGCGCTCCATCATGTTGTTCGTGATCAGGCCCGGCAGCAGGGTCAGCACGCCGACGATCACCATCGCGACCGCCGCGTACAGGCACACCGCTATCACGCCTCCCGCCAGGTCACGGAACCCCGCCACATCCCACGCGGGATCGGGGAACAGGTTGATCAGCGAATCATCGGCCAACACCATCCCGGACATCACAGCCTCCCTCATCACAAGCCTCCACGGCCCGGAAACACGGATCCGCGCATCCACCACGCGCCGGCACGGCCCACGGCCGATAACGGGCCGGAAAGAAAGGGAAGGCCCCACGCCCGGGGAGGGGGCGTGGGGCCGTGAAGGAAAGCGGCCCGCCGGCGTACGGGAATAAGGAGAAGAAAAATCATGCGCCGGCCGGCCCGGGAACGCCATGAGACGACCGCTCCCGGAAAAACCACCCGAACGGACGCCGATAATTTCAGTACCAGCCCTTGGCCCTGCGTTCCGCGTACGCGCCGCACGGCGTCCCGTACCTGTCATGGATGTATTTCAGGCCCCAGTCGATCTGCGTGGCCGCGTTCGTCCGCCAGTCCTGGCCGGCCGAGGCCATCTTCTCCGCCGGCAGCGACTGGGGGATGCCGTACGCGCCGCTGTCCGGGTTGGTGGCGTCCCACCGCCAGCCCGACTCCTCGGTGAAGATCGTGTCCAGGCATTCGAACTGGGAACCGTCATCCCAGCCCATGTCCTTCATCTTGCGCTTCGCGATCCTCTTCGCCTCCTCCACGCTCGCCTTCTCGCCGTCCTGGTCGCCCGCCGAGCACGTCGCCGTCGACGAGGAGCCGCCGCCGGCCCCGTGGATCGGGTCCTTGGGAAGGATGAAGTTCGCGCCGCCCGCGATGGGCAGCTCGCGCGACGTGTACACCGGGCCATGCGCGTTCATCTCGCTGATCGTGAACGTGCCCTTCGACGCGTCCACCGACTCGACCACGGCCACATGCCCGGCCGCCGGATCAGCGCCCTGCACGCCGGGCGGGAAACTCACGATCGCGCCCGGCACCGGGGCCGTCCGCGTCACCCTGTAACCCTCCGCGGCCGCGGACGAGGCCCACATGCCGCCATCGCCCCAATACTGGCCCACATGCTTCCACCCCAGACGGTAGGCGCGCAGGCACGCGCCCCACGTGCACTGGCCCTGCGGATACGAGACGCACGTATTGCCCGGACCGGCCAGTCCGCCGAACCAGGCGGCCTTCGCCTGCTCCGCGCCCATCCCGTCCCAACCGGAATCCGACGTGCCGCCCGACACCGCCTGCGAGCCCTGCGAGGCCGGCGCACGGTACACGCGCGTGTACCGCGCGTTCAACGTGGACGTCACGCCGATCTCGTCACCGGTCTGGTCGCCGGGCGTCCTGCCCTCGACCCCATGCCTCTCGTCCCAATGCGCGCCCACGAACTCGCCATCACCCATGTAGATCTCCGTATGCCCGTCCGCCCACACGACGTCGCCCGCCTGCAGGGACGCCACATCCCTGAAATCCGACCGTTCGAAACCGGCCGCCTTCAACACCGAATCCATGCCGTCAGTGTTGAACGGGCTCGACCCCACGTCGAAACCCGCATGGCGCAACGCCGCCCACACGAACGACGAACAGTCGTAATCCGGGTCGCCCCCGCGGTTCGGCTGCGAATACCCGTGCGAATCATCCTTCGCGACCGACACCGCCCAATCCACCCACGACGAGGAACCCGTCACGCAACGCGTCCCCAGACCGTAATCCGACTGCAGTATCGCGACCACCAGGATCACCAGGCACAACAACACGACCACGACCGTGAGCAGCGGGGCCGCGACCGCCATGCCGGCCACCACGAACGCCTTGCCCGACGACCCCCGCCTCCCCTCGCCACCAGCCATGCAAGCCTCCCAACACACGACACGCAATCCGGCCATCCACGCCGCCGCCGGCCCGAATCCCGCCGATATCGGACCAAAGAAGGGATATTGGGGATAATGGGACCATGTACATGCCCCAGCTGACCGAAACCGTCCGAACCGTCAGGAAAGACCATGCGGCTCATATCAAAGGAGATAGCCGACCACTGCCGGCGGACCAACCAGTCCACACGATGGACGGAACATGCGCCATCCGGGGAAACGGAGAACAGATTGCCCCGCAACATCATCGAAGTGCAGCGTTACAGCCATCTGGACTGAAGACGATCGAGCGCGCCATCCACCGCCCGCCGGGCGACGGCATGACCCAAACCCGCGATGGCCGCCGCAAGCTCGGCCTCGGTCCGGGGCGGATGCGATACAAGCTCGCGCACCCCGGAATCCAATGTCGAATCAAGGGCCTCCCACGCGGCCGGCACGCAATGCTCCCTGAGCCCGTCCGAGAAATCAAACGCGCGCGACAATACCAGCAGATCATGATCCGTCAACGGTTCATCGAAAACACCCCACGTCGACGGGGCGGAACGAGCCGATTCTTCCACGCCCACGCATACGCGGAAAACACCTCCGACATCATTGTCGTCGGCCGGACCGCCATGAGCCGAACCCGTCATCGCACGCCTCCTCCTGATCATTGTCATGGGTGTCACTCAAGCCATGCGACGCATGCCATCGATATGCGGACAAAACAGGGCGGCTCATCTAACCGAGACGTAATCCCGGAAGGAAGACAACGCCCGGGCGAGGGCCGGGGCGGCATCGGCGTCCATACGCGACAGCCTCCAACGCCACCAGCAGGCGGCCTCCAACGGCAACGCGACCTGACGCAGGACCAAGCCCAACAGGATGAGATCGCCACCTACCAGAATCTCGATCGTCGACTGGATCACAATGGCCGCGACGGACCGTGCCCCATGCGTCCTTGACCCGTCGCCTATTTTGTGTCACAATATTACCGTGAACATATTCCCCTCGGCGCTCAAGCACGGCATCGAACCGGATGACGCCATGTACGTGGTGGAGCATCCGCTTCGCGACATCGTGCTGCGTGAGGCCCCCCTCAAGGTCCTGTATCTGGGTATATCACCGGACGGCCTTCCCTGGAGGTGGTGGTGGCCGACACATCGAGGGGGCCGGCGCTCATCCATGCGATGCGCATGAGGACCCAATACGTGAAACTGCTGGAAGGAGGCAGGCAATGGACATGAACTACGACATCCTCTCCTACGACGAACTGCCGGCCGACGAGGCCGCGATGCTCAAGGCCGATGCCGAGGAGGCCGAGAGGGGCTACACCGACGAGCAGCTATCCGAGGCGCTGAAGAGAACCCCCGGTCGTCCCCTAGCCGTGGGCAGCACCCCTGCCTCCAACGTGATCCGCGTCCGTCTGGACGACGAACGCGACGCGAAGCTGGAACGGTACATGCGCAAACACCACATGAGCCGCAGCAATGCGGTGCGCACGCTCCTAGACAAGGCGCTGGCCGAGATCTGATTCTCCACCCGAAGGCAGGCCCTCCGTCCCGCGGCGGAGGGCCTGCTGTTTTTTCAACTTACGTTATACGGCCGATGTCCGTGTTTCTCGGCGTCCCGCGCACGAAGCGGCAGCCGCTCGTAGATGGGCGCGACGGCCGCAGCCGGGACCCGTCGAGCACGTCGCCGGACCAGGCCCTACGCGGGGACGCGAACCTCATAGCCAATCGGGCTCCATGCCGATAAGGTCCCGGGCGGTCTGCGGCACCGGCCTGTCGAGGGCCTTGAGAAACTCGTCGAACGCCTTGGACGGCAGACGCGTGACGGTCTCCTCCTCGATACCGCGGTAAGCCGGTTCCATCGTGATTTCTCCCATATCCCGATTGTACGTCGTGAAGTACATGCCGGTGACGGACGGGACGAATGATAAAAGGCCTTTCGCTGGACGGCGTATGCATCCGATACACAGGCCGGACCCCCGATAACGGAAAGGCCCGGTCACGCCGCGCGGAACGCTCGTGCCAGTCTGGTCGCGTTCTCCAGGCTCACCTTCGACATGTCCCCATTCTTGAGCCACGCGTTCACGTTCCCGACATTCAGTCCGAGTTCACGGCAGATCGGCGCGACAGGCACGCCCCTCTCCCGTTTCGCGCGAAGACAGGCATCCCTTCTGATGGATTTCGAGCGGGCAAGAGTCTCCGGCCTGTGCCAGTCGGCATAGAAGGAGTTCAACACCTTCCGGTACCTGTCACCGGTGGAAGGGTCGTAGCCGTGCTCCAACGCATAGTCTTGGGGGGCGAGTTCCCCTAGAGAATCGGCCGCATGCTCGTATTCACCCCTCAGCTCGGAATCGTCGGTCATGGCCATCAGCTCGGGAAAACGGTCCGACTGCAGGGCGTACAGCAACAAAGGCTCGCGCAGCCGTCCTTCACTATGGCACGCCATGACGCACAGACGAGGAAAATCGAATCTCGACAACCCGGAAAGGTGCAACAGGTATCTGCGCGACCACGGCTCGAAGTTGGGGCGTCTCACGAATGATCTCCAATCATAGGGACGGATGAGGGGCATCGAGTTCTGGCGATGGCTGGTCATCGGATGAGAAGGAGGGAAATCCGAAAGTCGTACTCGTATCGGAAGAAAAGGGGTCGCGACCATCCAAAACTGCTATTCGTTGGTTGAGCAGGTTCCATTGAGCCTCTGTGATATTGATACGAACCTCGGTAATGTCCAGAAGGATGCTGTTCAAGGCGCTGTGGTTGATGGACCCATTGGACCACATATTTTCAAGGTCCCTTCGATCCTTGTCGCCTCTCCACGAAAGGAGTTTCGTTATGGCGAGATCCTCGTTTCCCAAGGTATATACGTCAAGTACCGAACCATCAAATTCCACGGGACGTATCCTGTCGTGCCAGTGAGTCGGATACATATACCGGAAAGTGTCCACATGAGAGTTCATGTCATAGGCGGACATCAAATCGACGACTTCGTCGGGCACGGACAGCACATCGATGTCGGTGGTTACACGGGAAGGGATGAGTCCTCGAATCGATAAAGCACTGCCTCCTGAGATCACGAGTTCGAACCTGCGCGCGCCGCCGAAACGGAAATCAAGGTCTTCATCGAGAAGTCTCAGACGGGATAATATCCCCTCTTTCCCAAAAGAGGAATCCATGATCCACCTCCTTATTATATAAAACCATTTTCTTATTATATAAAACCGACTGACATTGATGAAGATGGTCAAGGCACAGGAGCCGGATACGGAAACCGGACATCGAGGTTCCTGAACGGCGAATCTGAAATGGGAAAAGGAATCGGCCGGCGGCTCGCGGCGTGCGGGTGCCGGATGGGAAGGGGCCGAAAGACGGCCCCGCCCATCAAGGAGGACCATCATGGCCGACATATCCCGCAACACCACGCCAGCCTGGCAGGACCCGCATCTCAAGGACCGTGGCGACTACACCGAACAGGACATCCAAAACATCCAGGAGAAGGGCGGCATCCTGCCCGACTTCACGCTCGACGAGGCCGAGGAGACCCACCTGTTCGCACGGGTCGCACAGGCCCTCTCGAAGACCCTCACGCGGCAGGGTCTGGCCGTCAGGCACGAGGCGAAGGCCGCCGCCGAACCCATGGGCTACCGGCTCGACGAACACGCCATCGCGATCGACACCCGCCGCCCATGGAAGGACATCGCGCTCGACCTCGCGCACGCCCTCGGCGCCATCCAGGTCGCACGCGACGCGCTCAACCCGGCGGACCAGCCGCAAGGAGCCGCGGAATGGAACAGGTACAAGGACAAGGGCCGCATGGTGGGAGACCAGCTGCTCGCCTCCATCGGACTCCTCAACTCCCACTGGCATGAGAACAGGGGCGTCATCCGCGCCCACGCGCTCCAGGCCCGCGTCATGGCCGAGCCCGACCTGCACGCACCCCTCGGCGTCTACGACTGGAACGCCGCATGGATCACCGGGGAAATCGCCACCAGAAACCCCGACCCCGCCCAGCCGCTCGCCGTCCAACCCATCCGCATCCCCGCCACCAAGCCGGAGGACATCCACCTCGCTCTGCCCGACGATCCCGCCAACCCGTTGCAGGTCACGGACCATCCGATCATCACGCCGCACGACGACCTCGTGGAGACCACGGGCCGGCACCTGATCCTCGGCGCGGGCATGCCGACCATGCTCATCGTCGACATGGACCGCAGCGACGCCGCCGGCCTCGACCTGGTCCGCCGGGCCGCCACCCGTACGAGCACGTTCGACGGAAGCGTGAACGAATGCATCCGCCAGGCGCAGGCGACGGCCCCCGGCTACGATCCCGCACCCGACGAGGGGCCGACCGGGCTATGGCCCGCCGCGAACATGTTCCCCGACCCCGCCGTACTGCCCGGCGCGATGCCCATGGAAACGCCGGACCGTCCCGGACCCGCGCAGGATGCGGGCATGGACGGTCCGGCCATAGGCGCGTGACCGCAGGGGCGGGCGGAAGCCGGGCTATCCGGCCGGCTGCGCGTTCCGGGCGGCGATGCCGGCTATCAGCGTCGACACCTGGCCAAGCAGCAACGCCAGCGCGGCCATGTCGCCCGCATCGCCGTCCGCGTCCAGCCCGGCGGGAGCGGGAGGCAGCGAGGCGATCGCGAGCGACGGGTCCGCGGACAGCAGATAGGCGGCGGTGCGTTCCGCGGCCTCCCTCTGATGCTCCGGCACGGCACGCAGGTAATGCCGCAACGTGGTCTCCTCCCTCACATGTCCGAGGGCGTCCATCGTCTCCTTGAGACTGCTGCCATCGAGCATGAGACGGGTGGCATGGGTCACGCGCAGAGTGCGGAACTGCAGGTCGGGACGGCCCGCCGCCTTGCGGGCCTTCATGAAGTGGTTGCGCAGAGTGTTCTGACACAGGATCTCGCCGCGCTTGGCCTGGAAGAACATGTGGTTCGACTGGTCCGGACGATCCTCGAGATGCATGCGAATCAAAGGAATCAGCATGTCCGGGATAGGCACCGTACGCCGGGACCCCCTCGTCTTCAGCCTGCCGATCCGGGACGGGCCCAGATCATCCGCGCCATGGCTGACGCTGCGACGGATCATCAGCACCTTGTTCTCCAAGTCGAAGTCCGTGTCCATCAGACCGCAGACCTCGCCGATGCGCATGCCGCCCGCACAGGCCGCGAGATACACCGACAACCGCGTATAGCCCGGCATCGCATTATATATATGGTACAGTTCGTCGGGCGTGACCGGCGGAATATCCGACGACCCAGCCTCCGGCTCGGGCGGAATCGGCAGCGTGAACGGGTTCTCCGCCAACAGGGGAGGAGCGCCCTTGGAGCCCGGCGCACACGCCTCCCGCAACAGCATCTTCAACCGGATGCATTCCGAGCGGAACTGCCATTCCCCGTTCGGATGCGGCCCGTAATACCATTCGGTCACCAGCTCCTCGGTCAACTCGGCCAGTTTCACGTCGCCGAACGCCTCCTTGAGATGCTTGATGTCATTGCGCAGGTTACGCAACGTCGAGCCCGCGATCTCGGCGCCGTCCTTCCTGCGATGCCGGCGCACATACCCGTCGGCGAACACGCCGAACGTCAGCTTCGGCGTCAACGTGTTCCCATCCCGGTCCCGTGGAGGAATCCACGTCATCATCCCACGACGGTGCAGATCGACGATCGACCTCTCGGTCTCGAGCCAATCCTCGGCATCGCCCCGCCTGCCCGGCGCGAAACGTTTCGACACACGCTGACCATTGATCGGCGAGATATAACGAGCCTCGATGCTCGTGACATCCCCTGTCGAACCCTTGCGTTCGAGAATGCACCCAAAACGCCTGCGGCGCAAGGGCCTCTTTGTCTCTTCAACCATCTTCGGCCTCCTTCAGCCAATAAAAAACCGTCTTCGCGCAGCGCACACCCTAAAGAACACGGTCACCTTGGTAAACCCTGCATCTATGTGGACACTCCGCGAAAACGGAAACTCCATTCTCCCACACGCCGATATTTGACAGGCCGCGTCCGCAGCCGCTACTCTTGACTGCCGTACAAAACGGGAACGGTTCAGCGTGCGGGCAAAACTCGCAGAGAAACCGCGAACAGGATGTACAGGAGGGTAAACTGAGTCAGAAGCGATTCCTGACAAGGAATTGCCCTCAGCTCGGCAGGGTATGCGAAGGTGGTGGGTTCGAGTCCCACCGAGGGCACTTTAGTTAGGAGTTCGCTGAAATTATTGTGAACCCCATTGTTGGGTAATTCAAGAAAGAGGTTGGCATGGCTGCAAGGAAGAAGTCCGAAGAACCGAGTATCAACATCGATGAGGTGCTGACCGACGAAGAGCTCAAGGCCGTGGCCAATGAAAGCGAACCTGCTGAGCGCAAGGCCAAGCTCGAGGACGGTCCGCGTACCGTTGTCGTGGCCGAGGACGAAGCCGTGAACCGCATGGATCTGGTCGCCATGCTGGAAGACAACGGTTATGAGGTCGTTGGTCAGGCCGCCAACGGCGAGGAAGCCGTGGAACTGACCCGCAAGTACCGCCCTGATGTGGTGTGCATGGATGTCAAGATGCCGCGTATGGACGGCATCACCGCTGCCGGCATTATCTGCGATGAGAACATCGCCCCCGTCGTCATGCTCACCGCATTCTCCCAGACCGATCTGGTGAAGAAGGCCACCGGCGCTGGCGCCATGGCATACGTCACCAAGCCGTACGAGGAATCCAAGCTGCTGCCGACCCTCGAGGTGGCCATGGGCCGTTTCGCCGAGATCAACGATTTGCTGGACAGCGTGGAGCGCAGCGAACGTAAGCTCAAGGAAACCACCGATCAGCTCAAGGAAACCGAAGAGAAGCTCAAGAAGGCCGAAGACACGCTTGAGGAGCGCAAGCTCGTCGACCGCGCCAAGGGTCTGCTGATGGACAAGGCGGACTTCTCCGAGCAGGGTGCCTTCCGTTGGATTCAGAAGACCTCCATGGACCAGCGCATCCCCAAGAAGCGCCTGGCTCAGGCCATCATCGCCAAGTACGGCGATCCGAAGCCTTCTGATTCGGGCGAACGCTGATTATCGGCATCACCGTGCTGAGTCGTAAAGCAACACAAACACACTATGGGAGAGGCCAGCGTGACCGTACCCACCAATGAAACATTGCTGGTGGTGGACGGCCACTCGCTGGCCTTCCGTGCATTTTTCGCCCTGCCGGTCGACAACTTCAGCACCTCCAGCGGCCAGGCCACCAACGCCGTCTGGGGTTTTGCCACCATGCTCGCGCAGGTGATCGATGCGGAGAAGCCCGACCATCTGGGCGTCGCCTTCGATGTGAAGGGCGGCACATTCCGCAATGAGATGCTTCCGCAATACAAAGGCACCCGTGAGGCGGCTCCCGAAGAGCTGCTCACCCAGCTGCCATTGATTCAACGCATGCTCACGGCCCTCGGCGTCACCTACATCGAGAAGCCGGGATTCGAAGGCGACGACGTGATCGCCACCCTCGCCACCATGGGAGACAAGGCCGGTTACCACACACTGGTATTGTCCGGTGACCGAGACGCTTTCCAGCTGGTGGATGACAACGTCACCGTGTTGTACCCGGGCCATCACTTCAAAGACCTGAAGCATATGACGCCGCAGTCCATCATCGACAAATACAAAGTCACTCCCGCACAATATCCGGATCTGGCGGCACTCCGAGGCGAAACCGCCGACAATATTCCCGGTGTGCCCGGCGTAGGCGACGGCTTTGCGGCCAAGTGGATCAACCAATTCGGTTCCCTCGACGGCATTTGCGAGCACGCCGATGAAATCGGCGGCAAAAAAGGCGAATCACTGCGGGCCAATATCGACCAGGTCAAACTCAATCGCAAAGTCAACGCACTGGTACGAGACGTCGATCTAGGCGTCGATATCGAGGATCTGACATTCGGCACCGTGGACGTGGCACAGATCGACGCCCTGTTCAAGGAGCTTGAATTCGGACCTCGCACCAAGAGTCGTGTACTGAAAACCTTCAATACCGGGGCCAAGGCATCCAACACATCCGGAGCTGGCGAGTCTACGAATAATGAGCAGAACGAGCAGGATAGCAGCCTCGATCTGAACCTGCCGGAACCCACGAGCATCACTGCTCCGGAGCAGTTCGACGAATGGGTCAAGGCCCATCGCGTCGAAGTCAAGGTTCCCGGTGAAATCGCCGATTTCACGGTTTCCGACTATGGCGATGGCTCGCAGCGGCATGCCATCTGCGGCGACGCGGTCGGCCACGCTTGGACCGTGGCCGCATGGGGCGACGAAAGGCCGGGGCGTGCCACGGCACAAGCCATTGCCGTGGCCACGGCAACATCAGCGGCCATAGTGCCCCTTCCAATCACCGATACCCTGCGAGCACAGCTTGCGCGGTTCCTGAAAAGCGAACACTCCCGCACCATCGTGCATGGGTATAAAGAATTGCTGCATCTTTTGGGCGCGGTCGATCTTGACATGGACCTGCCGATGTTCGACACCAAGCTTGCCGGGTATCTGGCCCAACCGGATTTCCATGCCGATAGCCTCAAGCAGGCGGCCGAGCACTTCCTCGACATCCACTTCACCGAAACCGAACAGCCTTCGCAAGGCACGTTGGACTTCGACGACGATCAGGTCGAAGAAGATCCGAACGAACATCGTCTGCGTGATTTGGCCATTATCCGCAGCCTCGCCGTCACGCTCGGGCCGATTATCGACGAGCGTGAACAATGCTGGCTGATGCGCGCGATTGAACTTCCTGTTTCCCGCGTGCTGCACGGCATGGAGCACACAGGAGCCAAAGTCGATAGCGTTCGACTCGTTTCCATGCGTGACCAGTTTGCCGCCGAGGCTCGCCAAGCGCAGGAAATGGCTTGGGAGTATGCCGGCACCGAAATCAACCTGCAAAGCCCCAAGCAGCTGCAGAAGGTGCTGTTCGAAGATATGGGTTTGAAACCCACCAAACGCACCAAGTCCGGCTCATACACCACGAATGCGGCCGCATTGCAGGATCTGTATGTCAAATCAGTGGACAATGAGCGGGCCAACGGTTTCCTCGGAGCGTTGCTGCGCCATCGCGAGATCAACAAGCTCAAGCAGATCGTCCAAACGCTGATCGATGCCACCAACACATCAGATGAGCGCATCCACACCACTTTCGAGCAAACCGTTGCCGCCACCGGCCGATTGAGCTCCGTGGACCCGAACCTGCAGAACATCCCCAATCGGAACGCCGCCGGCCGTGAGATTCGTGGCGTGTTCGTGCCGGGGGAGGGGTACGAGGCCCTGATGAGCTGCGATTACTCACAGGTCGAGCTGCGCATTATGGCTGATCTGTCCGATGATGAGGCGCTGATCGAAGCGTTCCGCTCCGGAGCCGACTTCCACAAATACGTGGCCTCGATGGTCTACAAGCTGCCGGTCGACCAGATCACCGGCGACCAGCGCAGCCACGTAAAAGCCATGAGCTACGGATTGGCCTATGGTCTGAGCACGTATGGTCTTGCCCAGCAACTCAAGATCGCGCCACGTGAAGCGGAAGCGTTGAAAAACCGGTATTTCGATACCTTTGGCAAGGTGCACGATTACCTTGAATCGCTGGTGGCCAATGCCCGAGAGAAGGGGTATACGGAAACCATTTTCGGACGACGTCGCTACTTCCCGGCCCTGCATTCGACCAATCGTGTTGCGCGTGAGGCCGCTGAACGTGCGGCACTCAACGCACCGATTCAGGGATCCGCCGCCGACATCATGAAGATTGCGATGATTCGCGCCGAGCAGACCTTGGCCGAGGCTCACGTCAAGAGCCGTATCATTCTGCAGATTCACGATGAACTGGTAGTGGAAATCGCGCCGGGAGAAGGCGACCAGGTCACCGAACTGGTGCGCAACGCCATGGAACACGCCGTCGACCTTGCCGTGCCGCTGGACGTATCGTGCGGCATCGGTTCCGACTGGCAACTCGCTGCACACTGACAATTTCTAGCTCCCCTCGGGTGAGGGGGCTGAGCCGTTGAGCAAACAGTCCAGTGGATTGTTTGTAGGCGAAGGCGAGCCGATAGTCGAGCAATGAAGAGCACGAGCATGGCTTGTCCGCAATTGCAGAATGAGTCCCTTGCCGCAATAGCCCACTACAATGGGACATATGCCGAATCTCAAGCAAGTCATCGACGTTCTCGAGACCCTGTACCCATTGCGCTACGCCGAAGAATGGGATGAGCCGGGCCTCATTGTCGGAGATCTGAGCCACGACGTGCACCGCATCGTGTTCGCCGCCGACCCGACCTCCGCCATCATTGACAAGGCCATCGCTACTGGCGCGGACCTGCTCATCACCCATCACCCGTTGTTCTTCCGTTCCGTACACGAGACGAGCGGACTCGGTTTCCGGGGCGACATCGTCCGCAGACTCTACCAGCACGGCTGCGGGCTGTGGGTAGGGCACACTAATGCCGACGCTGCGTATCGCGGCGTGGGACAGGCGGCGGCCGACTACTTCGGACTCATCGACCAGAAACCACTCGTGCCGATTGACGATGCAAACGCCTCTCATCCGGTCGGCTTGGGGCGTGTGGGTCGTTTGCCGAAGCCTGTTGCCCTGAAGGATTTCGCTCAGCGTGTATTCGACGAAGTGTCCGATCATGGCATGACCACCGCGCTCGGCATCCAGGTATGCGGCGATTCGGACACTTTTGTTCAGTATGTGGCCATTCTGCCTGGCTCCGGGGACTCCCTGTTCAACGAGGTGCGTGCCACCGGTGCGGACGTGTACGTAACCAGCGATTTGCGTCACCACCCGGTGACCGACGCCATCGAACAAGCCCGGTATGAAGCCCGTATGAGGTCCCAAGGCATCATGCTCGGCCATGGAATGGCGGGGGAGAGCCATGTGCGTCCCTGCTTCATCAACACCCCTCATGCCGCCATCGAATCCATGTGGTTCAACTACGCGATCGATGACGTGCCAGCCGCCATCGAACAAGCGACCGGAGCAAGGCCTGAAGTCGAGTGGTTCCACGACACGACCGATCCATGGACGCTGTCCATTACCGCGCATCGAGATTAAGACGCTATAGTAACGTGGCAAAAACGTTTTTCCCGAGGAGATGACATGTTTGGCGGAAGCAAGCAGGAACAACTGGAGCATCGGCTCGACCATAAGCTGAACGCCTCCTCGGACGGCATCGACATGGACGTGCCCGCCAAAGTGATCAGTAGCGAAACCGTTTATACCGGGCGTATCTTCCATGTGGACGACATGCGCATCGCTCTGACCGACAAGCAGGGCAAGGAACACGAGATCGGCCGCCAGGTGCTGCGTCACGCCCCCTGTGTGGTCATGCTCGTGCACGACATGTCCACCGACCGCTACCTCATCGAACGCGAATACCGCGCCGGATCGGACATGTTCGCCTACGGGCTTCCCGCCGGACTGATGGACGAGGGCGAGGACATCATGGACGCGGCCCTGAGGGAACTGGCCGAGGAAACCGGCGTGGTGCCGGACCGTGACACCATGGGCGTTGACTTCGTAGGTGATTTCTACTCGTCCGAAGGCATGACCGACGAACTGGCCCACATCATGGTGTTGCATTTGGGCCCGTTCAGGCGGGAGCAGCGCCATTTCGATGCGGACGAGCATGTGGAATCCGCGTGGATTCCGTGGAGCGACCTTGCCGCCACGCGCATCACCTCATCCAATTCGATGATCGCCATCCAGCATGAGGCGTTACGCAGACTCATCGCCAGGAACTCCGACAAAGATAAGCCGTCGCTGTTCTCCTGACGTTCAACTCCCCGGCACATCACTGACACAAAAAAAGTGGGATACTGAAAACTATGCAGATCAGACCTGGATCAATGTATCCGCTGGGCGCCAGCTATGACGGCGCCGGTGTGAACTTCGCGCTGTACTCACAGGTTGCGCAGAAAGTCGAACTATGCCTGTTCGACGAGCACGATGTGGAAACACGCATCGAAATGACCGAACGGAACTCGTACGTATGGCATAACTACATTCCCGGCCTCCATCCTGGCCAGCGTTACGGCTACCGCGTCTACGGTCCCTATGACCCGGTGCACGGCCTCAGATGCAACCCCAACAAACTGCTGCTTGACCCGTATGCCAAGGCCATTGAAGGTAATATCGACGGCGACGAAAGCCTGTTCTCATACTGGTTCAAGAGCCCGGACGACAACTCGGCGATGAACGACCTTGACTCGGCCGCCCACACCATGAAGTCGGCCGTCATCAACCCCTACTTCGATTGGGGCAACGACCAGCATCCGTACATCTCGTACCACGATTCGGTGATCTACGAGGCGCACGTGCGCGGCATGACCAACCTCAACATGGACGTGCCGCCGGACATCCGCGGCACCTACGCCGGCCTGGCCTATCCGAGCGTCATCGAATACCTGAAGAAGCTCGGCATCACCGCCATCGAACTCATGCCGATCCACCAGTTCGTCAACGACTCCTTCCTGCAGGAGAAGGGCCTGTCGAACTACTGGGGCTACAACACCATCGGCTTCTTCGCGCCGCACAACGCCTACTCCTCCTCCGGGGAACGCGGCGAGCAGGTCAACGAATTCAAGTCCATGGTCAAGGCCTACCATCGCGCCGGCATGGAGGTCATCCTCGACGTGGTGTACAACCACACCGCCGAAGGCAACCATATGGGCCCCACCCTGAGCTTCAAGGGCATCGACAACGCCTCCTACTACCGACTGGTGGAAGGCGACCAGCAGCACTACTTCGACACCACCGGCACTGGCAACTCGCTGCTCATGCGCTCGCCGCACGCGCTGCAGTTGATTACCGATTCGCTGCGCTACTGGGTTACTGAAATGCACGTCGACGGCTTCCGCTTCGATCTGGCCGCCACGCTGGCACGCCAGTTCCAGGAGGTCGACAAGCTGTCCGCGTTCTTCGACATCGTGGAGCAGGACCCGATCATCTCGCGCGTCAAGCTCATCGCCGAACCGTGGGATCTGGGCTCCGGCGGCTATCAGGTGGGCGGCTTCCCGTCCAGCTGGTCCGAATGGAATGGCCGCTACCGCGACACCGTGCGCGACTTCTGGCGCTCGCAGCCCTCCACGTTGCCCGAATTCGCCTCGCGCTTGATGGGCAGCTCCGACCTGTATCAGGTCAACGGCCGCCGACCGGTGGCGTCCGTGAACTTCATCACCGCGCATGACGGTTTCACGATGAACGACCTGGTCAGCTACAACGAAAAGCACAACGAAGCCAATGGCGAGGGCAATCGCGACGGCGAGAGCAACAATCGCTCTTGGAATTGCGGCGTTGAAGGCCCGACCAATATTCCGGACGTCAACGACTTGCGTCAGCGTCAGATGCGCAACATGTTCGCCACGTTGCTGTTCAGCCAGGGTATCCCGATGATTTGCGGTGGCGACGAAGTGGCCCGCACCCAGCAGGGCAACAACAACGCCTACTGTCAGGACAACGAGATCTCCTGGACCAACTGGCATCTTGACAAAGGACGCAAGGAACTGCTCGCCTTCGTTTCCAAACTCATTCATCTGCGTTTGGATCATCCGGTGTTGCACCGCCGTCGCTTCTTCACCGGCCGTGAGCCCGGCGACGATTCGAACACGATTCCGCAGGTCGAATGGTTCGACCACACCGGCTCGATCATGGATATGGACGACTGGCAGAACACGCATGCGTTCTCCATGATGATCTATCTGAACGGTTCGGATATCCCGGAGGTCGACTGGTACGGCAACCGGATGGTCGACAATGACTTCATCCTGATCTTCAACGCGCATTACGAGCCGATTATGTTCACCCTGCCGGATGAGCGATACGGCCGCAAATGGCAGCTGGTCGTGGATACGCACAACCCGAATGAGCCGGCGCTGAGCTATGAGGCGGGCTTCATGATCACCGCCCAGTCCCGCAGCTTCCTCATGCTCATGAGCGACAAAAAGCCCAAGAAGCCCATGGGCCTATAACCAGACCGAATTTAAGCTCCCTCTGACGAGGGAGCTCCCGGTGTAGCCGGGTGAGGGAGAGACCGCAGCAAAGCCGCGAACCCCTACTCGCGCCCCTTACGCTCCTCCACGAGCCGAGCATCCCCGAACGCAAGTAGATGCTCGCCGGCAAGCGGGCGCGGCTGGTCGAGCAACTCGCGGAAATCCAGGATTCCATCGACTTCATCGACGCCAAACAGCGCTTCTACGACGACGTCCTGTCTGGCGCAACCCCATACGTAAGCGTGCTCATCCCATCCGCGGCGCTCGCAAAGGAGTCAGAGGAACCGGGAGAATTGAAGGGGGTGGAGAGGAAATAGGTTCGACCGAGCTGTTTCTTCCTCCGGGATACAAGCGCGAACAACGGTTTGTTGTACCCGCGCTTGGCGAACGGGACATGCCCTTAGACTGGAATCAGCAAGCGCACAGCGAGATGCGCGAATCGTTTTCCGATGTCGGGAGGTAGTCATGTCGATCGGTCAGGTTATCAAAGTCGTGCGCGAGGAGCGAGGTCTTACGCAGTCGCAGTTCGCGCACGAGCTGTTCGTCACCCAACAGGCGCTTTCCCGCTGGGAGAAGGGAACGGCAGAGCCGAGCATCGACATGATTCGGCTGATCAGCACCCGTTTTGAGGTGCCGATGGCGAGGCTTATGGAAATGCCGGACAATGGTTTTTGCCAAAGTTGTGCCATGCCGTTTTACCGCCCGGAAGATCACGGCACCGAACCGGATGGAACGCGAAACGGAGATTATTGCAACTACTGCTATGAAGACGGCGTTTTTCTTCAGGACTATGCCAATAGCGATGAATTGGTCGCCGCATGTGCGCCGATGATGGCGGAATCCTGCCATATCAGCGTCGAACAGGCCGAGGATTGCATGTCGGCGCTGCTGCCAAACCTCAAGCGGTGGCGGCATCAGGACGAGATCGATGCGGTGGCGGAAGGGGAATGAGCGATGGCGTTCGATTATAAGAAGGAATATAAGGACCTGTATCAGCCGAAGACCATGCCGGCCATCGTCATGGTACCGGCGATGCGGTTCGTCGCGGTGGACGGTGTGGGCGACCCGAACGAAGAAGGCGGCGATTACGCCAAGGCGATGCAACTGCTGTACGGCATTTCGTTCACCGTCAAAATGAGCAAGAAGTCAAAGAACCCGGCCGAGCATATCGACGGGTACTTCGACTACACCGTGCCTCCGCTGGAGGGCTTATGGAGCATGGGGGGAGGGTGTGCCCGGCGTCGATTACGCGCACAAAGCCGACTTCCATTGGACTTCGATGATTCGTCTGCCGGAATTCGTGACCGATAAGATCTTTGCGTGGGCCAAGGCATCGTTTGCCGTCAAACACCCGGAATCCGACGTCAATCGCGCATATCTCTTCGATTTCGATGAAGGCGTGGTCGCGCAGGTCATGCACAGGGGCCCGTACGACGACGAGCCCGCAACCGTGGCGATTCTGGATGACTACGCGCGCTCGCAAGGCTACGAGCTCGACCTCTCCGACGCCCGCCGACATCACGAAATCTACATATCCGATCCGCGCCGAGCAAAACCGGAAAATCTCAAAACCGTCATCCGTCATCCGGTAGTGAAGGTGGGTTGACTTTCGGCGAACTGCTCGAAGCGCTCACCGCGCAGTAGCGTGAACAATCTGCCGGAATCCTTACCGGGGTCAAAGAGCGCTACCAAGAACTCGATAAGCAAAATAACTAGAAGCACGGGTTCCTCTCGGAGAGATTCTGCCCGAGCGACCTTATTAATCCTTGCGCGGGTCACCTTTCCCTGTGCAGGAAGCATCCAGGCTCATGTGCATTGATGACGCCGATGGATTGCAGATAGGCGTAGACGATGGTGGTGCCGATGAATCGCATGCCGTACGTCTTGAGATCCACTGCGATGGCGTCGGACAGAGGGGATGTAGTCATGCCTGTCTCGTAGATGACGTGACGGCCGGTGAACCGCCAAATATAGTCGTCGAAACTGCCGTACGACGTCTGGATATCCCGGAATGCGTTGGCATTACCGACCGTCGCGACGATTTTGCGACGGTTGCGGATGATGCCCGGATCGTTCATGAGTTCGGCGATCTTGTTCTCGTCATAGCGCCGGATCCGTTCGATGTCGAACCCATCGAACGCCTGACGGAAACGCTTGCGTTTGTTCAGTATCGTCTCCCATGACAGTCCGGCTTGGAAGGTCTCGAGCACCAGCATCTCAAAGAGGTGGTGGTCATCATGCGACGGAACCGCCCATTCGGCATCGTGATAGGCAACATAGACGGGATTGCTGAGATTGCACCAGCCGCAGCGTGGTCTTATATCGTCCATGTGCTCTCCCTATGGGTCGTTAGAGACGGTCGGTTCTAGATGTTGATTCGATGTGTGATCCAGTATAAACGGTGTGTTCGGATAGCGGTCTGGATGTGCGGATTGTCTGAACCATATTTGCCGGATTGCAGGTATAAAGGGGTTAGTTACTGCGGTTGCGGGTATTTCGGTACTAGTTAGGGGTGATTCTGGGCTGTAACTCGACACCTTTTACCTGCAACCCACTCCCGCCCACGGGATTGCACAATCGGTTGCAGGTATTTTGGTGTCATTTGAGATTGGGAAGCGGAAATCGATGTCGCATGGAATCGAACTGACTAGCAGGTGGGGTCCCAACATCACAAAAGTCCCTTATACCGCAAGGCCATATAGGTTCTACGGTCATCGGATAAAACCGGATAAATCGTTTAGCGGTCGGATAAAAGAAGAAGCCCAGAATCGTTGAGATTCCAGGCTTTTTTGTTTGTCGGGCTAGCGGGATTTGAACCGGCGACATCCTGTTTTCGCAGGGTGTTTCTTTGTTGGGTTGAATGGCTTTTGTTGGGGTCAATATCGTTGGAAAATGGCGGTTTCCGGTTATTGGTTGTCTTTGTTGAGGCGACTGGGATTGGCTCACCGTGATGGTCATTGTTACTGGTTTTTTACTGGAATCAACCGATGTGGCGACGACATCGCTCGGCGTGTCGCAATGCCTTACAGGAGTCTCATCATATTGACCAAATGCGCAGGTAGCATAACAGGGAAATACCTTTCGATTCAGGGAAGACGGGTTACTAAATGGGCGCAATCAGGAAAGCCTTCAAGGTTAAAAATGCGATTAGCCATCCCATACACACTGCGACAAGGCCGGTAAGGCGCACCATAAGGAAAGCAGTGGTTCCTAAGGGTGTTCGGAAAGCCTACTACAAGACCAAATCAGTGTCGACAGCTGTGCATAATCCGATTTCAGCTTCTGTCCGATCGTTAGACGGAATCAGCACATCGACCAATCGGCATAACAAGAAGTATTCAGATCTCAGTAGGGAACGTGAACGTTTATATCGTGAGATTCGTAGGTTATCCAAAACGACGAACCGCACATCTTCACACTATGTTTCCGACCATAGTTCGTTATCGGAATATAGAACAAGGCTCAAGCAGATTGACGAGGAAATTGATTCGATAAGCTCAAGCGCGAATCACGTCAGCTCCGAATATGATTCCACGGCTTCTAGTAATTATGCCGCTGCGTCATCTGACAGTGGAGGTGCAGAAGCTGCAAAAGAAATTTTCGGATTCATTGGAGTTGTCTTTTTAGTGTTATTTGTAGTCATGTCGTTTGTGCAGCAGCATCAGCAAAATGCAGAGAAAACTAATATGATTCAGGCAGCGTATTCCGCTTGTCGGTCGGATGGTTTGCAACTTGTAGATGATTACGACGGGTCTCCCTCAATCAAAGGGGAAAATGTCTCTTCCCAGACTGTTTCTTGCTTGGCCGAACATATGGGGGTCGAAGACACTTTCACGACGGACGAGCGAGGCGACATACAGGAATGGGGCGACTACAGAATGGATGTTTTTAACCTTGATCCATACAATGTCGTCACCCCAGAAACTGAGTATTCGGTAGAAATATCTTTTAAGCGCAGTTAAAAGCAGTCTCAGACAATCACATTGCATCCGAATCCCGCAGATCCACTTCTTTTACTTCTTGGTAGATGGCCGAGATGTCTTTGAGATTGATGCGGAACTGGCTACGCGGGTGGGGTGCCCACTTGCCGTTCTTGAGCGTGATCTTGACGCCCGGGTCGTAGACGGCCTTGCCGTCTTGGAAGGCTTGAAGGAACAGGCCAAAGCTGGTGGAGATACCGAGCGTGATGAGCGGCCCGAACTCCACGGTGGTGCTTTCAGCTTTTCCTTCCTTGAGATAGGGCACGTATGCGGCACGGTTGTGCTTGCGCTGCCAGTGTTCGAGCAGTTTGAGGTAGGACCAGCCGGCGGCGAGCTCGCTGGTTTCCTTGTCGTAGAGGGCGATCATGCCGTTGGGGTCGAAGTGCTTGGCATCGTTGAATCCCACGAGCTCGAGGTTCAGTTTCGCCCTATCCTTGTCCTCTCCGAAACGATTGATGTCACCTGACGTGAAGTAGTACTCATTGGGTTCGCCGTTCTCGTCGGTGCCACTGACGTGACCGTATCGCAATACGAATTCCGCCTGGGAGTGCTGGGTCGTCCACCCCAGATCGGGCTGCGGCGTGAACAAGGTAACCTTGTGATTGCTGAGCCGTTCAAGCGATGGCTGCTTGATCGCCTTGAGCTCCCATACATCGAAATCGGGGCCGGGAATGGCGTTTTCCCCCACGCCGAGTTCCGCCTCCAAGGTCAGGCCTGGAGCGTTGGGCGCGATATACGGTCTGACTTGTTGCCCGTCGTTGAGCATGCGCCATGGTGTGATCTTCTTGCCGATGATCTTGGCCAGCGCTTCTTCGAGGATGGAGATTTCACCGACCGTGCGATCGGTCTTGTATTTAACCGGGCAGATGTGGCCTTCCTCGAACGTATCCATGTCCAGCACGTAGCGGCTGGCGGATGACGGAGCTCCAACCACAAGACCCGCGACATGACTGATTTTGCCGTCTTCGCCTTTCACAGGGCCGAAGAACAGACAGCGGTTGAGCTCATGACCACGCTTCGATTCGTTCAACAGTTCGGACGGCGCTTCCTTGCATCCTTGCAGGAAACCCGAGAACCGCACTTCTGGATACTGCGGGTAGTAGCACATCTTGGCATTCGGAGCATCAAACTCGCCATTGGGCGTGACCCAATGCCATGGCACCGGAATCTGAATGACAGGTGCCCCGGCCTTCTTCTTCTGCGACTTCGCAGGCGTATACGACGGAACGCCAAGCGGAAGGAACGACAAATCCGAAGGATCGTTGGCCAGGAAGATCTGCTGCTTGGAGTTGTTATTGGGCACCAGACGTTTGACCCAGATGCTTTCGGCACCGGCTTGGGTCAGCAAGTCGTACACTTGCTGGATGTCGGCTGTGTCGAACCATTGCTGATCGTCGTTGACATGGGTATCGCTCATATTTCAACAATACCCACGCCAACGGCCGCATTATTGCATCGACATGACGGTATCAGTCAAGTCCCGCTCCGGCGACGGCCATCTGACGTGCCTTTTGAATTGCCTCGCCGGCCATTTCGGAATCGGACACCAGCTCCGGCTTCTTGCCTTCCTGCATGACCTTGAGGATGTGCGGGCGCATGATGCGGGCGATCTCCGCGATGGCGGGCACGACCACCGAATTGCCGAACTGGCGATAAGCCTGCGTGTCCGATACGGGGATGCGGAAATCATCCGGGTATCCCATGAGGCGTGCGCATTCGCGTGGCGTGAGCCTGCGGGGCCGGTCACCCTCTTGAGCAACGAGGATTTCGGATCCGTCCTTGTGATAGCGGGCGGAAAGGGTGCGCGAAACCATGTCCGGCGTCACCAAGCCGTAGCCGAAGCCGTGGCCCATGGCCTCATGCTTTGCCTTATAGTCCTGCAGGTACTGCCACAGGCGCGGAGTGAGTGTGTACTTGTCTTGGACCTTGTTGCTCTCGTGGTCAAAATACCGGTCGCCGTCCCACGTCAGATATGGCTCGGTGCCGTCGGTTCTATGCAGGATGTCCGCGAGCACAGGCTTATGTTCGGGGAATTTGAGGTCATCCCATGTGAAGTCGGTATGCGAGCGGAAACCGACAATGTAGATGCGCTCACGGTGCTGGGGCACGAAGTTCTGCCCGTCGATGACTTTCCAGTGCACCTCATAGCCCAATTCATTCTGCAGAGCGTCAATAATGACCTTGAACGTGCGGCCCTTGTCGTGCGAGGTCAGATTCTTCACGTTCTCCAGCAGGAACGCCGCAGGTCGCTTCGCCGCGATGATGCGGGCCACGTCGAAGAACAGCGTGCCTTGCGTCTTGTCGCGGAACCCGGTCTCACGGCCTAGGCTGCGCTTCTTCGACACCCCGGCCAAGCTGAACGGCTGGCACGGGAACCCCGCGAGCACCACGTCGCAATCAGGGATGTCGCCTACATCGACCTGTGTGATGTCTCCGGCCATCGTCTCCGCGAACCCGTAGTTCGTTCGATAGGTACGTGTGGAGAACTCGTTCCATTCCGAAGAGAACACCGCGTGGCCGCCGGCCGACGCGAAGCCACGACGAATACCGCCGATGCCGGCGAACAGGTCGATGGTTCGGAAGTCAGTGCCATTTTCATGCGTAGTGCCGAAATACAATTCACGCAATGCAGGAACATAAGCCGGCTTGCACTCCACCTTCCCGGACTCCCAACGCTCCACCGTTGAAGTAGATACTTGCAGCGATTCGGCGAGCTGGCGGCGTGTCATGGAAGCGCGCAGCAATGCGATAAGCTCAGCCGCGGCGTCAAAGCCGTTGGGGCCACCGGTGTTATTGTTTGATTTGACAACACTACTCATAGGGAAGAATGTACTTCATTATGATGACAAATATTCCCAGAAGAGTCTTTTAGCTCCCCAGAAGAATCAAACAATTGTTCGATTCTGATTTTACAATATAAGTCATAGTCTCATGACACTTTTGACGAAAGGTGTTTTATGGTCAGGAAAAACGGAACCAACAAGAAGCAGTCGAAGCCACGTCATCCGATAGATGACATCGATGCGAGAGATATCCTACGGCGTTTTGTGATACGAGCACGCCGAGTTGAGGCCCATTCGCTAGTTCAGAATCACGCAGTTGAGAAATATGTGAAGCCTTCGATGAAGGTCGATTATAAGGAAGGTCAACCGCCTCGAATCAAGTATGCGATGCCCGACCAAGAGATTTTCGAGTCTTTGGCGGCGCGCACGAGGCCATGCATCCTTGGGTCAGAACCGGTCTATCTAGACAAAGTATTTCGTTCGATTGAAATGCTTCTTGGAGAGCGGCAATTGGCCGGTCAAGCCAAGAAATGTCTGGATTCCTGCCGAAAGACATTTCAGAATCTACACGACAAAGACAAAGGAACGTCATATTCGATTCAGACATACAACGCGGATAATATCCCCGAAGGCGAACCACTGTCGGATTTATTGATAGGCGAGGCTTGGCTGTACTCGGATCTGGTTCATGCCGATCCCAAGGACGACAAAGCGAAGGCGTTAAAACTTTCGTATCGAGATCGTTATTATGCTGGGACGTCGTTTTTCAGCATGCTGGCAATTGTCATCGTCAATATGCTAAACTTTGTCACCATCATAAACAGCCAGTACCATCTTGGGGTCGATGCAGAAGCATGGAAAGAACAAGTGGTGGCTTCAGAGGAAGATTCGGAAGTCGCTGCTGAAAAAATGGTAGTTTTGCCCCACAGTACGAAGGTTCCAGAAGGCATCGACCCCAGCACTCTTCCGGGCGCAATAGATGTTACCAGCCCAACTGAAGCCATTAGATTTATTCAGCCAGAACGTAGTACTGACGTCATTTTTCTTCACGGAGAAACACTCATAAGCAAAGTCCATGGGGTCTTTTCATGGAAAGATGATGTCCTGACCATCCTGATTGCTGACGCGCTCATAATCGAGCTTAGTGCTGCTGGCGTAAATCAAACTCAAAGATTTCAACGAGTGGAGACATGCATCAAGCACCGTTTCACTGCCGACACAAAAGCCGCAGATTCCCTACAGTCAATTATGAGGGAAAGCAATCGACTTCTTACAGCTGCCCCTTATGGGAAAGGCAATATCCTGTATGTTGATTACCCCTTTGCTACGGAAAATGATCAACAGCCTGTAAATGAGTCTTCTGCATAAAAGTAATTACATGTTTCATCCGGATTCAGCCAACTGGCCGAATCCGGATGAAAATAATGCAGTAAAGATTACCGGCTACTTCAGGCCATCTTTGGACAGCTTGCCATCAAAAGCTTGGTTGACAAGCGTATACACGGTCTGTGCGACGCCCACCACGCCTGCGAGCACGATACCCACGTGTAGGTGCCGTCGAATCCGCCGGTGGCGGCGATGGCGATGGTGCCGAACAGGATGGACGCGGCGAGGGAGACGAGTCCGACGTATCCGCTGGGGATGTATTTCTTGAAAGCCTGCACGAATGCTGGCACGATTAGCGCCACAAGCCCGGATGCGAGGGTGGTTGCGGTGGAAATATCCATATGGTTCTCCTTGGTTTGATGATGAACGTGGCCTCCGGCATGGTGCCGAAGGCCACGGTGGTAGTGGTCAGTAGCGGAGCCGCTGGCCGGGGTAAATGAGGTTGGGGTTGGCGAGGTTGTTCAACTGGGCGACGCGCTGGCAACCATTGGCCCCGAAGATGCCGCTCAATGTTTCGCCGCTCTTGACAACGTGCACACGTCCACCCGTGGCCGCGGATCCGCTGGAAGCAGCGGTCGCCGCGCCTTGGTAGGTGACGACATTGCCGGGATAGATCAGGTTGATGTTGCCGGATGGTACGCTCCACGCGGTCACGGGCCACAGGCCGGTTCGTTTGGCAATGCCGGACATGGTGTCGCCGCTGCGCACGGTCACGTTCACGCTTCGGGTGGAAGCGGCGGGCGCGTATGCTGCGGATCCGTTGAGCCTTTGGTTGACGATACGCATGACGGGGCCGTAGTTCGCTCCCAACGCGGCCCTGCGGGCTTCGCCGTTGCCGTAGTCGCCACGGATCGTCGCGGTCGCCAATGCCTCGTAGTCCACGCTCGGCGCGGGCTGTGGAGCCGGCATCGGAGTCGGCTTGAAGGATTTGCCCGGGTTGGCGTACTTGTCCCACTGTTCGCGGGTGCCACGGAAGTAGTTCAGATCCAACGGGCCGTTGTAGCCGTTGATGCGCCCGTTGCTGGTGTACTGGCGCATGGCCTCGCCGTACTTGCCGTAGTTCCACGGTCGGGACTGCCAGCCGGTGGGATTGTTGTTGGTGTACTGAGCCACCCACAGACCGCAGTTGGCACGCACATCGGCCGGGATCTGGGGAATGAACGCGGCGGACACGTAGACCAGCGGCCATACGCCGGTGCGTTCGTGGACGTTGACTACTCCGACGAACTGGTGTCGCAGGCAGGCAGATTCCTGCATTTCGTCACCGCCGACAGCCACAGCGCCGAGAATCTGGGACGTATGTTCGCAACCCCTTTGTTGGAGCCATACGAGCATCTGTTCTACGTGCTGTACGGTGGCGGCGGCAACGGCAAGGGCATCCTACTGGACACACTGCATCGCAGCCTTCCCGAACTGTCTGCGGCGGTCACGTCGAAGACCCTGCTGGGAGGGCGCAACGGCAACGGCGGCTTCGCCACCGATCAGGAGACTCTGAAGCTGATCGGCGCGCTGTGGGCCTACGACGAGGATGCCGACACCATCACCCTGGAACAGGCTACCCTGCTGAAGAAGATCGGCACCGGCGACACGATGGTCGCCCGTCGAGTGCAGGAGAACGCGGTCAGCTTCAAGAACAAGGCCACGTTCATCATCGCATCGAACAATCCAGTCATCATGAGCATGACCGAGGCGTTGGAACGCCGCCGCGTGTTCGTGCGCATGAGGGACGGCCGAGCCGAGGAGGAATTCGCCGACCTGCTGAAATTCCGCGACGAACATGGCATAGCACCGTTCCTGATGGCCTCATGCCGCCTGTGGGAGGTGCGTGGCGACAAGCCCTGGAACGATGTCGTCATCGGATCCGCCGACGACCTGACCGAAGCGCAGCAGTGGATCGTGGACTGCATCGTGGCGAACGGGTACGCCGTCAGCCGCGACAACCCGCACCACGAGACCGACATGGCGCACCGCAACACCGTCACGAAGCTCGGTCTGAAATCGAAGCCCAAGCGCATCAACGGCGAGGTCGTGCGCGTGCTGGTGGTCAGGAACGAACGCGTGTTCAGCGTGTACCGCGACGGCACCGCCAAGGACATGACCGAAGCCATGCAGGAAGAAGACGCAGCCAAGACGGTGCCACCGTTGCCGGATCCCATCGAGGGAGGCACCGTGGTCACGCCGGACGATTGCGGCTATCCGGTCACGTTCGGCACGGTCAACGAGGGGAAACGCTCCTACGACTGGGCCAAAAACCGCACGCTGCCGGAAGGCAAGCAACCGCCGACGGGCGTGGCCGCGTATGCGGTCGTTCCCGTTGCGGGCATGGCGGTCATCGATCTGGACGTGGCCAAGGATCCGGCCACCGGCGAAGTGCTCAAAGACGCTCCGACCGGCTGGGACGTCTTCAACCGCGAAATCGGCGAATACGGCTCCGAGGACTTCCCGAAGACGTACCTCGTAGGCACACCCACCGGCCGCAGGAACGGCTTGCCCTCCGCACACGCCTACTACCTGATCCCGCCCGAACTGCAAGGCCGGCTGAAGAACGCCGTCCACGAGAAGGGCATGCCGGTAGACATCCGCTGCGAAGGCAAGGGCTACGTGGTCGGAGCGGGCAGTCATATATCCGGCGGCGACTACCTGCTGCTTGACCTACCAGACGGCCAGCCGCCGATGATGCCGCCCAGGATGGTGCGATGGCTGATCGACCACGGCTACGTGACCGAACCCGATGGCCAAGCTTCCACGCCCAAGCCGGAGCATGCGGCGCGGATCCCGTCATTGAGCGAGCTAATGCGCCGGCCCGTCACGGTCGGATCCATAGCGAACGGGAAACCCGACATGACGCCGATACCGGCCGGAAGCCGGAACAACGACCTTCACGCGTGGGCCTACGGAAGACTGCTGAACCACCCCGACAATGCCGAGGCCATTCGCCGTGATCTGTTCGAGCGCGGACAGACCAGCGGACTGAAGGAATCTGAGTTGGAGACGATCTGGCAGACCATCCGCCGCCAGCTGGGAAGCGACCGATGATGCCGAGACGGAAACCACCGTGGCTCAAACTCCTGTGCCCGTCGGGCGCGAACCCCGCGCACCTGACAGCCAGACGCTGCGGCACATGCCGTGAATGGGTGGCGGTGGACACCGGAGGGCCGATCGAAGAGATTTACGACCCCGGCGTACTGGACGCAACGGATCTGGCCGTGGCCATCATCCTGGGCCGCAGGTTCACGCGCATCCAGCCCATCGCCGGCACCACGCTGATTGGACTGCGCACACCATGCGGCACGCGGGGCATCAAACCTGACGGCATGTACCTCGCAGCCCACGAGTGCTTCCGCACGCCGATCAGCGTGAAGCCGTTCAAACCACCCAAACGCACGGCAGCGGCCAAGTGGAACGGGCCGCAACTAAGCGACAGGGAAATAAGCGCTTTCGAGACAGTCTGGAGGAACAAACCATGACCATCACACACCAACCGCAACCACCCAGCATCCACGCGCATCGGCTCGCCGGACTCGTGCCGGCGGTACTGGCCACGCTGCGCACACCGGCCCTCATGGTCGGGTTCGGCACCGCCGCCGGATACATGCGCGTCTGCCAATGCGGATACGCCACACGCGACCCCAACCGGTTCGCCAACCATCTGGAACACAAGATCGGAGAAACCATCATGAGCAACCCACTGGCATTCCTTGACGACCCCACACCCACCATCAGGCACAGGCTCGTGGACACCGCGAAGCACGGGCGGATCTACGTCTGCTCGTGCGGCCGCAACTACCCGTCGCTCACCGCCATGCAGGAACACATCCGCGCCATGAACGAAAGACACGACGATGACAACCACGAGTGAACCGCATCTGGTCATCACCGAATCTACCGGCCACGGACTGCGCTGGTGGTGCTCGTGCGGATATGACACCGACAGCCTGCAAGACCTAAGACAACACTTGAACGGAGGGAACGACGATGACAGGGCCATGCGTGAACAATGACGGAGCCAGCACTGTTGCTGGAAGGCTGCTGTGCAAGGAGTGCGAGCGACGGCTCATGGAAGCCCTCGCCATGATAGGTGAGGATGCCATGCCGCTGCTGTTGGTCGCCACCAAACGGGCCAGCGTCAGCATACAGGGCAACAGGCATTCCACGCCGGCGCAGGCACCGTCGCCGTTGCGTGACGGCATGTGGGAACTGTACTGCGAGACGGAACAGCTACTGCGACAACTGGGTTTGCGTTTCGACTACGCGAAGGCCGTGGACCCGCGCGCCACCGTGAAGGCGCTGGCGAACGCCGCGATCATGGATCCAGTTCCCTTGCTGTCGAGCGGGGACGTGCTCGCCTGGTATCAGGACATCACCAATCTTGCCCGACGGATCCACACGGCGGTCAACCCCGCCAAGCCGCGTATAGCGTTCGGCGCTTGCCCCAGTTGTGGAAGCGTGGTGTGGGGCGATCCCGACGAACAGTACGGCGAATGCGCTGGATGCGGCAACAAGGTGAACCGTCGTGCCGTCGCCGACCGTCTGCTTGCCAAACTGGTCGTCAGCGAAGTACGAGGTACAGCCAAGCAACTGAGTGCTGAATGCGCGAAAGCGGGGATCCGTCTGCCGGCCAACACTATCCGCTCATGGGTGAAAAGAGGGCAATTGCATTATGGCAATGATGAGAAACTCGGCTTAAGTGAACTAGTGCCGTTGCTTGATAGGCGACGGGCATAGGCATGCGGTGAGTAATGTTGCTTGCGCAGTATCACTCACCGCATTTACTTATTCGCCTTTATGTGACGGGGCTTCCAGCATTGCTCGGTAGGGTTCTAGACTCAATGCCGTTCGTAAGGCATCGCTGCGTAGGGGCACAAATTTGCCATCACTGGTCATCTTCCCTAAAAGCGCAGACCAAGCGTCGAATTTCTCCTGCTTCTCAAGAAGCGGAATGTTCCGTTCCAAGGCCTTGTTGATAAGATCTGTCACGTTCTGCGTTGTCAGCTTTTCCATGGTCTGACGCAACTCCAGTTTCGTCTTTTCATCGAAAGCGGATTCTTGAATGTTGGCCGAGGAAAGTTCACGAATATCCTTTGCGAGATCCATTGCCTTGTACATGATGATAAGCAAACGATTTTGTGCCTCCTCGCTGTCCATGTGCAACTGGCATGCTTCAATCGCGTCATCGACTTCCTTGGAGAATGCGTTTGTCGTTTCAGGAGCGGAAGTCAGTAATGCAATCGGCTGAGGCGTTTCGACATCATTCTTTTTTGAACGACGAGTCACTTTGTTCCAAAGTTTACCCATCGTAGGTTTAACTGAATCCTCCCACCAATGAACGACGGTTTTATCCCACCAGCTTCTGAATGTCTCATTGTTCGCTAGATAGTATGCGGTTCCGACTATTGCGGCAATCGCAATTGCGGCGGCAGCCATAGCCGCTGCAGGTGTGTCTCCGTCATCGTTGCCGATTTCTGCGCCGTCTCCGTCGTCGGTATTGTCGAAGACGGGTTCCCAACGTGCTTGTCCTTTCAAATGGTTTTCATCATCGAAGAAGGCTCCCAGATAGACGCTGGGATCGTCTTGAGGATTGGCCAAATGCATCCCGTCAGGCATTATCAGGCGGTACAGTGGCTCGTCTTCCATATCGACTCCTTAAATCCTTACGCTTCGACGTCGAAAGCGCATGAATCACTTGTTTAACAAGTATAAGGTGGAAAGATTTGCGTCGGTAGACTCAGTAAAACCCAGTAAAACTTTTTCAGCCTCCGAAACGGCCTTTCAAGCAAAAGAAAAAGCCTTAATTCCCAAGCGGGAGTAGGGCTTTCGTGGTCGGGCCGGCGGGATTTGAACCCGCGACATCTTGCTCCCAAAGCAAGCGCGCTACCAAACTGCGCTACGGCCCGGTAATTATGTCACTTGGCATAACTTTTTTAGTCTACACATACCTCAAGACGGTCTGTGCCTCCAGATGACTCATTTTTGACACTCAGATAGGCCGAGAAAATCGGAGGTCTGCGGTCATTGTTACTGAGTGTTACTGGCGGTCATTTTTCAGTTTTAGTTGAAGTCCTAAAACCCAAGCGGGAGTAGGGCTTATCGGGTGTCGCAAGCGCAACGCTTTGGGAACATCCTGCTCCCAAAGCAGGCGCGCTACCAAACTGCGCTATAGCCCGATGCGCCATTAAGGCACAATGAATCATTATAAACGACGCTGGATACATTGCGTGTCGAGCATATGAATTCAAAAAGGTTCTGGATTCTCTTGATAGCTTATGAGCGACATCTTTATTCATTGATGCTCTACAACGACTAGGTTTGGATCTGCATCGATATCCGGCGCATCCGCTGGACTAACAAGGACCGTGCAAACGATGTGGCCCCCGACTTCCTGCGAGGAAGTCGGGGGCCACATCGTTTGCACGGTGGACTATCGGATCAATTCTGATCAGATCAGCTCGAGGTCGACATCGAGGCTGATCGGCTTGTCCGCCGGGATATGGTACTGGGGGTGCACCGGCGACATCCAGGAATCATCGCCGCCAACGCCCATCTGTGCGGCAAGGACGCGCAGGAACATGTGCTTCGGCTTCGGCAGCTCGTCCTGGTGCTGAGCCTCCTCAAGCATGAAGCTGGAGTACGGCAACAGGCTTACCGCGAACGGCGCGGCACCATCGGCGCGGCTGACGCGCATGCCGTGGCCGTGATCGTCGGTAATCTCGGCCCAACGCACATCCTCATGGTTGCCCGTCTCCTGCGGCATGAGGTACGGCGCATGATCGGCGAAGGCATTGGTGCTCCACACGCCGAGCTTGGCGTGCTTGCGGTCCAGGTACGTCTCCTCCGGGCCGGTGCCGAAGAACCTCAGGTTCGTGTACTGCACAGGCAGCGTCCATTCGATGCCGAATGCCGGGATGGTGGGCAGGTCACCCTGCTCTCCGGGGTATTCGACGTGCAGGTTCACGCGGCCATCGGTGTGGGCCGTGTAGGAGACGGTCACCTTGGTGCGCTGCGCGGTGGCGAGCTCATACGTGTACGTGCCCTTGAGCGTGCTGTCGTCGATCTGCTCGAGCACGTTGTCCACGCAACGGGCGTAGCGTCCGGCGCCCAGCCACTGGACGCGCTCGAAACCGTGACCGGCACCGCGATCGTTGTCGGTCAGCGGACGGAAGGTGGTGATTGCGGGACGGCGCAGCACGAACTCGTTGCCGGCGAAGGTGTAGGAGACCATGCCGCCCTGGGTGCGCGACAGCAGGACCTCGCGTCCGGCGCCTCGCACGCCGGCGTTCCAACGGCCCACGGTGATGGTCCCATCGGCCGGCTTCGCGTCGGGCGTCGCGGTCGCGTCCGCGGGCACCACGGCCTGTCCGAAGGCGAGCTCGTAGCCGCTCTCGGCCCAATCGGTCGCCTTGGCGAGACGCTGCGAAACCTGCAGCACCAGTTCGCGGGCGTCGGCGCGGTACGCCGCCACCGGCCATGCGACATCGAACGTGCGGGTCTCACCGGCGGGCACGTCGAAACGTCGGGTGGACTGCCAGACCGGCTTGCCGTCGGCGAGAACGCTCAGGACGAACACGTAGTCGCCGGTGGCGGTGAACAGGTTGTCGTTCTTGACGGACACCGAGTCCTTCGTCACGTCGATGTGGACGTTCGAGTACAGCTGCTTGACTTCCTGGGCCTTGGGGGACGGCTTGCGGTCGGCGAACAGCAGGCCGTCGCCGGAGAACTCGTAGTCGGACGGACGGTCGCCGAAGTCTCCGCCGTAGCGCAGGCTCCTGGTGCCGTCGGGCTGGGTGGCGTAGATGGCCTGGTCGATGAAGTCCCAGATGAAGCCGCCCTGATACTTCGGGTAGCGTTCGAGCGCCGTGTATTCGTCCATGTTGCCCACGGAGTTGCCCATGGCGTGCATGTATTCGCAGGAGAGGTACGGCTTCTTCGGGTCGTCCTTCAGGTACTTCTCGATCTCGTCGGCATGCGAGTACATACGGGTCTCGATGTCGGTGACGTCATCGTAGTCACGGTTGTGGGTCACGCCCTCGTAGTGCACCGGACGGTTCGGGTCGATGTCGTGCACGTGCTTGTACATGGCGCGGAACACGTCGCCCACGTAGGATTCGTTGCCCAGCGACCAGATCAGCACGCTCGGGTGGTTGTAGTCACGGCGCATCATGCTGTTGACGCGGTCGACGCAGGCACCTTCCCATTCGCGCTTGCTGCCCGGCACGATGGTGTCCTCGGTGAGGACGTCTCCGGGCAGGGACCAGCTGCCGTGGGCTTCGAGGTTGGTCTCGTCGATCAGGTAGATGCCGTACTCGTCGCACAGTTCGTACCAGCGTTCCTGGTTCGGGTAGTGCGAGGTGCGGATGGAGTTGATGTTGTGGCGCTTGCAGAAGACCACGTCATCGATCATGTCCTGCTCGGTGATGGCGCGGCCGCGTTCGGCGTCGAACTCGTGGCGGTCGGCGCCCTTGAACACGATGCGCTTGCCGTTGATGGTCAGGATGCCGTCCTCGATGCGGAAGCGGCGGAAACCGACCTTCTGGGACGTGCATTCGATGACGTCGCCCGCCTGGTCGATGACGTCGACGTCGAGCTCGTACAGCGTCGGGCTTTCGGCGCTCCATGGTTCGATGCCCTGCAGCGGTCCGCTGGAGATCGCGGTCTGCGCCTCCGCGTCGCCCGTCGTCTGCCACACCGTGTTGCCGTCGGCGTCCTTCAGGGTCGCGCGGACCGTGGCCGCGTCGGCCGCGTTGAGCACGGTCAGCGCGGCGTCGAGGGAGGCGGTGCCGGCCTCGGGATCCCAATCGGCTTCGATCTGCGTGTTTTCGATGTGCACATGCGGGCGGGCGGCGAGTTCGACGGAGCGGAACAGGCCGTGCAGACGCCAGAAGTCCTGATCCTCAAGCCAGGAGGCGCTGGAGTATTCGTAGCAGGCGACGGCCACGACGTTCTCCCCGTCGTGCAGCAGTTCGGTGATGTCGAACTCGTTGGGCGTGAAGCCGTCCTCGCCATAGCCGACGAACGCGCCGTTGACCCACACGTAGATCGCCGTGGCCATGCCGTGGAACACGATCGACACCGATCCGCCGGCCTGCTTGGCGTTTGCCACGGGGGCGGAGACGGTGAACTTCCTGCGGTAGAGCGCGACGTGATTGTTTTCCGGGATGTTCGGTTCCAACGGGTTCTCGTGGCCGTCCCACGGATACTGGACGTTCACGTACTTGTGGTTCATCAGACCGGCCGTCTGCAGGTGGCCCGGAACCTGGATACGCTCGAACGAGGAGTCGTCGAACGACTCGGCCGTCGCGGGTTCCTCTTCGAGGTTGATGTCGGCGGCCTGAACGACCTCGACCCGCCACTCGCCGTCAAGGCTCTGCTTGAGATCGGACCATTGTCCGCTCTGGGGGTCACGGGCGTACCACTTGTGGCTGGAATGGGCCGGAGTCCGGTTCACCTCGAACACCGTCGGGTCGGTCAGCCAAGCCTGCGATGCGCGATCGACATGTGTGACGTCTGTCATGTTCTCCTGCTTTCTGTCATTACCTCGTTGTGAATGATATTATGGAAGAGGCCGGGGCCTCCTTTACCGAAAAGGATAAACAGTGTTTATATAAAACGCAAATCACGTTTACCGCTTCCAAATCATTGGCACTGCTTGCCGTCGACGCTGCGCCGCGTCCATGCAATGTCTCGGTTCAGCTCATGTTATCCCATCCTTGCGACACGCTGTTTATCTCCTTGTTTACTAATGCTTTTTACTTTCGGTGATAAAACTTGTATGCTTACGGTGATAAAACTTGTATGCTATACTTTACAAAATCAATGAGTGATTCCATGCTCTGGGTTCTTAAGGAGAAGATTAATGAGCAACGAAAATACCGCGGTCGGCGACGTCCGCAAGAAGGGCGGGCTTGGCCAGCGCATCGCCTACGCATGCGGCAACTTGGGGCAGGCCGCCTTCTACAACGCAATGAGCACGTACTTCGTCACGTACGTCACCAGCTGCCTGTTCGTCAGCTACAGCAAGGCTCTCGCCGCCCAGATGATCGCCGTCATCACCGGCCTGATCGTTGTTATCCGCATCGCCGAGATCTTCATCGATCCGTTGCTGGGCAACCTCGTGGACAACACCACCACCAAGTGGGGCCGTTTCCGCCCGTGGCAGTTCATCGGCGGTCTGGTCTCCTCCGTGCTGATCATGCTCATCTTCTCCGGTATGTTCGGACTGGTCAACGTGAACACCACGCTGTTCATCGTGCTGTTCGTCATCACGTTCATCGTGCTTGACGTGTTCTACTCCCTGCGTGACATCTCCTACTGGGGCATGATCCCGGCGTTGTCCTCCGACTCCCACGAACGTTCCACCTACACCGCCCTCGGCACCTTCACCGGCTCCATCGGCTACAACGGCATCACCGTCATCGTCATCCCGATCGTCAGCTACTTCACCTGGACGTTCACCGGTGCCAAGGGCCAGGGCCAGGCCGGATGGACCTCCTTCGGCTTCATCGTCGCGCTCCTCGGCCTGATCACCGCCTGGGCCGTCGCCTTCGGCACCAAGGAAAGCACCAACGCGCTGCGCGCCAAGGCCCAGAAGAACGGCAACCCGTTCGAGGCGTTCAAGGCCCTGTTCCAGAACGACCAGCTGTTGTGGGTCGCCCTGTCCTACCTGCTGTACGCCATCGCAAACGTCATCACGACCGGTGTGATGTACTACCTCTTCGTGTTCGTGCTTGACGAGCCGGCCGCCTTCTCCGTCACCGGCATCATCCCGCTGATCGCCGGATTCATCATGGCGCCGCTGTACCCGATTCTCAACCGCTGGATTCCCCGTCGCTACCTGTTCGCCGGCGGCATGGTCTCCATGATCATCGGCTACACGATGCTCGCCCTGTTCTCCAGCAACCTGCCGGTCGTCATCGTCGCCCTGATCTTCTTCTATGTGCCTGCGCAGTTCATCCAGATGACCGCGATCCTGTCGCTGACCGACTCCATCGAGTACGGCCAGCTGAAGAACGGCAAGCGCAACGAGGCGGTCACCCTGTCGGTGCGTCCCATGCTCGACAAGATCGGCGGCGCGATGTCCAACGGTGTGGTCGGTGCCGTTGCCCTCGCGGCTGGCATGACCGGTCATGCCACGGCAGCCGACATGACCGCGTCCAACATCACCACGTTCAAGACCTTCGCCTTCTACATCCCGCTTGTTCTCATCATCCTCAGCCTCGTCGTGTTCTGGTTCAAGGTCAAGATCGACGAGAAGATGCACGCGCAGATCGTTGACGAGCTCGAAGCCAAGCTCGCCTCCGGCGAGATCGTCGACGATGAGGCGCAGGCAGTTATTAAGAACTGATCTCCCGTTCCCATCCCTTCCCATAAGGCCCGTCCGCCTGAACCGCAAGATGCGGTCCGTGGCGGACGGGCCTGTTCGTTCCTGCGGTCGGCGGTCATGACCATACCCATGTCGGTTCCGGCAGTGGGGCCGGAACCGGCGGCGTGTCGACTATCGGCCAGGAGTGTCTATCAGCTAGTATCAGCTGGTATCCGATATGGGCCGTGGCCCTGCGCCGCCTGCCAAAGGAGATAACCGTGCGTGCATGACGTGACTTCGCATGGCCAAAACTGCTGACCGCGGACGGACGCGGCATCGCTTTCGGTGGCGACTATAGTCCCGACCAATGGCCGGAGGAAATCTGGGATGACGACATCCGCCTGATGGGCCAGGCCGGCGTCAACACCGTGGCCCTTGCCATCTTCAGCTGAGATCGCCTCCAGCCCATCGAAGACCATTGGGATTTCGACTGGCTCGATCGCGTCATCGACAAGCTCGGTGACGTGACCGTCGCCGGACCGCATGTGCAGGTGCTTGCCTCGTATGCCGGCGAAGAAGCGGATGAGTGGGAGCTTGACGGCATGGCCGCGATCACCCGCAACACGTACGGCGAAGGGGAGGCGTATTTCCTCGGCTGCGATCTGGGCGTGAGCGATCTGACGCGATTCGTGGGAGGTTGGCTTGCCGCGCAGCCGCAGGATGGCCGGCAGCCGGAAGCCAACCTGCGGTCGCCCGCCAGCGGCGTGACCTCTGACGTTCTGCACACCGTGCGTCAATCCGACGACGCCATATTCGACTTCTATCTGACACGTGGCAGATCGGATGTCGAACTGCGCGACATCGCAGGGGAGCCGATCGTCCTGTTCCGGGCGGAACGGGGCAGTGACGGCGGCGCGTATACGGTGCATCGCAATGGCGTTTTCGTGACGAAGCGCCCGAACCCGTCGGTGTAGTCAGTTGCGACGAAACAGGAGGGCGGAGCCGCGGACGGTTTTGTGAGACGGTCCGCGGCCTCACCGTTGGAAGCCGCGGACTCGGATCATCAGCAACGGACGCGCCGTTGATTTCCACTTCCGGAGCAACGATGGTGAGCTTTGCCGCGACGAGATGCTGCAGGACGGTGCCGACGTACATGGTGCCCGGATTCTCCCTTCGCCGCTGCGCTGCCTGCCGCAGCAGATGTTCCACGGCCGCATCAACGGAAAGCGAGTTGTCGGACTCCAGCTTGAATGGTTTGCTGGTGAAGAACGCCTGAATTCGTTTGACCCAGTATTGCTCGATCTCGGTGAATTGCTCTGCTGTCGGACGTAATTCATTGATGAGCTCGGCATAGTCATGCATCAGCGCCATGGTGCCGCGGCTGGTTCGTCCCTTAAAGGTTGAACCGATAGAACCGTCATTCATTACTTTTTCAACGATACCGACACGCTCATTCGATTGTGTCCAATACTGCTTTCTTTCTGCATGAACAACGGTACTCGGCAAGGCGGTAACGATAGTCGCAAAGGCTAAGAAGCCCGTACATAATCGTTTTTTTGTAGTGTTTCAGATTTTCAGTAGAATGGCGACAGCCAAATCCCGCTGGCTTGCTAGTAAAGCGTTGTCCTCGGGGGGAGTTTTGTTTGTTGTTGAAAGATAACGCGGCATCGAATAGATAGGGGAGGCCCGGCATGGGACGTCATCAGCGTGCAGAAACCTCCGGACTCATCTCCTTCTTGATTTGCGCCGTCGTTGGCGCGGTATCGATGAACCTGTACATGGAATACGCGCCGGCCATCTGGCAGCTGACGCAACGCCGATTCATGGTATGTTCGGGCATCGTGGCGGCATGCGGCGTCATTTCCTTCATTATTGGCTATGCGCGCAAATCACGTTCATTGAACCTCAAACATGGTTGGTTTGCACCGATTCGTCGCATTTTCGAAATCGTCGCCCTTTCGGTGGTGTATGCCTCGACCATTTTCCTGTCGTCTTTTGCACTCATCGGTGCGGCCAACGACATGATGGGCAATGCCATCTTCTCCGGCTATATCTCCAGCGTCTGCGCCGCCTTCGCCGGCGTGGTGGGGTACATGACCTTTGTACAGGCGGAGATGATGAACGCCAAAACTATTGCCAGTCTGTTGCCGTTCTTCGTCATCTCCGGCGTGGTCACCGCCGGCATGACCACCGACGACCCATACTGGTATCACAACAACTTTTCGCAGCTCGGCGACAGAACCACGTTTGCGGCCCGTATGTTCAACTCCACGCTGATTCTTGCCGGCACATGCATCATCATCGTCAGCTACTTCGCCATCTCCGAACTGGTGACCACCGAACGGCTACAGCGCCTCTGGCACGACCGCACCAACAGAGATCCGAATCGCGGCTACGAAATCCCACATTTCATGCTGCGCATCTCCATTCTGTCCTTCCTGCTGATGGTGGCCGGCCTGGCATTCATCGGCATCGGCGTGTTTCGGTACACGCCACACAATCTCTTGCACAATATATGCGCCAAAGGCCTGCCGTTCGTCATGCTGCTGCTGTTCGTGCTCCTGCCGTGGCTTGCGCCACGCCTGTCCAAAGCAGTGATGGTGGCCTCCGACCTGACCGCGCTCGTATGCGCTGCATTCTGGGTCAATATGATGATGGGTCACAACACCCTCACCAATGTGGAGGCGTTGGCTGGTCTGGCGTTCCTCGGCTGGTTCATCGTGTTCTCGCGCCAGATCGCCGCCATAGAGGCCGATCGCGCGGCCGCTCAGTTGTTGCACGCGCAGGCCATCGAAGGCGGTTTTGAGCAGCCGTCTTCCGCACCTGATCAGCAGATCGAATCCCGCATCGCTGCCGACCGGTGAATAATTTGTTTGATAGATTTGGCCTTATGACTGAACAACTCACGAATCTCTGGCCTGCCCCGCTCGCCACACAGCCGTTGAACGCTACGGTAACGGTGCCGGGCAGCAAGTCCCTATCCAACCGCTACCTGATTCTCGCCGCCCTCGGCAGCAAGCCCGTTACTCTGATTGGCCTGCTGCGTTCGCGCGACACGGACCTTATGATGGGTGCCCTCGAAGCCCTCGGTGTCCGCTGCGACGTGGATTCCGCAACCGACACCACCGTAACGGTTACTCCTCCCGTATCCGGCCGATTCCATGGCAACGTCAATGTGTTCTGCGGACTGGCCGGCACGGTGATGCGTTTCGTGCCCGGCCTTGCCCTGTTTGCAGATGGCCCAGTGAATTTTGATGGCGACGAACAGGCTTATGCACGCCCGATGAAGCCGGTGCTTGACGGTTTGGAACAGCTGGGTGCAACGGTTGATTACCACGGCGAGGTTGGCCGTCTGCCGTTCACTATTACGCCGCCTGCAACCTTGCCGTCTGCCCAGGCGCAGGTCAGCATCGATTCGTCCGGTTCTTCCCAGTTCATCTCCGGCCTGTTGCTGATTAGTTCCAAACTGCCTAGCGGTCTGCACCTCGCGCACACGGGGGAGAAGACCCCGAGCCTGCCGCACATTCGCATGACTGTGGCTGATGTGACCGGTGCCGGCGGTGCGGTTGAGGCCGACGAATCCGCCCGCACATGGACGGTTGAACCGCGCGCAATGCAACTGCCGAGCAAGGTGACCGTTGAGCCCGACCTGTCGAACGCGGCGCCATTCCTCGGCGCGGCATTGATCGCCGGCGGCACGGTCCGGGTGCCTCATTGGCCTGAGACCACCACCCAGCCGGGTGGTTTGTTGCCGGGCTATCTGGAACAGATGGGTGCCAAAGTATCGTTCCCGACAATCGATGGCGTGCGCTATTGCGAGGTGACCGGTGACGGCACCGTGCATGGGCTGGGTACGTTCGATTTGACGGCGGCCGGGGAGATTGCGCCCTCGTTGGCGGCGATTCTGGTGTTTGCTGATAAGTCGACAGACATGGTTGGTATTGGTCACTTGCGCGGCCACGAAACGAATCGTCTGGAGGCATTGGTCAACGAGATTCGTCGTGTTGGGGGAGCGGCTGAGGAATTGCCTGATGGATTGCGTATCGAACCGGTGCCGGCGGAGACGTTGCACGGTGCCGTGATGGAAACCTATGCTGATCACCGTATGGCCACGTTCGCCGCGATGCTGGGGCTGCGTATTCCCGATATCGAGGTCATCAACGTGGCCACCACGCGCAAGACCTTGCCTGATTTCGTCGGTATGTGGAGCGGCATGCTGAGGCAGTAAGGGGTCCTGTGTTCTGGTGGACCCCCCTCAGTCCGCCGGAGGCGACTGAGGGGGAGTATGACGCAGGGGTAGGGGTCTCATGACCATATACGAATGGGGGCTGATTCCAATCGGAATCAGCCCCCATAGTGTTGCAACTAGAGATTGGTGAGATGCCTAACGGCGGTTACTTACTTGGCGAAGGTGTTGCCGTAGGTGTCGGTGCCGGCTTCGGCGATTGCGGCGGACTTGCGGGCGATGGCCAGCTCTTCGTTCGTCGGAATCACGGCGATGATCACGGAGGAGTCCGGAGTGGAGATGATGCGCGGTTCCTTGGAGCGGGTGGCGTTCTTCTCCTCGTCCAGCTTGACGCCGAACGGAGCGAGCTTGTCGCACACCATCTTGCGGACCACGTCGTCGTTCTCGCCCACGCCAGCGGTGAAGGTGATCACGTCGCAGCCACCCATCTGGTAGGTGTAGTTGCCGATGTAGCTGACGATGCGGTGCACGTAGACATCCAGAGCCAGCTTGGCGTCCTCATTGCCCTCGGACACCAGACGGTGAACCTCACGCAAATCGCCATAGCCGGTCATGCCCATCATGCCGGAACGCTTGTTGAACAGGGCGTCAAGCTCGTCCACGTTCATGTGGGCGTTGCGAATCAGGTGGAAGACCACAGCCGGGTCGATGTCACCGGTACGGCCACCCATCATCAGGCCCTCAAGCGGGGTCAGACCCATGGAGGTCTCAACCGGCTTGCCGGAGACCTCAGCGGAAGCGGAAGCGCCGTTGCCGATGTGCAAAACGATCTGCTTCAGGCCTTCAGCCGGCTTGCCGACGACGTCCGGCACCACGGAGGAGATGTACTCGTGGGAGGTGCCGTGGGCGCCGTAGCGGCGGATGTGGTACTGATCGGCGATTTCCTTGTTCAGCGCGTAGGTGCTGGCGGCCTTCGGCAGCTGGAAGAAGAAGGAGGAATCGAAGACGAAGATCTGCGGAACGTCCGGCAGCAGGGAGCGCATGACTTCGGCGCCCTTGGCCTCCGGGCCGTTGTGCAGCGGGGCGAGCACAGCCAGATCCTTGACCTGGTTGATGGTCTTGTTGGTCACGAGGGCCGGCTTCGGGAAGATGGAGCCACCCTGCACCACACGGTGGCCGACGGCGACAATGCCAGCCTCAGACAGGTTCGGGCCGTACTCCTCGAAGAAGCCGAGCACGCGCTTCAGACCCTGCTCGTGGTCGTGAATCGGCTCTTCAAGCTCGTGCTTTTCGCCGTTGTACTCGTGCTTGTAGTGGCCGTCGACCGGCTCACCGATCTTCTCGACGAGGCCGGAAGCGAGGCCTTCGCCGGATTCGAGATCAACCAGCTGGTACTTGATCGAGCTGGAGCCGGAATTGATGACAAGGACGGTTTTCGCCATTGTGGGCATCCTCCATTGTGATTGAATGTTCCCGTGAGACACGGGTTACCGTTGATTAGATTACTCGTTGCTTGCTACAAAATAAGCATTACGGTGGCTCCCTCTGGCGGGAGCCACCGGGAGCTAAGCCGGGCTCACTGCGCTTCGATGGCGGTGAGGGCGATGGTGTTGATGATGTCCTGCACCAGAGCACCACGGGACAGGTCGTTTACCGGCTTGTTGAGACCCTGCAGCACCGGGCCGATGGCCAAGGCGCCGGAGGAGCGCTGCACGGCTTTGTAGCCGATGTTGCCGGCGCACAGGTCCGGGAAGACGAACACGTTGACGTGTCCGGCCACATCGTTGCCCTTGGCCTTGGTGGCGGCCACGGTGGGGGACCAGGCGGCGTCGAACTGGATGGAACCGACCACCGGCAGATCCGGAGCCTTCTCCTTGAGCAGCTTGGTGGCTTCCTCGACCATGTCCACGTCCGGTCCCTTGCCGGAGCCGAGGGTGGAGTAGGAGAGCATACCGACCTTCGGGTCGATGCCGAAGGCACGTGCGGTCTCGGCGGACTGCAACGCGATTTCGGAAAGCTGCTCGGCATCCGGGTTGAGGTTGATGGCGCAGTCGGAGAACACGGCCACATGGTCCTTGAAGCACATGAGAAATGCGCCGGAGACCAGCTTCTGGCCGGGCTTGGTCTTGATGACCTGCAGGGCCGGGCGCACGGTGTTGGCGGTGGAGTTCACGGAGCCGGAGACCAGGCCGTCGGCGTAGCCGAGCACCACGAGCATGGTGCCGAAGTAGCTGGCGTCGGCCAGCTGCTTGCGGGCCTGCTCCTCGGTCATGCCCTTCTTGGCACGCAACTCGCACAGCTTGGCGACCATGGGCTTCAACACGTTCTCGTCGTCCATAGCCTGGAAGCGGGCGCGCTCCAAGTAGTTCAGGCCCAGTTCCTTGCCGCGAGCCAGAATGGCGTCCTTGTTGCCCACGATGATGAGGTTCACGATCTCGCGCTCAAGCAGGTAGTCGGCCGCCTTGATGATGCGGTCCTCCTCGCCTTCGGGCAGCACGATGGTCTTCTTGTTGCTCTTGGCCTTGCCGAGCAGGCCGAACTGGAAGGCGTACGGGGTGATGGGCGCGGTGACGTCCACATCGAGCGCGGCGAGCACTTCATCGGTGGGAGCGTTCTTACGGAAGGTCTCCAGCGCCAGATCCTTGGTGGATTCATCGGTGAACGGCACCTGCGGCAGAGTCCAGACCGGCAGGCCGTACTTGGCGAGGGTCTCCTTAACGGAGAAAGCGTGGCGCGGCTCGCATCCGGTCACGAAGATGCCGAGCACCTTGTTGCCAGCGGCCTCCATGCCCTCGATGGACAGCTTGACGGTCTCGTCGAGCTCGTGCGGCCAACGGTCGATGGTGCACACGGCTAGGAACACGCCGGCCTTCAGATCAGCGGCGACATTCGCGTCGAATTCATAGCTGGTCGGATCGTTGACGTGGGACTTGTCGGTGCCCACGATCAGGGCGGCGTCCGCGCGGGAAACGTCCATGGCATCGTTGAACGCGCCGACGATATCGCCACGGGCGGTGTCCTTATCCTCGCGCACCTTGTGCACATCGAGGCCGGTGGACAGGGCCACGCCGAGTCCGGCATTGGAGGCGGCGAGCAGGATCGGGGTGAATTCGTCATGGTTGGACACAGCAGGGCGGAACACCATGGTCTTGTACTTGGAAGTCAATGCGTTGAGCATGCCGTAAGCGACGACGTTGCGGCCATTGGCGCCTTCAGGGCTGGCGATATATACACGGGTGACGGTCACGATGTTTTTGTCTCCTTTGATAATCAACACGATAGGGACCACACCTCATTGTAGTGGCGATTACTGTTATCGCTCACGCCGGTGTCGCGCCAATCGGAAGAGCGTCCCCTTGGCGACGCTTTCCGGGGAATGTTGCGCAAAACCCCAAAAGTCGGCCGATAGGCCAGAAAACGAAAAAGGCCGGTGCATGAAGCACCGGCCTTGATTGTGGAGCTAGGGGGATTCGAACCCCCGACCCTCTCCATGCCATGGAGATGCGCTACCAGCTGCGCTATAGCCCCG
>OHYS01000160.1_pt1 | contig 44689 bp, 27 predicted proteins | sample 1580301 | NCBI WGS metagenome assembly OHYS01 (sample SAMEA3882531, study PRJEB24775) | human gut metagenome | biome: human-associated habitat; feature: intestine environment; material: feces | place: Netherlands | collected 2009/2010
AGTTCAACTCTATCCACAAAAAACATAAAAACATCTTTTCTGTACCCCACAGCCACAAGCAATGCCGAAAGCCTTTGTTTTCAAGGGTTTTCGGCTTTTATTTTTGTCAAAAACGAGAAAAACGAAAAAGCCGCAGTTTTTCATTGACTTTTTTCCGTCTGCTAATGGAATTTATGACTGATGTCGTCCGCCTTTCGGGCGGATTTTTTTATGTTATCCGATGCGTATTTTTATGATTGAAAAATTTAAAACGTGCAAAAGTGCGCATTTACGGTTCAATAATATTGCATATTAGATAACAAAACGGGCACACTATAAGCACAAACGCTGAATTTTATTGCGCGATATTGACTGCATTTGAACGTTTCTGTATAATTAAGGCACAACAGAGATATCGGAGGTGTGAATATGCTTACAACCGACAGAAGAGCGCAGATACTTGAAATTCTGCGTCAGAACGGCTCGGTTACCGTTTCAAAGCTTGCCGAAAAATTCGAAACAAGCGAATCTACGATAAGGCGTGACCTTTTGGCTCTTTCCCAGCTCGGAAAAATAAACAAGGTTCACGGCGGAGCGACTGTTCTCGGGCAGGAATTTCTCCACAACGAGGAGGATTTCGACAAAAAATCGCTGATGAACATAAACGAAAAGGAAGCAATAGCAAAATATGCCGCATCGCAGATAAATGATGATGATTTCGTTTTTATCGACGCAGGCACAACCACCTTTCTTATGACGAAATATATAACCTCTTCCAAAGCAACCTTTGTAACCAACGGAATCGCCCACGCAAAGGAGCTGACGGCCAATGGCTGCAAGGTTTTTGTTATCGGCGGTGAATTAAAAAGCACAACCGAGGCAATCATAGGCTTAGTAGCCGCTTCAAATCTTCAGAAATATAACTTTTCAAAAGCGTTCATCGGAACAAACGGAGTCAGCGAAAAGCAGGGCTTTACAACCCCGGACACCGAGGAGGCAATGCTGAAAGCCGTTGCCATAGAGCGAAGCTTTGTAACCTATGTGCTTTGCGACCACACAAAGTTCGGAAAAGTTTCGGCGGTATCATTTTCACCGGTTGCGGCGGCGTGTATAGTCTGCGACAAATGCGATGACGAACAGCTTAAATCAAAAACGGTAGTGAAGGAGGTAACTGCTTAATGGTTTACACCGTTACTCTGAATCCGGCTCTCGACTATGTGATGAAGCTCAAAGCTCTTCGAACCGACGACATAAACCGTACGGACGGCGAAGAAATCTATTACGGCGGAAAAGGCATCAACGTGTCGGTCATACTCACACAGCTCGGAATTCCCAACACGGCACTCGGCTTTCTCGGAGGCTTTACCGGAAAAAAGCTTGAAGAAATGCTCAAAAACGACAATATTAGTTGCGACTTTAATTATCTTAAAAACGGCGATACGAGAATAAACGTCAAAATCAAGGCCGACAAGGAAATTGATTTGAACGCCTGCGGCCCCGAAATCACAAAAGAGGATATGCAGAGCTTTTTAAGAAAGCTTGACGGCATAAAGAGCGGAGATTATCTTATCCTCGCAGGCTCTATCCCGAATACCCTCCCCGATGACATTTACGAGCAAATACTTGAGAGAGTCGGCGACAGAAATATAAACTGCGTGGTTGACGCAACGGGCGATTTGCTCAAAAACGTGCTCAAATACAAACCGTTTTTAATAAAGCCGAATCATCACGAGCTCGGCGACCTGTTCTCGGTCCAAATTAAAAGCGACGATGACATTGTGAAATATTCGAAAAAGCTTCAGGAAATGGGTGCTAAAAACGTACTTGTTTCAATGGCAAAGGACGGCGCAATGCTTACGGACGAAAACGGAAGCGTTCACAAGATAGGCAACGCAAAGGGCAAACTCATAAACTCCGTCGGTTGCGGAGACAGTATGGTAGCAGGCTTTACGGCAGGATATATCAAGACCGCCGACTATTCCTACGCTTTAAGACTCGGCTCGGCGTGCGGAAACGCAACGGCCTTTTCAGAAAAGCTTGCAACCCGTGAAGAAATTGAACGCGTCTTTAACGCGGAGTATAAATAAGGAGGAATACTTATGAAAATCATCGACTTATTAAAAAAGGATGCGATTGCTCTTAATGTTTCTCTCACCGACAAGGAAGAGGCAATCGACAAGCTGATTTCCCTGCACGAAAAAGCAGGAAATCTTGCCGACAAGGTGGCGTACAAGGAGGCTATCCTTGCAAGAGAGGCTCAGGGCTCGACCGCAATCGGAGAAGGAATTGCCGTTCCGCACGCAAAATCGGACAGCGTAAAGACTCCCGGTCTTTCGGCGATAACGGTTCCGAACGGCGTTGATTACGGCGCTCCCGACTCCAAGCCCTCGGACATTTTGTTTATGATTGCCGCTCCCGTTGACGGAGATTTACATCTCGAAATACTCTCCCGTCTTATGGTAATGCTTATGGAACCGGAATTTTGCGCGGCTCTACGGGGCGCAAAAACGACGGACGAATTTTTAGAAATAATCGACAAAAAGGAAGCGGAGAAATACCCCGAGGAAGCGGTAAAACCCGAAGTAAAGCCGAAGGGTTACAGAATACTCGCAGTTACAGCCTGTCCGACGGGCATAGCGCATACCTATATGGCGGCAGAGGCCCTTGAAAAAGCGGGCGAAAAATTAGGCTATCCGCTCAAAGCCGAAACCAACGGCTCCGGCGGTGCTAAAAACGTGCTCACAAAAAAGGAAATCGAAGAATGCGACGGAATAATCGTTGCCGCAGATAAAAACGTCGAAATGGCACGTTTCGACGGCAAGCCCGTTGTAAAGACCTCGGTTTCAAACGGAATAAACAAGCCCGAGGAGCTTATCAAAAGAATCGTTGACGGAAAAGCCGCGATATATCACGCCGACGAAAGTGAAAAGCAGTCTATTGATGACGACGAAAAGGAAAGCGGCTGGCACAAGCTTTATAAGCATCTCATGAACGGTGTTTCGCATATGCTCCCGTTCGTTGTCGGCGGCGGAGTTCTCATAGCTCTCGGCTTCCTGTTTGATACGCTTGCAGGCAATGCCGATGTCGGCGGAACCTTCGGCTTCACAAGTCCCGTTGCGGCAATTGTATTCTGGATAGGCAAAGCGGCATTTGCGCTTATGCTCCCCATTCTTTCGGCTTATATCGCATCGTCCGTTGCCGACAGACCGGGTCTTTTGCCAGGTATGATAGGCGGCGTATTTGCGGCAAACGGTTACACCTTCAGCTCGCTGATTGAAAACCAAAGCCTTACCGGAGACGACAAAGCGGTGTCGGGCTTCCTCGGTGCTCTGCTCGCAGGCTTCCTTGCCGGTATTATTGTAAATCTCCTCAAAAAGGCATTTTCTTGGCTTCCGAAATCAATGGACGGAATAAAGCCCGTATTTATCTATCCTCTTTTCGGCACGCTTATCATGGGCCTTCTTATGTGTCTTATAAATCCCGTTATAGGCGTTATCAACTCCGGTCTTTCCTCATTTCTCTCGTCGCTCGGCGATACAAGCAAAATACTTCTTTCCATAGTACTTGCGGCAATGATGGCAACGGATATGGGCGGCCCGTTCAACAAGGCGGCTTATGTTTTCGGCACGGCTGCAATAGCCGACGGCAACACATGGATTATGGCGGCTGTTATGATAGGCGGTATGGTTCCCCCGATTGCAATCGCACTTTCGACAACCTTCAACAAGAAGAAGTGGACATCGGAAGAACTCAAATCAGGTCCCGTAAACTATCTTATGGGTCTGTGCTTCATTACGGAGGGTGCTATCCCCTACGCCGCTTCCGACCCGGTCAGAGTTATCCCCTCATGCTTAGTAGGCTCTGCTGTCGCAGGTGCTCTTACATCACTGTTCAACGTTACATGCCCCGCACCTCACGGCGGAATCTTCACATTTATAGTATGCGACCATCCGCTTCTCTATATCGTAGCCCTTATTGCAGGCTCGGTTGTCGGAGCACTGATGCTCGGTCTTCTTAAAAAGGATCGTAAAGAATCCGTATAACAAACAATCAGAAACCGTGCCGAGGGGCATCATCCTCTCGGCAGGTATCAAACATAAGGAGAATTATTATGGTACAGAAAACTTTTACAATCACTAATAAAATGGGACTTCATATGCGTCCGGCAAACACCTTTGTAACGGAAATGTCTAAATTCTCTTCGGAAGTTGACATTGTTTTCGGAGGTAAAAGAATCAACGGCAAGAGCATTATGAATATAATGGCAGGCTGCATCAAATGCGGAAGCGAAATCACCGTAGAGTGCAGCGGCGCAGACGAAAACGAAATGCTCAAAAAAGCCGAAGAGCTTATCACATCGGGCTTCGGCGAAGAATAATATTGCCGCGGCTTAATGAAAGGGTGGGTTTAATGCTTAAAGGAATCGGCGCATCTCAAGGCTTCGGAATCGGCAAGGCCGTTGTTATAAGGGACACAAACCTTGACTATTCATCCGTAAAATTTACCGATTCGGATCATCAAAAAAAGCGTCTGCACTCGGCAGTCGCCGACTTTTCCGACGAAACAAAATCACTTGTGGCGGAGCTTAAAAAGAATGCCGGAAATAAAGAGGCGGAGATACTCGAGGGACATCTTGTTATGCTTGAGGACCCGTTTATGCTCGCACAGATGGAAGAAGCAATCGACAACGGCTCTGTTGCCGAAGCGGCGGTCGACAGCATATGCACGATGTTTATCAATATGTTCTCGGGTGTTGACGACGAGCTTACACGCCAACGCGCCTCGGATGTAAAGGATATAAGAGACAGCCTTTTGCGCATTCTTCTGGGTGTAAAAAGTGTGGATATTTCATCCGTGCCGAAGGGCTCTGTTCTCATCGCCAAGGATTTCACCCCGTCCATGACGTCACAAATAAACAGGGAAAATGTTTCCGCAATTATCACCGAGGTCGGCGGCGTTACGAGTCACAGCGCAATACTTGCCCGTGCCATGGGCATACCCGCCGTTTTGTCGGTCGTCAATGCGGTTGAAAAAATCTCGGACGGCGATATGATTATTGCAGACGGCTTCAAGGGAAAAGTATTTACCGACCCCACAGAGGAAGAGCTTGAAGAATACAGAACCAAGCAGGCGGCATATCTGAAGGAAAAAGAAAGCCTCAACGAATACTTCTCAAAAGAAACCGTTACAAAATCCGGCGTAAAAAAGCATGTGTACGGCAACATCGGCAAGGCTGAGGACGCACAGAACGTATTGCAAAACGGCGGCGAGGGCATAGGCCTCTTCAGAACGGAATTTCTGTTTATGGACAGAGCCTCTCTTCCCACGGAGCAGGAGCAGTACGAAGCATATTCAACCGTCGCAAAGATAACGGACGGCAAAGAGGTTATCATTCGCACACTCGATATAGGCGGAGATAAAGCGATAGATTACCTTAAAATCGAAAAAGAGGACAACCCGTTTCTCGGACACCGCGCGATAAGATACTGCCTCGACAACCCTAAAATTTTCAAAATTCAGCTTCGTGCAATTCTCCGCGCAGCGGTTTTCGGAAACATAAAGGTTATGCTTCCGCTTGTAACGACACTTGACGAGGTTCGCAGAGCAAAAGCCCTTATCGAAGAATGCAAAGATGAGCTTAAAAATGAGGGTCTTAAATTCGCCGACATTCCCGTGGGCGTTATGATAGAAACTCCGTCGGCGGCAATAATTTCCGATTTGCTTGCAAAAGAGGTTGATTTCTTTTCCATCGGCACAAACGACCTGACGGGCTACACCATGGCTGTTGACAGAGGAAACGCCGCTGTTTCAAAGCTGTATGACCCGATTCAGCCTGCGGTTCTACGCCTTATCGAAACGACGATCAAAAACGCTAAAAAGGCAGGCATCCCCGTCGGAATGTGCGGAGAAGCGGCAGCCGATACACGTCTTATTCCCTTGCTTTGCAAATGGGGGCTTGACGAATTTTCGGTAACACCCTCTTCGATTTTGCACACAAGAAAAAGTATATGCGAATGCGAATAACGCTAAATCTCCCGCATCTTATTTTATATAATCAAGCAGCTGAGCCCTAGTAAAGCACCTCAAAACAATATATTTTGATACAGAAACAGATTAACCCCTCGGATATGCGACTGCATTATCCGAGGGGTTAAGTGCATTATTATATGAAAAACCGTTTATTTTAAGCAAAACCTACTCATAACGTGTTAATAATCAACATTATCTTGCTTTTTTGTATGCTATATGATATTATTGGTATGCATACTAATAATATTATAAACAGGTGATATATTTGCGTAGAAACAGCAGTGAAACAAAAAGAAAAATCTTAACGGCGTGCGTTCGGTTGTTTTTGGAGGAGGGCTACAAAAGCACCTCCGTCAGTCGAATAGTCGAGGAAGCAGGCGTCGCAAGGGGCAGCTATTTAAATCTGTTTCCGACCAAGGACAAAATCTTGCTGGATTTGACCGAATCGATGTTCGGCGGTCAATTTGACGTGGCGAGGAGCATTGCGGACAAAAAGCTGCCGCCCGTATATGCCTATGCGGTGGAAACGTCTCTTCAGCTCACGCTAACGGAGCTTAACGAGAACCTGCGAGAAATCTATATTGAAGCATATTCTCAGCCCGACACGGCGGAATTCATCTATCTGCACACCACGGCGGAATTAAAGCAGATTTTCGGAGCAAATTTCCCCGATTACAGCGAAAGCGACTTTTATGAAATGGAAATCGGCACGGCAGGACTTATGCGTAACTATATGGCTCGCAAATGTGATATTCATTTCCCGTTGGAGCGCAAGCTCAGCCGCTTTTTGACGGCATCAATGAGAGTATATCGTGTACCGGAGGAAGAACAGGCAAAGGTGCTTGCTTTTATCGGCTCGATTGATATTCGGGAGCTTGCCGTCACGGTTATGCATAAGCTGTTTGCCATGCTTGAAATGAAATATGACTTTAAGCTGTCTACGGACGGCGAAACGGAGGAAAGAAGATGAGAATAGGGAAAAAACTGCTCACAGGTATGCTTTTGGTGCTTTTCATTGTTTTTGTCGCCGGATGCGGCAAAACGGCAAAAACCAACGCCGCACTGCCGGAGGTGCGCAACAGCGGCACGGCGATCCAATGGAGATACCCCGCCGAAGAAGAATGGCGCGACCTTGTGGCGCTTACCGAGCTGCGTGGTGCCTCCGGAGAAAACGGCAAGGACGGAATTAACGGAGTTGACGGGAAAGACGGTAAGAACGGAATAAACGGCGAGAACGGAAAAGACGGCGTTAACGGCACCGACGGAAAGAACGGCATTAACGGTATTGACGGCAAAGACGGAGCCGACGGTAAAAACGGTCTTGACGGCAAGGACGGCATAGACGGTAAAGACGGAGCCGACGGTACAAACGGCAAAGACGGTGTCGACGGCAAGGACGGCATAGACGGTAAAGACGGAGCAGACGGCAAGGACGGCATTAATGCCAAAAACATAGAGGTGCAGCGAACCGAAACCCACATACAGTGGCGATATGAGGGTGACGAGTGGCAGAATCTTGTTGCGATAGCCGATATAGAGGGCCCTGCCGGACAGAACGGAACGGACGGCGCAAACGGAAAAACTCCGGAATTTCGCGTAAGCGAAAATATCCTGCAATGGCGTTATGTCGGCGATGAGATTTGGCTTAACCTGTACGATCTTATCGCATTAAAAGGTGCGGATGGCAGAGACGGCGCTGATGGCAAAGACGGAGCCGACGGTAAGGACGGAATAAACGGGCAAAACGGCTCTGACGGCAAAGACGGTAAAACACCTTTTATCGGTGAGAACGGCAACTGGTGGTTCGGAGAAATCGACACCGGTGTAAAAGCCGCAGGTGTTGACGGCACAGACGGTGTTGACGGCACAGACGGCGAAAAGGGAGAAAAGGGCGACAAAGGTGACCCCGGCGACAAAGGCGACAAAGGCGATAAGGGTGACAAAGGCGACAAGGGCGATAAAGGCGACAAGGGCGACGCTGGTCAGAACGGCAGCTGCCCGGGCTATTTTTACGGAGAGGCAAACTCTCCGAGGACAGTACTTAATAACAGTCGTGTCAATATTTCTGTCTACGAAAAAATAAACAAGGGCGGCTTGATTTCATCCTACAGGAATAATATTACCCTCAAAAAAGGACATATTTACAATGTCTGCTTAAGCGGTTCTCTCGAAGTTGGTTCAAACGAATTTAACAACAGCGGCAATTACTCTATTCAGATGACAGACGGTTATGATGACGATCTGTGCAGGGAGCTTACACGAATAAAAAGGGACGGGACAAAAATACCGTATACCAATGATCAACATTCCTTTAATTTCAACAGAATGTATGATGCGTCAAATAAAGACATTACATTGCAGTTGTGGTTTGAAAATTCGGCATACAATACTTATCTCGGTGGCTTCAGAGGTACTATTACAATAACTGCTCTTGACTGAGCCGACCTACACGAAAACGGAGGTAGCAAGAAATGAAAAAACGACTACTAAGCATCCTGCTCGCCTTTTGTATGATGATGAGCTTTGTGCCGATGATGGCAAGTGCAATTGAGATTTACATTGACTTGAAAATTGTCGGTCAGGCAAATTTAACGCTCGAAGTTGTGTCGGGCGACAGCATTGACGAGGTCAAGGAGAAAATTCAGGATAAAAGGGGCTTTTCTCCCGATGCGCAAAGACTGTTTTTTGGCGAAAAAGAGCTTGAGAACGGGCGCACGCTGGCAGATTACAATATTCAGAAGGAAAGCACACTGAGCTTGCGTTTGCAAAAGACGATACAGCTTGGCGCAGACGCACTGAATAAAACCGTAAACACAGCGAGTGCACCTATCGTGTATTTCGGGCAAAACCACGAAAACAAGCCTGCCGCATGGCGAGTTATCGGCTATGACGGAAACGGTGTTGCCGGCGCACAGGGGGATATGACCCTGCTTGCGGCAGGCGCTATGGGAGTTATACCATTTGCCGATATCATATTATACAACGAATACGCACCGAGTAATTTGAAAACCGCGATAGACGCGCTTGCCGGGAAGCTGACAGCAGAAGAAAATGCTGCCGTAAAGAAACGGGCGCTTACAAGCGGAAGTTACAACGGAGAAAATACCGACTGTATAGCGGGAGGGCAGGTGGATAACGCTGTATTTTGGCCGCTTTCCACAAAAGAGGCTATTGCTGTAAACAACGATCTGCGTGCCTTGGATCCTGCGCATCCGAATTGGGTGACAAGCAGTTGGTACCTGCGCTCCCCCGGCTCCAAGACTTTTTATGTCGCCATCGTGAGTAGTGATGGTTCTGTCCAATACTCTGGGGCCTCTATCCGCAAGAAAAATAATCATCGGACTGTTCGTCCTGCTTTTAACCTAAATCTGAACTCTGTCCTTTTTGCATCTGCTGCCGTGGGCGGAAAGCCCGAAGGAGGCTTGACCCCGATTTCCGAATACGGCGGCAACGAATGGAAATTGACCCTTTTAGATAGTAGCCGCAATTTTGCCGTAACGGAAAAAGCTGTCAGCGGCGCCCCCGACGATACCGTTACGCTGCATTACACCGGGGCGACCACAGGGATAAATGAATATATTTCCGCTATCATTGCGGATAGCAGCGGCGCACAGTATTACGGCAGAGTAGCACAGCCTACTGCCGCAAGCGGAACGGTTGAAATCAAAATCCCGTCTGACCTTGCGCCGGGCAGCTATACCCTGAAGGTCTTCAGCGAACAGTATAACGGCGATTATAATACCGATTATGCAAGTAATTTCACAGACATTGCGCTGACGGTGGAAAATCAACCTGATGAGCAGTTTACCCTCAAACCCGGCGGCGTCTATTACTTTGACCTCTCCGGCGCAAACATCCCCGGAACGGCAAACGGCAGTCTGCCGGACACGACGCTCCACTATGTTCCCTTTACTTATGCCGGAACGATAGAAGCCTACAAACTCACGTCTGCGATGGCGACCACCGAGGAATATGCACAGCAGAACAAATACGCTCACAGCCTGTTTGTGGCGGACTATGCCGTAACGCTTAAGGTAAACTGGAATAACTTAGATACTGCAAGTCTGATTTTCGGCAAAAATTATGCCAGCGGCGGCGTGGACTATACCCTGCGCGCACCGTCTGTGGGAAGTGGGTTTACCGGTTCAGACGATTCAGAGCGCGGTACGCCCCAAAGCAATGAGTGGGACGCAGTGCTGGACAAGAACAGCGGCTATGTCAAAAACTGGAACGACATATATTCGTGGGGGCAGGACACATCAAGTTACGAATCGTGGTATCGTGCGGTTCGCGGGTACGGTTCGGCCCGCTACTGGAGCTACTACTATGCTGCGTCCTCCGACCCGCGCGTCGGTTTCCGCCCCGTCCTTGAAGTCCTGAACTCTGACACACTGGGCTCTGACGGGATGAAGGTCGTTACCCTTGACCTTGGCGGCGGCAAGCTGGGCGGCAGCTCCGATGCTATTCAGATCATCGTGAAAAACGGCAGCGCATTTACCGCTCCCCTGTCCGACGGCATGACCCGCCCGGACGAAAATACAGGGAGTTTCTTTATGTGGCTTGGCAGCGACGGCAAGCTCTACGCGCCCGGTGCCATTGTTCCGGCTGAGGTGACGAAACTGACTGTGCAGTGGACAGCCCCGACCTACGCCGTAACCTTGAATACGAACGGCGGCACGATCAACAGAGGCAATGTCACCGGATACACCTATGGCGTGGGCGCAACACTCCCGACAGCCGACGATATGACCTATACAGGCCACACGTTCAAGGGCTGGTATGATAACGAGAGTCTGACCGGCTCTCCTATGACGGCAATCGGCGGTACAGAAACGGGCAATAAGGAATATTGGGCGAAGTGGGAGATCAATCAATATACCATCACAGTCAAACCCGAAAACGGCAAAGCGGATATTACCATAACGCAGGACTACGGCACGGCAATTACCGCACCTGCCGACCCGACAAGAGAGGGCTACACCTTCACGGGGTGGGACACGGAAATTCCCAAAACCATGCCTGCCGAGAATATAACGCTTAAAGCGAAATGGAAAGACATTGAAAAACCCACGGGCGAAATTATCATAGGCACAAATAAATGGCACGAATTCTTAAACAAGCTGACCTTCGGTCTGTTCTTTAAGGACACGCAGGAGGTAACGATAAACGCTTTCGATAACAGCGGAACCGTGTTTGTCTCTTATTTGGTGACAAATCGGGACCTCTCTGAGACGGAACTCGGCTCTCTTGTATACAATGCGTATGATGAGCCGTTTTTAATAGAGCCTAACGGAGAATATATTGTTTATGCAATGCTTGTTGACGAGAGCATGAATATAACATATCTTCGCTCCGACCGCATAACGCTTGATAATATCCGGCCTGTAATCGGCGGCATTGAAAACGGCAAGACCTACTGCGAGGCACAGACAGTTACAATTGACGAGAAGTATATAGATACAGTTACCGTAAACGGCACAAAGGTCACGCTTGATGAAAACGGCGGCTTTACTCTCTCTCCTGCGGACGGCGAACAGAAAATCATTGTCACCGATAAGGCAGGCAACACCGCCGAGATGACCGTGACAGTCCATGGTGGGCACACCTTCGGCGAATGGACATCAAACGGCGACGGCACGCATAGCCGTGAATGTACCGTGGACGGCTGCAAGGGTGTTGAAACAATGGCTTGCTCGGGCGGCAAGGCAACCTGCGCCGAAAAAGCGGTATGCGAATACTGCGGCAAGGCTTACGGAAAGCTTGATTCAAACAACCACACCGACTTAAAGCACATCGATGCAAAGGCGGCAACCGAGGATACCGAGGGCAATATCGAGTATTGGTACTGCGGCGGCTGTGATAAGTATTACAGCGACAAAGACGGTATAAACGAAATTAAAAAAGCCGACACCGTAACGGCTAAGCTGCCGGGCGATCCGAAGTTTCCCCGAACAGGCAACGCAAGCGACCTTGCTTTATGGATTTCCCTGCTGCTTGTCAGCGGCGGCGTAACAGGCGTCACAGCAGCCTTCCGCAAAAAGAAAAAACACAAAGTATAATTTTTTTCGTTTCCCTTTTCTGCTTTTACGGCAGTAAAAAGCCTCCGTTTTTTAACGGAGGCTTTCGTTTATTGCGGCTTATGCATATTCTCGATTTTTTTAATGTATTCGGTGCTGTTCTCAAGAAATTTCCGAGTATCAAAGGACTCGTTTTTAAGGCTGTTTTGAATAATAATACCATCGGAAACCATCAAAATAAGCCAAGTGAAATAGTCGGCAGAAACAACGTCTGTTCTCTCGGCGATTTTTGCCGAAATGAGCTTTTGGAATTCATCATAGCGACGAATCAGCTTAGCTCTGATTTCCTCGTCGCCGAGCAATGCCGCGTCAAAGAGGTGAAGCCTGAGCCCGGCATAGGCTATATTTCTCTCGATTACATAATTTACAAGACGGTGCGGCGAGGTATCCTTTTCCTTGTTTTCCGTCCATTGTATCAGCTCATTCCATTGGCGCGAAAGATATCGGTCGGTAACGGCAAAAAGTATTTCGTTTTTGCTTTTATAATAGTAATACAGCGTGCCCTTCGAAATATTCGCCTTTTCGGCTATTTTCGCGAGAGTCACCTCCGAAAAGGAATTTACCTTTAAAAGCTCCTCAGCAGTATCAAGTATGATTTCGTTTATATTTTCGGGTCTTTGAGCTGCCATAATACCCTCCTGCAAAATTTCTTAAAGTATAACACGAACAATCGGCAATGTCTACAAAACAATATTCACAAAAAAAACACATAAGAGTGATTTTTTTAGTTAAAAGTATTGACAAACGCTTTTTGCGGAATTATACTTTGCTTATGAGTCGGTCAGTTAACCGACATATTTTTTATGCACAGTCGGGCGTGTGACCGACTGCAAGGCTGATTAAAAGAGGCTTGAAGTTATGAACATATCATCAATTAACAAAAAATTGAAAAAGACTTTCGGCGGAAAATTCAGTGCTTCAAAGGAGAACGGCTCGATTTTTGTTCGAGGCAAAAGCTCCGATTGGGGCGAAATCGTCGCGGCTTGCCAAGCGGCGGCAAAAAAATTCAGCACAACGCATATTGTCAACGATATTGTTTACACGGGCGAGCAGCCCGCTCCGACGCGTCTGCCGTCTCTCAAGGATGATTTTCTCGAGGGCAGAACACCCGACGTGCTTGTTATCGGCGGCGGCATTTCAGGTGCTTCGATAGCAAGAGAGCTGACCAAGTGGAAGCTTGACGTTTTACTTGTAGACAAGGAGGCAGACCTTGCACTTCAGGCGTCGGGACGCAACGACGGCGAGGTGCACCCCGGAATCGACCTCGGCAAAGGCTCGCTCAAGCACAAGTACATTCGCCGCGCAAACCATATGTATGCAGACGTTTGCCGCGAGCTTGACGTTCCGTTTAAGCAGGTAGGTCAATATGTGCTTTTCCGCAACGCCGCGCTGAAGCCGCTTATCGGTCTGTATGCTTTTTGGCGGAAGCATCACGACGGCATAGAGGACACCGAGATAATCTCGGGCAAGGAGCTTATGCGCCGCGAGCCGAACCTCACACCGGAAACAAAATTCGCAATGTATAATCCGAGCGCAGGCTGTGTTTGCCCGTACGGACTCACCATAGCCTATGCCGAAAACGCCGTTCAAAACGGCGCGCAGGTAAGCCTTAACACCGCCGTGCTCTCCATGGAGGTGTCGGAGCATAACATCATAAGCGTTACCACCAACAGAGGCGTTATTCATCCGAAAATCGTTATCAACGCCGCAGGCGTTTTTGCCGAGGATATTGCCGCCATGGCGGATGACAGATTTTTCTCGATTCATCCGCGTCGAGGAACCAACTCGATTCTTGACCAAAAAGCAGGCGCATATATGCACTCGGTAGCCTCCGTAAAGGACATAAGCGTTCACGGTAAAACCCATTCAAAGGGCGGCGGCATATTGCACACCGTCCACGATAATCTCCTCGTCGGACCCGACGCCGTAGAAACGGTTGAAAAGGAAAACACGGAAACACGTGCCGAGAGCATTAAAACCGTCTTCGACAAGCAGACTCAAACAATGCCGGCGCTGTCAAAACGTGATATAATCACTTATTTCACGGGCGTTCGCGCTCCTACCTTTGAGGAGGATTTTATACTTGAACCCGGCAGAAGAACAAGGAATTTGATTCACGTAGCCGGTATTCAATCCCCCGGACTTACAACCGCTCCCGCGGTTGCCGTCGATATGGCGGAGCTTGCGGTCGATATGCTCGGCAAGACCGAGACGGTTGAAAAAAACAACAATTACAATCCTATTCGCAAGGGCGTTCCCGTGCTTCGCGAAATGGACGACGATACAAGAGAAAAAATGATAGCCGAAAATCCCGACTACGGCGAGATTATTTGCCGCTGCGAGCAAATCAGCAAGGGCGAAATTCTCGACGCTTTGAAATCCCCGATATGCGTTCCGACGGTTGACGGTATCAAAAAACGCATAAGACCGGGAATGGGACGTTGTCAGGGCGGCTTCTGTTCGCCGCTTGTCACCAAAATAATTGCCGAATTCCTCGGCGTTCCGCTGTATGAGGTTAAAAAATCCTCGGCGGAAGCGGTGATAACATACGGCGAAACAAAGGTAAACGAAGGAGGCGAAGAGTGATGACGACAGGTAACTATGACGTACTCGTTGTCGGCGGCGGCCCTGCCGGACTTGCGGCGTCGATAAGCGCTCATGATAACGGTGCCAAGGTTCTCCTTCTTGAAAGAGAGGCAAGGCTCGGAGGAATACTCAAGCAGTGCATTCACGACGGTTTCGGTCTTCATCACTTCGGCGAGCAGCTCTCAGGTCCTGAATACGCCGAGCGGTTTGAAGATGAGCTGTACAAACGCAATATCGAATACAGCACCCTGACGTTTGTCACGAAAATAGACAAAAACGGCGACGGAAGCTTTTCGGTGCATACCGTCGGCAGAAGCGGCGTTTCGATATTTACGACAAAAGCGCTTGTGCTGGCTACGGGCTGTCGCGAGCGTACCGCCAAGCAGGTATTTATTCACGGTACGCGTCCTGCAGGCGTTTTCACGGCCGGAACCGCACAGCATTTTACAAATCTGCTTGGGCTTATGCCCGCCAAAAAATGCGTAATTCTCGGCTCGGGAGATATAGGACTTATCATGGCGCGCCGGCTTACGCTTGAGGGCGCAAAGGTTCTCGGCGTTTATGAGGCAAAGCCTACGCCGTCGGGACTTACGAGAAACCTGCATCAATGCCTGCACGATTATGACATTCCGCTGCACCTGTCGCACACCGTCACTCGCGTGTTCGGAGTTGACAGGCTCGAAGCAGTTGAGATTTCAAAGGTTGACGAAAATATGACTCCGATACCCGGCACACAGAGCCGCGTCGAATGTGACACGCTGATTCTCTCGGTCGGATTGATTCCCGAAAACGAGCTTGCCGAGTCCGTCGGAGTAAAGCTTGACCCACGCACAAAGGGCCCCGTATGCGACGGTCAGTGTATGACGAGCATCGACGGCGTATTCAGCTGCGGCAACGCTTTGCACGTCAACGATTTGGTTGACTTTGTTTCGCAGAACGCCGAGCAGGCGGGAAAATCAGCCGCTGCTTATTCCGCCAAGGAAAGACGGCTTATTGAGATAACCCCGGGCGACGGTTTATTGTACGCAGTACCGCAAAGGCTCAATCTCAACGAGGATAACAGTAAAACAGACCTGTATTTCCGCGTCCGCGAGGAGGAAAACAACTGTGTGCTTCATATTTACGCGGACGGTAAGGAAATACTTAAAAAGCGTTACGCATTTATGCGTCCGCCCGAAATGGAAAATCTCACGATTGATTTCAGCGCATGCGAATTAAACGAAAACAGCCGAGTGGAGCTTCGGCTGGAAAGACTCGGTAAAGGAGACGGTGTAAAATGACAAAAGAATTGGTTTGCATCGTTTGTCCCCGTTCGTGCAGAATGACGATTACATCAGACGGCGACGAGCTTGTTGTGACCGGCAACACCTGCAAAAGGGGCAAAGAATTCGCCGTAAGCGAAATGACCGACCCGCGTCGTACCGTTTGCACAACGGTGCGCACCGCCTTCCCTTCGGTACCGGTTCTGCCCGTTCGCGTATCGGGGCCGATTCCCAAAAACAGAATTTTCGACCTGATGCACGAGGTAAACCGTATCACCGTTTCAAAACGACTCGGACGAGAGGAAGTCGTTGTACCGAATATTCTCAATCTCGGCGTGGATTTGATTGCAACAAGCAATATCCTGAAGGACGAGAAGAAGCAACCTTAAAAAAGAAAGAGGGGAAAATCTTTAATGGAACAGTCACTTGTGCTGACCTTTGACGTCGGCACGCAGAGTGCAAGATGCTTGCTTGTCAATGAGAGTGGAGACTTTGAGGATAAGGAGCAGCAAAAATACAAGGTTCCTTATTTATCAAAACAGCCCGGATGGGCAGAACAGACCCCGGATTTTTATTTTAACATTATAGCCGAAATGTCAAAAAAGGTTATCGAGAGAAATGCCGATAAGCTTGACCGCATAACAGCCGTATGTCTTACCTGCATACGTGACACGGTGCTTTGCCTCGACAAGGACAAACGTCCGCTGCGCGACATAATATTATGGCTCGACGAGCGTGAGGCCGACGAGGACGGACAGATTCCGGCAGCAAAACGCGCATTGTTTTCGCTTGTGGGAATGGGAGAATCGGTAGATATGATTTACCGAGCCTCTACCGGCAACTGGATTATGCAAAACGAGCCCGAAATATGGGCCAAAACAGACAAATACGTTATGCTGCCGTCATATCTCAACTATCTTTTGACGGGCGAGCTTAAGGATTCCGTGGCAAATATGATAGGTCACGTACCGTTTGATTACAAAAACCGCCGTTGGATGAAACCCGGTGCTCTCACGCGCTGCGTGTGCAATGTTCCGTCCGAAAAGCTCTGTGAGCTTGTTCCGTCGGGCGAGGTTATAGGTAAAATCACAAAAGATGCGTCCGAAAAAACGGGCATCCCAATGGGACTTCCGCTTATAGCAACCGGCTCCGATAAGGGCTGTGAAACCATCGGTATGTCCGTTGTAAAATCAAACCGAGCAGCAATTTCCTTCGGCACGACCTCAACCTTACAGATGGCGGTTAAAAAATATTTTGAACCGCAGCCTTATATGCCGGCGTATCCGGCTGTTCCGAACGATATGTTCAATCCCGAATTCGAGGTCTATCGCGGATTTTGGATGATTTCGTGGTTTATAGAGCAGTTTGCCGCGAAGGATAAGGTTGACGCCGCCGAGGAGGGCGTTTGCATAGAGCGTTATCTTGACGATAAAATCAAGGATATTGAGGCCGGCTCCGGCGGACTTATTTTACAGCCGTTTTGGACTCCGGGCATCACGAACCCGAATGCGAGCGGCGCAATTATAGGCTTTTCGGATTTCCATACGCGTTATCATTTGTATCGTGCCATAATAGAGGGCATCTGCTTAGAGCTGTACCACGGGCTCGTTAAAATGCAAAAACGCTCAAGCGTCACGGTAGATGAGCTTTTTGCCGGCGGAGGCGGCTCCAGCAGCCCTGTCGTATGTCAAATTGCCGCAGATGTGTTCGGCTTGCCCGTACACCGTATTCAGACTCACGAGGCGAGCGCAGTCGGCTGTGCCATGGTCGCGTTTATTTCACAGGGCGTTTACGGTAGCTATGAGGACGCCATAGAGCATATGGTACATAAAAAAGACGTATTTATTCCGAACGAGGAAAACCACCGAACCTATATGAAAATTTACGGCAAGGCGTATTCTCACCTTGCCTCAAGATTAAAGCCAATAGAAAAATACCTACATCATTTTCAAACAGGAGGACACTGATAATGAGTACAAAACCGTATAAGGGCTTTGAGCCTAAATGGATGCTTCAGAGAGCACCTGAGAACAGCTATCGTTCAATTTTCCGCTGGGGCGACCCCGACTTCTTCAAATATCCGAAGGAGAGCCTTTACAAATATGTTAAAAAACGCTGCAATCTCAAGGACGAGGAGTTTATGCAGTATAATGACGATTTGGGCCTTGACCCCGTAAATCTCGGCGAAGAGCACGCTCCGAAGATTGACAAAAAGCACGTAAAGGCCATTGCCGCAATAGTCGGCGAAAAGAACGTCTCACAGAGCGACTACGACCGCCTCGCCGTTTCCTACGGACAGACAATGTACGATCTTCTCAGAATGCGTCACCGTCGCTTTGACTCTCTTCCCGACCTCGTTGTTTTCCCGGAGACAAGCGAGCAGATTGAGAAAATCGTAGCCTACGTCACAAAGAATAAAATACCGCTCTATGTTTACGGAGGCGGCTCGTCGGTTACAAGAGGCGTTGAGCCCATTAACGGCGGCGTTTCTCTTGATATGCGCCGCAACTTCAACAAGGTCATTAAATTCAATGAGACCGACCAGACCATTACCGTTCAGGCAGGTATGTCCGGACCAAAGCTCGAGCAAACGCTTCAAAACGCTCAGAGCCTTTTCGGCGCAAAGCGTCCGTACACCTGCGGTCACTTCCCGCAGTCGTTTGAATATTCCTCCGTCGGCGGTTGGACCGTCACACGCGGTGCCGGTCAGAACAGCACCTATTACGGCACCATAGCCGATATAGTTGTTTCGCAGAAATACGCCACACCGATAGGTAAAATCGAGACAAGTCACTATCCGAGAGAGGCAACGGGACCGAATCTCAATCAGGTCATGATGGGCGGCGAGGGCACCTTCGGCGTTCTTACCGAGGTCACGCTCAAGTTTTTCCGCTGGATGCCCGAAAACAGAAAACGCTTTTCTTATATGTTCAAGGACTGGCCGACAGCTATGCGCGCAGCTCGTGAAATGATGCAGTGTGAGTGCGGCTTCTCCTCTGTTTTCCGTCTTTCCGACCCGGAGGAGACTTCATTAATGCTCCATCTTTACAACGTTGACGAAACGCCGCTTGAGCCTCTTCTCAATAAATTGGGCTACAAGGACTTTGAGCGCTGTCTCTTCCTCGGATTTACCGACGGCGAAAAGGGCTTCTCAAGAAACGTTGCGCATAACATAATGAAAATTGCCGTTAAGCACGGCGGTATCCCGATGACCGGCTACGTATGCAAGGGCTGGGAAAAGGGTCGCTTCAACGACCCGTATCTTCGCGATACACTCATGGATTTCGGCTTTATGATCGATACGCTTGAGTGCACGGTCAACTGGTCAAATATGGCTCGTGTTCACCGTGAGGTTCGTGAGGTTTGCCATAAGCTTCCGAACACAATCGTTACAACTCATATGTCGCATTGCTATCCGCAGGGTGCCAACCTCTACTTCATCTTTATGACTAAAATGCAGGACGAAGAGGAGTTCCGTGCTTATCACGCAACAATTCTCGACGCCATACAGAAGAGCGGTGCGGCCATCAGCCACCACCACGGTATCGGAAAGATGTTTGCCCCGTGGCTTGAGGGCTACCTCGGCGAAAAGGAATACGGCATAATCCGCACGCTTAAAAACTATTTTGACCCCGATTACCTTATGAATCCGGGCGGAACCATAGGCCTTGACCTTAAGCCCGAGGACAAAAAGTATCTGCGTGAGCATACCGAGTATGTTGACGAACTCAAGGACTGAATGGGCTTTGAAGCGCGGCTCAAAGCCGTAACGTCAAGCATAAATACATAAAATCAAGGCTTTCGTTTCAGGTGAGACGAAAGCCTTTTTATTGCCGATCACAGAAAAGCTTACTTTTTGTATAAGCTTTCGGCATTTGCGGATGTTGACTGTTTGCCGTCGTAATTATATAATAATTTATAACATAATTTCGCCGCATATGTGATATGCCGCACAAGCAAAGAGGTTCATCATGACAGATAAAAGCTATTCAATTATTTTCAGCAGCCCGACAGGCAACACGAGGCTGCTCGCCGACGCCATTCGTGACGCGCTGCCGGAGGAAAACTGCAATTATTTCGGAGTGTGCGAAAACGCCGATACACAATCCGACATTTTATTTATAGGCTTTTGGACGGATAAGGGAACCGCCGACAAGGCGACCTTGGATTTGCTCGAAAAGCTGAAAAATAAAAAGATTTTTCTTTTCGGAACGGCGGGCTTCGGCGGAGACGAGGAGTACTTCAAAAAAATCCTCGCAAATACAAAAAAGAGCATTAGCGGCAGCAACATCACAGTCGGTGAGTATATGTGTCAGGGAAAAATGCCGCAAACGGTCAGGGAGCGCTATATCAAAATGAAAAGCCTGCCGAATCCCGCGCCGAATCTCGATATGCTGATTGAAAACTTTGACCGTGCTCTGTCTCATCCCGACGAAAATGATTTGAAAAGGCTGAGGCTCTCCGTGGAAAAGCTGTAATATTAAGCGACAGCGCGACCTACCCCGCTAAGCTGTGCCGCGTATCATATTACTATTGATTTATTGTAAAAATAATGATAAAATATTCAGCGTAGCACGTAAGCAGGTGTAGTTTAATGGCAGAACATCAGCTTCCCAAGCTGAATACGGGGGTTCGATTCCCCTCACCTGCTCCAAAAACGGCAAGTATCATTTGATGCTTGTCGTTTTTTACTTTTTCACATTTTACTCTCGTCTCGCTTTTCTTTCGTCTACCCTCAGTCCGCTCGCGAACTCGCGTCCGGCTCCCTTTGAAGAGAGCCTATCAGAGTGCCGCGCCTTATAAACAAAATCTATTAAAAAAGCTCCCCTTGGGGGAGCTTTTCGTTTTTATTCGCCGCCGGTACGTCTGAAAAGGTCGTTAATGTGTCTGAAATAATTTTTGTCTATACCGTCTATTGTTTCCTCGGTGGTTCTGAACTGCCAGTTGCCGAACGCTCTGCCGGGAACATTCATACGCGCGTCCGAGCCGAAGCCGCACATATCTTGATAAGAAATGACGGCAAGCTTTGCCGAAGAGCGCCACACGGTTTCGATAATCTTGCGGCAGGACGGGCTGTAATATCCGCCGTTGCCCCAGTTATCGCCCGCAAATCCGCAGTAATCAAGCGCAAAGGCTCGCTCTTCGGGCGTTGCCTCCCAAAGCCACGCAAGCAGCGTTGTATTGTCGTGCGTGCCGACATATGCTACGGTATTCAGCGGATAGTTATGCGGCAGATGTGTGCTGTTTCCGCACGGGTCAAAGCCGAACTGTATTACACGCATACCGGGGAACCGAGTTTTATCAAGCAGCTGTGTGACATCCTCGCCAAACACGCCGAGATCCTCTGCAATAATAGGAACGTCTCCCATTTCTTCCTTTACGGCGTCAAAAAATTTCATTCCGGGTCCCTTGACCCATTCGCCGTTTTTCGCCGTTTTTTCGTCCGCAGGAACAGCCCAATATGACGCAAATGCGCGAAAATGGTCAATTCTGACCGTATCATAAAGTCGAAAAGCGTCCTTTATGCGGCTGAGCCACCAGGCATAGCCCGTTTTTTCAAGCACATCCCAATTATAAAGCGGATTGCCCCAAAGCTGACCGTCCTTTGAGAAGTAATCGGGCGGAACTCCCGAAACTCTGCGGCGCACAAAGCTGCGCTCGTCTATCTCAAAAAGCTCCGTATTGCTCCAAACATCGGCACTGTCGGTTGAGACGTATATCGGCATATCGCCGAGTATTTTTACGCCGTTTTCGTTGGCAAACTGCTTTATGCGGTGCCATTGAGAAAAGGCAATATACTGCTCGAATTTATAAAAATCGGCTTCGTCTTTCAACTCGTCTCTGTTTTTAAGCGCATTTTCGTACCGCGCGAATTTTTCATCCCACTCATACCATGGTTTGCCGCCGAATTTTTCCTTTGCGGCGCAAAACAGCGAATATGCTTCGCACCACGGGTTCTCCTCGCAGAACTTTTCAGTCTCCGCAGATACTTCGTTTTTCTTGTTTTGATACGCGATTTTTAAAAGCTCCCTGCGGCTTTTTGCGGCAAATTCGTAGTCCGCCGTGTAAGGCGAGCCGTAATATACGCTTCTTGCAAGGTCGTCTTCCGACACAAAGCCGTCTTTTTTGAGCGTGTCCGGGTCAATCAGAAGCGGTGACAACGCAAATGCCGCCGGAGACGCATAAGGTGAGCCGTAAAAATCCGTAGGACAAAGCGGCAGCACCTGCCAATATGAAAACCCCATATCCTTGATACGGCGTATAAACCGTTTTGTCTCTTCGCCCATTACGCCGATTCCGTATTTTGACGGGAGCGACGTGATATGCATTAAAACTCCGCCGGCTCTTGTGTTAAGCATTATATAATTCCCCTTTTTTGAGCTTCGTCTTGATTTATGCCGCTTTGAGATACTCCTCAAGGCACAGGCCGCTCTTATTCATAGCCTTTGCGGCCTCTTTGCCGACATAACGCCAATGCCACGGCTGATAATTCATACCCGTTTTGTCGGTTTTATTTTCGGGATAGCGCAAAATAAAGCCGTAATCCTGCGCATTTTTTACAAGCCACGAAAACTCCTTTGTAGAGGCAAAATCGGAGCTTGCACTCACAATATCCATTGACAGACCGAGATTTTGCTCGGAATATCCGCCCGGCAAAATAAACGTGCGCGCCTTTGCGGCGGCGTCGTCATCGGACAAGCCCTGATTTTTATAATAACTCACCTTTCGGTTGTAATTATCGTTTTGACGTGAAACCGAGCAATACCCTGCATACGGAGTTAAAACACAGCCGTCCTTCTTTGCGGCGTCGTACATCTCTTGATACGCTTTAACAACTCTCGAATCAAGCTGCACGCTGCTTCCGCTTATCGCGTTTGCAAGCGACGGCACATATCCGTCGGGCAGCTTATGCCCTGCGTTAACAAGCGTGAGCTCCCAATTGCCCGAGTTCGGGTCTACGGTTTGAGGATTATTAAAATCGGCTGCCGAAGCCGTAACGGGCGGTGCCGATGCGGTCGTCTCCGGAACGGTTTCAGGGGCTGTCGTTTCCGCGGTAGTCTCTTCTTCGGTCGTCTCCTCCTGCGGTTCTTCCTGTGTGGTTGTTTCGCTGATTTTTGCTTCGAGCCTCTCGACGGCAGGGTCCTTTACCTCTCTTTGCCCTATCGTAAGCTCGCCGACTATAAGCCCCGTCATTATAACGGCCAAAATTACAAACAGCAAAAATTTTCTTTTTACCGTCTTTTTCAATCTGACTTTTTTCTTCATATTTCGCGTCCTTTTAAAATCTCTTCTTGATATTTTAAAATGTTTACGTCGGATTGTCAATCAAAAGGCGCATTTCGGCGACAAAATTCAGCCGACGGAGACTTTTTTCTCATCAAAGTAAGCGAAGCCGTCAATCCACACATTGATTTTTTATCTTTAAGGCACTCCGACAATGCGCAAAAAAGACCCTGCGGATTTTACTCTGCAAGGTCTTTTTCATGTTATGGTTTAAAAATTGGGGTTACCCAAAATCAAACTCTGATTATTTGTTCTTCTCTGCGATTGCAGCCTGAGCAGCAGCAAGACGAGCGATCGGAACACGGAACGGTGAGCAAGATACATAGTCGAGGCCGATCTTGTGGCAGAACTCAACAGAAGACGGGTCGCCGCCGTGCTCACCGCAGATACCGCAGTGAAGTGACGGACGGGTAGCTTTACCGTTCTTAACAGCCATTTCCATGAGCTGGCCTACGCCGACCTGGTCAAGCTTAGCAAACGGATCGCTCTCGAATATCTTCTTGTCATAGTAAGCACCGAGGAACTTACCTGCATCGTCACGGCTGAAGCCGTAAGTCATCTGAGTAAGGTCGTTGGTACCGAAGCAGAAGAACTCAGCTTCCTTAGCGATGTCGCCTGCGGTAAGAGCCGCACGCGGAATCTCTATCATGGTACCTACTTCATACTTCATATCGGAGCCGGCAGCAGCAATTTCTGCATCTGCAGTCTCAACAACGATGTCCTTAACATATTTAAGCTCTTTAGCGTCGCATGAAAGCGGAATCATAATTTCGGGAGCAACAGTCCAGTCCGGATGAGCCTTCTGAACGTTGATAGCGGCGCGGATAACAGCCTTAGTCTGCATCTTTGCGATTTCCGGATAGGTTACTGCAAGACGAAGTCCGCGGTGACCCATCATCGGGTTAAACTCGTGAAGAGAAGCGATGATAGCCTTAATCTGCTCAACGGTCTTGCCCTGAGCGTCTGCAAGCTTCTTGATGTCAGCTTCTTCGGTGGGAACGAACTCGTGAAGAGGCGGATCGAGGAAACGGATTGTTACCGGGCAGCCCTCAAGTGCTTCATAGAGCTTTTCAAAGTCGCTCTGCTGATAAGGAAGAATCTTATCAAGAGCAGCTTCTCTCTCTTCAACGGTGTCAGAGCAAATCATCTCTCTGAATGCGGCAATTCTGTCCTCTTCAAAGAACATATGCTCTGTACGGCAAAGGCCGATACCCTCAGCGCCGAGTTCTCTTGCCTTCTTAGCGTCAGCCGGAGTATCTGCATTGGTACGAACCTTGAGGGTTCTGTACTTATCAGCCCAGCCCATTATTCTGCCGAAGGTGCCTGCTATGGTAGCGTCAACGGTCGGGATGATGCCCTCATAGATGTTACCGGTAGAACCGTCTATTGAAATGTAGTCGCCCTCGTGGAATTCCTTGCCTGCGAGAGTGAACTTCTTATTTTCTTCGTCCATATCGATAGCTGTGCAGCCCGATACGCAGCAAGTACCCATACCGCGTGCAACAACGGCAGCGTGTGAAGTCATACCGCCGCGAACGGTGAGAATACCCTGAGAAGCCTTCATACCGGTGATGTCCTCGGGAGAGGTCTCAAGACGAACAAGAACAACCTTTTCGCCTCTCTCGTTCCACTCCTCTGCATCCTCTGCGGTGAATACTATCTTACCGCAAGCAGCGCCGGGAGAAGCACCGAGACCCTTGCCGAGCGGAGTAGCTGCTTTAAGAGCTGCTGCGTCAAACTGCGGGTGAAGAAGAGTATCAAGGTTACGCGGGTCGATCATAGCTACCGCTTCTTCCTCGGTTCTCATACCCTCGTCAACGAGGTCGCAAGCAATCTGAAGAGCTGCCTGAGCTGTTCTCTTACCGTTTCTGGTCTGAAGCATATAAAGCTTGCCGTGCTCAACGGTGAACTCCATATCCTGCATATCTCTGTAATGATCCTCAAGGGTCTTGCAAACATTTTTAAACTCTGCAAATGCCTCGGGGAACTTCTGCTCCATCTCTGTGATGTGCATGGGAGTACGAACGCCTGCAACAACGTCCTCGCCCTGAGCGTTTGTAAGGAACTCACCGAAGAGGCCCTTAGCGCCGGTAGCCGGGTCACGTGTGAATGCAACGCCTGTGCCGCAATCATCGCCCATGTTGCCGAATGCCATTGACTGTACGTTAACTGCGGTACCCCATGAATACGGGATGTCGTTATCACGGCGATAAACGTTTGCACGGGGGTTGTCCCATGAACGGAAAACAGCCTTGATAGCGCCCATGAGCTGATCCTTGGGATCGCTCGGGAAATCCTCGCCTATTTTAGCCTTATACTCATCCTTGAACTGCATAGCGAGCTTTTTAAGGTCGTCGGCGTCAAGCTCTACGTCCTGAGTTACGCCCTTTTCCTTTTTCATCGCGTCTATAAGCTGCTCAAAATATTTCTTGCCGACTTCCATAACAACGTCGGAATACATCTGAATAAATCTTCTGTAGCAGTCCCAAGCCCATCTCGGATTGCCTGACATTTCGGAAATTGTGTTAACAACCTCCTCGTTAAGGCCGAGGTTGAGGATTGTGTCCATCATACCGGGCATTGAAGCGCGCGCACCGGAACGAACCGATACGAGAAGCGGATTTTTCTTATCGCCGAATTTTTTACCGGTGATGCCTTCCATCTTTACGATGTACTCGTTTATTTCAGCCATGATCTCGGGATTGATCTCGCGGCCGTCCTCATAATACTGAGTACAAGCTTCTGTTGTGATAGTGAAGCCCTGCGGTACCGGAAGACCGATGTTGGTCATTTCGGCAAGGTTTGCGCCTTTACCGCCGAGGAGCTCACGCATGTTAGCATTACCCTCTGAAAAAAGGTAGCAATACTTTTTTGCCATTGAGAATACCTCCAATTATAAATTACAGTGTTAATGGCTGCCCTCGCTTTAAAGCTATGGGCATTATAAACCGCTTGATATTATAACAGAAAAAATACGGCATTTCCATAGTTTTTGCGAATTTTTTGTATTTCGGCGAAATAAATTAAGCACAAAATACAAATTTGAGCATTTTAGGGGAAAATATGCAAGTTTTACGCCGTTTTTTGCGCCTAACAACTGTGCAAATCAAAAAGGAGCCGTAAAAATTACAGCTCCTTTCGGAAATGAAATTATACAAGACCCGCATACATCTTTAAGATGTACTCCGCGTCAAAGGTCGAAATATCGCCGCTGCGGTTTGCGTCCGCAACATATTTAGCCGTGGGAGACAGCTCCTCCATACCGTTTACGTATCTTAAAGCAAGCCTTGAGTCAACGGGCGTTATGCTGCCGTCAAGGTCCACGTCGCCGAGCTTTGCCGTAAGCGGAGCCACATAGTGAGTTCCCGCATTATAAACGAGAAACTGCGGATACTCCGCCCAAGTGTCAACGGTCGGCTGCGTTTTCGCCGTCATCGCCCGCACATAAAGGTCACAGCCGTTTTTGCGGTAATCAAACATCGAATGGCCGTAATTCTTTATAAACCATGTGTTTTCGGGGAGCATACAGGTTGAGGCGTCGATAATGCCGTCCTCGGAAAGACAGTTGTGCCCGACGTCCCTCGCCTGAACGTAATCGTCGCCGAGAGTCGTTTTAAGACGGGCGCAGGTGGCACCGCCGCTTGTACGGTTTGTCTCAATAACTCCGTCGCTCGTGTAATCGGCGGTAGGCGTAAACGGCGCTATATAAAGATTGTAGTTTGAGAATATGCAAACAGAAGTGCCGCTTGCCTTGGCTCTCTGTAAAATCGAAGAAATATTCGCCTGAATACTATGTATCTCGTCGATTTTTCTCTCAAAGGTCGCCCAGTTGGCAGCTATCACAGAAGCCGAGACACCGCTTTGCTGCTGATTTTTCTCCATATACGCCTTCATTACGGCTTTTGCGTCATTATAGTATTCATCGGGTACAAACGCCCAAAGACTCGGCGTGTAGCCGAAGCCGGAAACAAGGCACTCGGTATAAATTCGGTCCTTATAGGTTCTGCCGCTGCCGTCGGGAAGCTCGGTCTCAAGGAATCCCTCAAGCTTCGGCACCGCAAGCTGCAAAAGCTTGAGTGTATCAAGCACCTTGCCGAGAGTGTCGGAATTCATACTCTGATTTATAAACGGGATAAGCTCATCTATGCCGACGGCTATCTCGCCCTTAAAGAGACAGCCCACCATATCAAGCCCCGTAAATGCGGAATTTAGCATGGTTATGTTTGAGACGTCGTCACAGCCGTAAAGTCCCAAATACGAAGCCAAAACCGCTCCGCCCATACTGTGGCCGGCAATCGACACCTTGTCGACGTGCTTATCCGCCTTGATTTTTTGAACATACGTGTTTATGTCCGCAGCAAGCTCCTGCATAGATTTATGCCAAGTAAGACCGTAAACGTAAACGTTGTCGGCACCGACTTCGTCGCAGCACGCATCGACTATATCCTTATCGAAGACGTCTGCCCTTGTGACCTCGTCAAGTCCGTATTGCGATACCGGCTCGGTATATTGGTCTATAACGGTGACGTCGGGGTGCTTTGCCGTGCCGTCGGGATTGCACGAAACCGGCTCAAAAAGATTGTTTGCTATTTCCACTATTCCCGTGCAAAACGTTTCATAATCTCCCTTTAGAAACGCGCCGAGCGGAGCTATGGCGTTTTTCGCCGCTTCAACTATTGCGTCCTGCGACGGCCCCCAAACCTGATTTCCGTCGCCGTCCACCAGCGCATATTCGCTGAAGCCGGCTATTATCAGGATAGGCGTAACCTTATCCTTGGGCTCTGCGGCTGCCGCGGGAACAAAGCAAAGAACTGTCATGGTCAGTGCCAAAAGTATACTGATAAACTTTTTCATCCTGTTTTTTGACATAATTATTCTCCCCCTGCTTTAAACAATTAAGTAGATATTACCATAATTATATCATTTTTGCAATATTTTTTATACAATCAGCTCATAAAATCCGTCTCAACCCTTTTAATTGACGTTTCGGGCGAATATGTCCATTTATCTATGTGACCGTCACTTATAAAATAATCCGCCGCCGGACTTTTGCCGTCACCGGTAAAATAGTCCACGATAATAAGCTTTATTTTCATCCTTTCGGGATTTATGCTTTTTATGTAAACCGCGGCACTGTCGCCTGCGCGCGGCCCTAAGGCGCATTCGGCAAGCCCTGCAAGATTGGGCGCAAGCTCCACGAATATACCGTAATCCTCCACAGAGCGTATTACTCCGGGCACGGTTTCTCCGGGCGCGAATTTTGAAGCGTTTTCCTCCCAAGTGCCAAGCAGTTCCTTTTGCGACAAGGTGATTCTGCCGTTTTCGTCTATCGATTTCACAACTGCCTTTATATCCTGATTAACCGAAAAACGAACACACGGATGAGGTATGCGCGACACCGAGATACCGTCTATCGGCATAAGTGCCGAAATGCCTGCGCCTATGTCGCAAAACGCGCCGAACGGCTCAAGGTGCGTCACGCGCGCGTCGATTATATCGCCCGGAATGAGTCTTGAAGTATAATTTGCCGCGCACTCCTCTTGGAGCTTGCGGCGGCTTAGCAGAGCGAATGTCTCGCCCCTTTCATTCTCGGAAAATCCCGTTATCACAAAGTCAACGGGCTTATTAACGCGCGATATTATGGCTATGTCGCGAACCGTGTTATTTTCAATCCCCATAGCGCATTCCTCGCGCGGCATAAATCCCTTCATACACCTTAAATCCACATCGAGATTGTGTCCGCGGTCGCAGAGAACCGCGCGCGCCTCAAGCGATTCTCCCGACAAAAAGGCGTTTTTGAGCTCCGCCGGGCTTGAAAGTCTTTTTTCGACAACTTCGATGTCTGCGCGTGCACCCTCGGGGTAATATTTTTTCATAATTCTCACCTGCTTTGTTTACACTATGCCTGCCGCTTTATAAACACCGTGTCCCTTATGGCAGGTACAACACTATATGTATATGCGGCAGCTCTTCGGTTGAGAATTAACGCGCGATTTTATTTTAGCCCGGCAAGCCTCCGATTTTGCCGCGACGCAGAACGAAGCGAGCCGCTCAAAGCCGTAATAAACAAAGTCCGCAAAATGCAAAAGTGCCGCAAACACGAGGTTTGCGACACTTTTTTACACCATATTCAAATATCACTTTTTAGCCTGCTTTGAGTACTTCTTGAGATATATAAATCTCATAAGCCTTGTCTCAATGGGGTTTATGGGCTTGCCTGCCTCAAACAGTCTTGCGCCGACTGCGGTCTTGCAGCCCTTATCCATTACCATTTCAACCGCTGTGGCATCATATTCGCTGCCCGATACGCAAAGCGCACCGTTGTTGTTAAGAAGAACGCCGTTTCTGCCCTTAAGAGCCTTTACGACCTTCTTAGCGGTCTTTTTTGTGCTGTTGGGATTAAATGTTACCGAGCGAACGGTTGCGCCGACAAGCTGTGCAAAATCATCAAGAAGCGGCTTCATTGTTTTGCCCGACTTAGACATTGCGACTTCCGCCGGTGTTTTGGTGTGCATAATGAAGTTTACGTCCTTGCGCTTTTTATAGATGGCTCTGTGCATTTCAGCCGAAGCCGGATAATCATTGCCTGCTACAAGCTCACCCGTTTTAATATCTATTCTGACTATCGAGCCGTCGCCGTCTACGGCACTTATATTAAACACGCTGCCGTCACGTTCGCTGTTGCACGGCTCAAATACCGGAGCCTCCTTGGCACTCGAGTCAAAGAGCGAGCCGATATACTCGGCTACGTCGCCGAAGGTCTCGGCTACCTTACCGGTGATGAGACGGTATCTGTTTTTAACGGTAGTTTCGCAGATCTTTTCGAGCTCTGCCGCCACCTTAAACGCCTCGTCGTAATCCTTACCCATGCAAAGAGCACCGTGGTGAGCCATAATTACGGCCTTGGAGTCCGAACGCTTTATAGCCTCGACAACGCCCTTGCGAAGCTTGCCGGTTCCGGGAAGTCCGTATGCCGCAATCGGGACATTATTGCCGACTATTTCGGCCGACGCGGGTTCAACCTCGTTTATATCCATACCGAGCGCACTTATGACGGACGCCTGCATCTGATGCGTGTGAATTACGAAATTAACCTCGGGGCGAAGACGATATGCCTCGGCATGAATGCCCTTTTCCGAGGACGGCTTAATGTCACCCTCATAGCTGCAATCGTCGATATTAACAACTACTATTTCGTCGGGAGTAAGAGTTTCATAGGGACGTCCGCTCGGAGTAATAACGAATTTCTTATCGTCTACTCTGCATGAAATATTACCCCATGTTCTCGCGATAAGGCCGTATTCAACAACCTCTATACCGGCTTTAATGACGAGCTGTTTTGCTTCCATTATATCCATTGTATTCACCTCTTCGTTATTTATAACAAAGCGGGACAGACGGAAAACCCGTCCGCCCCGTTTTCTTGGGATTAAATTCAGTCAGCCTTAACAGCGACGTTTTCAAATACTCTGTCGAAGCAAGCAAGAGCCTGGTCGATCATCTTAGGAGTATAAGCGGCTGAAGTATAAAGACGGCTGCCTGCGAGAGTTACAAGACCCTCTGCCATGTAAGCTGCGCCCATATGCTCCATTTCCTTCTGTCTTACGCCGGTCTCGCCGAGAATTGCCGGGATTTCCCACGGTTTCTTCCAGTTGATCTGATAGTGCATTGTGCCGACTGTCTCAAGGTGGCAGATAGAACCGGTGTTCCAAACTACGAAGGGAAGACCGTGCTTCTTAACGAGCTCTTTAAGACCAGCGCAAATTCTGTCGCCCATCTGACCTGCCTTCTGGCAAGCGTTTGTTCTTTCGATTTCTTCAAGAGTGAAGTAACCTGCGCAGCATGAAAGCGGGTTAGCGGTCATTGTACCGCCGACAAGAGCCTTGTGGATCTTCTTACCGCTCGAATCAAGGCCTGCACCGAGATACTTCATGTACTCTCTCTTACCGCCGATGCCGCCTGCACCCGGATAACCGCCTGCAATAACTTTACCGAATATGGTAAGGTCGGGCGATACGCCGAAGTAACCTTGAGCACCTGCCATACCGATACGGAAGCCTGTAACAACCTCATCGAATACGAGGAGTGCGCCGTATTTGCGGCAAAGACGCTCAACGCCCTTAACATATTCAACGGTGATGGGGGTAGTACCGCTCTCGGGGCCTACCGGCTCCATATAAACGGCTGCTGTGCCGCCGCGGAACTGGTTGAGTCTGAGCTTTCTCTCAAGCTCGTCAAGATCGTTCGGAGTAGTCTCCTGAATGAACATGAAGCAGTTGAGCGGAACACCGTGAGCCTGTGTGAACTTGGTGCCGTTTACGCGGATACCGTAAGCCATCTGATCTGACCAGCCGTGGTAAGCGCCGCCCATCTTTATGATGTTCTTATGCTTTGTAGCAAGTCTCGCGATACGAGCCGCACCCATGCAAGCCTCGGTGCCCGAGCCCATCATACGGAACATATCAACGGTTTCAACGCTGTCTGAAATCTTTTTGGCGAGCTTGTACTCAAACTCGTGGAAAAGTCCGGTTGAGGGACCGCAAGTATTAAGGAGGTCGATGACCTGCTCACGAACAGCTTTCGGGTTGGAGCCGAGAACAGTCGGGCCGCCTGCCTGAAGGAAGTCAAAATACTTGTTGCCGTCAACGTCATAGAGATATGCACCCTCTGCCTTTGTGAAAACAAGCGGGAAGGGATAGTTGAAAGCAAGGTTATGCTGAACTCCGCCGGGGATTATCTGGCGAGCTTCCTCAATCTGTGCTTTTGATTTGAGGCACTTTTTGTTGTAATACTCATCCTCGTATTTTTTAAGAGCCTCCGGCTTGATGGTGTAAATCGGCTTTTTAATAAGCTCATCAAGCTCTTTGTTGACTGCAACAGCGTCATTGTACTCCGAAATTGCAAATCTTGTGTCCATATCGTGACCTCCGTTTAATAAAATTAACGAAACGGTGCTGCGCAAAAGCGGCGCACCATAGATAACCACGTGTAGTGAATTACCGTTCACTTGTAATTATAGCACAAAAAAGACTCTTGTCAACGCAAAAATACGACGCGGCAAACAAATCAAACTTAAAATTGCGGACGTTTAGATGTTTTTTAACTATTATTTGAATTTGTTAAACTAAACAGCCGCGAATTTGAAAAAATGACGAATACATCTGTGGGGTGTAAATGAGCAACTACACAATATATTGATGATTACTCCGTCAAAATAAATAATCGATGTGTTAATTATTCGTCAATCTGCCGAAATTTCGAAATTGCGGCAAAAATCGCGGATTTTTTGCATAAATGTCTCTTTCGACTGCCGAATTTGCATTGCAGCCGCTTTCAGGCTCCATCAAATAGGGTGATTCCCCACAGTGTGGGGAAATGTCAAAAGGCTCCCTTGTAAAGGGTGATTCCCCACGGTGTGGGGAAATGTCACGTAGTGACAAAGGGGACGGGCCCCGTCAGGAGCTGGCTGTGAGCAACGCGAACAGACTGAGGGATTTAATAGGCTCCCTTGTAAAGGGTGATTCCCCACAGTGTGGGGAAATGTCACGAAGTGACAAAGGTGACGGGCTCCCGTCAGGAGCTGGCTGCGAACGTAGTGAGTAGACTGAGGGATTAAAAAGTAATTTGCTTTCTATTTAAATTCCATATAACTCCGCAGAATCCCTCCGGCTTGCCTTGCGGCAACCCACCTCCCTTTACAAGGGAGGCAAAAGCGGATTAAAGGTCACGCACATTCTTTTTAAATTCCGTAAATTTCTATGAAATCCCTCCGAGTTGCCTTCGGCAACCCACCTCCCTTTTCAAGGGAGGCAAAAAGCGGATTAAAGGTCACGCACATTCTTTTTAAATTCCGTAAATTCCTTTGAAATCCCTCCGAGTTGCCTTCGGCAACCCACCTCCCTTTACAAGGGAGGCAAAAAGCGGATTAAAGGTCACGCACATTCTTTTTTAATTCCGTAAATTCCTATGAAATCCCTCCGGCTTGCCTTAACGGCAACCCACCTCCCTTTTCAAGGGAGGCAAAAGCAGATTAAAGGTCACGCACGTTCTTTTTAAATTCCGTAAATTCCTATGAAATCCCTCCGGCTTGTCTTCGGCAACCCACCTCCCTTTTCAAGGGAGGCAAAAAGCTTCCAAACTGCTTTGGCGAGGCTTGCTCTCTGCAAGGGAGGCTGAAAAGTAAAAAGACGAAAACGGAAGTGGAAAACGAATAGTGAAAAGGGCGGGCAGGGGTGTGTGGAAATTTCCTCATATGACACACAAAAAAAGAATAGGCATACAGCACCTAAATTAAGTACAAAAACAGAATAGGCACACGATATCAGAATGGGGTACAGAAACGGAATGGTGCACAAAATGCAAAACAGGGCACAAAAAAACAGAGCAAGGCGAACCTTGCTCTGCTTATGATTGTTAATAAATCGGATCGATTGCTACGTGAGCGTCAGATCTCAACCCAACCCGAGTCGCCGCCCTCTACGGGGCCGGTGCCTATGGAGATTGTGATGATATCATCAAGCTCGTATGCAGAAACATCGAAATCCGGTGTTTGATAAACCTGTTTCATTGAGATTTAATCTCCTTTCAAGATATAATAATAAAATTTAATGTCGGAACGGAATATTCAGTTTTGAACAGCCGAACCGATAGTAAAGTTTCGCTGTGGTTTCTTGGTAAAATTCAATTACTGAGCTTTCCAAGCAGCAACAGCAGCATCATATCCTGAAGCAACTTTAGCAGTTACAGCTGCGGAATACCAAACATAATGATCGGCAGTACCGTCATTGTAGCATACATAAGCGATGCAGTCAATATCAGTTGCCTGAGAAGCATGAGAGATATTCTTGACGATTGCGCCGAAGTATGCATCGGAAGAAGCGTTTGCCTGACTTACATAGTCGGTAGAAGCAGCCTTCCAAGCTGACGGAAGTGCGGTGCCTTTTTCAACTGCTGCCTTAGCAGCATCTGCATCGGCAGCGCCTGTGTTGGCAGCAATGAAGCCAACGCTCTTAATTGTATTGCCGTTTGAGTTCATAGCAGCGAAGTCAGCAGCTGTGATAACCGAAGTAAGTCTGAACTGGAAGAGATCATCCGGAGCAGTTGTCTTATCGCCTGTGAACTTAACCTGAGTCTTATACTTAGCTACAGCATAAGACGGAGCTGACGGCATGTTAGCCATAATGTTAGCTCTTGTAGTATCAATGCTTGCCTGAGGAACATAAGTAGCTACAGTAGAACCTGTTGTCTGCTTAATGTACTGAGCCTTTGAACCACTTGCATCTGAAATCAATATGTTTTTGTTACCAGCAGCAAGAGCAGCTGCATCACCGGTAACATTGAAAACGATGCTAAACTGAACAACTGAAACGCCATCAGCTTCTTCAGTAACTTTATATCCGGTTTTTGCCGAATGACCTTTTGTTGTGTCGCCATTAACAACCTGAAGGACGCAGCTGTTATACAGAGCTTTTTCTTCCTCTGTCATTGTCGAGTTGGCCATTGTCAATGAAGCAAATGTCGGGTTAACTGTCGGTTTTGTTGTCTCTTTTGCATATTCAGCCCAGTCACCATGAAACGTACGAGTTGTAAGGTCGGGCGTATAAACCGTGTTATCAAAGAGGATAGCGAGACGCATATCACTCATAAGTTGGTTATAGTCAGACATATCTAAAGCGATTGTAACAGTAACTTTTGCGCCTGGAACAATCTCTTTCTCGGTTTTATCCGCCTTAACGACAAAACCGAAAGTCTTACCATCAGTCAAAGCCGACGAGCTCATAACCATCATGCTTAAGGCCATTACTACAACAAGAGCCACACTTAAAATTTTTCTCATCTTAAGCATAAATTAATCTCCTATTTGTAAATATATAATTGTTTTGCAGTGATGACAATTACCACGCAGAATTGAAAGCTTCAGCGAGTACATTCTGATCGCTAAGCAATTCAACGAACTGGTCATGTAATTCTATTGCACCTGCGTCAGCAGAGTCAATAGCACTGTCGCCGTTTACTTCAGCAGCGTAATAAGGAGCTGTATCTTCGTCCAAAAGTTCAACGAACTGGTCATGCAATTCAACTGCAGCAGCGTCAGCTGAGTCAACTGCACCGTCGCCGTTTACATCGCCGAAGTAAATGAATACATAGGTTGCAACTACTTCGCCGCTGTCATTTTTAAGAAGGATGGTTGCTCCGGTAGTTATATTGCCCTGATCGTTGGCAACTACTTCAATAGAACCTGCTTTTGTGGTAACATAATCCTCAATGTTTTCGCCATTAAGGGTGTCTATACCGAATACACAGCCGGCATAGTCGCCCGAGCCTGTGCAAAGGTCTTTTCTGATTACGGTACCGTAATCTGCACCTGTTTCGGTAAGGATAAGTTCCGGATCAGCTGCAGCAGCCTTCATTACCGGGAAAGTAAGTTTCTGACCTGTGGTATAAACCGTTGAGGCTACATCAGAGGTCTTGTAGGAACCTACATAGAGTTTACCGCCGAGATTGGTCATTGTTTTCTGATCGTTGAGCACACCGAAAGCGGCCGCAGTATCGGAAATGGCCTTAGAAGCGGTAAAGGTGAGGGTCGAAAGTACGACGCCGTTTGCCTTCTGAGCAACAGCTCCGCCGGCAGCCTGCGGTAATACGCCGACATAGACATAAGTCTTGCCGCCCGCAGCAGCATCATTTACGACCGTCTTTGTTGCATCGCCTGCACCGAACAGCGTTGAATCGGTTGTGCCGCTTACAAACTTAACAGCACTACTGTCATACTGAACAGGAACAGAAACCGTTGCAGCATAATAATCTGTGGTTAATTTTACGGTAACCTTGACCGTCTCGCCTGCGTTATAAGACGCCTTGTCAAACGATAAAGCGATAGTGCCGTTTTCTGCGACACCGGTATTATCATTTGCGAAAACGCCGACTGCAAGCACGCCAAGGAGCATAACTACAGATACAATAAGGCTAATAGCCTTTTTTGCCTTGGTCATTTTTTGCCTCCTTCTATTCTTAATCAATATTAAATATACACTTTTGAGAGCACAATGTCAATAATTTGTGAACAAAAATGGCACACCGAAAGAAAATATCCCTTACGCTATCACAAATAAAGTTATTTCCTCGCGAGCTTTACAAGCTTTGTACCGTTTTTTCACAAAACTATTCCGCCGCACTTTTAAAGTATATGCTCTAATCTTTTTAAGAATATCCCATTACATACGCCCTTGTGGGGGAGAAAACTCCCCCACCGGGTTTTAACTTAAGTAATTAAAGGAAATTACTTCTGAGCGATTGCAGTTCCGCCGTAAGCAGCGTCAACTACAAGGCCGTAGTTAGCGAGGTCAACCTTACCGGTAGCAAGGCCGCCTGCAGTCTTATAAGCGCCTGTGAGAGCAGCTTTGTTGTTGATTGCGAGGTCCATGGAGGAAGCATCGAATCCGTCAACAACACCGTCGCCGTTTACATCGCCGTAGATAACGACTGTGTAGATAGCAACCGGAGCACCGCTCGACTTGAGGCTGAGTGTTGCGGTAGCGCCTGTACCATAAAGGCCAGCAGCGTTAGCGGCAACTTTAAGAGTTGTAGCCGAAGAATCCTTAGCCGTTACTCTTGCGAGTACGTCGTCGGCAGTAGCAAGCGAGCCGGGTGTTACGCCGGTGATGAGAGAAGTGTTCTCTGTTACGGAAACGCCCTCATTTGAACCCGCTGTGGTGGGAACTGCTACGTACTTGCATACGAACGGAGCCATAGCATTCTTGAGGTTTGTGACAACAGCGTCAATCTGAGCTGCTACAACGTTTGAATAGAAGCGGTCATTTGCAGCATAGTTTTCAGCGGAGCCGCTGTAAAGGTTTGCTGTGTTGCCCTTCTCATCGGTGTACTCATAGCCGAGTACGGAAACAAGCTTAGCATAAGCTTCGGTCTCTGTGAGGCCGTCAGCCTTAGAAGCGTCAAATGTATATGCACTGTTGTCAGTGAATATTGACTTAGCCTGAGCTATAACTGCCTCAAGCTCGGTGTAAGCACCTGCCTCGAGAGCAGAAGCCGATTTCGGCATAAGAGCGCGCTGAGCGATTTCAAGCTCATACTTAGCATCGAATACCTCGGACTGAAGAGCCTTAGCGTTGGCATTTAATGCCTCGGCAGCTGCAAGAGCCTTGGTATATCTTGCATAAGAGCCTGCTGTGTAATCAGCCTCTTTGTAGTCCTGAGCCTTAGCGGCTTTGATTTCCTTATCAAGGAACTGCTTTTCGGTTTTAACCGCAGCGCTCTTCAGGAAGCTTGCATACCAAGCAATGTTCTTAGCGCTGTTACGGACTTCAAGCTCCGAATAACTGGGAGCCTTGTAAGCCTTTACGGCATCCATATAAGCGTTCTGAGCTTCGATTGAAGGAGCCTTCATGGAAGCTACGATAGCTCTCTTATATGTAGCGGTTGCCTTGTTGGCAATAGCAGTAATTTCAGCCTCTGAAAGTGAGCTGCCGTCAATGTACTTTTCGGGAGCTACGGGGCCCTTGTAAGCGTCAATGATAGCGTTGCCGGCTTTCATTGCCTTTTCGTAAGCCCAATAAGCATAGAGGTCGAAGTTCTGATAGTTGATGTCGCCGGCAGCCTTAAGAGCAGCCTCAATGGGAGCCGGTGTAACGGTTGCTGAACCGCTTGAAGGTGTTGTGCTTGCTGTATCAAGAGCCTTAACGGCGGTTTCAAGAGCGGTTATGGCTGCAGTGAGATTGTCGTCACTGTAATTGCCGAGGTTAGCCTTCTTGAACGGGCCGTAAACAAGCTTAGCGGCAGCGGTAAGAGCTGTCCAGTAAGTTTTCCAAGCCTCTGCCGGATACTTAGAAAAATCACGGTTAGCCTTGAACTCGCTGTCAACGGCCTTCTTAATATTGGTGCCGTTGTAATAATAGAGTGTGCCGAGAGGAGCAGACATATCAAGTGTCTTATGCTTTTTCTTGTATGCACCGTAAACTGTTACATTGTGATTACCGAGAGCAAATGAAGAACCTGAAGGAATAGCCTCTACATCTGCATCCGATTTCACTCTTATGGGATTAACGGTAGCAGTACCTCCCTCCGCGGTGATGTTCTGATTTACAAGTGATTCCGCTTGACCCGATGACTCAAAGATGCTCGAATCAAAGCCGGAAATAGAACCCTTGGTGAACTTGCAATCAGTATCTCTTGTATTGGTCCAAATTACGTTAATGTTTGAAACTGTAGAAGTAAAGCTTGATACATTTGTTACAAGATAATCCGTGGTGGTTTCACCCTTCATTTTAACATATGTATAAAGCAAGTCTGCAGCTGTTTGCTCTCCTGAAGCCCAAGCCGTGCCTACATCTGTAGTATCGTTGGAGGCATACTCAAAGGTAGTTGAAGTAATGTCGCCGTCGTAAGCAGTACCGTCCTTGAAGGTGAAGCTGTAAACAGCGGTTACCTTTACAAGGCTGTCGGTAGGAACGGTAGCCTTGAGTGCAACGTCGGTGCTCTCATACGGTGAAAGCTCCGTTGCGCCGTTTTTGAGCATTTCTTCGCCGTTAACGGTAACAGACTTAAGAGTGAGCATATAAGGATGATCATATGTATCGCCGTGCTTTAAGAGCATACCTGCAGATGCGTTTGTTACCTTAAGAGTAGTGTTCATCTGGCCGTTTGTAAGCTGTACATAGTTAAGTGCACCCTTATCTATTGTAAGCTTAGGCTCAGCATAGGACTGAGCGTTAGTAGTCCAGCCGAGGAAGAAGTTTACGATCGGAAGAGCTACGTCAAGAAGACCGCCTTTTTGAACGGCATAGGCAATACCTACAACCAATTTCTCTGCGAGGTCTGCAATAGCGCTCTTCTGAAGAATAGCGTCAAGTGAATTGTAAGAATCGGCGATAAGAGCGGTGTTGCCGCATACCTTACCGAAAACCTTGTTAAGGAGTTCTCTTACGATTCTGAATACTGCGGGATACATAGCCTCGGTTCTGAGAGTGCTGTTAGCAGGAATATTGAATATGCCCGTAACGCTGTTTGTACCGAGGAGCTTGCTTACGTCAAGGTTGAGAAGTCTGTCGATAATGTCTTCTCTGAGAACAGTCTCAAGGAAGGTCTTACCGTCAGCAGCGGTTTCGTTGATTATCTTCTCAACAGGAAGAACGTCGCGGATAATCTTGTCGAGCTTAACCCACGGATCCTGTGCGGTAGCAAGGTCAAGGTCAAGGCCGTCGGTGTTGATGAGCTTCTGTACCTTCCAGCACCACTCGTTGTCAGAGGTGAGAGCCCAGTCGATTATCCAGTCAATGGTGTCTTCCCAAGCGCGTGTGTTCTTTTCGAAGTCTGCAAGCTTATAAGTCTTGGAGGCTGCAAATTTGTAGCCGTCAGCCTTATCGGAGCCGAGGTCGGCAAGCTTGGAGAGATACTTCATACCGATGTCGGTGCCCATGGTAAAGATAACATCGAGCCAATAGCCGCTGTTCTTACCCTTTACGAGGGTCTTCGAGTTGTAATCGGCATAAATAAGTGCGTCATAGTTGTAAGTCGGAACGAACTGAGTTGCAAGCTCACGAATTACGCAAGCGAGAAGAGCGGTTACGTTCTGTCCCTTGAGCTCGGCAGCCGACGGGAGAATTATCTGAGGCATAAGAGCCTTAACGCCGATTGCGCCGAGAGCGGTAACAACATCCTGATCGGAAGCGGACTTATCTACAACTGTGTCATAGTAGCCTGCATAAACAGTCTCATAGCCGGTACCGAAGAGATACTCGGGGTTATAAGCTGCTACATACTGAAGAGCCTTGCGAAGATTGGGAATGAGCTTTGTATTATCGCCCTTTGTCCAATTGATTGCAGCCTTTGCAGTATCCGAAAGCATTGTGTCGATTGCCTTGCCGACAAAATCGTTGAGCGCCGCAAGAACGGTGGTATAACCCGCTGCCGAAGCAGTAACGGAGCCGCCGTTTGCAGCTGTGGGCATAAACTCGTTAACGAAATCACCGGAGATGGTGTAGTTCCAGTTAATGAGCTTAGCGAACGAATTAGCGGTGGACATATCAAACTTGAGCCAGGTCTCTGTGAGACCGTCTTTGCTGACAAGGCGATAATAGCCGTTGCCGTCGGAGCCTATTGTGAAGTCCGACCACTCCCAGTTGTATGCGCCGGCAGCCTTAGAATAGAATGCCTTTACATCTGACGGAAGCTTAGCGAGAACAGCGGTGGCCTCTGAAGCCTTGCCGCCGAAGAGCTCGGTCTTTTCAGCGCCGAACCACTGTGCAAGAAGCATCTTAACGGAGCCGTTGAGAACAACGGGAGCAAGATCCTTAAATACATAGGGAGCTACCTGATAGAGAGCCGAAACAAGAGTATTGCTGTCAAGATTGAAGATTTCCGAAACCTTACCGCTTGTAGCAAGTGAGGGAAGGAAGTAGCTGTCTTTAACGTAATATTTTACATTTTCGCCCGAAGCGTTGGTGTAAACATAAACGCCTGTGCCGTTGCCTTCAATATCGGTTTCTTTGGTCTTGTAATATTTCTCATCCTGAGAAACATATGTCTTCTTATCGGTATTGTATTCATATACCTCTATATAAGCGCCCTTAGAGTCGGAGCCCTTAACATAATAATTGCGAAGGCCTGCTTCAGCGCTTTTCGGAAGAGCAATGTGATTGCTTATGCAGTTGCCGGAAGCGTCTTCTTTATAAGAAGTATAGCTCTGCGGCTTAGACATAGCGTTGATGAGGACATTCTTGACAAGAGTGTCGGGATTTGCGGTTGTTGTTGAATAAGTGTTGATGAGCGCCATGTCATCGTCAACTCTTGCGAACATCGGATAAACGAGGCCTTTTAACATACCCGGAAGATCCGAGAGGTACTTATTAACGCCGGAGATATCAACAAAGTTGCCGATAATGCCGACGTCGAGTTTGCCGTCGTTGATAACCTTTTTAACGAGACCTGCGTTGTCGTTAAGAAGAGTTGCAATGCCGTTGACTATGTCAAGCTGATCGTGGTTTTCTCTTGTCATGCCCGACGGCCAGTTTTTAAGGTTAGCGTCTTTAACTATGCCGAGCAAGCCTTTGACAAGCTTAACAAGTCCGTTGTTAAGAAGAGCCTGAGCGCTGTCGATGGTTCCGCAAAGAGCATTAACCGAGCGAAGGTCGATAACAAGGTGCAAACCTGCTTTGTTAATAACATCGCCCATGTTTATGTTCGCGGCGGCAAGGGTAACATCGAGGAAGTCAAATACGACTGACATTCTCTCTTCGGTAGAGAGTCTTGTTACCGCGCCGTCCGGGCTGTATGCGTCAAGAGCGGTAAGGTTATCAGAGGTCTGATACTCCGTCTTTGCGGCAAACGCCATTACGGACATAGTTGAGAAAATCATGACAACTGCCAAGATGACACTTAACAATTTGGTAGATTTTTTCATACGTGTTTTTTCCTCCTAAAAAGATTTACATTAAAACCATGTATGCGTACCCGATTTTTTCTGCGGGCGGCACTCCCCGCAACAATTCCTCGCACAAAATCCGCTGTACTTCTGACCGCTCTTTGATTTACAAGAAAGCAAACCGATTTCGGCACGTTAACTCGGTCGGTTTCCACCGTTTCCACTTCCGTAAAAATGAATCGGTGGAAAACTGATGATACACACCCGAGCATATTACCGTAGGATGTGTATCAAAACGGGATGGAAACTGCACGGTAAATCAGCCGTGCGGCAGCGCTCCCTCAAAAAAGGGGGCACTTCGCCCTATTACACCATTCCTATGGTTAGTTAAAGTATAGAATTTTAAACGAAAAAAGTCAATAAATTGTTCACACAAATTTGTTGATTTTCTGTATTGAACAAATAGAATTGTTATTTTTGGGCAAAAGTGGCAAACAAAATTGGCAATGTTGTTGTAAAATTATGAACAAATTGTTAACGTTTTCGAGTTTTGAACTTTTTGACAAGTATTGAACACGGTTTTGAACATTTTTACGGTGATTTTCGGGTAAAAACAGAGGGCTTAAATAGGCTCCCTTGAAAAGGGAGCTGTCTGCGAACGAAGTGAGTAGACTGAGGGATTTATTCAGGCTCCCTTGAAAAGGGTGATTCCCCACAGTGTGGGGAAATGTCGCGGAGCGACAAAGGGGACTCTCTCCCGTCAGGAGCTGGCTACGAACGAAGTGAGTAGACTGAGAGATTTATTCAGGCTCCCTTGAATAGGGTAATTCCCCACAGTGTGGGGAAATGTCGCGGAGCGACAAAGGGGACTCTCTCCCGTCAGGAGCTGTCTGCGAACGAAGTGAGTAGACTGAGGGATTTATATAGGCTCCCTTGTAAAGGGAGCTGTCATCGAAGATGACTGAGGGATTAAACAGCGAAGCACTTTCTTTTTAAAATCTATTTTTTGAGAAAATCCCTCCGGCTTGCCTTGCGGCAACCCACCTCCCTTGTAAAGGGAGGCAAAAAGCGGCTCAACCGACATTCGCCGTTGAACCGCTGCAAATTTTTGCTTCAAACTATGATGTTATCATTTGAATCTTATTTAATTGTGAGATTTGCGCCGTACATTGCCGCCAAATCAAGGCTGCCGTCAAAGGTGTTGCCGTCCTCGGTAAAACACTGCACGTGGTAAAGCCCGCCGTTGCAGACAAAATCCATGGTGAGCTGATATGCGGAATATGTTTTCGGGTTTTTGTCGTCCGCCTTTTTGACCTCGACTACGTATGCGGTGGCTCCGCATTTTTCGAGAGTTACGGTACGCTGCTCAACGGTTACGCCCGTTACCGCGTCGCCTGCCTGCGACAAAATCTGATTCCACTGCGAAACGGTGTTATTTGCCTCATTTTCCGCTGCGCTGTCATCAGTCGCCGCGCCGGAATACATAACCTGCGCATCGAGCCCCTTGTATTTCTTTGAGGTGGCTATACCTGAATTGCCCACGGTCCAGCCGTTGGGATAAACCATTTTAAAATACTTTGTCTCGTGAAATACGCCGTCGGTTATCTGATTGGGGAACGGAACGGCACCCGTTTTGATTTCGCCGTTTTCGTCCGTGACCTTTTTGCCGTCCTCGTCGGTGACATATATTTCAATCTCGCCGTTCTCATTGAGAACAGTGTTGCCCTCTTCGTCGGTAACAACCTCGTATGTGGCGTCCTTGGCGTTTATAGTCGGCTTCTTTTTTCCGCATGAGGCAAAAGCTACCGATATTACGATTAAGGAAGCGCAGATAACTGCGATTATTTTTTTATCCATTTGAAATCCTCCGTTTTATACATAAACAGATTATAATTTCTTTGCCTCGGAATGTCAACGGGGGGATGTTAAAAATGTTCGGAACGCAAAAAAACAAAAGACAAATCGAAACAAATCTTTGTATAAACAGGTGTTTTTATTCGTCAGAGCTTACTCTTTGCTCCGAATCAACCTCACCCTCGGAGTACATTCGTACGCCTTCGGGCAAGCCTTAACCGCCGCAGCCGCGCCGCTTAAGGTTCGGTTAATCCGCTCCGAGCATTTTTTCCTATCCCCCGAAAAAAGAGGGTAAAAATGTCCGGAACGCAAAAAAAACAAAAGACAAATCGAAACAAATCTTTGTATAAACAGGTGTTTTTATTCGTCAGAGCTTACTCTTTGCTCCGAATCAACCTCACCCTCGGAGTACATTCGTACGCCTTCGGGCAAGCCTTAACCGCCGCAGCCGCGCCGCTTAAGGTTCGGTTAATCCGCTCCGAGCATTTTTTCCTATCCCCCGAAAAAAAGGGTAAAAATGTCCGGAACGCAAAAAAAACAAAAGACAAATCTTTGTATAAACAGTTGTTTTTATTCGTCAGAGCTTACCATTTCTCTTGGGCGGAGAGATTTATCTGGCTGTTTCTTGGTACACATTTGTGTATTTTATTCTTCATATTCATCTCATTTTGCATTTTTGTGCACCTCGTCTAAATTTTTTAGAGCCAAAATGGAGCCGGATATACTCTTAAAAATATACGTTATAACAATGAACTCACATGTCAAAAATACTTAGTTGTGTTTCTTTTAATGACTCAACTTTTCTAATCGTTATTTTGTCATCTTCTTGAACTTGCCCACATAGAAGAGGTGACGAAGGATCATATTTGGCAGCGTTTGTTTCTACACTTTTTGAACTATAATTTGCATAGCAATATACACATCCGTTTTTGCATGTATTATAAGTACCTATTTCAACACTTTCAACGCATCCACATTCTTTACGCTGATTTTTGTCTTTGCCAACATTGAGTTTACATCCGATAATTTTTTCAATTAGTTCTCTATCTATGCAACAATTATGAATAATACCACATTCATCCAAATCAATTTTTTCTGCACAACTTCCAATCTTAATATTATAATCCGCAGCTATCTCACTTAATTTCTCAGCAAATTCTCGTAGTTCATCATCATTTAATTCATTACTTGACAATCCATCCATATTTTTTTTATTTTTAGGATATATATCAACAAAACTA
>OHYS01000178.1_pt1 | contig 40860 bp, 33 predicted proteins | sample 1580301 | NCBI WGS metagenome assembly OHYS01 (sample SAMEA3882531, study PRJEB24775) | human gut metagenome | biome: human-associated habitat; feature: intestine environment; material: feces | place: Netherlands | collected 2009/2010
GCCTCGAATCAGATCTTGCGGTTTTTCAGCTGCAGAGCGCCGGAGAAAACTTCTGCTGCGCCCCGTATTCCGCGCAAGGGAACGTCCGCAGTGCAGCGGGGGTGCTCGAGGGGGCAAGGCCCGCCTCGAATCAGATCTTGCGGTTTTTCAGCTGCAAAGCAGCTGAAAAACCGCCCCACAGTTACGGGAATGGGGGATGCAACACGTACAGGACAGCGCGGTGTTAAGCGAGAGAATACTGGCTGGCAAAGCGCCACAGGAGCGCCGTGCCCCGCGGATCGATGCGATGATCGTCCCTGCCGTAGACAATGCCGTTTTCCACGGCCCAGGCCAGCGCAGCGCGGGCATAATCGCTGACAGCGCCCGCATCGGCAAAGCCGCTCAGGACGTTCTCCGACTGCGCCGCGTCTGCAATGCCCGCGAGGCAGGCATAGCGGTAGAGGATGACCGTCAGATCCTGACGGCTGATGGCCTGCGTGGGGCAGAACGTGTCCGCGCCGCAGCCGTTGACCACACCGGCGTGATAGGCCCAGAGGACGGGCTGCGCATAGTAGGCACTGGCCGGGACATCGCGGAAGGGCATGTTCGTGCCGGCCGCATCCGGTGCTCCGGCGATGCGGTGCACGATGGTCGCAACCATGGCGCGGTCCAGCGGCAGATCGGGGGCAAAGCGCATGTCCGCTTTGCGGCGGCCGGCGGGGAATACTGCTACACGATCGCCGCACGCACCGGCGAGATTCTCGATGTGCAGCGCCCGGAACAGCCCGCACAGACGCCGGACACCCCGGCCACGCCGGGAAAGCCGGACGATTCCGCCGCCCCCGCAGGTTCGGAGATCAGCATATCCGAAGCCCTGAGCCGCGTGCTGCAGGAGCTTGGCATTTCGCTGCCGGACATCCGCGACGTCAATGTCCAGCGTGTGCAGGTTTCCGGCCGCGATGCCTACCACATCACCTTCACGGCGAACGGAAAACCGTATTCGTTTTATGTAGGCACCCACGACGGCGATCTTTTCTGAACAAATCCAGCAAGACGGCCTGTCAAATGACAGGCCGTCTCCGCTTGCGCATCGGTTTTTGGCGGGCCGTCTGATCGTCCGCTCTTGACTTCCGGCGCGCACAAGACTACAATACAATCCGAATTTTCAAAAAAGGCGTGAAATACGTTGCATCATCCGATCATCAAACCGAATCATATGCAGATCCCGTGGCATGACCCCATCCGGGATCAGAAAGAGCTGCCCGTCTCACAGGCGCCGCTGCCCATCCGCGCCGGCCTCGTCGGCCGGGTCGGTCTGCTGCTGCTCTCGTGCGGCACCGGCGCATGGCGTGTGCGCAGCTCCATGAACGAAATTGCCGAGGCACTCGGTCTCGTGTGCGCCGCCGACATCGGGCTGCTGTCCATCGAGTACACCTGCTCCGACGGCGAGAACACGTTCGCCCAGACGCTGACGCTGACGGCCACCGGCGTCAACACCGCCAAGCTCGACCAGCTTGAGCGCTTTGTCAAGCGTTTTCCGCTCGACGGCGTGTACATGACGGCGGACGACCTGCACACCCGGCTCGACGAGATCGCGCAGGCAGGCGGCAGCTACACCCCGCTGCAGCAGGGGCTGGCGTCGGCGCTCGCCTGCGGCGGATTCACGTTCCTGCTCGGCGGCGGGCCGATCGAGATGCTGCTGGCCTTTCTGGGTGCGGGCGTCGGGCAGTATGTGCGCGCGCGGCTGACGCAGCGGCACCTGACGCTGTTTGGCTGCATCGCCCTGTCCGTTGCGGCAGCATGTCTGGTCTATGCCGGGCTGTTCCGGCTGGCATCGCTGCTCTGGCCCATCGACCCACAGCATCAGGCGGGGTATATCTGCGCGATGCTGTTCATCATTCCGGGCTTCCCGTTCATCACGAGCGGCATCGACATGTCCAAGCAGGACATGCGCTCCGGACTTGAGCGGCTGGCCTACGCGATCATGATCGTCGTCGTGGCGACGCTGACCGCCTGGCTCATGGCGCTGCTGCTGCGGCTGCAGCCGATGGATTTTCTGCCGCTGGGGCTGCCCGTCTGGGCGCGCATCCTGCTGCGGCTGGCGATGAGCTTCTGCGGTGTGTTCGGCTTCTCGCTGATGTTCAACAGTCCCGTGAAGCTCGCGTCCGTCGCCGCCGTGATCGGCGCGATATCGAACACCCTGCGGCTCGAGCTCGTCAGTCTGGCCGGCTTCCCGCCGGCAGCGGCCGCGTTTTTCGGCGCGCTGACGGCGGGCCTGCTCGCGTCGCTGTATAAGCAGCGCTCGGGCTACCCGCGCATCACGATCACCGTGCCGTCGATCGTCATCATGGTGCCGGGGCTGTATTTCTACCGCGCCGTGTACGATCTGGGCACGATGAACCTGAGCGACAGCGCGTCGTGGCTCGTCGCCTCGCTGCTGATCGTCGTCTCCCTGCCGCTGGGGCTGATCTGCGCGCGCATCCTCACGGACAGCAGCTTCCGCCGGTGCACGTGAAAAAGGCATGAAAAAAGACCGCCGACGGCGGTCTCAGCTTGTCAGGAAAGTCCGTACCGAACTTTCCTGACCGCGCTTTCGCCGTCCGGCCTTTTTCATAGCAAAATGCCGGACGCGCAAAAGCCTTGATTCATCAGGACTTTTGCTTTGGATCGGATTCGAGGCGGGTCTTGCCCCCTCGAGTTCCCCCGCTGCGCAGTTTCTTTTTTGTTGGCACAGGCACTCTAAAAGATCGAGGCCGCCTTTCGGCGGCCTCTTTGCTATTCTGTTTCATACAGAGATCAGCATTACAGGTGCTTCGTATTGAGCGCGCGGGCGGCGTTGAGCACACACAGGACCATAACGCCGACGTCGGCGAAGATGGCGACCCACATGTTCGCAATGCCGAGCGCGCCGAGCACGAGACAGACGGCCTTGACGGCCAGCGCAAAGACGATGTTCTCCCAGACGAGGCGCATGGTCTTGCGCGAGATGCGCATGGCCAGCGAGAGCTTGCGCGGATCGTCGTCCATGAGCACGATGTCCGCCGCCTCGATGGCAGCGTCCGAGCCGATGCCGCCCATGGCAGCGCCGAGATCGGCGCGCGCGAGCACCGGCGCATCGTTGATGCCGTCGCCAACGAAGGCAAGGTATTTCCCGGGTGCGCCCTCGCCGAGCAGCCGCTCGACCTGCGTGACCTTATCCTCCGGCAGCAGCTCACTGTGCACCTCCGCGATGCCCAGCTCCTCCGCCACAGCGTCGGCCGCGCTCTTCCGGTCGCCGGTGAGCATGACGACGCGCACGCCGTCCGCCCGCAGGCGGGCCACCGCCTCGCGCGAGCCGGTCTTCGGCTCGTCGGAGATGACGATGTAGCCGAGATACGCGCCGTCGGCCGCGACGTGGATGACCGTACCGGTCTCATTGACTGCGGGCACGGTCAGGCCGAGGGTGTCCATCAGCTTCGTGTTGCCGGCAGCAACGGCCCGGCCGCCGACCTGCGCGGTCACGCCGTGACCGGCGAGCTCTTTGGCGTCCGTCGTGACCAGGTCGGCCGGAAGCTCTCCGGCCGCGCGGCGCAGGCTCTGGCTGACCGGGTGATCGGAAAACTGCTCCGCCGCCGCCGCAAGCTGCAGCAGCGCCTGCTCGGACAGCTCCGGCTGCGCGGGATGCACCGCCGTGACGGCGAACGTGCCGCGCGTGAGCGTGCCGGTCTTGTCAAAGACGACACGGTCGGTCTTGGCCAGCATCTCCAGATAGCTCGAACCCTTGATGAGGATGCCGCGGGCGGACGCGCCGCCGATTCCGCCGAAGAACGACAGCGGGATCGAGATCACGAGCGCACACGGACAGCTGATGACGAGGAACGTCAGCGCGCGGTAGATCCAGTCGCCCCACTCTGCCGGGATGCCCATAATGAGCCGCACGACCGGCGGCAGGATCGCCAGCGCGAGCGCCGCACCGCAAACGGACGGCGTGTAGACGCGGGCAAACTTCGTGATGAAGCGCTCAGTGTGCGCCTTTTTGAGCGAGGAATTTTCCACCAGCTCGAGGATGCGCGCGACCGTGGACTCGGCATACACCTTCTCCACGCGCAGGCGCAGCACACCCGACAGGTTCACGCTGCCGCTGACGACGGTGCTGCCCTCCGTGACGTCCACGGGGGCGCTCTCACCGGTCAGGGCGCTCATATTCAGCGCCGACGTGCCCGTGAGCACCGTGCCGTCGAGCGGGACGCGCTCGCCGGGCTTGACGACGATCGTATCGCCGACCGCGACCTGCTCGGGCTTCACGCGCGCAACGCCGTCCGCCGTCTCAACATTGGCGTAGTCCGGGCGGATGTCCATCAGATCGCCGATGTTCCGGCGGCTGCGGCCGACGGCGTAGCTCTCAAACAGCTCGCCGATCTGGTAAAACAGCATGACGGACACGGCCTCGGGATAGTCCCCGAGCACCATCGCGCCGATGGTGGCCACGGCCATGAGCAGGTTTTCGTCGAACGGCTGGCGGTTATAAATGCCCTTGCAGGCATCGACGAGCGTCTCGCCGCCGACGAGCAGATACGGGATGAGATACAGCACGAGCTTGAGCCAGCCCGTGACCGGCACAAAGTGCAGCCCAATGAGCAGCACGGCCGCTGCTGCTATGAGCAGCAGCGACCTTTTCTGTTCGCGCGTCATGATATTCAGTCCTCGAAGCGGAAGTCCGGCTCGACCTTGAGCGCGGTCTTGAGGATCTCCGCCTTGGCCTCGGTCTCGTCCACACCGGGGGCATATTCGACCAGCATTTTCTGTGCCACATAGCTCACGGTCACTTCCTTGACACACTTGAGCTTTGCCACGTGCCGCTCGATGGTCGCCGCGCAGTTGGCGCAGTCTACTTCGATCTTATAGGTCTTTTCCATGATGATGTACGCTCCTTCATCTGTCATTGAATGTTATTTGAAAAGATGGCTGGGCCATCATTTTTCCAGCACATGCTCCATGCCGAGGGCCAGCACGGACCGGACGTGATCGTCGTCCAGGGAATAAAACACGGTCTTGCCCTCCCGCCGGAAGCGGACGAGGTTCGACGCCTTCAAAATGCGCAGCTGGTGGCTGACCGCCGACTGCGTCAGGTTCAGCAGCCGCGCAATGTCGCACACGCACAGCTCGCTCTCGAAGAGCACATAGAGGATCTTGATGCGCGTCGAATCGCCAAAGACGCGAAACAGCTCCGACAGGTCGTAGAGCGTCTCATCGTCCGGCAGGGCCGCAAGCACCTGCGCCACCGCGTCCTCGTGCACGTTGAGATATTCGCACGCCGGTGCACTGTCGGGTCTCGGTTCTGCCATGGGATCTCCTCACTTTCGTTTGAACATATGAATGATTGTTCATGTGTTTATATAACCATTTTTCCTCCCATTTGTCAATAGGATATCTGCATTTTTTCAAAAAAGAATTCCCGGATGCTGCACATCCGGGAATGGGTCTCATTTTTCTTCGGTTTTCGGGCTGCGGAAGGCAAAAAAGCGCTGGCCGAGGTAATTCAGACCGGTGAAGAGCACCATGCCGACGAGCATGGCCACATTGTCGCGCGTGCCCACCGTGGCATTGGCAAGCAGGCGCAGACACAACGGTTTTGCGATGCCGTAGGCGATCAGGTAGCAGACGGCGATGTTCGCCGCGAAGCGCACGACCTGCCCCGCACCGCGTTCCCGGCTCTGGAATGTAAAGTGCTTGTTAAGGAAAAAGCTCAGGATGCTTGTGAGCACGTAGTTCGCCGCCGAGGACACCCAGTACGAGCAGTTGGCAAGGTTATACAGCCCAAACATGATGCCCGTGCCGACAAGCGTGTTGATGACGCCGACGAGCAGAAACTTCCACAGCTTCGCATCGAAAAGAGAACGGAAATGCTTCAAAGCTCCACCTCCCGGTCATCGAGCTCCGTCTCGATCCGGTAGCGCGGGCGCGCTTTCGTCTCGAGATAGATCTTGCCGATGTACTCTCCCACCACGCCGATGGCCAGCAGCTGCAGCCCGCCGATGGCCCAGATGGACACGGCCAGGCTCGACCAGCCGGCGACGGTGTGGCCGGTGAAATAGCGCACGAGAAAATAGATGAGCATGGCGATGCTGACGAGAAACATCACGATGCCGATGCGCGTGATGAGCCGCAGCGGTGAGACCGTCAGCGACGACACGCCCTCCCACGCAAACGAGAGCATCTTGCGCAGCGGGTACTTGCTTTTGCCCGCGAAGCGCTTGCCGCGCTCGTAATACACGACCGTGCTCGGGTAGCCGACGAGCGGCACGAGCCCGCGCAGGAACAGATTGACCTCTTTATACTCCGCGAGTGCGTCGAGCGCGCGGCGGCTCATGAGCCGGTAGTCGGCGTGGTTATACACTACGTCCGCACCGAGCGCACGCAGCAGGCGGTAATACCCCTGCGCGGTGGCGCGCTTGAAGACAGAGTCCTGCTTCCGGCTCGCACGCACGCCGTAGACGATGTCATTGCCGCCCTGAAAGGCCGCGAGCATGGCATCGATGGCATCAATGTCATCCTGCAGATCGGCGTCCATGGAAATGACGCAGTCGGCGCGGTCCCGCAGCGTCATCAGGCCGCACAGCAGCGCGTTCTGGTGGCCGCGGTTGCGCGACAGGCGGATGCCGGAAAAGACCGGATCGCGCGCATGCAGGTCGGAAATGAGCTGCCAGGTGGCGTCCTTCGAGCCGTCGTCGATGAAGCAGATGCGGCTCATGGGGCCGATCGTCCCGGCGGCGCGCAGGGCAGTGAATTTCTCCCGCAGGCGGCGCGCCGTCTCGGGCAGCACGGCCTCCTCGTTATAACAGGGGATCGCAAGATAGAGCGTCACGGACATGGCCGCGCCTCCTTTCCAAAAATCGCAGTTCCGTCGATCGTACCGCCGCCGAGCACCGTGTCCCCGTCGTAGAACACGACGGCCTGTCCGCGCGTGATGGCGCGCTGCGGGGTCTCAAACGACACGTGCACCGTGTCCGGCCCCGTGGCCGTGACGGTGCATGGCTGCTCCGGCTGCCGGTAGCGGATGCGGGCCGTCACGTGCAGCGGCGCGTCCGGCACGTCGCCGGAGATCCAGTTGCAGCCGCTCGCATCCAGCTCGGTCGAAAACAGATCGTCATTGCGCCCGAGCACGACCTCGTTGCGCGGCACATCGATGCCGCAGACGTACAGCGGCGTCTCGGCCGCGATGCCGAGCCCGCGGCGCTGGCCGATCGTATAGTGGATGATGCCGCGGTGCGTTCCAAGCACCTTGCCCTGCGTGTCCACGAAGCGGCCGGGCTCGCTGTGCGCGCCGGTCAGCCGCTCGACCGCGGCAGCATAGTCACCGTCCGGCACAAAGCAGATGTCCTGACTGTCGTGCTTGTGCGCGTTGCAGAAGCCATGCGCCTCGGCGATCTCCCGCGCCTCGGTCTTGTGCAGACCGCCGAGCGGAAAGCGCGTGTGCGCGAGCTGCTCCTGCGTGAGCCAGGCGAGCACATAGCTCTGATCCTTCGTCGTGTCCACGGCCTTTTTGAGCGTGTAGCGCCCGTCCGGCAGCTGCTCGACGCGGGCATAGTGCCCGGTTGCCAGCACGTCGCACCCGAGCGCGCGGGCGCGTGTCTCCAGCAGACCGAACTTCAGATACCGGTTGCAGTCCAGGCAGGGGTTCGGCGTCGCCCCGTGCTGATAGGCCGCGGCAAAGCGCGCCATGACCAGCTCACGGAACGCATCCTTATAATTAAAGACATAGTACGGCATGCCCAGCGCATAGGCCACGCGGCGGGCATCCTCCACATCGTCGAGCGTGCAGCAGGTGTGGCCGCGCGGCACGCCGGCGTCCTCGTTTTCATACAGCTTCATGGTCACGCCCATGCAGTCGTAACCCGCCTGCTGCATCAGGTATGCCGCCACGCTCGAATCCACGCCGCCGCTCATGGCGATCATCGCCTGCGGGCGGCCGCTCTTTTCCGTCTGCATCTGTGCACCTCGTTTTCCTCGGGTTTCTCTTTAGATTATACCGCACAGCCACGGCTTGTCAACGCAAGACACCCCGCCTGCGCACGGCAGGCGGGGGGAAAAGGCGGGATAAAACCGTCAGGACTGCGGATCGTTCGGGATGTCGGTGAACGAGCCCTCGTAAATGCGCGGGCCGCCCTGCGCGCCGACGAGCCGGTTATAATAATTCGCGTTCGTGATAGCGCGGTACGGGTCGAGCCAGATGGACACGGGCGCGAACAGGGCGCTCAGCAGCATCCAGCCGAGGAAGCTCAGATCCAGCACAAGCAGCTCCCACTTGTGGCCGTGCATGACCGCTGCGCTCTCGCGCAGGCACTGCCAGGCGGACTTCTCCGGGTGGTCAAGCAGCAGGTACAGCGCCTGCCGGTAGCGATAGGCCGCGATGATGCCCGGTACGACCAACAGCAAGCTCCACAGAAACACGAACAGCCCCTGCAGGATCGCCAGCCACAGCACGCGGAAGAAGAGGCCGAACCCGTCAAAGAGGTTGCCGATCTCGGCCGTTTCATCCCGGCTGACGTGCAGCGAGAAGATCACAAAGCCGACGCTGACCATATAGTTCATGATCTCCAGCGCGACAACGAGCACGACCGCAACACCGGACACACTGTAATGCTCAAAGAAGCTGATGTATGCCTGCTCGACCGCGTCGGGGCCGAACTGCGCGGCGTTGGTCAGCGCCGTGGTCAGGCGGTCGCCGCCCATCAGGTACGACGAGAGCGTCGAGATGAGCAGCCCGAGGGCAAAGACGATCAATGCCGCGAGGATCGGACTCGGGCGGTAGCCGGCGGCGCGCCGGCGGGCGTCTGCTTTGAGGGCAGCACGGTTCAAATCCATTTTGATCACAACTCCGTTCCCGGCATGGCCGGGCCTCATTTTTTCATCGGTATAGTATACCAGATACCGCCGGATTTGAACACCCGGAGCGGAAAAAATTCACGTTTTCGACACACGTTGCGATTTTTTCTGGAAGTTGCGGAAAATACGCTTGACAATCCGCACACGAAATGCTATATTAAACAGGCTTTGAATGACAAAGCTTATGCGCGAGTGGTGGAATTGGCAGACTCGCTAGATTCAGGTTCTAGTGTCCACTCCGGACGTGCGGGTTCAAGTCCCGCCTCGCGCACCACGCCCCGGAAGCTTCGGCTTCCGGGGTTTTTTCTGTCTACAGCAAATATCCCAGCAAAAAGCGCCGGTCTCCCGCGGGAGGCCGGCGCCGTTTTTTACGCGCCGAAGCACGTGAACATGATGACGAGATAAACGATGTACAGTCCGCCGATGAAAAAGCCGACCCAGCGCTTGAATTTGCCCTGCACAAGCGCAGGGATGAGCGCGCCCGCGCTCACGACGAGGCACGCCGGAATGTCCAGCAGCAAGCCCTGCCGCTCGACCGGCAGCGGCTTGCCAAGGATGAGCGCGCACAGCGGCATGATGAGCGTGAGATCCATGATGTTCGCGCCGATGATGTTGCCCACCGACAGCGAGGACTGCTTCTTGCGGATGGCCGTGATGGTCGTCACGAGCTCCGGCAGCGAGGTGCCGATGGCGATCATGGTCGCGCCGATGATGGCATCCGGCACGCCGAGCATCTGTGCGAGCGCGGTGCCGTTGTCGATCAGCAGCTGCGCACCAAGCACAATGGCCGCAGCGCCAAACACAAACTTTCCGATATTGAGCGCGACCGTCCGGCCGTCCGTCTTGGGGCGGGCATCCTGCTCCGGGGCCTCAAGCGACTGCTCACGCCGCGCGGCAACGAGGCTCTCGGCAATAAAGCACACAAAAATGACAAGGATCAAAACACTCTCAAGGATGGACAACTGCCCGTCGCGCGTGAAGCCAAACAGAACCGCGATCGCCGCGAGCAGCAGCACCGCCTTGACCGCATACTGCCGCCGCGGCATGGTGCACTCCATGCAGATCAGCGACAGGCACATGATCAGGCCGGTATTGGCCGTCACCGAGCCGACGGCGTTGCCGATGGCGATGTCCGCATTGCCCTCCAGCGCGGAAAAGACGGACACAAGCATCTCCGGCATGGTCGTGGCAAAGCTCACAACGGTCGCGCCGATGATGAATTTGGGGATACCGGAGGCCTCCGCGATCCACGTGGCGGCATCGACAAAAAAGTCGCCGCCCTTGATGATGCACACAAGGCCCGCCGCGAACAGCAGCAGGACAAGAAAGAGGGTACTGCCGGTAAAATCGAGGTTCATAACGCATTCTCCTTCGTGATCGCGCAAAAAATGAGACTTTCGGCACGATCATAAATATGATGTGCTAAAAGTCTCATTACCTATCACAATAGGCGCATGACCACCGGCGGATGCCGGGAGATTGTTGGTCATACATTTGTAACTACTCCCTTTTAACAAGAAGTCATCATAGCACACCGCGCGGGGCTTGTCAAGCAATTTCACCCCCCGGCCGCCGCTCAGCGCACCAGCTTCATGAGCAGGCGCTCGAACTCGCCGAGCATGCCCACGGAATCGGCAAAGATCATGCTCTTTTCATACATACGGCGGTAAGCATCCACGTTCTCGTCCGTGCGCGCGGTGTAAATGATCGGGATGACGAGCAGACCCCGGCGGCGCGCCGCCTGCACGGCCGTGCGCACGTCGTCGATTGCCTCCGCCTCGCTGAAATAGCCGGACGGCAGCCCGTCGGAGAGCACCATGAGGATCTTGCGGCGCTCGGTGCGCTTGGCCAGATCCAGCGCGGCGGCGCGGATGGAATAACCGTCCTTGTTGCCGTTGCCGGCGGCGATCTGCTCCATGGCGTCGATGCAGCGGCTGCCGATCTCCTTCTGGTCGAAATCCTTGATGACGCAGTGCTCCACGGCGTTCGTGCCGCCGTCAAAGGCGACGATCTTCGTATAGGCGATGCCCTTGAGCGCCTCCTCGAGCACGGCCGCCGTGGCCAGTGCCGTAAAGAGCTTGGATGTCCCGTCGCCGATACCGGCGCCCATGCTGCCGCTGCGGTCGATGAGCAGGTAAAACGCCGTCTCGCGCTTGGACGGCGGTGCTTTGCGGCGAAAAACGTCCTTGGCATCGAACGGGATCTTCCACAGCTCGCGCTGCGAGAGCGCGCCGGTGCGCTGGCTGGCGCTGCGTTCGCGCTGCTGGCGCAGGAGCTTGTCGAGACGGTGGTGCAGCGCCTTTGCCCGCTCGGCAAATGCGGGCGGCAGCCGCCCGCCACCCGGCGTGATATACGTCTCCGTAAACGTCAGGCCGGCATACCGCTCGGCCAGCCCCTGCCGCTCCCCGGCGTCGAGCCGGGCAGCACGCGGGCCGGAGACATGCAGACGCTGCTCAATTGCCCGCTCGCGTGTGAGCGCTTTTTCCGCCGCGGCGAGCATGGCGTCCGTCTCGGCCGCGCTGAGCGCAAAGCCGCGGTGCGCGCCCCAGCCTGTGCCGAGCACTTCGCGCAGGCTCTCCGGCCCGCCGGAGGCCGCCTTCTGTGCGGCGGACACCGTGTCCGACGTGGTGGCGGTCGCCCCGCTCTGGCCGTGATTGCCGCTGCGGCCGACGCTGGACGACCGGCCGCGGTCCTCCCTGCCGTTGGTCCCGGCCGAGCCGCTCGGCTTGACCTCCTGACTGGCGAGGCTGCCGCTCATGTCGCCGTGGCGCTCGGAGTTGTCGCCGCTGCCGCCGGCCGCACTGTCGCCCTTGTCGAGGTCTGCGTCCTCCCCGTCGGCAGAGGGGCCCTGACGCGCCGCGTCCTGCGCCTCGCTGCGCAGGCGGAGGCGGCTGTCGCAGCCGTCGCCGAAGGCTTCCGCGCGGTCGCCCTCGCTGAAGGCATAGTTCACGAGCTGCGATGCGATGCGCGCGAGCGCATCGGCATCCGCGATGCCGCACAGGCGCGCCAGCTCCGGCGCGAGCGCCGCGAGGATCTGCCGGCCAATGTCCGCGCACGCGGCGGCCGACGGCGCAAGGATCGCCGCCTCCACCTCGGCCCGGACGGCGGCGAGCGCCGGAGTCCCACACGGGATGCCCGTGAGCGCAAAAGCCTCCAGCTCATCGAGCAGCGCCGCGAGCGCGCTGCCGGGTGCGGCCGCATCGAGCTGCGCATAACACACGAAGCGCAGCAGCGGCAGGTAGCCCGGAAAGCGGCGGCAGAGGATGTTATCCGTGCGCGCCTGCTCCAGAATGTTCAGTATCCGGTGCCCGAGCAGCGCCCCGGTCTCGGGCGCGAGGGCATAGTGCGCGTGAAAATATGCGCCGGCCTCCGCCGCGAACGCCGCGCAGACGTCCCGGTCGGAGCTGCTGTCGTGCTGGATCTCGCGCGCGAGCAGCACGCGCAGCGCGGCCGTCCAGTGGCGGGCATCAAAATCCGTGCGCAGCAGATATTCCGCCCCGCCGACGGTGACGGCCGTACCGTCCGTCGTGCAGCGCAGGCTATCGTCCGCCGTGACGGTATCGACCCGGATATTCCCCGGGGCGAGCAGTGCGAGGCTGCGCCGGAGCAGCGGCGTGATGGGATCATGCGCCAGAAACGCCCGGTAGCGCGCCAGCGCGGCATCAAATCCGTCCATCCTGCGGCACCATGCTCTCAATGAGCTCGGTCAGCTGGAGGCGGGTGTAGGCGTCCTGCGGCTTGGAGGCCACGTTGTCGAGCAGACCCCAGCGCAGGCCCAGCAGGGGCTCCGCGCGCAGGGCGTCAATAAAGCCGCGGATCGTCATCGCGTCCGGCTCGAGCCCGCCGGCGCTGCGGATGCGGTCGCGGATGGCACAGTAAACATAATCGCAGATATTCAGGCTGGCGGCGCTCGCCTCGGGCACGACGCGGTGCAGCACATCGACGATGCTCTCCGGCTCGGCGATGTGGATGGGCGTGAAGCGGTCGATCGTCGCCTCGTTCATGAAGTTCGTGCCGGCATAGTCCTCGTTCATCGTGATCGTGAACGCCGAGTGCGGGTGCATCTGCACAAGCCCGTAGCCGGGCACCTGGATCTGGCGCGCGGCGTCGGTCAGCGAGTGGAGCACGTCGGCGCACTCGGGCTTGATGGTGTTGCCCTCGTCGAGCACGACGTCCGCGCCCGCCGCGAGATAGCGCAGCATATCGCTCAGGCGGTAGCGCATGGTGCCGTTTTCGATCGTCGGGCCGCCGAGCAGGTCGAGCTTGTCGAGCTCGGCATTGCCCTGCATGCGGTACTGCGGCACGTTGAGCAGCCAGTCGACTGTCTGGATGAGCGTGTTCTTGCCGCAGCCCTTGCTGCCGACGAGGCGCAGGTGCATGCCCGAGAGCCGGTAGGCAAGGCAGCGCGTGAGCGCGCCGAAGCTGTCCGCCTGCACATAGCGCACCGGCGGATCGGGCACCAGTTCGGGGTATTCCGGCAGGGAGAACATCTCCGCGAACACGCGCAGGATGATCGGCTCCGGCACTGCCTGCTCGAGCAGATACTCGGCGCGCGCAGTCAGCGCTTCCGGGGACGCGCACCCGCGCGCAGCCGCGCCGTCGATGGCCGCGCGCACCGCGCCGCTGAGCGGGTCGCCGCAGCGGTATTCGGCGAGAAAGCCCCAGACGTCCGGTGCGCCGCCGTCGCACGGCTCGCCCGCGGAATCGCACAGGGCCGTGACCCGCGCCCGCACGGGCGCGGTGCGCAGCAGCGCCGTGAGCGCCTCCGAGGGCGCTGTCACGATGCCGATGCGCGCAAACGGGTCGCCCGCCGCCGCCTCGGACAGGCAGCACACGGGCAGCGGCTCACCCTCGACGCGGCAGAGCACGACCTCCGGCCACGCATGGCGCTCCTGCGCGCAGAGCGAGCGCAGGAAGTCGAGCTTCATCGGTGCTTTCAGATTGCTGCCGCCGCAGACGGCGGTCTCAAATTGCCGGGTAGGATGCATATCGGTTTCCGCCTTTCTCAGTTGCCCCGCGTCGCGCCCCAGGGAAAGCCCTTGGCGCTGCCGTGGTAGATCACGCGCCGCGCATTCAAAAACGCGCAGCGGCCGATGCGCTCCACGCTGTCGGGGATGACGACCGTGTCCAGATTGCTGCACTTGTAAAATGCCTCGTCCTGGATCTCGCGCACGCTGTCCGGAATGACGATGCCCGTCAGGCTGATGCAGCGCGAAAACATCCCCTCCGGGATGACGGCGAGACCGCGCGGCAGATTCGTACTGCGCAGATGCACCTTATCATAAAATGCATAGGGCTCGACCGTCTCGATGCTGTCCGGGAGGATGAGCGTGTCCAGATATGTATAGGAGACCATGGCGTAGGACGCCAGACGGCGCACGCGCACCCCGTCGACCGACGACGGCAGCTCGAGCACCGTGCCGGCGTTGAAGCAGCCGTCCGTGCCGATGCGGCCGGTCGCCGCGTCAAAGACGAAATTCTGCGCCGCCGCCTGCGCCGCCGTCACGGGGTAGGTGTCCCATGGGCGGTCACGCAGCCAGGTCTGGATGTCCGCCTGCGTGCGCGCGCGCTTTTGTGTCAGGTAGTCCTGCATCTGCTGCAGGCCGCACTGCTGCGAAAAAAAGACTGCCAGATCCTCAGCCTCCAACGGAATGGAAAAGCCCTTCGGCAGTGTAAGCCCCAGCTGCATGGTCAGGATGCGGCGGACATCGCTGCACGCATCGTCATACCGCGAGAGCACCTTCTGATTGCAGACGAAGGGCACATCCAGCCGCGAGGCCTCGATGCCGCCGGCCGTCAAAAGCCCTGCAAAGCCGTGGGCGCGGTCCAGGATCTTTTTCACGTCACGAAACTGCGTGCTCTGGTAAAGAAGCATCTCCATACGAGGCCCTCCGTCAAATTGTTATAAAACTATCATACAGGCGCAAGGACCTTTCTTCTGTAACCTTTGCTGCACAGAAGGCGGTTTCCTTGTCTCTTTTCCGGCGCTTTGGGCAAATTTTGTACACGGTGTACATCGTTTATTCACTGGACAGGCGTTTCCGGTTGTGGTAAACTAAAGTTACGTTACACGAGTCCCAAAAGTGCACACATTTTATCAAGATAAAGGAAGCGTTCACATGAATGAAGTGAAAAGCCCCAAAAAGCCGTTGGTGTATTATTACGCCATCGTCATTCTCGTGATTCTGGCGCTCAACTTCCTGGCGGTGCCCTGGCTGAGCCAGCGGCAGATCAAGGAGGTCGACTACGGCACATTTATGACCATGACGGAAAATCAGGAGATCGGCCGTGTGGAGGTGCAGAACAACCAGATCCTCTTCACAAACAAAGACGACACGCAGGTCTATAAGACCGGCCTGATGGACGATCCTGACCTCATCTACCGCCTGAAGGACTCCGGCGCGGAGTTCTCGAGCGAGATCGTCGAGCAAATGTCGCCGTTTCTGTCGTTTCTGCTGACGTGGCTGCTGCCGATCGTGTTTTTTGTCGCCCTCGGCCAGTTCATGCTCAAGCGCATGACGAACAAGGCCGGCGGGCCGAACTCCATGATGTTCGGGCTCGGCGGCTCGAGCGCGAAGGTCTATGTCAAGTCGGCCGAGGGCATCAAATTCTCCGATGTCGCCGGCGAGGACGAGGCCAAGGAAAACCTGACCGAGATCGTCAACTACCTGCACGACCCGGCGAAGTATCAGGAGATCGGTGCATCCATGCCCAAGGGCGTTCTGCTCGTCGGCCCTCCGGGAACCGGCAAGACGATGCTGGCCAAGGCCGTCGCCGGCGAGGCGAACGTGCCGTTTTTCTCCATGTCCGGTTCGGAATTCGTGGAGATGTTCGTCGGCATGGGCGCGAGCAAGGTGCGCGACCTGTTCCGCCAGGCCAAGGAGAAGGCGCCGTGCATCGTGTTCATCGACGAGATCGACGCCATCGGCAAAAAGCGTGACGGGCAGGTCGGCGGCAACGACGAGCGCGAGCAGACGCTCAACCAGCTGCTGACCGAGATGGACGGCTTCGAGGGCAACAACGGCGTCATCATCCTCGCCGCCACGAACCGGCCCGAGTCGCTCGACCCGGCGCTCACGCGCCCCGGCCGCTTTGACCGGCGCGTGCCCGTGGAGCTGCCCGATCTCAAGGGCCGCGAAGAGATCCTCAAGGTGCACGCCCGCAAGATCAAGGTCGCCGAGGACGTGGACTACAACAAGATCGCGCGCATGGCCTCCGGCGCATCGGGCGCGGAGCTGGCGAACATCGTCAACGAGGCCGCGCTGCGCGCCGTGCGCGACGGCCGCCGCTTTGCCACGCAGTCGGATCTCGAGGAGAGCATCGAGGTCGTCATCGCGGGCTATCAGAAGAAAAACGCCATTCTCACGGATCAGGAGAAATGGACGGTCGCCTACCACGAGATCGGCCACGCGCTCGTCGCCGCGCTGCAGACGCACTCCGCCCCCGTGCAGAAGATCACCATTATCCCCCGCACGTCCGGCGCGCTGGGCTACACGATGCAGGTCGAAGAGGGCAACCACTACCTCATGACGAAAGAGGAGCTGGAAAACAAGATCGCCACGCTCACCGGCGGCCGCGCCGCCGAGGAGGTGCGCTTCGGCGTCATCTCCACCGGCGCGTCCAACGACATTGAGCAGGCAACAAAGCTCGCCCGCGGCATGATCACGCGCTACGGCATGAGCGAGGCGTTCGACATGGTCGCGCTCGAGACGGTCACGAACCAGTACCTCGGCGGCGACGCCTCCCTCGCCTGCTCGGCCGAAACGCAGACGCAGATCGACCATCAGGTCGTCGCGCTCGTGAAAAAAGAGCACGCCAAGGCCGTCGGCATCCTCACGGAAAACCGTGCCAAGCTCGACGAACTGGCCAAGTACCTCTATGAAAAGGAGACCATCACCGGCGAGGAGTTCATGGCCATTCTCAACCGCGCCTGACGGGCTGCGATGCGGTCGTGCAGCGATCCTGAATCACCCCGCGAAAGGAGGACCACCGCAACCGTATGAATGAAAAGCTGAAAGAAAAAGTCAAGGAATCTCTCTCGAGCGTGCTGCCCATCACCCTGATCGTGCTGGTGCTGAGCGTCACGCTCGTCCCGATGGAGATCGGCACGCTGGCGCTGTTTCTGACCGGCGCCGTGCTGCTGATCGTCGGCATGGGGTTTTTCCAGCTCGGCGCCGAGATGTCCATGACGCCGCTCGGCGAGGGCGTCGGCAAGACGCTGGCGAAGCGCGAAAAGGTGCTGCTGGTCGTACTCGTGGCGTTCGCGCTCGGGACGATCATCACCATCGCGGAGCCGGACCTGCAGGTGCTGGCAAACCAGGTCGCGTCGATCCCGAACAATGTGCTCATCTGGACGGTTGCCGTCGGCGTGGGCGTCTTTCTGGCGCTGGCCGTGCTGCGCATTTTGTTTCGCGTCTCGCTGGCAAAATGCCTGCTGGCAGCCTATGCGCTGCTGTTTGTGCTGACGCTGTTTTCCCCGAAGGAATTTCTCGCCGTCGCGTTCGATGCCGGCGGCGTCACGACCGGGCCCATCACCGTGCCGTTTATCATGGCGCTGGGCGTCGGCGTGTCGGCCATCCGCAGCACGCAGGGACACGACGACGACAGCTTCGGTCTCGTCGCGCTGTGCAGCGTCGGGCCGATTTTGATGGTGCTGCTGCTCGGCATCTTCTACCACCCGACGGACGCGGCCTACTCCGCTGTGGAGATCGCGCCGGTCGTGACGACGCGCGACGTGGCGCGGCAGTTCGCGCTCGGCTTCCCGGGCTATGCCGAGGAAGTGCTGCTGAGCATCCTGCCGATCGTGGCGGTGTTCGTGCTGTTTCAGCTGCTGACGCGCTGCTACCGGCGGCGGCAGCTGCTGCGTACGGGCGTCGGCTTTCTGTACACGGTCATCGGCCTGATCCTGTTTCTGACCGGTGTGAACGTCGGCTTCACGCCCGTGGGCAACCTGCTCGGTTCGGGTCTGGCCGGCAGCGCGTACCGCTGGGTGCTCATCCCGATCGGCGCGCTCATCGGCTACTACATCGTCAAGGCCGAGCCCGCCGTGCAGGTGCTCAACAAGCAGGTCGAGGACGTCACCGGCGGCACCGTGTCGCAGAGCATGATGAACACGGCGCTGTCCATCGGCGTCGCCTGCGCGGTGATGCTGTCCATGGTGCGCGTGCTGACCGGCATCAGCATCTACTGGATCCTCGTGCCCGGCTACGCGCTCGCGCTCATCCTCGCACGGTTCGTGCCGTCCGTGTTCGTGGGCATCGCCTTCGACTCCGGCGGCGTCGCAAGCGGGCCCATGACCTCCACCTTCCTGCTGCCGCTGGCCATGGGCGCGTGCACCGCGCTCGGCGGCAACGTCGTCACGGACGCCTTCGGCGTCGTGGCGCTCGTCGCGCTCGCCCCGCCGGTGGCGATCCAGATCATGGGCGTTCTTTACGTACATAGATCCAAAGCCGTGGCACAAAACAAAGCTGACCTGCTGTCCGATGACGGCGTCATCGACCTGGAGGACGAAGAGATATGATACATGCCGAAAACCGACTCGCACCGCGCATGGTGCTCATCATTACGAATCATGAATACCGCCGCAAGCTCGAACAGACGTTTCAGAATTTCCGCATCCCGATCTATTATCAGTGCCAGGGGCACGGCACCGCGCCGTCGGAGATGCTCGACATCTTCGGTCTGAGCGGCAGCGGCCGCCTGCTCACGATCGGGCTGCTGCCGAAATTTCTCGTGCGCGACCTGCTTGACGCGCTGCAGCAGCGCATCCCGCTGCACAAACGCGGCGGCGGCATCGTGCTGACGATCCCAATCACGGGACTGCAGCGGCCGATGCTGCAGCTCCTGAACGATCAGATGCGCGAGACGATAGAACAGAAGATCGAAGAAAGGGTGGATAGCGATATGTCCGATATGCAAACCAGCGCCGGTTACGCCGCCATCTGGGTCGCGCTCAGCAACGGCTACAGCAGCGACGCGATCGACGCGGCCAGAAGCGCCGGTGCCATGGGCGGAACGATCCTCAAAGGCCGGCGGCAGAACTCCAAACGCATCAGCCAGAAGCTCGGCATCTCCATGCAGGAGGAAGAGGAGTTCGTCGTCATCGTCACGCCGCGCGAAAAGAAGGCCGCCGTCATGAACGCGATCAGCGACGCCTGCGGCCTGCGCACGGACGCGCACGGTATCATCCTCTCGCTGCCGGTGGACGAGGTCATCGGCCTTGAGACCGGAGAAAACACGCTGTAACATTCCAAATAAAAAGCGCAAATGCCGCAGGCAGCCGCCTGCGGCATTTGCGCATCCGCGCGCTTTTGCAAGATCCTTTCAGGCACTGTAAGTGGATTTCGTGCGCGGGGTGTTGTACCATGGCAGCAGAAAGCAAAGGAGGTACATGCAATGGAACCCATTCTCGAAATTGCAGCCCTGAAAAAATATTACGGCAAGGAGCCGAATCTGACCCGCGCGCTCGACGGCATCTCGTTTCAGGTCATGCCGGGCGAGTTTCTCGGCATCATGGGCAGCAGCGGCTCGGGCAAATCGACGCTGCTCAACTGCATCGCGACCGTCATCGCACCGACCGGCGGCGCCGTCGCCATGCACGACAAGTGCATCACGACGCTGCACGGCAAGGCGCTCGCCGACTACCGCGGCAAGGAGATCGGCTACCTGTTTCAGAGCTTTGAGCTCATTGACAACCTCACCGGTCGGGAGAACATTCTCCTGCCGCTGGCGCTGCACGGCGTGTCCGAGGGCGAGAGCCGCGAGCGGCTGACAAAGCTCGCAGACTATCTGGAAGTGACGGACGTGCTCGACAAGTTCCCGGCGCAGATGTCCGGCGGGCAAAAGCAGCGCATCGCGGCGGCGCGCGCGCTCATCCTCGACCCCGAGATCGTGCTGGCCGACGAGCCGACCGGCGCGCTCGACTCGAAAAACGCGCGCGCGCTCATGGAAAAGCTCTCCGGTCTGAACGCGGACGCCGGCACGACCATCCTCATGGTCACGCACGACTGCAACGCCGCGAGTTACTGCAAGCGCATTCTCTTCATCCAGGACGGCGTGCTCTTCCACGAGCTGCGGCGCGACGTGCCGGACGAGACGCAGCAGGAGTTCTATGGGCGCATCCTGGCCGTCATGGCGCAGCTGGGAGGGGGCAGTGCAAATGTTCTCTGAACTTGTTGCGCGCAACAGCCGCCGCAGCCGCCGGGAAAACGGGCTGTTTTTCACATCCTTGCTCATCTCGATCGTCGCGTTTTACATCATCCTCTCCCTGTCGCATCAGGACGTGATGGTGTTTCTGCAGCGCATGGAGAGCAACGCCGTAGACCGGCTGCTGTCGCTCGTCCCGGTGCTGTACGGGCTGACGCTGTTCATTTTGTTTTTCCTCATATACTACGCCAACCGCTTTCAGCTTGCGCGGCGGCGGCACGAATTCGGCGTGTACCTCATGCTGGGCATGCAGCGGCGTAAGCTCTTCGGCATGCTGCTGGCGGAGGATCTGCGCTCCAGCCTCATCGCGCTGGCCATCGGCCTGCCGGCGGCGCTGCTGATCTCGGAGGTCATCAGCCTCGTCACGGCGCGACTCGTCGGGCTCGGCATCGTGGGGCACCAATTCACGCTCTCCCTGTCCGCCATCGGGTGGACGGCCGTGGGCTTTCTGGCGATCAAGCTGCTGGCCTCGCTCATCCTCAGCGAGAAGATCGTGCGCGAGGAGATCGGCGCGCTGCTCACGGAGACACCCGAGGGCACGAAAAAGCAGCGCCCCGCCGCCGTCTACGCCGCAGCGCTCGTGCTGGGCATCGCGCTGCTCGCCGCTGCATATGCGCTCGCCATCGGCGGGCTTGCATGGAGCGACCTGCGGTGCATGGCGGGCACGATCGCGCTCGGCGTGGCGGGCACGCTGCTGCTGTTTTACGGCCTGCGCGTCATCATCGGCCGGCTGGCCCGGCGCGGAGACCGCGCGGGCAGGCTGCGGGTGTTCAACTTCCGTCAGGTCGAGGAAACGGTCATCCACCGCTCCGGCGCGCTGGCGATCTGCTCGCTGCTGATTCTGGCGGCGCTGTGCTGCTTCGGTGCAGGCGTGGCGACCGCGCGCACATCCCGCGCCGAGACGCACACGCTCGACTACACCTTCTCCACTGACAGCGAGGACAGCAGCGCCGTGCGCGACACGCTGGCCGCGCACGGGCTCGACGGTGCATTTTCCGACCTCTTTGAGATGCGCATCGGCCGCGTGCGCACGAGCACGGACTACCAAAACACCGTGAAATTCCCCGCCTTGCAGCGCACCATCGATGCCATGCCCGTCTCCGACGAGCAGCAGCAGCTGCAATACATGCTGGAGGCCGTGGGCTACCCGTACCTCATCGCGCTCAGCAGCTACAACCGCCTGCTGACGACCGCCGGTCTGCCGGAGCTGACGCTCGCGGACAACGAGGCCGCCGTCTACTGCGACAGCGAGGTCTCCCAGGCCAGCCGCACGGCGCTGATCAACCGCCTGATCGCAGAGGGCTCGTCCATCACGATCGACGGTGCACCGTTCACGCTCGTGGGGCAGGTGCAGTCGGTCAGCGTCGTCACCGACCGCTCGATCACGATATCGTTTGCGCTCATCGTGCCGGACGCGGTGTTCGACCACTACACGCAGGGCGACTATGACGTCTACCTCGACGGTGTGCTCGCCCCGGACATGACGGAGGGCAAGAGCCTTATGAACGCCATCGCGGACATGAACGCACTGCTCGACCCGCTCGGTTTGAGATACGAGAGTTACCTGCAGAACCTCGGCCGCGAGCTGTTTTACATCGTCGCGGCGAGCTACCTGACCATCTACCTCGCCATCATCTTCCTCGTCGTGGCCAACACCATCATCGGCGTGCAGTTTCTCATGGGCCAGCAAAAGGCCGCGCGCCGCTACCGGACGCTCGTGCGTCTCGGTGCGGAGCACGACACGCTCTGCCGCGCGGCAAAGGCGCAGATCAACTGGTATTTTGGTCTGCCGGTCGGCGTGGCGGCAGTCAGCAGCCTGTTTGGCGTGCGCGCGCTCTTTTCCGGCATTCTCTCCGCCAGCGCGCAGAGCGATATGACGGAAATGATGATCGCCGCCGGTGCTATGATTTTGCTGCTGTGTGTGGTAGAATGGCTGTACATGGCGGCCGTCAAGCGGTCCAGCAGCCGGTATCTGCTGGGGCTGATGGCGCCGGAACGCGAAGAATAACGCATACGGAAAGGGGGCGGCGCGATGAAGCACATCGCCGTCGTGGAGGACGAGGCGCTCATGCGCGAGGAGCTGGCGGATATGCTGCGCCGGGCGGGCTACGCCGTCACGGAGGTCACGGACTTTGCGGACGTGACCGGGCAGCTGCTCGCGCTCGCCCCCGATCTGGTGCTGATGGATCTGAATCTGCCGGAGGTGAGCGGATTTCAGATCTGCCGCGATCTCAAGCGGCGCAGCGCCCTGCCCGTGCTCGTGCTGACCTCGCGCGACCAGCTGCGCGACGAGGTGCACGCGCTCGAGCTCGGCGCGGACGAATACCTCACCAAGCCCTATCGAAAGGAGCGGCTGCTCGCGCGCATCGGAAACGTCCTCAAGCGCTACGAGGGGCGGCCGAACCTGCTCGAGGGGGCGGACTTTCTGCTCGACCGGCAGACCTACACGCTCTACATTCACAATCAGTCCGTCGTCCTGGCGCCGAATCAGGGCAAGCTGCTCGAGACGCTGCTGGCACACGGCGGGCAGACCGCCACGAAAGACGAGCTGAACCGCGCGCTCTGGGGCACGACGGAGTTCATCGACGAGAATGCGCTGCAGGTCAACCTCACGCGACTGAAAAAGACGATGGCGTCCCTCGGCATGTGCCAGCAGCTTGTGTCCGTGCGCGGCATCGGCTACCGGCTGGAGGTGGCGCATGAAGCGTAACGGAAGCTACCTGCGGCAGTACCTGCCGTGGCTGGGTCTGCTGCTGGGTGTGGACGCGCTCGCCGCGCTGCTGCTCTGGCTGGCAGATGCAAGAGCCATCGCCGCCATGTCGGCCGTGATCGTGCTGGCGACGGTGTTTCTGTTCGGTGGCGTGTGCGCGGTGCTCTGCGCGCGCTCGAAAAAGCGGGAGCGGGCCTTCACGACCTTTCTGACCGCGCCGGACGCCGCGCACGAACAGGCGCTGTGCCGCCTGCTCTCGGCAAACGAGGCGCAGAGCGTGCACCTGCTCGGCGAAACGCTGCGCGCGCAGCAGCAGGCCATCACGCAGTTACAGGCGCAGATGGACGACTACGAAAACTACGTGGAGCTCTGGGCGCATGAGGTAAAAACGCCGCTGGCGCTGCTGACGCTCGTGCTCGACAACCGGCGCGACACGCTGCCGGAGGCCGTGGGCTTCAAGCTCGACTACGTGCGCAACCGGATGCAGGCGTTCATCGACCAGATGCTCTACTACGCCCGTCTGCGCGGCGCGCGGCGCGACTATCGCTTTGAGCGGCTGACGCTGCGCGGCTGCATCGACGAGGTGCTCGACGATTACCGCCCGCTGCTGGAGGAAAAAGGCTTCCGGGTCGAGATCCGGCCGACGGACGAGACGGTCTTTGCCGACCGGCGCGGGCTGTGCTTCCTGCTCGGGCAGGTCGTGAGCAACAGCGTGAAGTATGCGCTCAATGCGCCGGTGCTGACCTTTTCCCTGGAAAGCAATGACACGGCGACCGTCCTGTCCATCCGCGACAACGGGCCGGGCGTGCGCGCGTGCGACCTGCCGTACGTGTTTGAAAAAGGCTTCACCGGAGACTCCGGCCACGAGAAGAACAAAGCCACCGGCATGGGGCTCTATCTCGCGCGCGAGGTTGCAAAAGATCTGGGCCTCACGCTCACCGCCGCGTCCGACTGGGGCGCGGGGTTTGAAATTCGGGTCACATTCCCGGTCGTAGAAGAATGAATATTGAAGATCCGGCGCCGCTGTTCGCGGCGCCGGATTTTTTCTGCCATGCCTTGCCCCCTCGAGCTTCCCCGCCGCGCAAAATGCCCCGACAGCCGAAGCTGCCGGGGCAAAGGGGGGATGCGACATCTAACGGGATGGTACGTCAGACGATGTTATACTTCTTGAGCAGATCCACCACGACGTTGTTGACCAGCGGCTCCTTGACGAGGTCGAGCAGCGGCAGCACCGACGGGAGCAGGAACTCCAGCGGCTTCTTGCCGTCGAGCAGCTTGCTGGTGGCGTAGAGCAGGTCGCGGATATCATACACGCTGCCCCAGACTTCCGGCACGCCGCGGTCGACGTTGCAGAGCGTGTAGACCGCTTCCATCGCGGTGCGGATGGAGTACTCGGTGGTGAACACGGTGTCGCGCGGGGTATCGGCGAACTGGCCGACGAACGCGAGGTTGACGGAACCATCGGGCACGACCTTCGGGCGGTCGCCTTCGGCTCTGGGCTCAAAGAACGTGGTGACGTAAGGCATCATACACGGCGTGGTGTTGCATTCGTTCGTGGCCAGATCCATGATCTGATCCTCGGGGATGCCGATGTGGTACAGCCACTCTGCCGCCAGCTCGATGCCGGTGCAGTCGCACATGTTCTTCTTGATGAAGTCGCCCTTGTCGTCCCAGCAGTTGAGGCCGTAGACCCAGATCAGGCAGTGATCCTTCGGCTGCTCCTGGAACTGGCCCTGACGGTTGATGGTCCAGCTGACGAGCCAGCTCGAATCGCGGCAGGTGACGATGCCGCCGGTAACGACCTTGCCGGACAGCGGGTCGCGCTTGCAGATCTTCTGGATGGCGTCGAGGATCTGCTTGTTGGCCGTGTCGACGGTCCAGGACTCCCAGCTGGTCTCCTTGATGTCCTTGAAGAACTTCTCGGGATGGCCGAACGCCGGATCCTGCGCGGCGAGCTTCTTCCACATCTCGATGGACGGGCCTTCGCCGTTCTTGACCTTGATGACCGGAGCGTGCGTCTGATCGCCGTAAGCGGACGCATCGCCCTGGCAGCCATTCGTGCAGATGACGAGATCGTTCTCGGTCAGCTCGATGACCTTTTCCACGCCGCCCTGGGTGTACTCGATCTTCTTGGCGACCTTCTTATCCTCGGTGCAGTCGCAGACGATGTTCGTGACCGTGGTGTCGAAGAGGACCTTTCCGCCATGGTCGGTGATGTATTTGCACATCGGGAGGATCATGGACTCATACTGGTTGTAGCGGGTGAAACGCAGCGCGCTCAGATCCGGCAGGCCGTCGATGTGGTGGATGTAGCGCTGCAGGTAGAGCTTCATCTCGAGGGCGCTGTGCCACTTCTCGAACGCGAACATGGTCTGCCAGTAGGTCCAGAAGTTCGTGGCGTAGAACTCATCGTCGAACACGTCGTCGATCTTCTTGTCCTCGAGGGACTTGTTGGTCGCCATGAACAGCTTCAGCAGCTGGGTGGCGGCGCCGGGCGTCAGGCCGTACTTACGGTCGGTGTGGGCGTCCTGGCCCTGCTTCTCGGTGACACGGCACAGGGAGAAGTTCGGGTCTTCCTTGTTGAGGTAGTAGTACTCGGAGAAGACCGTCTCGCCCGGGTTCACGATCGACGGGATGGACTTGAACAGATCCCACATGCACTCGAAGTGGTTATCCATCTCACGGCCGCCGCGCATGATGAAGCCCTTGGTCGCGTCGTAGATGCCGTCGCAGGAGCCGCCGGCCACGGGCAGGTGCTCAAAGAGCGTGATGTGCTCGCCGGGCATCTGTGCATCGCGGATCAGGAAGCAGGCCGCCGCCAGACCGGCCAGGCCGGTGCCGACGACATATGCCGACTTGTTGTCGATGCCTTCGGGTTTTTTCGGCGTTGCAAACGCCTCGTAGTTACCGCTGCTGTAATACATTCTGTGTACCTCCCATTCATGATGTGTTTTCCGTATTTTTTGTGCAGTCCGCTGCACGAGTTTCTTCTGTTATGGTCACTAACACTTGCCTCCAAAAAAAGAAGCAGCTTCGTTTGACAATTATCAATATAGCGTATTTCGCCATCTTTACTGCACCATTTGTTACGCAAATGGCGATAATTAAACATAACCATTTGATTTCGTTGAATGTCACTAAACTGACGATTTGCGATTGTGCATTTTGACCGTTTTTCGCCGAATGTCCAATCAAAATGCGTCAAATGGTACAAAAGAAAGCTGTCAAAAAGCGAAATTTGCTTTTTGACAGCTTCCAGTTTGGACATATATGGTCGTCAAGTGTGCCCTACAAGTTGGCCATGCCCTCCAGCGCAGGGCGGTCGAGCACATAGATCTTGCCGCGGCCGGTGCGCAGAAGGCCCATCTGACGCATCCCCTCCAGCTCCCTGCTGATGACCTCGCGCGTGGTGCCGAGGTGGTGGGAGATCTCCTCGTGGGTGATGCGCGCAAAGCCGTCCTCGGGGTGGGCATCGGCCTTTTCGAGCACGACGCGGGCGATGCAGCTGCGCAGAGGATGGAAAAAATAATACTCTATGTTATTGAGCACCGTCTGGACATTGCGCGCCTGCGTGCACTGCAAAAACTGCTGCACGACCGGCGATTCCGCGCACAGCGGGCGCAGGGCCACAATGTTGATGTAGGCAAACACGGCGTCGCTGGTCGCCTGCAGGATGGGGACCGTGTCACCCGGCGCTGCACTGTCGAGCGTATTGAGCATGCAGCAGCCGCCGCTGACGATCGACATGAGCGTGATCTCGCGGCCGGTGTCCGTCGCAATAAACACACGCACTCCGCCGGAGAGCACGAGAAACAGGCCGTTTTTTTCCGGCATGGAAAAGATCACGTCGTCCCCCGCGCGGTACGAGCGGACGATCGTATTCAGGCGCAGCATCTGCTGCTGAGAGCCCGTCAGCGAATCCCAGAACGGCAGGCACACCGTAAAGTCATAGGAACGTTTGTTTTTATCCGTGCTGCACACCTCCGCCGTTTTGGAATGATATGTTAGCGTCACTAACATATATGCGCAAAAAAAGAAACTTGCTGCTTCATCTCACATCTTATCAAATTGGCACATCCGTACCGTATCATTTGTTACATATCTGACGCCTTTTCACGTTTTCCTGCCAGTACGGAGGCGTCTGGTTCATTCTTGATATAGCTCACGAGCAGCTCGCCGGTAAACTGGACGACATCGACCGGAGAAACGCCGAAGGACACGTTCTCATAGATCGTCGTGCCGGTATAAGCGTTGAGCAGGCACTGATACACCGCGTAAATATTCACATCCGGGCGGATCGAGCCGTCGGCCACGCCTTCGCGCAGGGCCTTGAGCGCCGGGACGGGGATCTCCTTGTCGTAGTACTTCCAGAACACATTGTTGACGTCGCTGCCGGTGTTCTTCTCGGAATAGGCCGAAAACATCTCGCGCGTGTAGTCGTACCACTCCGGCTGGTCATCATAAATGCGGAAGTAAATGTGCATGCAGACGACGAACTTTTCATACCCCGTCGTGCACGCTGCGGACTCTCGCTTGTACTGCTCCATAAAATCAGTAAAAAACGTAGCCAATGCGTCGCGCCAGGCGGCAAACACGAGCGCGTCCTTGTTGCGGAAATAGCGGTACAGCGACGTCGGCGTCAGGCCGGCCGCCTCAGCGATGCGGCTGATGGGCGTCGCGGCGATGCCGTCCGCGATGAACAGCGTCTGCGCCGTGTGGATCACCCGCCGGATGTTCTGTTCCCGTTCCTCACTGCGTTTCACGGTCTGCACCTCCCTGCGCAAAGTTGTTTACAGTATGCCATGTTTTCACGCCGTTTGCAACCGCAAATGTGCCGGGTGGAAACATTTGTGCCTTGCACGGCGCGGCGCAGCGTGGTATGCTCACGGCAGACAGAGAAATTCCTCCCCGCCGGAGCGGATGTCTTGGCCCCGACCTGTGTCGGGGTCTTTTTTTATGACCTGTTTCACCGGTCATAAAAAAAGACCAGATCTCATTCGAGGCGGGCCTTGCCCCCTCGAGCTCCCCCGCGACGCTTTATCCGTTTCCCTGCCGCATCTTTCGAACGGCCGAGATAAACCCATTTTGACCGGTTTCACCGGTCATAAAAAAAGACCGGATCTCATTCGAGGCGGGCCTTGCCGAGCTCCCCCGCGGCGCTTTATCCGTTTCCCTGCCGCATCTTGACGATAGACAGCAAAAAGAGCACGCTGCCAAAGCAGCGTGCTCTTTATATGGTTTGCGTTTTGGCCGATGGAAGCCGAATCAGGCGGCCTTCTTGGCCTTGGCCTGCGCTGCGAGTGCCTTGCTGCCCTCGACGACGAGGTCAATGGCAAGGATGACCAGCAGGATGGCCAGGATCGCGCGGATGTAGCACCATGCAAGGCCGGTGCCGCCGGCGATGATCGCAGTGATCTGGGACTTGATGGTGAAGACCAGAGACGTCAGCGTCACGAGGATCATGAAGATCATCGGGAAGTAGAACATCTTGTTGTTTCTGCCCATCTTGCCGAGCCATGCGGCGACGGCCAGCAGGCCGAGGCCGGCCAGGAGCTGGTTGGCAGCGCCGAACAGGGGCCAGATCTTTGCGTAACCGGTCATGCCAAGGGCAATGCCAAGCACGACGGTGATTGCGGTGGAGACGTACGGATTGCAGAGAACCTTGCGAGCGCCGGTCACGGTCGGATCGCCGGCCTTCTCACCGGGCTTGAGCCAGAATTCCTGGAACATGTAGCGAGCCAGACGGGTCGCGGTGTCCAGAGAGGTCAGGCAGAACACGGACACGGCCAGGACCATCAGCGTGTAGGTGACGGACACGGCGCCGGAGCCGAAGATCTTGCCGAGCATCTGGGACAGGCCGGTCGCGAACACGACGGTCGGGGTGACGGTCGTGCCAGCCTGGTAATCTTTCCAGATGTACGCAACGGCGCACAGGGAAACGATCGCGAGCACGCACTCAATGAGCATGCCGCCGTAGGCGATGGGCTGTGCATCCTTCTCATTGTTGAGCTGCTTGGCCGTCGTGCCGGAACCAACGAGGGAGTGGAAGCCGGAGATGGCGCCGCAGGCAATGGTGACGAACAGAGCCGGGAACATATAGCCAAGGGAGCTGCCCGTCGGGGCGATGGTGTCTTTGAAGCCGGTGAACGCAGGCATATCCAGCGTCGGGTGGCAGCCAACAACGCCGATGATCGCGAGGATCATCATCGCATACAGCAGGAACGAGCTGAGGTAGTCACGCGGCTGGAGCAGGATCCACACAGGCGTGACGGAAGCGACCAGAATGTAGATGCCGCAGATGATCATCCAGGTCTGGTAGCTCAGGTAGATCGGATGCCACTTGATGCCAAGCCACATCACCAAGGCAATGGCCACAACACCGATGATCGTGGACACGCCGATCGGCGCATTTCTGCGGTACACGAAGAAACCGAAGAAGATGGCCAGGACGATGAACAGCAGCGAGATGATCGCCGTCGTGGCGTTGGCAGCGGAAGCAGCCACATCCACAACACCGTCCACATAGGTGGCCTTGAACGTGTTGGCAACGATGGACGCGAACGCGGCCACGACCAGGATCAGGGTCAGGTAAGAGAAGATGAGGAACAGGCGCTTGGCCTTCTTGCTGATGCTGGTCTCGACAACGGTGCCGATGGACTGGCCGTCATTGCGGACAGAGGCAAACAGCGCGCCGTAGTCATGCACACCACCGAAGAAGATGCCGCCGATGAGAACCCACAGCAGCACCGGGACCCAGCCGAAAACAGCGGCCTGGATCGGGCCGTTGATCGGGCCAGCGCCCGCGATGGAGGAGAAGTGGTGACCCATCAGAACAGGGGCCTTTGCAGGGCAGTAGTCCATGCCGTCTTCCAGCTCGTGAGCCGGCGTCGAGCGGGACGGGTCGATGCCCCACTGTTTGGACAGCCATCCGCCGTAGAAAACGTAGCCCAGGGCGAGAATGACAATGCCAACAATCAGAATTACAGCAGCATTCATTGAATTAACTCCCTTCTTTCATATTCTTAAACAGTGTTGTCTTCAACAACTGTGCTGTACTGCGTCCGCTGCCATTGGCAGCCGTTTTGCCGGTGCTGAGTTCCACGACGCCGGTGTGGTAATCCATCCAGCCGTGGAACGCGAGCTTGAAGCTCTTATAAATACGTGTGCGGCGCAGGGCTCGCAGCGCATCCGGCTCACAGGTGTCACACAAGAAGATCGCCGTGATATAAGAGCACATATGATTCGGGCCCGGCTCGATCCGCTGCATGCCGTCGGCACGCGCCTGCTCGCGGCACTGCTCGAAAATTTCTTTCGTGAGCACGGGGGCCGAGAAAATGTAGACATATTCGTTGTTGTCCGCTTCCCAGAGCTTGGCGGCCTTGACCAGCACATACTTCTCGGAGTGGATGTGCAGCCCGGCCTCCGCGACCAGATAGCCCTTCGGCTCGTCGTGGCGCACAACATCAAAATATCCCGAATAACTGTGGCACAGTTTGTCGAGCGCTTCCTCGCGGGTCATACGCCGTCCTCCCTGTTCGATGCAAAATTTTCATAGTATGTTTTCATGGAGTTCATGAACAAACTAAGAACAAAGTGTAAACGTATTGCTAAGGCTATGATAGCGCGCACACCAGAATCTTTCAAGTGAAAAGAATGACAAATATCCGCTTTCTTTTTTGTCGACTTTTCATAAGCATTGCACAAAAGCGCCGAAAGGCCAGCGGTTATGTAAACTGATTTCGTTTAAATCATACAAGTCTGGTGGGAAACGCAATCTCATGATTTTTCAGCAAAAACATTTATGGGTCACGAAATTGACGAACTTCTCTTCTGTTTTGCTCATCATTATGTAAACCATGCACAAAGTGTGAATTTTTGCCGTGTTGAGAGGCAAGAATTTAGTCGAAAAATGATTGACAGGCGGAATGATTCCTGATAAAATGAAGCGTCTCAATTGGAATGATGCCTAGAGTCTTTCCGAAGCAAGATGCGACCGCCGCCGCGCCCCGCGCGCCGGCCAAGGCCATACGGACAGCCGGGTCGAATGCCGCAAACCGCACCGCGTGCGGTGGCAACTTCTGTTGCCTTATTGATTGAGTTAAAAGCTCAAGTTTTATAAGTTGGTCACTTAAAACCAGGCTGCTTTCAGCATCCAAACTTGTGAAATGGTCAATAAGAGTAGTAAAAGTAATCTTTGCTATATAGACTCTCAAGACACAACATCCTGTTGGGAACGGTGCGCACGGGCCGCGGACGGCTGCTGCGCGCCCAATGGCATATGTTCGTTCACAAGCGCCGCTGCTGACCTGCAGCGGCGTTTTTTGTGCACAAGGGGGAAACACAGCCATGAAAAAAGTCATTGAACTCCGCAACGTCAGCAAACAGTTTGACGGCGAGACCGTTCTCGACAGCATCAACCTCGACATTTACGACAACGAATTTCTGACGCTGCTCGGCCCGTCCGGCTGCGGCAAGACCACGACCCTGCGCATGATCGGCGGCTTTGAAACGCCGGATCAGGGCGACATTCTCTTTCTCGGTGAGCGCATCAACGACATTCCGCCGCACAAGCGCAACATCAACACCGTTTTCCAGCGCTACGCACTCTTCCCCCACCTGAACGTGTTCGAAAACGTGGCGTTTCCGCTGCGCGAGCAGAAGCTGCCGCGCGACGAGATCGAGCAGAAGGTCAACGAGATGCTCGCGCTCGTCAAGCTCACGGGCTTCGAGCGCCGCAACGTCACGCGCCTGTCCGGTGGACAGCAGCAGCGCGTCGCCATTGCGCGCGCGCTCGTGAGCCGGCCGCGCGTGCTGCTGCTCGACGAGCCGCTCGCCGCGCTCGACCTGAAGCTGCGCAAGGACATGCAGCAGGAGCTCAAGAACATCCAGAAGGCCACCGGCATCACGTTCGTGTTCGTCACGCACGACCAGGAAGAAGCGCTGAGCATGTCCGACACGATCGTCGTCATGTCCGAGGGCAAGATCCAGCAGATCGGCACGCCGCTTGATATTTATAATGAACCGCAGAATGCTTTCGTGGCGGATTTCATCGGCGAGAGCAACATTGTCGATGGCATTATGCGGCAGGACTTCCGCGTGACGTTCTCGGGCCACACGTTCACATGCGTGGACAAGGGCTTTGGCAAAAACGAGAACGTGGACGTCGTCATCCGCCCCGAGGACGTGGACATCGTGCCCATCGAAAAGGGCATGCTGCGCGGCACGGTCACGTCCGTCACGTTCATGGGCGTGCACTATGAGATCATCATCGACATCAACGGCTTCAAGTGGATGATCCAGACGACGGACTACGTCGACGAGGGCGCGGAGGTCGGCCTGTATATCGAGCCGGACGCCATCCACATCATGAAAAAGTCCGAGTATTCGGGCATGTACGGCGACTACTCCTCGTTCAGCAACGAGCTGGACGAGCTCTCGGACGCGGAAAGCGAGCCGGACGAATGAACAATCGCATCCATTCCGAAAACCGCCGCGCCTCGCTGGCGCATCGTCTGGCGCTCGCACCGTATTCCGTGTGGGCGGTCATCTTCGTGGCCGTGCCGCTCGTGTTCGTGGCCTACTATGCGTTCACGGACGAGAGCTTCCGGTTCACGACCGAAAACCTGACGAAGTTTTTCACCGCCGTGAGCACGATCACCGACGACAGCGGCGCCACGCGCGAGGTGCACACGTACCTGCTCATCTTCTGGCGCTCGGTGAAGCTGGCCGTCATCTCCACGGCCATCTGCCTGCTCATGGGCTACCCCATCGCGTATATCATCGCCCGCGCCGCGCCACGTACGCAGAAAACGATCATCACGCTCATCATGATCCCGATGTGGATGAACTTCCTCATCCGCACCTATGCGTGGATGACCATCCTGCAGGACTCTGGCCTGCTCAACATGCTCTTTTCCGCGCTGCACCTCGGCCAGGCGCACATCATCGGCACCGAGGGCGCCGTCGTCGTCGGCATGGTGTACGACTACTTCCCTTATATGATCCTGCCGATCTACTCGGTCATGGCCAAGATGGACACGCGCCTGATCGAGGCCGCGCGCGACCTCGGCTGCAACAGTCTCGGCGTGCTGCGGCGGGTCATCTTCCCGCTGAGCCTGCCGGGCGTCATGTCCGGCATCACGATGGTGCTCATCCCGTCGATCAGCACCTTTTATATCTCGCAGAAACTCGGCAACGGCAAGTTCTTCCTCATCGGCGACGCGATCGAGGGGCAGTACGTGGCCAACAACCTGCACTTTGCCGCCGCCATCGCCTTCATCCTCATGCTGATCCTGCTGGCCGCCATGGCCCTGATGAAGCGCGGCACGAACAAGCGCGTCTACGGAGGTGTGTGACATGAAACGAGCTGCTAAGATCTATACCGCCCTCATCTTCGTGTTCCTGTTCGCGCCGATCGTGATCCTGCTGGTATTCTCGTTCAACGAGGCCAAGAGCCTGTCGGTGTTCTCCGGCTTCTCATTAAAATGGTATCAGGAGCTGTTCCGCGACGGGGAAACGCTCAACGCGCTCAAAAACACGCTCATCCTCGCCGTGGTCGCATCGCTCGTGTCGACCGCGATGGGCACGGCTGCCGCCGTGGGCATGAACCGGATGCGCAACAAATATCTGCGCGCCGCGCTCGACACGGCGACCGACATCCCCATGATGAATCCGGACATCATCACCGGCATTTCGCTGATGCTCATGTTCGTGTTCTTCGGCCGGCTGCTCGGCACATCCACGAGTCTCGGCTTCTGGTCGATGCTCGCGGCGCACATCACGTTCTGCCTGCCGTATGTCATCATGCAGGTGCTGCCGAAGCTGCAGCAGATGGACCGCTCGCTGCCCGAGGCCGCGATGGATCTCGGCTGCACGCCGGTGCGTGCGTTTTTCCGCGTGGAAGTGCCGGAGATCCTGCCCGGCATCATCACCGGCATGATCATGGCCTTCACGCTCTCGCTCGATGACTTCGTCATCAGCTACTTCACGCAGGGCAGCGGCTTCCAGACGCTCCCGATCCGCATCTACAACATGACGAAAAAGACCGTCACGCCGAAAATGTACGCCCTGGCGACGATCATCTTCTTCGTCATTCTCGCGCTGCTGCTGCTGACGAACCTCGTCGACGAGGACGACACGCAGCGCATCCGCGACGCCCGCCGTGCCAAGCGTGCGGGCAAGCCCGCCCGCGCCAAGCGCAGCGGCAACGGCCGCCGCCCCGTGCGCGCCGCCGTGGGCATCCTTACCGCCGCCGCGCTGCTCATCGCCGGCATCAGCATCTACAGCAGCCGGCAGGAGACGCGCGTGCTCAACGTCTACAACTGGGGCGAATATATCTCCGACGGCTCGGACGATTCGCTCGACACCATCGCCGCGTTCGAGGACTGGTACAAGGCGACCTACGGCGTGCCCGTCAAGGTCAATTATGACACCTACGCCAGCAACGAGGACATGTACGCCAAGCTCAAGAGCGGCGCCGTGAGCTACGACGTGGTCATCCCGTCGGACTACATGATCGCGCGCATGGAAACCGAGGACATGCTCCTGCCGCTCAACTACGACAACATCCCGAACTATCAGTATATCTCCGAGGACTTCCGCGGCCTGTACTATGACCCCGACGACACCTACACCGTGCCGTACACCTACGGCATCGTGGGCGTGATCTACAACGCCAATGTCGTGGACGAGGCCGACACCGGCGGCTGGGATCTGATGTGGAACCCGAAATACGCCGGCAACATCCTGCAGTTCAACAACGCGCGCGACGCGCTCGGCACGGCCATGTACCGCGCCGGCATCGACGTCAACACGACCGACCACGCCGACTGGCAGCAGGCACTGCAGGCACTCGTCGACCAGCGCCCGCTCGTCAAGAGCTACGTCATGGATGAGATCTACAACATGATGGAGTCCGGCGAGGCCGCCGTGGCCGCCTACTACGCAGGCGACTACTTCACGATGTGCGACGCACAGGCCGACAGCGTGGATCTGCAGTTTTACTACCCCGAGAACACGAACTACTTCATTGACGCCATGTGCATCCCGACAAGCTGCCGGGATCAGGAGCTGGCCGAGTGCTTCATCAACTTCATGCTCAGCCGCGAGGCCGCCGTGGCCAACGCCGAGTATATCTACTACGCCTCGCCGAACCGGCTCGTGTATGACGACCCGGAGTATATCGACGACATGGGCGAGGACACGATGGCCATCCTCTACCCCGACATCGGCTCGTTCCGCGATGCATACAACCGCAGCGCCTACCGCAACCTCGACCAGGACACGCTGACCTATGTCAACAGTCTCTGGGAGACGCTCAAGATCAACTGACCTCTCCGTCATGGGCAGACACCGGGCACGGTGCCTGCCCATTTTTCTGCCATTTTGGGGCTTGCCATCCGCGCGCGGCGAGATCTGCGTCCTGCTCGGCCCTTCCGGATCGGGCAAGTCCACCCTGCTGAACATCATCGGCGGGATCGACAGCGCCGACGCGGGCTTCATCTCCATCGGCGGCGACAAGCTCGAGGACATGGGCGAGAAAGCGCTCACGCAGTACCGCCGCAAGCACCTGGGCTACGTCTTTCAGCTCTATTCTATAACCTGATTGCCAACCTGAACGTCAAGGAGAACATCGAGGTCGGCGCCTATCTCTCGGACGCACCGCCGGACATCGGCGAGGACAACGTTGCGACCGTCATCACCGAGCGCGACATCACGAAGATGGCCGATCAGCTCGACCACTCGATGGGCTCCTACATGACCTATTTCCAGTACCTGTGCGTGCTGCTGTCGGCCGTACTGATCTACCTGCTGACCAAGCTCATCATTGAAAAGAACGAAAACGCCATCTCCATGGTGAAGATCCTCGGCTATGAAAACCGGGAGATCGCGCGGCTGTACCTGCTGTCGATGACGATCGTGCTCGTGCTCATCGACGCCGTCAGCGTCTGGCTCGGCGCCGCCGCCATGAAGCTGGCCTGGCGGGAGATCATGTTCTCCTACAGCGGCTGGTTCGCCTTCCACATGGAGCCGGCCGGATATGTCAAGATGTTCGTGTTCGTGCTCCTCGGCTACGCCATCGTGACGATCTTCGATTTCCGCCGCATCCGGAAGATCCCCATGGATGAAGCACTCAAGAGCGCGGAATAAGCGGCGGACACCGTCCGCAGTCCTCCTTCGGGAAAAAACAGCGCCCGGACAAACGCAGCTGCGTTTTCCCGGGCGTTTTTCTGCTGCATCGCAGCGGAAGCGGCCGCTAAGAAATTGTATATTTTTGCTCTTGCATCCGTGCCGCCTTTGGCATATCATAGGACCTTGGAACTTTACCCATTTGTAAGAAAAGGTGAGAAGATCTATGCAGACAGCGACCAAGCCGCAGCATCTGGACATGCTCAACGGCCCGATCTGGAATAAACTCCCGCGCTATGCCCTGCCCGTCGCCGCGACCGGCATCCTCGGGCAGCTGTTCAACGCGGCCGACATCGCCGTCGTCGGCAACTTCACGGGCGATATGCGCACGGCCGCCGTGGCTGCCGTCGGCGCCAACAGCCCGGTCATCGGCCTGCTGCTGAATCTGTTCATCGGCATCGCGCTCGGCGCGAACGTCGTCATCGCCAACGCCATCGGCCGCGGCGACCGCGAGACCGTGCACCGCGCCGTGCACACCTCCATCGTCACGGCCCTCATCGGCGGCGTGCTCGTGGCGGTCTTCGGCCAGCTCATTGCGGCCGGACTCATGGGCCTGCTCAACGTGCCGGACGATGTGTACCCGCTCGCACTCGCGTACCTGCGCATCTACCTGCTGGGCATGCCGGTCATTCTGCTCTACAACTTCGAGGCCGCCATCTTCCGCAGCGTCGGCGACACGAAGGTGCCGCTCATCGCGCTGACGGTCTCCGGCGTTCTGAACGTGATCCTCAACCTGTTTTTCGTCATCGTGCTCAAGATGAACGTCAACGGCGTCGCCATCGCAACGGTGCTCTCCAACGCGGTCAGTTCCGTGCTGCTGCTGCGCCGCCTGCTGCACGGCGACCTGGTGCGCGTGGAGCTGAAGCAGCTGCGCATCGACCCCGCCATCTTCCGCAAGATCATGCGCATCGGTCTGCCGGCCGGTATTCAGAGCGCGCTCTTCTCGGTGTCGAACATCATCATCCAGTCGGCCATCAATAGCCTCGGCACCGTCGTCATGGCCGCCTCGAGCGCCGCGTTCAACATCGAGATCATCGCCTATGACGTGCTCAACTCCTTCAGCCAGGCGTGCACGACCTTTGTCGGCCAGAACTACGGCGCCGGCAAGATCGACCGCTGCAAAAAAACCATGCTTCTGTCCCTCGGCGAGGACATCATCGCCTCGGCTATCGCCATCGTGATCGTGCTGCTGACGGGCAAGTATCTGCTGGCCATTTTCAACAACGACCCGCAGGTCATCGAGATCGGCTACAGCCGCCTGCTCATTCTCTTCGGATCGTACATCTTCAGCCTGACGTATGAGATCCTGTCCGGCTACCTGCGCGGCTTCGGCATCTCGCTCGTTCCGGCGATCCTGACGCTCTTCGGCGTGTGCGGCGTGCGCATCGTGTGGATCAACACCGTGTTTCCGCTGCACCACACGTTCCGGTCGATTATGCTCGTGTACCCGATCAGCCTTGCGACCACGGCCGTGCTGATCTTCATCGCGCTGCTCGTCTACCGGCCGTCGCGCCGGTTCGCGGCGGCGCATAGCGAAAAACCGCAGGCATGATCCATGCAGCCGGCGCGCCCCGCACGGGGCGCGCCGGCCGCATTTGCAATGGCGATGTAAAGAAATTTACATTGCCGGCATGAAGTGATATAATAAAATTCAATATTTTGCATTTTCCCCCATTTGGGGCTCATCCTGCATGACCGGAGGATCACTGCCATGCACAACAGATTGTATCGTCTGAGCCACGGCATCATGACGGCGCTGGCCTGCCTGTTCACGGTACTGGTCTTTTTGCTCAACGTGCTGTACCAATCCGAAGTAAGCTATACCGAATATGAGGTAACGACCATTTCCGGCAGTCTGAAATTCAGCCTGCTTGTGCTCGTCGTCTGGGCCGTCCTGATCGTCGCGGCCGCTTTTGTGCGCGGCCGGTTTCCGGTGCGCGGCATCGAGGAAAAAAAGCTGTTTTGCCTGCTGACGGCGCTCTATGCGGTCGCCGCCTTCTACCTGATCCTGAACGTAGATACCACGCTGCGCGCAGACGCCGAATCAGTCTTCAATGCCGCAAAGGCGTTCCGGCTCGGCGACCGCTCCATGTTGCAAAAAGGCGGATATATATACCGCTATCCGCATCAGCTCGGTCTGATGCTGTATGACTGCATCCTGATGCTCTTTCGTGCGGATCCGGCGTTCAATTTCGTCATGAACTTTGTGTTTGTCATCGGCATCAACCATCTGAGCTGCAAAATTTCGGATGCGCTCTTTCACGACAAAGCCGTCAACCTCCTCACGATCGTCTGCACCTTTGCATTTTTGCCGCAGTTGTTTTTTATCCTGTTCGCCTATGGCCTGACGCCGGGCTTTTTCTTTCTCATGCTCGCGTTTTACAAAGCGCTTCTATTTACAGAGCGCCTGCGCGTGCGCGATTTGGTGGTGCTGGCGCTCAGCGCCGCCGCAGCCGTCCTCCTGAAGCGAAACTTCATGATCGGCGTAATGGCGCTGGCCATCTTCTTCCTGCTGAAACTGCTGGAACGGAAAAACTGGCGGTATCTTCTGGCGGCCTGCGTGCTGGCTGTGTGCATGGTGGTACCGTCGCAGCTGCTGATCTCCGGCTTTGAGGCCGTTTCCGGCACGCAGCTCAATGAGGGCGCCCCCTCCGTGCTGTGGCTTGCCATGGGGACGGATCTGGACAACACAAAGCGCGCGCCGGGCTGGTATGATGCGTCCAATTACGACATTTACACCGACTGCGGCAGCAGCCGGGCCGCCTCCGCTGCGATCGGGAAGGAAAAGCTTGCGAAAAACTTTGCGGACATGCGGCAGGATCCCGCGCGCGCCTACCGCTTTTTCCGCGACAAGACCATTTCTCAGTGGTGCGAGCCCATGTATCAGTCCGTCTGGACCGGCCCGCTGGAAACCTGCGGGCAGTATACGCACACAAGGATCCTGGCGTCGCTGTACAACGGCGGTACGGTCGAAAACATGGCCGAATCCTTCAGCAAGTTCCTGACCCTGACGCTGTGGGGATGCGCGGCCGCATTTCTGTTCTTCTGCAGGAAAAAGCATTCCGGCTGGGAGATCTTCTTTCTCTTTTTCATGGGCGGTCTGCTGTTTCACACGGCGTGGGAGGGCAAAAGCCAGTACATTTATCCGTATGTGTTCTGCCTGATCCCGTGCGCCATGTATGCCCTGCACCGCGGCGTCGGCAAGATCGTCAGGCGGATCCGCCCCGGCGTATTTGTGCAGCCGGGGCATGAAGCACCCGAACCGTAACGCGCCCGGCGCATCTGCCGCAGAGCAGGGCGATCTCGCCGCCGCTGACCTTCAGGCGGATGGAACGTGTGAGCAGCATCCGGTTTTCTTTCCGTTCGGCCTTATGTTGAAATGGCGGAAGATGCTTGCGCGCAGCCGCCCATGTTTGTGAAAAGCGGAAAAGTGCGTTTGCCCGCTTGACAAACCGCCTGTCCGGGGCGTACGCTTGCGCCAAGTTCAAAGCAGCAAACCACAGATGCAGAGGAGTAAGCGAGGGTTTGCGTCTTTCCCAGAGAGCTGCCGGTTGGTGTGATGGCAGCAGAGACGGTCTCGCTGAATGGACTGCGGAGGGCGGACGAGACGCCAGGAGGCGGTAAAGTCCGACGGGCTTTTCCCCCGTTACCAGGGAAAGACGTGTGATGGCACGTCGCCGAGCGGGCGCATTTGCGCCAATTTGGGTGGCACCGCAGAAGTTTTCCGGCTTTTGTCCCAAGGATCAAATTCACTTTTGGTCTTTCCGTGGACAGGGGCCGTTTTTTCTTGCCCGGAAAGACCCCGGCCGAAAGGAGCTAACACCATGGCAAACGAAACCACTCGCCTAGCGAGTGGTTTTCGCTATACGAAAAACGGCCGCATTCCCAATTTGGGAATGCGGCCGTTTGAAGCGGGGCTGCGATTGGTGCGCGCAAAGCGCCGGGTCACTGTTCCTCGCGGATGGCAGCCTGCGCGGCGGCGAGGCGGGCGATGGGCACGCGGAACGGCGAACAGGACACGTAGTCCAGGCCGACCTTGTGGCAGAACGCGATGGACGACGGGTCACCGCCGTGCTCGCCGCAGATGCCGAGCTCGAGCCCCGGATTCGTCTGGCGGCCGAGCTTGCAGGCCATCTCCACGAGCTTGCCGACGCCGTTGACGTCCAAGTGCTGGAACGGGTCGTTCTCGTAAATCTTCGTATCGTAGTACGCGCCGAGGAACTTCGCGGCGTCGTCACGGCTGAAGCCGAAGGTCATCTGCGTCAGGTCGTTCGTGCCGAAGCTGAAGAAGTCCGCTTCCTTGGCGATCTCGTCGGCCGTGAGCGCGGCGCGCGGGATCTCGATCATCGTGCCGACGTGGTACTTCATGTCCACGCCAGCATCTTTAATCAGCGCGTCCGCCGTGCGGACAACGATGTCCTTGATGAACTTGAGCTCCTTGCGCTCGCCGACCAGCGGGATCATGATGTACGGCGTGATCATCGTGCCGGTCTCGGCGCTGACCTTGAGCGCCGCTTTGATGACGGCGTTGGTCTGCATCTCGGCAATCTCCGGATAGGTAACGCACAGGCGGCAGCCGCGGTGGCCCATCATGGGGTTGAACTCGTGCAGGGACACGACGACGTCCTGCAGCTCGTCAAACGTCATGCCCATCTCCTGCGCCAGCTCCTCAATGTCCGCCTTCTGGGTGGGCAGGAACTCGTGCAGCGGGGGATCGAGATAGCGGATGGTCATCGGGCGCGTGCCCATGATGCGGTACATGGCCTCAAAGTCACCCTGCTGGAACGGCTCGACCTTCGCCAGCGCGACCTTGCGCGCCTCGACGGTGCGGGCACAGATCATCTCGCGGACGGCCTTGATGCGGTCCTCGGCGAAGAACATATGCTCGGTGCGGCACAGACCGATGCCCTCGG
>OHYS01000185.1_pt1 | contig 39169 bp, 40 predicted proteins | sample 1580301 | NCBI WGS metagenome assembly OHYS01 (sample SAMEA3882531, study PRJEB24775) | human gut metagenome | biome: human-associated habitat; feature: intestine environment; material: feces | place: Netherlands | collected 2009/2010
GATCCACCGCCATCAGCAGGCCGCCGCTGGTCTGTGGGTCGTACAGCAGGTCCTGCATGGTGCGGCTGACGTCTCCCCGGACGGTGACGCCCTTCTGGGCGAAATCCCGGTTCCGGTATGCCCCGGCAGGAATCAGGCCCATGGCCGCCAGGTCCCAGGCCTCCGGGTGGAAGGGGACGTTCCCGCTCTGGATATGGACGGTGCAGCCGCTGCCCTGGGCCATCTCGAAGCTGTGGCCCAGCAGGGCGAAGCCCGTCACGTCGGTGCAGCTGTGGACCCGGTATTTCACCATAATGTCCCGGGCGGTGCGGTTCAGGGTGGCCATCTGCCGGTAAATGCGGTCCATCACCGCCCCGCCGGCCAGCCCCGCCTTGGCGGCAGTGGTCAGCACGCCCACGCCCAGGGGCTTGGTCAGCAGCAGCACGTCCCCGGGCCGGGCCCCGCTGTTGGTCAGGATGCGCCGGGGGTCCACGAACCCCGACACCGCCAGCCCATAAATGGGCTCCGCCCCGTGGATGGTGTGGCCGCCGGTGATGATGGCCCCGGCCTCATAGGCCTTGTCATACCCGCCCCGCAGCAGCTCCTGCACCATGTCCTGGGTCATGGACTCCGGCAGGCACAGGATGTTCAGCGCCAGCTTGGGCTCCCCGCCCATGGCGTACACATCGCTGATGGCGTTGGCCGCGGCGATCTGTCCATACAGGAAGGGATCGTCCACAATAGGCGGAAAAAAGTCCGTGGTCTGCACCAGGGCCGTGTGCTCGTCCAGATAATACACGCTGGCGTCGTCGGACTTGTCATAGCCCACCAGCAGCCGGGGGTCCGAATGGGTCCGGAACCCGTCCAGCAGCTTCGCCAGGGTTCCGGCGCCTACCTTGGCTCCGCAGCCGGCACAGGCGGCCAGCTTCGTCAGCTTCACTTCTGTTTCCATGGTCATTCCTCCTATCCCAATAGCCGTCCCAGGCCCACAAATATACAGCCCAGGGCGAAAAACGCCGCCAGCACCGCCGCCACGCTGCGGCAGAACCTTTTGGGGCCCAGCTTTTCCAGGTCCATAAACGGGTATGGATACAGCAGCCTGGTGTGGCCGATAGGCTTGCCCGTCCGGGCCCGCAGCATGGCATACGCAAAGTATGCCAGGGGCAGCGCCAGCCACCACACGGCGGACAGCACCGTCAGCCCGGACTTATCGCCCCACAGCACCCACTGCATCACCACCAGCCACGGCGTTCCATAGTGGACGCACAGGTTCCCAAAGCTGCCGCCGAAGTCGGCAAATTTTTGCCCCCGTCGCCTGGCGTCCGGCACCAGCACAAAGTGATACACCAGGTGCGTTACATAGATGCACAGGGTCATGGCCAGGGCCACGGTGCTGCCGGTCAGCAGCCGCCGCACCCCGCCCGCCGGGACGATAGCCAGCGCCAGTTCGTATAAAAGCACCGCCAAATTGCTGAGATTCGTATAAAAGCAGAACATCCCGGCCCGGATGTGCCCCGTCTGCGGCAGGGTGGAGTGCAGCAGCAGCCCCAGAGCCCCCAGCAGGAAAATTCCCGCCGCGGAAAGACGCAGTCCCATGCTCACCCCTCCTCCGCCAGCTGCCGTAGCAGCCGGATCTCCGCCGCGTACCCCGGCAGGTCGTTGGGCGTTTCCAGCACCATGGGCAGGCCCCGCAGCGCCGGATGATTCACCACCCGCCGGATGGCCTCCAGGGGCATGGCGCCGCCCAGCAGCACGGCGTGCCGGTCCTTGTGGCTGCCGCAGGGGTTCAGACTGTTGTTCAGGTGTACTGCCCGCAGCCGGTCCAGGCCGATGACCCGGTCGAACTCCGTCAGCACGCCATCCAGATCGCCGCAGATGTCGTACCCGGCGTCCCACACATGGCAGGTGTCCAGGCAAACCCCCACCGGCAGGGCCACCCGATCCATGATCTCCCGCAGCTCCCGGAATTGCCCGCCGAGCTCCGTGCCCTTCCCGGCCATGGTCTCCAGCAGCACCGTGGTCCGCTGCTCCGGCCGCAGCACCGCATTGAGCGTCTCCGCGACCTGCCGGATACCCGTCTCCGTACCCTGGCCCGTGTGGCTGCCCGGGTGGAGATTGTAATAGTTCCCCGGCAGGTGCTCCAGCCGGTCCAGGTCATCCGCCATGGTCTGAACAGCAAACTCCCGGGTCCGGGGCTCCTTGGAGCAGGGATTGATGGTATACGGCGCGTGGGCCACCAGCGGCCCGAAGCCGTGATCCGCCAGCAGCTGCCGCAGCGCCGCCGCATCGGCGGGGTCCATGGCCCTGGCCCGGCTGCCCCGGGGATTCCGGGTGAAAAACTGAAACGTATTGGCCCCCAGGGACAGCGCCGTCCGGCCCATAGCCAGAAAGCCCTCCGATGCAGACAGGTGGCATCCTGCGTACAGCATCCCGCCGCCCCCCTTCACAGCCGGAGGGCGGCGCAGTCCACCCTGCCGTCCTCCAGGGTGATGACGCCATAGGTCCGCCGGGGACTGGGCCCGATGCACCCGGGATTCATCACCCAGAAATCGCCGCTGCGGTCCACCAGCGGCTGGTGGGTGTGGCCGAACAGCAGGATATCCGCCCCGCACTCCCGGGCGGCGTACATGGCCGCCATGGGGCCGGACTTCACATGCCGGGTGTGGCCGTGCATCATCAGGATGCGGACGCCGCCCAGCTCCGTCAGCCGCTCCGGGTGATCCGCGCTGCCATAGTCGCAGTTGCCGGGCACCCCCAGCAGCGGGATCCGGGGATACAGCCGCCCCAGCCGGTCCGCGTCCCGGGCGCAGTCCCCCAGATGGAGGATGGCCTGGGGCTGCACCAGCTCCACGCACTGCTGCATAGGGTCCACGCACCCGTGGGAATCGGATAAAACCAGTATACGCATAGCACATACCCTTTCAACGCTTGTTTTCCGTTATTTTACCACACCTTCCCGGGGATTTCCAGTCTCCCCCGTCTTTGCGGAAAACCGTTTTTCCGCTTCCGCAATTCAGAGAAAACGTTGACTTTCCCTCGCGAATATGTTATATATAATTTAACGGTATAATTGTAAAATAGTATGTTTTATGGAAAGGGCGCGTTTTATGCGTATCGAATCATTCAATTTTGCAGGTAATTCCGCCCATGGAGCCCGTGTAGTTTGGGCAAGGTGTACCCAAACGCTTTCCCCGGGCGCATAGACGGCTGCGCCGTATTTCGTCTGTGCGCCTGCCGCAGCCCATACGGTCAAAATCAGATCAGGAGGTAACGAGCATGAAAAAATATCTATCCGCGCTTTTAGCGGCGGTCCTGCTGCTGTCTGCAACCGCCTGCGCGGCCCACGAGCCCGTTCTGCCCCCCAGCCGGTGGGGGGAGGGAGAGGCCAAAGGAATGCTTCCCCACACCTACTCCCTGTCGGAGGCCTATGACGCCGCAGAGGTGGTGGCCCTTGTTACGGTGGGGGATTGGCTGGAGGAGGAGCTGATCACCGGGCGAACCTTTTTCCGGACAACGGTCCAAAAAGTGTACAAGGGGGATATCCCCCATGAGTTTGTCCTGGCCCAGGAGGGCTGCTCCACCTGGACCTACCGAAATTATCCCGTATTCACCTATGGCAATCAGCTGCTGCTGTTCTTGATCAAATACGATGTGTCCATGTACCGGGATACCTACGACCTAGTGGAGTATCCGGACGCCTATGAGCTGATAAACACGTATTCCACGGTGATGTATGTGACCCAGGACGACAGCGGCATGTCCTACGTTCTGGACGCCCTGGGCATGATGACCCAATGGAGTCAGATCAATCAGCCCGCCGATTGCCCGGCCGTTGCGCACCCGGGGCAGGAGCAGCTCCTTCAGATCAGGGACAATCTGACAAAGCAGGACCCGGTTCTGGCTGCCATTGCGCCCTCCCAGGCCGACCCGGACCGGCCGGTTGCGTCCTCCGGCGACCTCTATCGTCTGACCGACCTGGAGGACTATTTCGCGCGCCTGTCCGCCGATTATACATAAAGAGAGGAAGGTTCACCGTGAACAGATCATTTTTGCGGCCAGGGATTTCTTTTGTTTTAGCGGCGGTCCTGCTGCTGTCCGCAACCGCCTGCGCGGCCCACGAGCCCGTTCTGCCCCCCAGCCGGTGGGGGGAGATGCAGATCCGGTCCATGTTTGAGCGCTATTATTCCATTTCCGACGCCTTTCAGGAGGCAGACGCCGTGGCCCGTGTCACGGTGGGCGACTGGCAGGGAGAGGACCTGCACAACTGGGTCACGTTCTTCGACGCGGACGTTCAGGAGTCTTATAAAGGGGACCTTCCCCGGCACTTTACCCTGGTGCAGGGCGGCTGCTCAGAGGCATCCTCTCCCAACTACCCCTTGTTTATAAACGGAACCGAGCTTTTGGTTTTCCTGAAGGATTATGACGGCAGCGGGGAAAAATATCACCCCATCACCGATTACAATACGGTACTGTATGCCGTGTATGATGAAAACGGCCACCGATATTTTCTGGACAGCTTCGGGACCATGAGCGCTCAGGATACCCTTACACCCGGCAGGACCACGCTGGACAGCGCACAGCTTGCGGAAATGACGGCGGATACCGATCCGGTGCTGGCCGAGGCGATTTCCTCCCAGGCCAAGGACTGCGACGGCTGTTCCATATACGCGGAATCCGCCCTGGAGGACTATTTCTCCAATCTGGCAAAGCAATAAGGCTTGATGGCGATCGCGCCCCATCCCGCCGAAAAAAAAAGCACCCGCCCGACGGAGCACCGGCAGGCGGGTTTTTGCGTGGATATGAAGCATTTGCAATGCGGCCCGCTGAGGGCAGCGGGCCCTACGGGCGATTTCCGGAAACCGTCCCGTTCCTCTGCGGCAGGGCACATGGGCCCTGCCCTACAGGATATTCTATCGTCATACACTCTGTAGGGGCGGACGACTCTGTCCGCCCTGTTATCTCGGCAATTCTCCTTGCCATGTCATTGCGAGGAGGCCCATCGGGCCGACGCGGCAATCCGTTCTCTCCCCGATTCCCGCTTATTCCCGCGCCCAGGCCTTCACATCACTGCCGTCGGGGTCGGCGATGCGCAGGCCCGCCGTTACGTCCACCCCGGGCGCAGCCGCCCGGATATCCGCCACGGAGGTCTCGATGCCGCTGCTGCCGCTGGTGCAGAAGGGCCGGATGGTTTTCCCGGTCAGGTCATAGCTGTCCAGGAACGTGTTGATGATCCGTGGTGCGGTGCCCTGCCAGATGGGATAGCCCAGATAGATGGTGCCATACTGGGACAGGTCCAGCGGCTGGCCCGCGATCCGGGGCCGGGCCGCGGGGTCCTTTTGCTCCTGATTGGCCCGGCAGCTCTCGTCGTTGTAGTCCAGATCCTGGCTGGTATAGGGCTGCTCCGGCACCAGCTCGATCAGATCCGCCCCGGTCAGGTCGCGGATGCGCTCTGCCGCCGTCCGGGTGTTGCCGGTACAGGAGAAATAGATCACCGCCACCCGGGTACCGGCCCAGCCGCTGCCGGTACTGCCGGTGGTATTTCCGCCGTTTCCGGCATTTCCGGTACTGCCTGCACCGCCGGGCACACCGGTATTGCCGCCGGGATTTTCCGCCGGGCCGCTTCCCGGGTCCGTGGCCCCGGGGGTCACCGTGGGACTATCTCCGCCGGGGGCCACCTCCGTCTGCTTCTTTCCGCAGGCAAACAGGGCGCAGGCCATGCACAGGGCTAAAATCAGGGCAAAAACACGCTTCATGGGGCTTTTCCTCCTTATTTCCGTCTTTATTTTTCCTCCTGCTGCACCGCCGTGCCGCCCAGGCCGAAATCGTCGGCCACGGTGGCGCTGTCCCGGCGGAGCATGGTTTCCATGACCCGGATATCGCTGTCGATGTCCATGGCGTCGGCGCGGTACAGCTCATCCAGCTGCCGCTCAAAGCCCGCCACGATGCTGTCCATGGTGCTCTGGATTTTGGCCTTGGCCTGGTTGAGATTCTCGCCGCTGACCCCGGCCTCCTCAAACTCGGCGTAGGAATTCAGCAGCTTCTGGGTGGTGGGCAGATAGTAGTTCAGGAAGGTGCCGGCCTTGCCCTTTTTGGCGGGCTCCTTTTCGATGATGCGGAAAATCTTCCCCGCCACCTCCTCCAGCCGGTCGATCTTCTGGCTGAGGACAGGGTCGGCAATGCGGTCGTTGGCCCGGCGGATCTCCCGCAGGATACCGGAATAGCCCTGCTCCGCCGGGGCCGGCTCCTGGGCGGTCTGCCGCGGGGCAAAGTATGCCTCCGCCGCCTCCGGAGAGCGGAACAGCATGTCGCTGCTCAGGTCCACATAGGCGTTCTTGCCCCAGAGGCCCTTTTCGATCATGATCTCCAGGTCCCTTTCCACCTTCCGCTGGGGGACCTCCGCCGTGTCGGCCAGCTTTTTCAGAGACACGGCGTCCTGCCCGTGGGCACAGGCCAGATATTTGCCGAAGCGGCGGGCCCGGCGGGTCATAGAGGCGCTGCCGATGACCAGTCCCAGGCCTCCGGCGGCCAGGCCCATGGTGGGAAACAGCTCCGCCAGCAGGCTCCAGCTCAGAACTCCGGCAGCGGCGCCAACGCCCTGCACCATAGACACCAGGCCTGCGAAAAGCAGCACCAGGCCCACAATTTTCATGGTATTGGCCCCTTTTGCGGAGTATTGGGGCGTTTTCGTCACCTTTTTGCGGGTGCTGGAGGCTGTCCCGGTACGAGGCCGGGACGGGGCGGGATTCTGCTGGGACAGGCCGGGATTCTGCCGGGACGCGGGCTTGCGTTTCGTGTCGCCGCCGAACAGCTTGGCCAGCAGCACAACAAGGCCCACCGGCCAGGCCACCGCGAATAAAATTGCGATAATGGCCCAGGAGCCAAAATCGTTGTCGTTCTTTTTTGGCGGACGGCGGGGCGGCTCCTGCCGGTTCTCCCCCTCCCGGTCGTCATAGGAATAGGCCATTACTTCTCTCCCTTCCGGCGGAGCTTGCGCTTGTTGCCGTGCTCGTCCACCACATAGGTGTTATCCAGCTCCCGGGCCAGATTTCCCACCACGGAGTCGATGTATTCCCGGCGCAGGGCAAGCTGCTCCTGCTTCTCCTCCGGCGTCAGCCCCTCCGCCGTTTTCGACTTGGCGGCCAGCTGGTTGATCCGGGCGATCTTCTTTTCATCCATCATCGGTTCCCCCTTACAGATAGCGCTTCAGGGTGATGAACACCCTGCCTTTTTTCGTTTGATTGCCGACCTCCTCCAGAACGCACTTGCCCAGACCCCGGAGGGTCAGGGTATCCCCCTGGGATACCGGGCGATCCGGCTTCTGGCAGTCGGTCCAGTTCACCTGGACCTTTCCGGAGGTCACGGCCTCGGCGGCCTTGCCCCGGCTGAGGGAAAAGCCCGATGCCAGCACGCTGTCCAGCCGCAGGGAGGACACCGTGTCCCGGATGCGCTTCACCTTTTCCTCCGGCGGGATCAGGTCCTCCAGAGGCAGGGGCGCGGTGTGCAGCCGCACCCGGCCCGCAGCCGTCCACTCCGACAGCAGCAGCTCCGCCGCCGGTCCTGTGGCCAGTACGTCGGCCCAGCGGGGGGACACCAGAATGTCCCCCAATGTCTCCCGGGTGACACCCAGGGCCATGAGACTGCCCAGAATGTCCCGGTGGGTCAGGGAATCCTCCTCATAAAACGAGGCCCGGACCACCCGGACGGCATCCTCCTCCGGGGCCTCCTGCCAGTCCGGCAGGAACCACAGCTGCCGCCGCTGGGCCCCGTCGTATCCACCCCAGAAGGTATATCCCTCCGAGACGGACAGGGTGTTCAGCAGCCGCTGGGCCGCCGCCTGCTCCGCCGGGGACAGGAAGCCCGTTCCCTGGGGCAGATTTCTCCGGCGGCACTGCTCATACTTGTCCCAGAACCGGCCCAGCAGCAGCCGCTCGTCGCCGTTTGCCGCAAGCCGGTCCAGCATTTCGCGTTTATCCATGGTATTCCCCCAGATTCTGGGTGTGGTACAGCCGGGCGTAGGCTCCGCCCCGGGCCAACAGCTGGTCATGGGTCCCCTGCTCGGCAATGCAGCCGTCCTGGATCACCAGGATGCGGTGGGCGGCCCGGATGGTGGAGAGCCGGTGGGCGATGATCAGGGTGGTGCGGCCCCGGCTCAGCTCGTCGAAGGCATGCTGTATCCGGGATTCCGTGACGCTGTCCAGGGCGGAGGTGGCCTCGTCCAGAATGAGGATGGGCGGATTTTTCAGAAAAATCCGGGCAATGGCTACCCGCTGCTTCTGGCCCCCGGACAGCAGGGTGCCCCGCTCGCCCACATAGGTGTCGAACCCGTCGGGCATGGCGGCAATATCGTCGTACAGCTCCGCCCGGCGGGCGGCCTCCTCCACCTCCGCGTCGGAGGCGTCGGGCTTACCGTAGCGGATGTTTTCCCGGATGGTGTCGGCAAACAGGAACACATCCTGCTGCACGATGCCGATGGACCGGCGCAGAGAGTGCTGGGTCAGGCGGCGCACGTCGTGGCCGTCCACGGACACGGTGCCGCTGTCGGGGTCATAAAACCGGGGCACCAGCTGGCACAGGGTGCTTTTGCCGCCGCCGGAGGGACCCACGATAGCCACCGTCTCCCCGGCCCGGACCGTCAGGTCCACCCCGTGGAGCACCTCGGGGCTGCCGTTGTCATAGGAGAAGGTCACATGGTCCAGGGCTACCTCTCCCCGGACGTCCGTCAGGTCCGCGGCGTCGGGTGCGTCCTGGATGGTGGGCTCCGTGGCCATCAGCTCAATAAACCGGTGAAGGCCCGCGAAGCCGTTGGAGAACATCTCGGCAAAATTGGCCAGCTTTCGCACAGGACTGATGAACGTGGTGATATACAGGCTGAAGGTAATCAGGTCGATATAGTTCAGCCGGTTCTTCATGATGAGCCAGCCGCCTGCGGCAATGACCGCCACGGACAGCAGGCTGATGAACAGCTCCATGCTGGCGTTGAAAAAGCCCATCTCCTTATGGAAGTTGCGCTTGGAGGTCTTGAACACCTCGTTGGCCCCGTCGAAGCGGCGCTGCTGCTCCGCCTCGTTGGCGAAGGCCTTGGTGGTGCGGACGCCGGAGAGGCCGGACTCGATCTCGGCATTGATGGCGCCGGTCTTTTGCTTGGCGGCCCGGGACGCCTGGGACATCTGGCGGCGGCGGTACATAACCACCAGCAGGAACACGGGGATGATGCAGCACACCACCAGGGCCAGCCGCCACTGGATGGAGAACATCACCGCCAGAGCGCCGATGATGGTGACCAGGGAGATGAACAGGTCCTCCGGCCCGTGGTGGGCCAGCTCCGTCAGCTCGAACAGGTCCGTGGTCAGGCGGCTCATCAGCTGGCCGGTGCGGTTTTTATCGTAAAAGTCGAAGCCCAGGTCCTGCATATGGGCAAACAGGTCCCGGCGGATATCGGCCTCCACCAGGATGCCGAAGGTGTGGCCCCAGTAGCCCACGATGAAGTAAAGCCCCGCCCGGAGGACAAAGGCCGCCACCACCAGGGCCATGACCGTGAAGAAAATGGAGAACTGCTTCTCCGGCAGCCAGTGGTACATGGCGGTGCGGGAGATCAGGGGAAAGGCCAGGTCGATGACGGCAATGAAGAAGGCGCAGGTGATATCCAGCAGGAACAGGCCCCGGTGGGGGCGGAAGTAGGACAGGAAAATGCGCAGGGGACTGCGGGTCTGGTAATCTTTGGTGGTCATGATTTCTCTCTTTCTTGGGTAAAAATACGCATAGTAATCCAGTGTGTTGTTCTGTATAGTATAACACACCTGATTTCCTGGTGCAAGGCGTTCTTTTCCGGTATAACATCCTATTCAGACATACGCAAGCTGCCCCCCTCCGGTGCAAAAGCGCCGGAGGGGGGCAGTCCTATACTCTTGTCGCTATGGGATTCCGGATTTACCACTCCAGGTTCTTGCCGGTGGTCTTATCGAAAACGTGGGCCACGTTGCCGCCGAAGATCATGTTGACCTCGCTGCCCATGGGGAAGTGGGCGGCGGCGCCGTTGGTGGGGACGATGATGATCACGTCCTTGCCCTCGGCAGTGACATGCAGATGCACGGAGGAGCCCATCATCTCGGATACGTCCACCGTACCCTTGACCCCGTCGGCGCACAGCATGATATGATCCGGGCGCACGCCCAGGGTCACGTCCTGCTCCGCCACGTTATGGGCGGCCAGGCGCTGCTGCTTCTCCGGAGACAGCTCCACGGTAACGCTGCCCACAGTGACGGCGTACTTGCCGTCCCGGCGGGACAGCCTGGCGTCGAAGAAGTTCATCTGGGGCACGCCGATAAAGCCCGCCACGAACAGGTTCGCAGGGTGGTCGAACACCTCCTGGGGAGTGCCGATCTGCTGAATGAAGCCATCCTTCATGATGACAATGCGGTCGCCCAGGGTCATGGCCTCGGTCTGGTCATGGGTGACATAGATAAACGTGGTGTCGATGCGCTCCCGCAGCTTGATGATCTCGGCGCGCATCTGGTTGCGGAGCTTGGCGTCCAGGTTGGACAGAGGCTCATCCATCAGGAACACGGCGGGGTTGCGGACGATGGCGCGGCCGATGGCCACACGCTGCCGCTGGCCGCCGGACAGGGCCTTGGGCTTGCGGTCCAGATACTGGGTGATGTCCAGAATCTCTGCCGCCTGACGGACCCGCTGGTCGATCTCGTCCTTGGGCAGCTTTTTCAGCTTCAGGGAGAAGGCCATGTTCTCATACACGGTCATGTGGGGATACAGGGCGTAGCTCTGGAACACCATGGCGATGTCCCGGTCCTTGGGCTCCACGTCGTTCATCAGCTTGCCGCCGATGTACAGCTCGCCGCCGGAGATGTCCTCCAGACCGGCGATCATCCGCAGCGTGGTGGACTTGCCGCAGCCGGAGGGACCCACCAGAACGATGAACTCCTTGTCCGCAATGTGCAGGTTGAAGTCCTGCACCGCCACAACGCCCTCGTCGGTGATCTGAAGACTGGTCTTTTTCTCGGGCTCGCCCTTCTTGGCCTTTTTCTTCTTTTCGGTGTTGGGATACACCTTCTTGAGGTTTTTCAGAATGACCTCTGCCATATGCACAGACTGTAACCGTTCTGCCTCCGCAGGGAACGGTCTCGCGCCCGGCAAAGCCGCAGCGCCTTACGGCAGGTCTCCACACTGCCGCACCGCCAGTCTCAGCGGGACCTTGTTCCTCCTTTGTTTTTCCGGCAGGGGGCCAAAAAGTGGAGTGGCCGCCGCCGGTTGGAATAGGATACGTTTATTTTACCACCTCTTGCCGCCCTTTGGCAACCGCCTTTGGGCAAAATTTTCCGCATTTTGCTGCCTTTATAGGAAAACTCCGCAAAAAACGCCGTCATCGCCTGTTCTTTTTTCTGTTATAAGCAGAAATTATTGTATTTTTCAGATGTTATCTATTGTAAAAGGATGCGAATTATGTTAAATTACTGTGTGTCTGTTGGCGCACATATTATAGATAAAGTGTTTTTCGTGCAAGGACAGACAAATTGTTTTAAAGGAGCGGGATAACATGCACAAAGCGTTCAAAGTCTGCACCGCTGTTCTGCTGGCTCTGGTTATGACGGTCAGCCTGGTCAGCGGCGCACTGGCAGTCGCCGTCCGCAATGATGACGACACCATCAGCTACGAGCCCCTGGAGCAGGGTGTTTACTCCAAGGGCGGCTATACCATCGACAAGGTCTCCCACCCCACGCTGGGCGCCGGAGAGGTGGACGGCATTCTGACCGGCGATCTGCAGGACCGGGGCCAGAGCTAATCCTGGTCCATGGCTGAGGCCGGTGACTACGTTTACATCGGCACCTGCTATAACTCCACCTACTACATCTATCACAACAACGTCAAGACGTCCCTGGACGCCATGAAGAAGGAGGGCAAGCTGGACCAGAACGTGGACACCAGCCGGGCCGCGGCAGATTTCGTGAAGGTCATGTTCGGCACGGACACCTTCGACGAAACCCCCATGTCCCAGTGGACCCCCGTGATCATGGCTGTGAACCGCTACACCGGCGAGGCCCAGGTGATCTTCCGGGAGCGGGACATCCTGAAGGATTACCCCGACATCTTCCCCGGCTATCCCCCCTATCTGAAGGGCGTGAACTATCTGGCCGGCTATCGCATGGCCTTTGAATTCAAGGGCAAGATCTATTTCGCCGGTATGGGCAGCCCCACGGCCACCCTCATCGAGGTGGACCCCGAGACCAACGAGTGCTCCATCGCCTATCACAACATCAACTACACCCAGGGCGTGTCCAACGGCGTTCACGGCCTGCTGGTGTTTGACGACGAGATCTATATGTGCCTGGCCACGGACAACTACGACGGCAAGGGTACCCCCGGCGGCATCATCGTGGCCAGCTCCGATCCCACCGCGGGTCTGAGCTCCTGGCGGCGTGTGGCAGATCAGGACGACTTTGACGGCCTGCCCGCCGTTATGAAGACCGACGGCCTCAACGGCGGCGGTATCTGGGACATCATCGAGTATAACGGCTCCATGTACGTCACCGTGGTCACCGACAAGTCCATCGACGGCCACATCAACAAGCAGGGCTTCGCCATGTATCGCGGCGACAAGCACGAGGACGGCAGCTTCACCTGGACCCAGGTCATCGGTGACCACGGCACCAGCGGCTACGACTTCGGCCTGGGCATCAACTACTCCATGAGCTGCAACATGTGGGTGTACAACGGCTATCTGTACCTGGGCACCTACAACGATCCCATGCTGGACCTGGCGGAGATCCCCGCCTCCGGCAACTTCGAGCTGCTGTACAACGATCTGGACCACTCCATCTATCTGTACCGCATGGACGCCGACGGCAACTTCCAGCAGGTGGCCGGTAAGGACGACAACCCCTATTTCCCCGACGGCCCCATCGGCAACCTGGGCGCGGGTCTGGGCAACAACTCCAACCAGTATATCTGGCGCTACGGCGAGCACAACGGTGAGTTGTACATCGGCACCTATGACACCTCCACTCTGACCTATCATTTCACCCAGATCACCGACGGTCAGGTAGCCAATATGGACTATGCCGACATCAGCGGCCGGGCCGATATGCTGAAGGACGCCGTGCTGGAGGTTCTGCAGCAGCACGACAACAAGTATCTGACCTGGTTCCTGGACAAGGTCCTGTTTACCAAGTATACCGCCCATCTGTATCAGATGCTGGCAGGCTTTGCCACGGATATGTCCGCTGACAAGAACCCCGTGCCCAATTACCGGAACATGCTGGAGGAGTATGAGGCCTTCAAGCAGAAGGTGTTCGACCTGCTGGGCGTAAAGCTGGACAGCGCAGACTTTGCCCAGGAATACGCCCAGGTCACCGGCGTGGCTATGTGCAGCGCCGATCCCCAGGGTCTGAAGGACGGCCTGCAGAATGCGGTGAAGGCAATCTTCGAAGCCCTGGACAAGGCCGTGTATGACGACACGATCCACAACTTTGTGTACTACTTCGGCTGCAACTACTATGCCCAGCAGAGCGAGAACGGCTTTGACCTGCTGGTGTCCAAGGACGGCGTGAATTTCGACGCCATCACCCGGGACGGCTTCGGCGACGGCTCCAACCACGGCCTGCGCACCATCTGCTCCACCGAGAACGGCGTGTATATGGGCACCGCCAATCCCTTCTACGGCACCCAGCTGTGGCGCATGTACAGCGCTGAGGACAAGCCCCTGGTGAAGGAGCATACCCATCAGTGGTCCGATACCTGGTCCTCTGACGGCGTGAATCACTGGCATGACTGCCTGGCCGACGGCTGCACCGTCACCGACAACAGCCAGAAGGACGGCTTCGGCGCCCACGATTATGTGAACGGCGTGTGCTCTGTCTGCGGCCAGAAGCAAACCGGCAGCGGCTCCGGCGGTGACGCCGGAGGAAGCGGCCAGCCCAGTCAGCCCAGTCAGCCCAGTCAGCCCGGTCAGCCCGGTCAGGGCGGCGACTCCGGCGGCAGCGGCAGCACCGGCGGCAGCGGCAGCACCGGCAACAACGGCAATACCGGCAACAACGGCAATACCGGCAACACCGGCAACAACGGCAATACCGGCAGCAACGGTCCCAAGACCGGTGACAAGGGTGCAGCTCTGTGGTTCGCCCTGGCGGGTCTGTGCGGCTGCGGCCTGGTGGCCATGGCGGTTACTCCCCGCTATAAGGGCAAGCGCGTTGCCTAACCCAATTTTCCAATAAGCAAAGCCCCCGGTGTACGGCACCGGGGGCTTTGCGCTTGTCAAAAATCCTTTTTGACAAGCGCAAAAGCATTTTCAGAGCTTTTATAAAGGTTCTGAAAATGCGGGCGCGATGCGCCGAGGGTTTTGCTTGTTTCAGATAATTCTTCTTGACAGGTGCAAAAAGTCATCCATGTCAGGTAAAGTATTACACATTTTTCGTCCAAGTGCTTGATTCTTATCCCTATATCTGGTATGATGTGCTGTAATACACGAATGGAGGACAGCGCATGCACGGTTTTTGGCGGGCCGCTCTGTACGCGGCGGCCTTGGGCGTTCTGGCCCACCCGGTGGGACAGGCCCTGCCCCGCCGCTGGTTTGACCCCCATCAGGCCCCCTACCGGTGCCGGGATTGGGAAAAGGGCGGACGGGTATATAACAAGCTGCACATCCGCCGCTGGAAGGATCGTCTGCCGGACATGAGCCGCCTGATGCCGGACATGGTGAAAAAGAAGCTGTCGGCGGCTGACCCCATGTCCCTGGTACAGGAGACCTGCGTGGCCGAGTGCGTCCACTGCTGGCTCATCGTTCTGTCTGTGGGCATGCTATTTTTGTGGAAAAGCGTGTGGTCCTGGCTGCTGTGGCTGGTGTACAACCTGCTGGGCAACGTAAGCTTTATCCTGATCCAACGCTATAACCGCCCCCGCCTGCTTCGACTGGCGGAGAAGGAGACAAAGAAGAATCTATGAAAATTGCTATTCTCTCCTGCAACACCGGCGGCGGACACAACGCCGCTGCCGCCGCCCTGGCGGAGGAGCTGGCCGCCCGGGGCCACGAGAGCAAAACCTACAACACCCTGGACTTTCTGCCCAAGGGCGCTGCGGACCTTATCAGCCGGGGCCACGATTTCGCCTATCGCTACACCCCCAAGCTGTACGGCGCCGGCTACCGCCGGGAGGAAAAGCGCCCCTCTCCCCTGCTGTATGAAAACAGCATCCGGGGCATTGGCCCCCTGTATGAGGCGCTGATGGATCTGGGAGCCGACGCGGCCATCTGCGTCCATGTGTTTCCGGCCATGATGATGACGGAGCTGCGGTGCAGCTACGGTCTGCGGATGCCCGCCTGGTTCGTGGCTACTGACTTCACCTGCTCCCCCGGCGTGGGTGAGCTGCAATTGGATGGCATCTGCATCCCCCATCCGGCGCTGACGCCGGAGTTTGAGGCGGCCGGTCTGCCGCGGGAACGCATTTACGCTACGGGTATCCCCATCCGACGGCAGTTCTGCCGTATGCCGGACCGGGCCGCCGCCCGGCAGCAGCTGGGTCTGGACGATTGCCGCCACGTGTTCACCCTGGCCTGCGGCAGCATGGGGGCAGGCCCCCTGCGCTCCACCGCCGCCTGCATTGCCGGGCTGCTGGGCCACGACGACATGCTGGTGGCCGTGTGCGGCAGCAACCAGCGGATGCATCGCCAGATGATCGACGACTTCGTGGACAATCCCCGGGTCCGGGTCCTGGGCTTTACGGACCAGATGTGCGCCTATATGCAGGCGTCGGATCTGCTGATCTCCAAGGCCGGGGGCCTTACCACCGCTGAGGCGGTGGCCTCCCGGACGCCGCTGCTGTATCTCAATGCCGTCCCCGGCTGCGAAAGCCGCAATATTGGCTTTATGACGGGCCGTGGCTATGCTCTGGCGGTGGAAAACGACGAGGAGCTGACGCCCCTGCTGTCCGGCGTGATTTCCGGGGCCATTGACCCCACGGCCATGCTGCGCCGCCGGGAGGAACAGTTCCCCCAGAATGCCGCCGCTGCCATCTGCGACCTGGCCTGCGGCCAGGGCGTGACCATGTAATCAAAAAAAGAAATGCCGCCCCCAGGCGGCGTGCGCTTGTCAAAAAGGGCGACGCCCTTTTTGACAAGCGCAATTCTTATATGGGGACGCTTATAAGTATGGAGTTTTCCTCAACACCGTCAGCATCCAGGAGCGACAGCTCCAGAAAATTGTTGTAATACAGATCATCCGAGGGCAGCGGGAAGGTCAGCTGCCACTGGCCCTCTCCCAGGTATTCCGCTTCGGAGGGCGGCTCAGGCTCCAGGGAATAGTACCCTGCGCACTGCTCAAAGCCGTACAGCTGGAGCTGGTCCAGCATTACCTGGTCTGCGGGCAGGTCTATGTACAGCAGCACCGTCAGCTGGCCGTCGGCATATTCATAGTCCAGCAGGCCCACTTGTCCGCCCTGCCAGGGGACCCCCACCCAGCTATCGGAGGGCACGGCAGGGACCTCGCTGGCGTCATGGGCCGGATAGGACGGGGTGTCCGGCTCCCGGGAGCCGCCCCAATGGAGCCGGACGCTGGATGCAAAGGACGCGATGATGCCCAAAACCACGAACAGCATAAACACCAGCAGAACCCGCTGGCCGGACGTCAGGCTGAAGGACCTGTGGGCCGGTTTTTTGCGGGCCTGGTCCTCGAAGCAGACCTTCTTCTCGTGGCACTCCTTCTTCTCGAAGCACACCTTGCCCCCGCGGGGGACGGAACGGCGCTCCTGCCCCGTCAGGTGATGCACCGTGCCGTCGGCGTCTACCCGCTCCCGCCGGGGCGGGCGGTTATACGCTCCGCAGGACGGGCAGCAGCCGTTTTTCTCGTAATCGTATATTTTCCCGCAGGCTTTGCACTGAACCATTGCCATACTGTTTTCCTCCTTATTCCCGCTCAAAGCTCACATAGCGGGTGCCCTGGAACGTCAGCCGTCCCCGGTCGCCCTCGGCCAGCATGCCGTATTCCGGTCCCGTCATCTGAAGCTCCATCCGGTCGCCGCTTTCCACCTGGAAGGTGACATAGTACCGGGAGGAGGTGGTGGACATATGGTCTCCGCTGCGGTGACGGGAAATATTCTGCCGCTTGGTCACCACCCGGGCCTCCACCGTCAGCCGGGGAGAATGGTTGTTTTTGTTCCACTGGGACAGGCCCCGGAACACCGTTACCAGGATCATCACCGCGATCACGCCGAAGATCAGGAAAAAGACGATCTCAAACCCGCCGCCGAAAAAAAAGCTGTCCATCATGCCGCACGCCTCCCTTTCCGGGGGGAATGCCCCCGTTTATGTGGTCCTATTGTACGCCCCGCCGGGCGGAAACGCCACCAACCTCAGGTTGCGCCGGGAAAAATTTCCGGAAAGCGGCAGGAAACCTCAGGTTGCGTGGTATTTTTATCCAGTATAGCATACGCGCCGGACTCTTGGCAAGCCAAAAGCCCGGCGTGGGGGTTATTCATCGGTTTTCAGGAGGTCCCGCAGCGTCACACTGTCCAGATAGTCGCCCATGATCTGCCCCAGCCGGTTCCACACCGGCAGGGTCCGGCACTGGGCCGCCCGGTCACAGGGGTGAGCCCCCTCCTCCAGACAGGCCACAGGAGCCAGGGACCCCTCCGTCAGACGCAGGATCTCCCCCAGAGGATACTCCTCCGGCTTTCTGGTCAGGCGGTAGCCGCCGCCCTTACCGGTGACGCCGCTTACCAGACCGGCCCGGCTCAGCAGAGACATGACCTGCCCGGCATACTTGTCCGACAGCTCCTGCCGCCGGGCCACATCGCGCATGGAGACGTATCCGTCGCCGCCGTGCTCCGCCAGGTCCACCATCACCCGCAGGGCGTATCGTCCCTTGCTGGATATGACCATATCACACCATCCGGCAGCTTTCGCAGCTGCCGCAATCCTCCGGGAACTTGCTGCGGTCATACGCGATGCCGTTGCGGTCGTAGTAGTCCTTGACGGCAGACTTGATGGACTCCTCTGCCAGGACGGAGCAGTGCAGCTTGTGAGCAGGCAGGCCCCCCAGGGCATCCACCACCTGGCGGTTGGTGACGGCCAGGGCCTCGTCCACGGTCTTGCCCTTGATCATCTCCGTGGCCATGGAGGACGAGGCAATGGCGCTGCCGCAGCCGAAGGTCTCGAACTTCACGTCCTGGATGACGTTATCCTTGATTTTCAGGTACATCTTCATGATGTCGCCGCATTTGGCGTTGCCCACCTGGCCAACTCCGTCGGCGTCGGGGATCTCGCCCACATTGCGGGGATGCATGAAATGGTCCATTACGATATCACTGTACAATGCCATAGCCAAACGCTCCTTTCAACGTCACAGCATGAATGCTTTCTTACCGGATTCCAGGTCCTTCCATACCGGGGACATGGACCGCAGATACTCCACCACCCGGGGAACCTCCCGCAGGATGTGGTCCACTTCCTCCTCCGTGTTCCACTCGCACAGACTCAGCCGCAGGGACCCGTGGGCCACCTCGTGGGGCCGGCCGATGGCCAGCAGCACATGGCTGGGATCCAGAGACCCGGAGGTACACGCCGAGCCGGAGGACGCACAGATGCCCGCCGCATCCAGAAGCAGCAGCAGGGACTCGCCCTCAATGCCCTCGAAGCAGAAGTTCACATTGCCGGGCAGCCGGTGCTCCAGGTCGCCGTTGACGGCGCTGTGGGGGATCCGGGACAGGCCCGCAATAAGCTTGTCCCGCAGAGCCGTGACCTTCACCCGGTTCTCCTCCATATGGGCGCAGGCCTCCTCCAGTGCCGCCGCCATACCGGCAATGCCGGGGACATTCTCCGTTCCGGCCCGCTTGCCCCGCTCCTGGGCGCCGCCCTCGATGACGTTCACCAGAGGGATACCGCCCCGGACGTACAGCGCACCCACGCCCTTGGGGCCGTGGAACTTATGGCCGGACAGGCTCAGCATATCGATGTGCTGGGCCTGGACATCGATGGGCAGGTGGCCCGCCGCCTGCACGGCGTCGGTATGGAACAGCACGCCCTTCTCCCGGCACACGGCGCCGATCTCCTCAATGGGCAGGATACTGCCGATCTCGTTGTTGGCGTACATCACCGTCACCAGACAGGTGTCCTCCCGGATGGCGTCCGCCACCTGCTGAGCGGAGACCATGCCGTTTTCATGAACCGGCAGCAGCTCCACCTCAAAGCCCTCCTTCTCCAGCTTTTTCAGGGTGTGGAGAATGGCGTGATGCTCGAAAGCCGTGGAAATAATGTGCATCTTCCCCTTGCGGCGGCCGATGGCAGCGGCGGACAGCAGTGCCTGGTTGTCGGCCTCGCTGCCGCCGGAGGTGAAGATGATCTCCCGGGGCTGGCAGTTCAGGCACCGGGCCACGGTCTCCCGGCTCTTCATCAGCAGCTCTGCCGCCCGCTGACCCACGCTGTGCAGACTGGAGGGATTGCCGAAGTTCTCCTCCATGGCAGGCAGCATGGCACTCAGCGCCGTCTGGCTCATCTTTGTGGTGGCCGCGTTATCTGCGTAAACAGTCATCGTATATTCCTCCCTGTTTCAGGTGTAATTACCTACTGATTTGGTTTCTAATTGGAGTATACCCGAAATTAACTACCAAGTCAATGGGTAATTTGAAATTTTTTCTGTTTGACGAAAAAAACTGCCCTGTCGGTTGACAGGGAATCAAAAAATGTGTAAACTGAACGTGGTCTTAACGACCAGGAAGAAAGACGAATAAAGGAGTAAAAAACATGAAACGCATTCTTGCATTGCTGCTGACGCTGATGATGGCCCTGAGCCTGACGGCCTGCGGCGGCGACAACAACGCCGATCTGGTGGGAACCTGGAAATGGACCTGTGACATCACCGAGGAGTTCCAGAAGGGCGTCAATGAGGGCGCCGGCATGGACGTCCCCGTGGAGGCCAAGGTGGAAATGACCTTTGTGCTGGTCTTCAACGAGGACGGCACCTTCACCCTGAGCGTGGATAAGGACGCCCTGTCCGCCTCCGTGCAGGGGTACATCGACGCCATGGTGCCCGTTACGGTGGACCTGGTGTATCAGCAGCTGGAGGACCAGGGCATGAGCCGCGCCGATATCGACGAGGCCATGAAGGCCCAGGGCATCACCGTGGAGGAATATGTGAAGCAGCTGTTCGGTGCGCTGGACGTGGACCAGCTGACGGACGGCCTGGACCAGGAAAACCTCACCGGTTATTTCCGCGCTGCCAAGGGCAAGCTGTACACCAGCGAGAAGGAAAACTCCTTCAGCCAGGACGATTATGCCGAGTACACCCTGGAAAACGGTGTTATGAAGTGGACCGGCGGCAGCAGCGCCCTGATCTCCGATTTCGGTGACATCGGCGTGGAGCTGCCCATCCAGTGGGTCAAGCAGTAACCGTCTCTCCCCTTGCGGCCCCCGTTTCGGGGGCCGCAAATTTGTAGGTTTGTCAAGCTCGTTGGGAGAGCGCCTGCGGTGAGACCTGAGGCGGCCCAGCGGGCCCGGTGACAGGGGTTGCAATTCCCGGGAAGGTGTGGTATACTTATTTACCAATCAAAAGAGAGGAGGTCCGCCATGGAAAAGCGCGGTATCAAGATCGCAGCCCAGAACCGCAAGGCGCACCACGACTATTTCGTGGAGGACCGGTATGAGGCGGGCATCGAGCTGGCGGGGACGGAGGTCAAATCCATCCGCCAGGGCAGGGTAAATCTGAAGGATTCCTACTGCGTGGCCAAGGACGGCGAGATTTACGCCCACAGCATGCACATCTCTCCCTATGAACAGGGAAACATCTTCAACAAGGACCCGGATCGGCCCAAGCGGCTGCTGATGCACAAGCGGGAGATCCGCAAGCTCCACGATCTGCAGAAGCAGGACGGCTATGCCCTGATCCCCCTGAGCCTGTACTTCAAGGACAGCCGGGTGAAGGTGGAGCTGGGCCTGTGCAAGGGTAAAAAGACTTACGACAAGCGGGACGCCATCGCCAAGCGCGACGCCAAACGCGAAATGGAGCGGGCTGTCCGCGAGAAAAACCGATAAAAGGAGCGTATCCATGAACAATCCCATCGTCACCATCGAAATGGAAAACGGTAAGAAGATCACTGCCGAGCTGTATCCCGATATTGCGCCGCAGTCTGTGCGGAATTTCATTTCTCTGGCCAACAGCGGGTTTTACAACGGGCTGATCTTCCACCGCTGCATTTACGGGTTCATGATCCAAGGCGGCTGCCCCGACGGCACCGGCATGGGCGGTCCCGGCTACTGCATCAAGGGCGAATTCGCCGCCAACGGCGTGCCCAACGATCTGCGCCACACCCGGGGCGTGCTGAGTATGGCCCGGGCCCAGGATATGGACTCTGCCGGCAGCCAGTTTTTCATCATGCACAAGGACGCGCCCCATCTGGACGGGCAGTATGCCGCCTTCGGTATGGTCATCGACGGCATGGACGTGGTGGACGAGATCGTCTCCCAGCCCAGGAACATGATGACCAACAAGCCCAAGAAGCCCCAGGTGATGAAGTCCGTCACCGTGGACACCCAGGGCGTGGAGTACCCGGAGCCTGACAAGCTGCCGGACCCCTTCCATAGATAAGCTTTTACACGGCATCAGGGCCGGCCTTCGGCCCGGGCGCCTTCCATCTCATACGGGGCTGTACCGGTTTCGACGGGGGTGTGGAGGCAGGAATAGCGGGCGGCGGCGCCTGACCGCCATAAAACGGGCACCTTATAAATTAAAGAACAACAACGAAACTGTTCTTCTCGCTGCTTAATTAGCGAGCGTTCCCGCCGGGAGGACCACGGCCCGGCAGCGGAGCGTCGATGAGTGGTGAACGTGCGCACGCTAAGCTTTGCGCGTGCCATGCATGATGAAGCTACCGGACGGACAGGCTTGCCGGTTTGCCTGTCCTGAAGGGAAAGGGGACGCACAGCGTCCCGCAAAAACCCGCTGCGCCCGGAGAAGTTCCTGTCAAAGCGCTTTCGGACGAGGGTTCAACTCCCTCCATCTCCACCAAAGCGGCATAAAATGAACCCCTTTTATTTCAAAGGCGGCTTTGCAATAACGTCGTGGTTCTGATATGCCAAAACAGAAAAGACGGCTTCCCATTTTGGGAAGTCGCCTTTTTATTTTCTCGCAGTGCTTCGCGAGGGGCAGTTTCATCCGCAGTTCATCCGCAGTTCATCCGCAGTTGCTTTAGCGGATATCGGGGAAACTCGGTCGGTGCTTCGATCGGGTCATTCAAAGAGCTTTTCGTTGAGATAGTCGAGAATTTCCTGCCGCACATCTTCTGAAAGTTCACTAAACGGAACGCTCGAAGCCATCGCCGCTCGGAGCGGAATCTGCCGTTTAAATTCCGCGACAGCAGCGAGGAATTTTCGCCGTTCGCACCGCGTCATAACATCGCCTCATTTCTTTGCTTTATCGTTGGTTAATCAACACTTCGTCTAGGGTTCGTCTAGGGTTCGTCTAGGGTTCGTCTAGGGTTCGTCTAGGGTTCATCGAGGGTTTACTCGAGGCTTTCGTCAGGATTTGCTGTCAGAGCCGTAGCAATAATTCACGCCGATCGCATCCGCTCGGCCGTCAAGAAACAGCGCTGCCGCAATCGTATTCGGGTCTTTCACAGCTCGAGAAGCCGTCGCACAGAACGTGTCAAAATTTGTCAGCCTCGTCTTTGCATCGATCGGGCGGTCAGCGGCCAAACCGAGGTCGCTGTGGCGCTCGGCGTAATCCGCCAGAAGTTTGGCCATCGTAGCGTTTTCGCGGTGCTTATCGCACAGTGCCTGATACTGCTGCGAGGACATTCGATCACAAAGCCGGAGAAGCTCGGCGTCGTCGTGGTCGATTTTCGCGCCGTCGAGGACGTTCCAAGCGTTCACGGCCGCTTCGTGTTCGCGGCGAATTTTCTCGATTGCGATGTTCGCGTCAGCCACGGCGCGGTCTCTCCGCCGCTGAAGCTCGGACACGGTTTCTCCATAACATTTCTGGGTAATAATTCCATCTTTCATTTTCTGGTCGAGTTCTTTTCGCTCGGCATCAGCGCCGCCAATGACTTCGAGCGCGGCGTTAACAGCGTCGTGGACTCGTTTGCCATAAGAGATTTTCATTGATTTAAAGCATCCTTTCAAAGTTAAATATTTTTAAGTAATTCACGCTTCGTTCGTGCTTCGTTCGAGCTTAAATTACAAATAGTTATCAGATAATTACAATTTATTTAATTGAAATCGTTCGGGTCGAAATCGAGGCCACGACCGAGGTCGCTAACGTCAAAATCGAGACTTTCGGCCAGGCCGTCAAGGTCGAAATCGAGCGTTCCAGCCAGGCCGTCAAGGTCGACGTCGTAATCGCTGAAATCAGAATCCCAATCAGGGAAACAATCATCATCTAGAAAAGGTTTTCGTCTCATCCGAAAAAGCTCCTTTTAACATCAAAATAATTTCCGTCAGCGTCCTGAATGTGCAGCGTTTTGCCGCCGACATCAACGTCGATTTTCAGCGTCGGAACGTCAACGGCTCTGTAAGGCTGCTTTTCTGCGCTCTGATCGGCTTCCTGCTTTCTGGTATGACGGTACCGGAAAATGTACGCATTCCGTCCAGCGCGGTCTGTAACGGTCAGAAAGTGTCCTTGCTGCGTTACGAGCACATTTTCCTCGTCAATCAGCGTTCGCGGTCGGTTCATCAGCCAGAGGCCGCAGACGCAAACGGCCAGAGTGGCGGCAGACAAACAGACAGCGGTCAAAATCTCACGCTTCACCGACGTCGACCCCCTTTCGTCGGGCTGCATCGAGAAGCGCCTCGCGAGTCAGCCGCAGCTCTCGCTCGCGGTTTTCGAGGCTACGCAGATAGCGCCGGAATTCGTCGACGCTTTCGGCAATGAAATAGCCGGGGCGCGCCGGATCCGTGCTCGCGCAAATGAAAGCGCCCGCACGACGTTCAGCCGCGATTGCCTTTGTAAGCTGCCGCTTTTGCAGACCGAGAAACGAACAGAGCGTCGAAGCGTCGGTTGCGTAATCTTCGCCGACGTTCAGGACTTCAGCAATCATCTGAACCGCCCTCACTTTCAGCAGCCGCAGCCGCTCGCTTTTCCCAATATCTAACATTACAAGCCGCGACTTTTTCGGGGTTTTGACGGTAATATTCGCGCCGGTGTGCATTTCTCGCCTGACGCGCAGCTTCGGAAATTTCATTCATCAGTTAATCAATCCTTCCAAAAATGCGTTTTTCAATAGCGTCCCCCGACGGGGACAGTGGTTTTTGTCTATGAAAATCTATGTTTTTTGCTGTGCGTAGAAATCATAGATTTTATAGACAACGCCAACAAATTGAACAAAAATCAATAAAATCAATAAAAACATATCCTAACAGAAACCATAGATTTTTCATCTACAGCGGCTCTTCCTCGCCCGGCTCATCATCGGCATTCTGAGCCAGTGTAATGACCGAAAAACCGTTCTCTGTTCGTCCGTCGTACCTGACTGTTTTGCCGGTTACAATGTTCACGCCGCGCTTGTGAAGGTCGGCGAGAATGCCGTCAAGAGCGCGTTTTGGCTGCTTTCCGCCGAAAATATAGTCACCGTACAGGCCGCGCATCTCTGCGTAAGAGACATTCACAGGCTTGTCCGGATTTGCTCGTGAAACAACCGCTTCAATCAAATCGGCGTTCACAGCTTCGTCTTCGTGGTGCTGCGCGAGAACCTCAGACGGTTTCTTTCGCCATCTGGCCGCCTCTTCAAGCGTCTGGCGCGTAATGTCGGAGAATCCCGTCCAGACAAGCCCGCCCTGATCGGTAATTCGATATTTCACAGAACGGCCGGCTGCGGCATAATTGCTTTTTGTGTGCACAACGATTCGCCCGTTTTCGTCGTCGTCATCGAATACGACGCGCATAGCTGAACGCGCCGCATTGATGAAGTCGGTGCTTCCAGTCGCCGCATTGTTCGCGTTTTCTCCTTGAGCGCGTTTGTTGACATGGCTAACGAGGATGAGACCACAGTCGCAATTTTTCGCCACGTTTGCGAGCCTCTGAAAGACCGGGCGAACAGCGTTCACGCGGTTAATGTCTGTTTCAGCACCCAAAAAAGCGTGCCACGGATCGACAATCACAAGTGCCGGTTTACACCGTTTAATCACCGCTTCGAAGTCGGCAATTCCTTCGGCAAAATTGAGGCCGACAGACGCGCCGCAGTCGAGGATAAAAACTCGCGTCAAATCAGCTCCACAAGCTGACAGGCGGCGTTTGAGAAGCTCACCGCGGTCTTCTGCGGAAATTATCAGCACATTTTGCGGCTCTACCTTCGCAAAGCATCCCGGCAGATATGCGCCGGTTGAAATCGCCGCTGCAATGCCGCAGCAAAAAATCGTTTTCCCCGTTCCGCCGTCAGCCATCAAGACGGTGTAATCGCCCTTCGGAATGTATGGCCGCCAAACGAAGCTCGTAGTGTCATCGCCAAACGAAGAAGCCGGTTCAGGACAAAAATCAGAATCTGTATCGCGCCAGCTTTCACCTCTGTCCGCAATGGATTTCACGGCCTCGGCGGTTTGTTCGATGGTAAAACCGGCGTCGATGTATTTTTGAATGTCATGGAGCATCATGCCCTGACTGTGCAAATACTCAAGCGCATTTTCCATCATTTTCGCCCCGCTTCCACGCTTCAAATTCCGCTCTGTGAGCGGCAACATATTTTTTGATTTCCGGCAGCATTGCAAGCGCAAAACTCCGTGCCTGTTTTTCGCCCATAACGACCGCTCCGTTCGTTTCGACGGTCAGTGTGTCATTCATCAGCTTTGGCTCTGAGCGAAGAAATTGCGTCCAGAATCCGCTGCTTCTGATCGACGGTCAGCTCGTAGCGCAGCCAACGGCAGAGCGCAAATTCCGTAATGCCCATTTCGTTCGCAATTTCATATTGGTAAAATCTGCTTTTTTCGGATTGCTTCTCGAATTTCGCAATTCTGCATTTTGCAACCTCTCTCATTCTTAAACTCAGATTGTCGCGCAACTATCTTGTGATTTTATTGTAGCAAGAATGGTGGCTGTTGACATTTACTGATTCTTGCGTTATAATATAAATCATAAAGTAAGATTTTAAGAGGTGATTCCGTGAGCGATCTCGTCATCGAAAAAGAGCGCGCATTTATTCGCAGCATGGACGGCGTTTTCAAACTGGGAACAACGAAAAACGCATTCGGAAATGTCGTTGAAATGCTCGAAGGTGATTTCCCCGGAGAATACACAGCGCAGTTTGCCGCAACTGCCGTTCTAAATGAGCTAAACGGAAAAAGTTCGGCAAAGGACATTTTCGGCTTTCACACTTCCCCGACAATCATGCTCACTGTGAACAGAATCATCGACGGGCGCGACCAAATTGCGATTGATTTAAAAGACGTGGAGCGGCTGCGCATCGAGCAGCGCATCTCCATAGCGCCGCAGCCTGTCAGCCGAATTTCAAGCGATGCCGGTCTTATCTTCGAGGACGTTCATTCTGTCATCGAAGTCGTATACGGACTGCTGTATTTCTACGCAATCAACGATTGGAAGCTCTGCCGGTGCACTCACTGCCGCAGATGGTTTGCGGCGAAAACGTTCCGTGAAAAGTATTGCAACCGAATTTCCCCGTGCTACGGCATGATCGTTTCGGGCAAAAAGCTGCTCGGCCAGCCAGAGCCGTGCTTTCAGGCCGTAAAAACGATGAAAATCAAATTTACTGACAGGCGGAAATGCATTTACAATAACTGGTATGTCAATTTCAACGGCGACACGGACACTTTGCTTGAACGTTGCGCAGCATTCTTTGACACCATTAAAAAAGAGCCATCCGTTGAAAATTTCGTTGCTTTTCAAAAATACCTATATTCGGACGAAATGCCGCGACAGGAGCGGCCAAACCGCAAATCAAATTCATTCACGAGGGGGCTACTTGAACGATGAATGCAGTCATTTATGCCCGGTATTCGAGCCACAATCAGACAGAGCAAAGCATTGAGGGACAGCTTCAAATCTGCCACGAATTCGCCCAAAGAAACGGCTACACCATTGTCGGCGAATATATTGACCGCGCCATCAGCGGCACGACAGACGCAAGACCGGACTTTCTGCGCATGATTGAAGATTCTGCGAAAAAAGGTTTCCAATTTGTCATTGTTTATCAGCTCGACCGTTTTGCGCGTAATCGTTATGATTCAGCGATTTACAAATCCCGGCTAAAAAAGAACGGCGTTCGCGTCCTCAGTGCGCGAGAAAACATCACAGACGACGCTTCCGGAATTCTGGTCGAAGGTCTGCTCGAAGCAATGGCGGAATATTACAGCGCTGAGCTGGGGCAGAAAATCCGGCGAGGCATGGACTTAAACGCCGAAAAATGTCTCTGTACTGGCGGCGGCCGGGCGCTCGGCTTCAAAATCGTGGACAAGCATTTTTACATTGACGAAGATACAGCGCCGATCGTCGTTAAAATCTTTGAAATGTACGCCAGCGGAAAAAGCGTCGTGGAAATCTGCGACACTTTGAACGCACAAGGGTACAAAACATCCACAGGAGCAGCGTTCAATAAAAATTCTTTGAGAAAAATGCTTCAAAACAAGCGGTATATTGGCGTTTACACATACAAAGGCGAGGAAACGCCCGGCGGTATGCCGCGCATCGTGTCAGACGAGCTGTTCTTCAAAGTTCAAGAGCGTTTGGAGAAAAACAGAAAAGCTCCCGCTCATGCAAAAGCAAGACAGCCGTACATTCTGACGACAAAACTTTTCTGCGGCTACTGTCACGAAATGATGACCGGCTACGGCGGTACGGGCAAAAGCGGCCAAGTCCACCATTATTACGCTTGTAACGGCGTCAAGCACAAAACCGGATGCCACAAGAAAACCGTTCGCAAACTGTGGATTGAAGACCTCGTTGTAGCAGAATGCCGAAAACAGCTCACACCGTCAAACATCGACAAAATAGCTCATGAGGTCGTCGCCCTTTGTGAACGCGAAAAAGACAGCGCCAATCTAAAACGGCTGGACAAGCTGATAAAAGACAACGAACGAAAACAGCGCAATCTAATGACGGCTGTCACAGAATGCGAAATCGAAACCGTCAGGAAATCGCTGTATGAGGAAATGAGCAGACTTAGCGACGAGCACAACGCGTTAGAAAGCGAATATGCGCTCGAACAGGCCAGCGCCGTCACACTGACCGTCGACGAGGTCAAATTCTTTTTAACTCAGCTCCGCAACAGTCGAGCGGATAATCTCGAATATCGAAAAACGCTCATAACCGTGTTTGTAAACGCGATTTACCTTTTCGATGATCGGCTCACAATATTCTTTAATTCCGGCGATACGCCCGTGAATATTGACGAAGCGCTATTGTCGGAAGCCATTGAAAAGACTGGAGAAAATGAGGGTTCATTTTTGGATTCATCAGCTCCACCAAGAAAAGGGCTTGCTTTTCAGCAGGTCCTTTTTCCATGAAATTCATTTCTGCGCAACGCGCAAAATATCTTCGGCCAGAAATATTTGCGCCGCAAATGCGAAAAGCGCCGGATGCTCTGTGCCAGATCATGCGGAACGTAAAACGAACAGCAGGCAGGCGCATGCGCCTGCAGGAGGGATACTGAAATGGAGCTTTCTTCGTTGTTCCTCGCGGGAAAAGGGAGCGCCCTGACCTTCTTCTTCTCGACGGCATTTCTCGTCGTGTTCCTGCCGTTTTGTCTCGTGGTGTACAGTCTCATGCCGCAGCGCGGGAAAAAATACTTCCTGCTCGCCGCCGACTGCGCCTTTTTCTGGCTGATCAGCGGCAAGCTGCTCGTATACCTGCTTCTGACGGCGCTTTCGATGCACTACTTCGGACTGTGGCTGGACAAAATACAGTCGGAGACGAAGCTTCTGCTCGCGCAGACGGAAAAAGCCGAGCGCAAGGTGCAGCTCTACCTCAACGCCGCGTTTTTCGCTGAGCCGGGGCTCATTGGCGTGCACCCGAACGACAACACGGCCACCGTGTGGCTGCGTGCGGACGATCTCGCGGCCCTGATCCGGGAGCACGGAAACCCGGTGCATATTGCGGAGCTGTGAGCGCGGCCACACGCATAGAAAAAAGCAAGGCTTCCCGAATTCGGGAAGCCTTGCTTTTATCTATTTCTCTTTTTTGCAGTCACAGTTTCTGCCGCACTGCGCGCAGTTACCGGTGCAGCCGCTGCCGCAGCAGCCGCCCTTTTTCATGGCGCGACGCCAGACGCGCCACGCGATGACGGCGCACACGGCCACGATGGCCAGCAGGAGATAATCGATCAGCCGCATCACACCAGCCCCGCGATCGCATACGCGGCAAACGCCACGACCCACGCGACCGAGCACTGCAGAACCACGACGCCGACCGTCTTGAGCCGGGAATCCAACTCGCGGCGGATGGTGGCGATGGCGGCCACGCACGGCGTATACAGCAGCGTGAACACGAGAAAGCTAATGGCGGAGCGCGTGGTGAGCAGCGACGAAATGGCCGCGCCGCCAAGCAGCACCTGCAGCGTGCTGACGACGGACTCCTTGGCGATGAAGCCGGAGATGAGCGCCGTGGCGCAGCGCCAGTCGCCGAAGCCGAGCGGCCGGAAGACGGGCGCGATGAACTGCCCGATGAGCGCGAGCAGGCTGTTGGCACTGTCGGCCACGACGTTCAGGCGCGTGTCAAAGCTCTGGAGGAACCAGATGATGATGGTCGCAAGGAAAATGACCGTGAACGCGCGCTGGAGGAAGTCCTTCGCCTTCTCCCAGAGCAGCAGCGCCACGCTCTTGAGTCCGGGCATGCGGTAATTCGGCAGCTCCATGACAAACGGCACGGGCTTGCCGCGGAAGGCCGTCTTGTTCATGATGAGCGCCGCGAGGATGCCGATGAGGATGCCGAGGACATACAGGCCCAGCATGACGAGCGCGCGGTAGCGCGGGAAAAACGCCGCGGTGAAAAAGGCGTAGATCGAGATCTTCGCCGAGCAGCTCATATACGGCGTGAGGAGGATGGTCATCTTCCGGTCGCGGTCGGACGAGACGGTGCGCGTGGCCATGATGGCCGGCACCGAGCAGCCGAAGCCGATGAGCATCGGCACGATGCTGCGCCCTGACAGGCCGATCTTGCGCAGGGGCTTATCCATGACGAAGGCGACGCGGGCCATATAGCCGGTGTCCTCCAGAATGGACAGGAAGAAAAACAGCGTCACGATGATCGGCAGGAACACGAGCACGCTGCCGACGCCGGCGAACACGCCGTCGATGATGAGACTATGTACCACGGGGTTGATGCCGTAGGCCGTGAGCGCGGCGTCCACGACGCCGGTCAGCGCGTCGATGCCGAGCTGCAGCAGGTCGGACAGCCACTGGCCGATGACGTTGAACGTGAGATAAAACGTGAGGAACATCACGACGAGAAACATCGGCAGGGCGGTATATTTGCCTGTGAGGATGCGGTCGATCTTCATGGAGCGCGCGTGCTCCTTGCTCTCGTGGCACTTGACCACGGAAGCAGCCACGACGCCCTCGATGAACGTGTAGCGCATGTCCGCGAGCGCCGCGTTGCGGTCGAGCCCGGTCTCGTTTTCCATCTGCACGATGCAGTGCTCAAGCAGCTCCCGCTCGTTTTCGTCGAGCGCGAGCGACTGCGCGAGATCGTCCCCGCCCTCGATGAGCTTGGCCGCGCAGAAACGCGCCGGCACGCCGATACGGTCGGCATGGTCGGCGATCAGGTGCACGACCGCGTGGATGCAGCGGTGCACGGCCGAATCATCCGCGCAGAAGTCCGTCACCTTCGGCAGCGTCTGGCTGCGCGCAACGGTCAGCGCCTGATCCACGAGCTCGGACACGCCCTCCCCTTTCGCCGCCGAGATCGGCACGATGGGGATGCCCAGCGCCTGGCTCATCTTCTGCACGTCGATGGCACCGCCGTTGGCGTGCACCTCGTCCATCATGTTCAGCGCCAGCACCATCGGCACGCGCAGCTCGAGCAGCTGCAGCGTCAGGTACAGGTTGCGCTCGATGTTCGTGGCGTCCACGATGTTGATGATGCCGTCCGGCTTCTGGTTGATGATAAAATCGCGCGAGACGATCTCCTCCTGCGTATACGGACGCAGGGAGTAGATGCCCGGCAGGTCGACGACGGAGCAGCCCTTCTCGTCGCGCATCTCGCCCATCTTCTGGTCGACGGTCACGCCCGGAAAGTTGCCCACGTGCTGGTTGGAACCGGTGAGGGCGTTGAACAGCGTCGTCTTGCCGCAGTTCTGGTTGCCGACAAGCGCAAAGATCATGCCGACACCCCCTCGACCTCGATCTTCTTCGCTTCTTCTACGCGCAGCGTCAATTCATAGCCGCGCACGCGGATCTCGATGGGGTCGCCCATCGGCGCCACCTTCTGCAAAGTGACGCGCGTCCGGGGTGTCAGCCCCATGTCCAACAGCCGGCATCGCAGCGCGCCGTCCCCACCGACCGCCGTGATGACTGCTGAGGAACCGATCTTCAATTCATTTAATGTCATTGCCATTGCCTTTCTGTCAAAATTCATTTCCCTAGTGAAAAAGACTAGCATGGCGGGCGCGATTTTGTCAAGAGTCTGGCAGGGATTTCCGCGATTTCTGCCGAACGGCGGCGAAAAAACATCCCGGAGCGGAAAAGCCGCTCCGGGATGCCGGACTGCCGGTACTGTTGCAGCGGCCGTCAGGGCTCGGGTGCCGGCTGGACAACGTTCAAAATGTAGCGCATCATGATCGTCGCAAACTGCGCGCGTGTAGTCACGCCCTGCGGATCGAGAAGCGTCCGGCCGCCGATGGCATTGCCGGAGATCAGCCGCTCGCCCACTGCCCAGGTCATGGGCGCAAGCGCAAAAGCGGACACTCTGCCCGCGTCCGCAAACGCCGACAGGTCGCCGCAGGCATCCAGATCACAGCCCTTGAAGCGGGCGTACCGATACAGGATGGCCGCCGTCTGCTCGCGGGTCGCCAGACCGTTGGGATCAAACCGGCCGCCACCGACACCGTTCACGATGCCGCTGCCCGCCGCCCAGCCGATCGCCCCGGCATACCAGGTGCCACTGCACACATCGGTGAAGGCACTTTCCGCCGCGGCGGCGGGCTCGCCCTCGAGCCGATAGAGGATCATGACGATCATGGCGCGGGTGAGCCGTGCGCTCGGTTCAAAGGTCGTGTCGGACGTGCCGGCAAAGAGCTTGTGCGCCACGGTGAAGTCAATGGCGTTGTGCGCCCAGTTGCTCGCGGGCGGCATATCGGTGAATCTGCTGCCCGGACAGGCTTTGCCGCCGGGGCACGGAGCGGACACCGGGTCTCTTGCCCCGCAGACGGTGCAGACCCCGTTGACATAGCGGTGCGCGGCGGGGATGGTCTCCTGCGCCGTCAGCACCTCGCCGCAGAGGGCGCACCGGCTGCCCTCGGTCAGGCCCGGCGTGGTGCAGGTGGCCGCCACGGCCGGGAGCGCCTCGGGCGCGTGGGCTCTGGCCGGGATGGCCTCGGTCATCGTCTCGCCGGCATCGCTGGTGTAAACGCGCGTGCCGGTGGATGTGCAGGTCGGCTCCCGCGTGACGACGCCGGCGTCCCACGTGTGGGCATAGGCGGCGCGCATTTGCACGATGCGCGCGGTGAGCCAGGCATCCATGTCCGCCACGGTATCGGCATACGTCGTGCCGGCCGGCCAGGCACGATCACCGGCGCGGATCAGCGGCCACAGCCGGTCATTCATGGCGGCGCTGGCCGACAGGTGTGCGCCGCCGGTCATGACCCTGCCGCCGTCCCCCACAAGCCGCTGCGCCTGCGCGAGGAACGTATCGTGACAGTAATTGCCGACGGCCGCGCGGAAGCCGGGGATCTGCAGGAGCGCGGACACGAGGTAGCGCCCGCCGTCAAAGTCATCGTCCGCGCCGATATCGCCGCAGGCCAGCTCCATATCCGAAACAGGGCCTGCGTACAGCAGACCGCCGGCATCCTTATAAAAGGACAGCGAGACGCCGACCGCACACGCATCGGCGGCCAGACGCTGCAGCAGGTAAACCTGCACGAGCGAGGTCAGATCGCAGTATTCATAATAGTACTTACCGGTCTCGGCATTGTAGCCGGTGTAGTTCCCGGCGGCATCCTGCGCGTAGACCGCATCCTCAAAGGCCTGATAATACTCACTGATGTAGGCCATGGCGTCCCGGCCGCACCACGCGGGACTCTGGACATTCATGGCGCAGCCGCGCGCGGTCACAAAGCCGTTGGCCGCGTCCTGCTTTGCCTTGGCGGTGTCGCTACGCGCGAGCAGGTAGCCGCCGGTGATGTCGGCGGGCTCGGTCAGCCCGGCCGTGTACCGGTAGGTCCGGCCGTACCGGTTCTCGGCCGCGGCCGTGGTCATATCGCTGCCGTAGTCCGCGTTGACGGCCGCGTAGGCGGTCTCCATGCCGGTGATGTCCACACCAGTACTGCCGACGGCGTTCGTCTCGCTGACAAGATAAGTGCCGCGGTAGACGCCGTCATAGTACAGATCCACCCAGTCGGCCGCGGGTGTGTACGGCATGCCCAGCGACACGGCAAGCTCCCGGAAGAGCTTGTCGTGCAAAAGCGTTGCGTCGTCACAGCAGGCCAGCAACGTCCAGCGCTCAGCCGCTTCCCCGCAGGCGGCGAGATCACACGCCTGGTCGAGCCGGAGCTGATACGACCGCTTCCCGGCGGCCGCAGGGTCGGTGCTGCCGCACGCACGGAGCTGCGTGCGCACACCGTCACAGACGGCATTGCCGTCCCGGTCGGCCAGCAGCAGCTGCGCCGCGGCGTTGGCATCGCCGGCATCCACAAAGGCTCGGCCCTGTGCGGACGGATCTTCGCTCGTGATGTAAAGCGCGCTGAGATTCTCCGACTGCGCCACGCACAGCGTGCCGGCCGCCTCGCCGTTGATGCGGACGGTGAGCGTGTAAAGGCCGTCGTCCGCGGCGGCAAGCTCTGTGATGTTGACGGTCTCGCCGAGCGGTTCTATGCCCTTGCTGCCCTGCAGCTCCACGGTCGGGTTCGTGCAGTTTTGCGTGTGCACCGTCACGGCGAGGCGGCTCAGATCCGCGCTCGCGGGCAGAAACAGATACTGCGCCGCGTCCATGCTCAGGCTGGTCACGGTGCGCCCATCCACCTGCGCGTCGATCGTGCCGAGCAGTTCGGACGGTGCAAACGCGCCTTCTGGCAGCGTCGTCACCGCGACCGTGTTGGAGTAGTACGGCGAGAAATACCACCTGCCGTCCACCTGCGTGCAGCCGACCAGGCGGAACGTGTACGCCGTTGCCGGCGCAAGACCCGTGACGATGCAGACGGGCTTTGCGGTCAGGGGCAGAGTGGTCCAGGTGCTGCCGCCGTCAGCGCTCATCTCGACGCGGTAGTTTTCCGCACCAGCGGCCGCCGTCCAGTCGAGACGGACCTGCTTCTGGCCGATCTCGGCCGCAGCCGCGTCCCGGACGCCGCCGGGCAGGATCTCATACTGCGCGGACACCGTGCCGTAGAAGTCGCGCATGCCCCGGATCGAGACGGTGCCGAGACCGACGCGCGTGTTGTTCGTATAGGAGATGCAGCCATCGACGTCCGCTTCGTCGGTCCTGACCGTCAGCTGCCTGCCCTGATACGTGACCGCAACGGCGCAGACGGCATCTTTGCCGTTATAGACCGCGGGCGCGGTCTTGACCTGCGCATCGGCAATATTCTTTCCCTGCGTGCCGCACTTCGTGCAGACATGATCAGCATCCCAGCTGTGGCCCGCATAGCGGAGCACCGCGCTGCGGCAGGTCTCGCCGCAGGTCCTGCAGGTGGTGATGGCATAGCCGTTCGTGGTGCAGGTGCGGGTGTCGACCGTCTCCGTGTCGTGAACGATGCCGTCATCGTCGAAGTGATACGTCCCGCCGTCGAGCTGCTGCCAGCCGGTGACATGCTCGCCGGACAGGAAATACATCCGGTCGGCCGTGCCCTCGACCGTCAGCCAGCCGGTGTACTGCGCGGCCCGGATGTCGACTGTCTCCCCGCAGACCGCGCACACGGACTTTCCGCCGCGGCAGGTCGTCAGCGTGTGGCCGTGCGCGCAGCCGCCGCTCCCCGCCGCGTCCGCAGCCAGCGCCTGCGGGCAGATCAGCGCCGACACCAGTGCGGCTGCCAGCAGAAAGGCCCGAACCCTGTCCGCAAAATGGGATCTATGCATGTTTTCCCCCCTCCGTTGCTCTTTTCGCCGTTGAAAACGACAGAAAAGAGCAACCGTTTCCTTGATTTTGCCTGTCGTTTGATGTTGTGCTGCGATTCATGACCGAAACTTCGATAGAAAAATATAATATTTTGTCATTTTATCATGAATTTTCACGAATCGCAAGATTGCTTTCGGCAAAAACGCCGAATATTTGCACATCTTTCCCCAACTCAGGGAAAGCCTGACTGGGCGCACGAAACATTTGACACGCACACCGGCCGCTCCTATAATCGAACCGGGCATCGGATTCGGATGCCGTTTTGATGCCAAACGGATGTAGTTTTGACTCGAAGGAGGCGGTGGCATGATCCAGATCCTGATCGTGGACGATGAAAAGCCGATCTGCGACCTGATCCAGATGAGCCTGACCCGCGCGGGCTATCACTGCACGTGCGTCTATGACGGGCTGGCCGCGGCGGACATTCTGGAACGCAACGTATTTGATCTCATTTTGCTCGATGTGATGCTGCCGAACGCCGACGGCTTCGAGCTGATGGAGTATATCCGCCCGCTGGGCATCCCGGTCATCTTTCTGACCGCGCGCGGCTCAGTCGACGACCGGGTGCGCGGCCTGCGCATGGGCGCGGAGGACTATATCGTCAAGCCCTTTGAGGTCGTGGAGCTGCTCGCGCGCGTGGACGTCGTGCTGCGGCGCTACAACAAGACCGACGCCGTGATCGAGATCGGCGGGCTGCGCATCGACACGCGCGCCATGCAGGTCTGGCGCGGCGCGGAGGAGATCAGCCTGACGCACAAGGAATACGACCTGCTGCTGTTTTTTGCGCGCAACCCCGGCACCGCGCTCTACCGCGAGACGATCTACGAGCACGTCTGGGGCGGCGAATACAGCTACGGCAGCAAGACCGTGGATCTGCACATCCAGCGGCTGCGCAAAAAGGTCGGCTGGGAAAACCGGCTGCTGGCCGTGAACAAGGTCGGCTACCGGCTGGAGGTATGAGCGGATGAAATTTCGCGCAAAGCTCACCATCGCCATGGTGCTGCTGCTGTCGCTGACGTACGGCATCGGCGGCAGCCTGATGATCGCGCAGTCGTTTTCCGCGTCGATCGACCGCGAGCGCGACGCCGCCGTGCAGACCTACCGCATGGTCGTGGACGTGCTGGAGCTGCTCGGCGACAACGCCTCGCCCGGCACGGCGGCCAACACCGTCGCGCTCGTGCTGCACAAGCTCGGCAGCGGCGGGTCGAGCACGGCGGCGCGCATCCGATTCGGCGCACAGATGACCACAACGGGCGACACCGCGCTGCTCGATGAAGCACCCGAGCCTCCGGCCGGCAGCGGCGTGACCAGCATCGTGCACACCGGCAACGGCCGGCACTACCTCATGCTCGGCGCCACGGCCGACGGCACGACCGTCCAGCTCGCGTTCGACGTGACGGAGACCTATACCGTGCGCCAGACGCAGCAGCGCGCGTACCACACGACGTTCGTGATCCTCATCTCCTTCGGCGCGGCCGTGGCGTGGGTCACGTCCTATCTGCTGACGCGCCCGCTCGGCACGCTTTCACGCGCGTCAAGAGAGCTGGCGCGGGGCAATCTCGGCTACCGGGCGCCCGTGCGCTCGCGCGATGAGGTGGGGCAGCTGGCGGCGGACTTCAACCGCATGGCCGGGCAGCTTGAGCGCAACGTCAACCGCATTCAGGAGACCATGGCGCTGCAGGAGCGGTTCATGGCCGACTTCTCGCACGAGATGAAAACGCCCATGACCTCCATCATCGGCTATGCAGACCTTTTGCGCAGCCAGGTGCTCACCCCGGACGAGCAGATGGACGCGGCGAACTATATCTTCTCCGAGGGCAAGCGGCTCGAAGCGCTGGGGCTGAAGCTGCTGGATATGCTCTCGCTCGACCAGTCAAAGCTCCAGCTCGTGCCCGCGCATCCTGCCGATCTCGTGGCGGGGCTGCTCGAGCACCTCAAGCGCCTGTACGCGCAAAAAGGCATCGCCCTGCAGTACCGTACCGAGGAGGGCGCGTGCTTTTTAGAGCCGGACCTGTTCAAGACCCTGCTCGTCAACCTCATGGACAACGCCCGCAAGGCGCTCGACAGCGGCGGCAACATCTACGTCTGGCAGGAGATGCTGCCCGACGGCTGCCGCGTGCGCGTGCTCGACAACGGCCGCGGCATCCCGCCGGAAGCGCTCGCGCACCTGACGGAGGCGTTTTACCGCGTGGACAAGTCGCGCTCGCGCGCGCAGGGCGGCGCGGGACTCGGCCTGTCGCTGTGCAACGAGATCGTGCAGCTGCACGGCGGCACAATGCAGTTTGAAAGCCGCGTCGGCAACGGCACGGTCGTGACCGTGGAGCTGAAAGGAGGCCGTGTATGAAACGCTGGCTCAACACCGCACTGGCGATCGTGCTCATGCTGGCGATCGCGGCGGGCGGATTTTTCCTGCCGAACTTCGTCTCGGCGCGGCTCGACCGCACAGATCAGGACACGGCGTTTTCGCTCAGCACCGGCGACGCGCAGGGCGCGGCGAGCATCCTGCGCCTGAAGCTGACCGACGGCATACAAAACCTGTTTTACGGCACAAAAGAGCCCGTCGAGCTCGATGAGAGCGCCGCGGTGCACACGCTGGCCGAGATGGCGCAGTACGCGCAGGACCTGCTGGGCGCGCTGGAAAAGGACAGCGCGCTGTTCGGCGGCGACTTTTCCGTGCAGGAGGGCGCGACCGTCCAGTACGCGAACTACGGCAGCGGCTTCGTCCTCTGGGGCATCACGCTGAGCAATCCGCGCGGCGACACGGCGTCATTCCTGCTCGACGACGCGACCGGCTGCGTGCTGGCGCTCAGTTATGAATTCGCCTATGACTTCGGCTTCCAGATCCGGCAGAACGATCTGTGGGATTACCTGCTGCGCGTGTTTGAAAACCGCGTCGGTGCCACGGTCGCGGCCGCACTCGGCGAGCCGTATGACGAGGTGCAGATCCCGATGCCGGACGCGGCGAAAAAAATGCTCGGCCTGCATGCGCGCGGCACGAACACCGTCCCGCTGCGGCTGCTCAACGCCGGAGAAGAGGGCAATTACAACGACGGCACAGACAGCAGCATCACCGACTACCTGCAGTTTTATGACCCGGACGCCGACACGGCCTTTTCCCTGCCGGCGTGGCGTGTGGAAAATACTTTGTATTTCAACGCGCAATGATGCCGTTTGGATGCCAAAGCGTTGCCGGACGGATCACAGTCTCCGCTAAGATAGGGCCATACCCGCTTCGCGGAGACTTTTTTCGTCAGGAGATGCCCATCATGCAGACAAACGACCTCCCTCGCATCGGCGTGCTCAGTGCAGACCCCGCCGCCGTCACACAGTTCCTGCGCCGCGTGCAGGCGCTGGGCGCAGACCCCACCGCCCTGCTGCCGCTGAGCCCGGCGTCCGTGCCCGACTGCGAACCGTATCTGTGCGGGACGTCCACGCAGTCGCCCCTGCCGAAGCTGCGCGCGGCGGCGGAGGTGCTGGTCGCCTCCGGCTGCACGGTCATCGCCGCGCCGGACAGCGCGGGCGTTTTCTGCGAGGAGATCACGGCGGCCGTCGGCATCCCGACACTCGGCGTCTCCGGGCCGGCGCTGCAGCAGCTCGTCGGCAAGCTGCGGCAGCGCGCGAGCGTGCTGTGCACACCCGGCGTGCGCGCCGCCAACGGCTACGGCATCGCCGCGCGGCGCTACGGGCTGCACTGCAGCTATCCCGACGCGCCCGTGCAGGCGCTGCTCGGCTGCGTGCAGCCGGAGAAAGCGTGCAGCGAGCAGGTGCTGCGCTCGATCATCGAGCTGGAGCTGGCCCGCGGCAACGACAGCGTCGTGCTCGACAGCGCGCAGCTGTGCGCCGCGTTCGCGCACTTCGGCCTCGCCGCGCGTTACCCGCAGGCGGCCGACGGCATGGAGCTGCTGGCGCAGGCCGCGCTGCTGCACACTGCGGCGGCAGCCGACGCCCGCCGCGCATAAGATAAAAGGAAGCGGCTGCGCGCCCCGAACGGGGCGCGC
>OHYS01000187.1_pt1 | contig 38950 bp, 32 predicted proteins | sample 1580301 | NCBI WGS metagenome assembly OHYS01 (sample SAMEA3882531, study PRJEB24775) | human gut metagenome | biome: human-associated habitat; feature: intestine environment; material: feces | place: Netherlands | collected 2009/2010
GCCCCTTGCGCTTTCGCAGAGGCAAGACCTCCCACACAAGCGGATTGGCCCGCAGGAAAATCTTTCCAATTCCTTTCCCAGTTTACCACATCTCACAGGTATGTCTTGTCGATTTTTGTCGAGACACCTCCATTTTTCTCATTCCATGCTGTGGGGGGAAACGTTCCTTGTCTCTGCACTATCCAACCACCTACACGCCGGCAATTGGGCTGCTCCAGAAGGCGGCTTTTTCTGGGAAGCGTTGACGAAAAAGATACCCGCTACAAGCGCGGGCACAAAAACTTCAGAATAAAGAAAAACCTGCGGTGTGCGAATTGCTCACCGCAGGTTTGGTGGACCCAAAGGGATTCGAACCCTCGACCTCTCGGATGCGAACCGAACGCTCTCCCAGCTGAGCTACAAGCCCATGTTGCAGGGCGTCGCACGCCCTGCTCAATTATTATACACATTCTGCGCCAGAATGCAAGCTTTTTCTTACCTGCCCGGAAAAATTCACTCTATTCCGGAAGCTCTCCCTCCCCGCTGCCCATTTCTGCCTCGGCCCAGTCGGACAGGGATTCCAGCACCGGCAGCAGCCGCAGGCAGCACTCCGTGGGGCTGTACTCCACCCGCACCGGCACCTCGGGATATGCCTGCCGCCGCACCAGCCCGTCCCGCTCCAGCTCCCGCAGCGCAGCCGCCAGCACCGTGTTGCTGATGCCGTCCAGCTTTCCCCGCAGGGTGTTGTAGCGGATGCTCCCGGCATTGGCCACGGAGCACAGGATCTGCACCTTCCACTTGCCGCCGATGCGGCTCATGGCCCAGTGCAGCGGACATTTCTCCATACAGGGGCAGTCGTAATGGGACATGGTAAGCTCCTCCTGACCTGGTCAGTTCTTTCTGCGTGCTTGCTTTTTTCCGGGACTGTGCTACTATTGTATCAGATAAGGAAAAAGGAGTAAATAGCAAATGCACATTTATCTTCAGGGCCTGACCATGGGCCTTGCGTATGTGGCCCCCATCGGCCTGCAAAATCTGTTCGTCATCAACAGCGCCCTGACCCAGAAGCGGACTCGGGTCTATCTCACCGCCCTGATCGTGATCCTGTGGGACGTGTCCCTGGGTATTGCCTGCTTCCTGGGCGCCGGCGCCCTGATGGAGGCCTTGCCCTGGCTTCAGAAGGTCATCCTGGGCCTGGGCAGCCTCATCGTCATCTGGATCGGCGTGGGGCTGCTGCGATCCAAGGCCTCCCTGGAGGGCGGCAAGGACGTGAACGTGCCCCTTTGGCGTCTGTTCACCACCGCCTTTGTGGTGACCTGGATGAATCCCCAGGCCCTCATCGACGGCACCATGATGCTGGGGGCCTTCCGGGCCAGCCTGCCCCAGGGCGGCGATCTGCCCTTTATCTTCGGCTTTGGCAGCGCCTCCGTCCTGTGGTTCCTGACCCTGTCCACGGTGGTATCCCTGCTGGGAGGCCGGTTCAACGAAAAGGTCCTGAACATCATCAACAAGGTCTGCGGCGCGGTGATCATCTTCTATGGCTGCAAGCTGCTGTGGAGCTTTGTGAAGCTCATGGGTTGGCTTTGATCCGCCGGGACGAGGCAATATACAGGGGGATGGCTGCCAGCTGCGCCGCCACGGATACAACGATCATGGCCGGGATGCTGCGGTCATACAGCACGCCCAGCAGCCAGCTGCCAAAAAACCAGAACACGCCGAAGGCGCACTCGAACACGCCGTAGCCGGTGGCCCGGCTGGTCTTGGGCACCATGGAGCTGACAGCGGCCTTCAGGATGGACTCCTGAGCCCCCATGCCCACGCCCCATAGAGCGATGCCCACCAGCAAAGACGCCACCGAATGCCCCGCAAACACGAAAATGGCAAAGGGGGCGGATAGCAGCGTGCTCCACACCAGGGCCCGGACGCCCTTCCTGTCATACAGCAGCCCGAAAAACAGCGCCGCCACAGCGTCCACCAACATGGCCCCGGCATACAGCAGGGGCAGGGTGCCGCCGGAGATCAGGGACCCGGTCTCCTGCAGGCCCGCCGCCACACCGGTAAACGTCCGGGACACGTGCATGATGATGACGGAGTAGTCGATGAAGCCGAAGGCAAACAGGCTGATGCCCCCGATATACAGGAGGAACTCCTTCTTCATATGGAAGGGCACATACTCCCTGGGCTCCGGCTCAAAGTGCTCCGGGTTGGGGAATTTCCGCCGGGTCACCAGCAGCAGGATCAGCGTAATGGCCCCGGGGATCGCCAGCACGGCAAAGCAGGCGGCATACACCCGGAGCGTGGTGCCGTCGGTTTTCAGCAGCATCACCACATACAGCAGCACCGGCCCCAGAAACGCCCCGAGCTGGTCCAGCACCTCCTGGATGCCGAAGCTCTTGCCCACCCCCTCCTGGGAGGCGGCAAAGGACATGATGGTGTCCTTTGCAGGCTTTTTGATGGCCTTGCCCATGCGCTGGATCACCAGCAGGGCACAGGCCCAGATCCAGCCGTGCTCCCCCACCAGGGCCAGGGCCGGCACCGCCAGCACATCCAGCACATAGCCCACGACGGTCATAGGCCAGTAGCGCTTGCTTTTGTCGGTCAGCCTGCCGAATACATACCGCATGGAGTAGCCCACCAGCTCTCCCAGGCCCGAAATGAACCCGATGGTCCCGGCAGAGGCCCCCAGCAAGGCCAGATACGCACCCCGGATGCTGGACGCGCCCTCGTGGGTCATGTCCGAAAACAGGCTGACCACGCCGAACAGCACGATGAAGGCCATGGCCTGGGACATTTTCTTTTTCTTACCGCGCATAATGGCTTCCTCCCTGCCGGCTGCTTTTCTCACAGTCCATGATACCCCAGCCTCCCGGTTTGTCAAGGCCCCGGCGAAAAAAAGGAGCCGCCCTGCAAGCAGAGCGGCCCAAGCGGGTGGGATATTGGAAAGCTTCCGATACTTATGATACGCCATTTTGCCTGCCGTGTAAATAGGAACCTTTGTCACATCTGGTCGAACGACAAAAAAATCTTAAATTTTTGTGAATCTCTGCCAAAAATGCCCGTGCCTACTTTTCAAGGCCCGGGCATTATGTTATAATGCGGATAAGGATAAGGGGAACCATCTCCCCGACCCTTGCCCCGAAAGGGATACCTGCGAAAGGAGCAACCAACTATGAAGTTCACATTTACCTGCAAGAAGATCGCCCTGAACGACTCCATCAAGGACTATGCCGAAAAGAAAATCAGCAAGCTGGATCGGTATTTCCCGGAGGAAGCGGACGCATTTGTGACCTTCGCCGTAGAGAAGAAAAACCGCTGTGTGGTGGAGCTGACCATCCGCGCCGCCAACGGCACGCTGTTCCGCGCCCAGGAGGAGGACCCCGACGGCGACATGCGGGGCGCCATTGACGAGGCCGTTGCCTTTATCGACCGCCGTATCCGCAAGAACAAGACCCGTCTGGCCCGGAATCTGCGGCCCGATGCCCTGGCATCCACCGTTCCTGCCGAGTTTGACGTGGTGGAGGAGCCGGAATTCGACGTGGTGCGCACCAAGCGCTTCGCCGTGAAACCCATGACCACCGAGGAGGCCATTCTGCAGATGAACCTGCTGGATCACACCTTCTATGTGTTCCGGAATATGGATACCTCCGCCGTGTGCGTGGTGTATCGCCGCAACAACGGCGGCTACGGCCTCATCGAGACCCAGGACTGATTTGTGTATATACTGCGGGGGCGGACACGAGTCCGCCCCCGTTTTTTGACCGCCAGAATGCCATCACCCACCTGAAGGAGGTGGGCGATGGCATTCTGAGTGTGGAGAGAAACGGTAATGAGGAAGCTGATATCTGTGTGTCAGGACGCGGACTCGCTGTCGTTGACAGCGGCGGCGGCAGCCTGCTTCTTGGCCTTCTTGCTGGCGATCACCGTCTTGATGACCGGAGAGAACAGAGACACAACGGCCAGGATGATGAACACGCAGCTGATGGGCCGGGTAAAGAAGGTGCCCACGTCGCCATTGGACAGGATCAGGGCCCGGCGGAAGTTCTTTTCGATCATTCCGCCCAGAATCACGCCCAGGATGATGGGCGGCAGGGCGAAGTCCAGCTTCTGCAGCACATAGCCCACAATACCGGCAATGATCATCATGTACACGTCGTTGATGCTGCGGTTGCAGGCGTAGGTACCCACGAAGCAGAAGGTGAAGATCAGGGGCAGCAGGATCTTCTGGGGGATATCCAGCACCCGGGACCACAGCCGGATACCGGCAAAGCCCAGGAGACCCATCAGAAGGTTCGCCATGAACAGACCCACGAACAGCATATACACGCTGTCCTTATGCTCGGTAAACAGCAGCGGGCCAGGGGCCAGACCCAGCATGGTCAGGGAGCCCAGCATGACCGCCGTACCGGCGTCGCCGGGAATACCCAGAGACAGCAGCGGGACAAAGGCGCCGCCGGAGATGGCGTTGTTGCCGCTCTCACAGGCCGCCAGACCCTCAGGAGAGCCGTGGCCGAACTCCTCCTTGTGCTTGGACCAGGACTTGGCCTGGCTGTAGCTGACCCAGGAGGCGATATCGCCGCCGGTGCCGGGCACCGCGCCGATGAAGGTGCCGATGATGGAGGAGCGGATCAGCGTGGGGAAGATCCGCTTCAGATCGGCCTTGGAGGGGAAAACGTGCTCGATCTTCATCCTGTTTTTCTCCGCCTTGTAGCCCTTGGCCATCTCCTCAATGGTGTTCAGGCCCTGGGAGAAGGCGAACAGGCCGATCAGCAGAGGGATGAAGCTGATGCCGCCCATCAGGTACACAGATCCGAAGGTAAAGCGGTTCACGCCGCCCATGCCGTCGACGCCGATGGTGGCCAGCAGCAGTCCGATGACGCCGCCGATGACGCCCTTGATGACGGATTTGCCCGTCAGGCCTGCCACAATGCTGATGCCGAACACGGCCAGCGCAAAGTACTCCTGTGCGCTGAACTTCAGGGCTACCTTAGCCAGCAGGGGGGCGAAGATGCACAGGCAGATGGCGCTGAACAGACCGCCGAACAGAGAGGCCAGGGTGGAGATGCCCAGGGCACGGCCGGGCTGACCCAGCTTGTTGGCCATGGGATAGCCATCCAGAGCCGTGGCAGCGGAGGCGGAGGTGCCCGGGGTGTTCAGCAGGATGGCGGAAATGGAGCCGCCGTAAATGCCGCCGCAGAACACACCCAGCAGCATGTACATGCCGCCCATGCCGGAAAAGCTCAGGGTAAAGGGAAGAAGGATCGAGAGGCCCATGACTGTAGACAGGCCAGGCAGAGCGCCGATGACGATACCCGCGAACGTGCCGATAAACACGGCCAGCAGATTTATGGGCAGAAAGACGTTCTGAATCGCAGCCAATACATATTCCACAGCAAGCACCTCACTTAAACAGGATACCCTGCGGCAGTCTGACACGCAGGCCGAACTTGAACAGTGCGTACACAGCGGCCGTAGCGATAACGCCTACCAGGATGGCACGAAGCCACTTTCTCTCACCCAGCACCCACATAACGGAGGGGATGAAGATCACGGACGCCAGGATGAAGCCGCCGAAGCGCAGGACCACGCAGTACACTGCAAAGATCAGCAGCATCCAGTAAATACCCTTCATTTCAGGGGCTTTCAGATTGATAGGAGCTTCATTATTGTCGCGGTAAGCCTTGCTGACAAAGCCTTCAATAACCATGCCGATGGACAGCACCGCCAGCAGCACCGCCAGGCAGCGGGGCCAGATAGCGGAGCCCGGGTCCTGGCCAATGGTATTTGCACCGATGGGGTGCGCGTACTCAGCCGTGGAAACAAAGACGAAAGCGCTGATTGCAAAGAATACCGCCGCAGCTCCGATGTTCCATTTTTTCATAATTCAGATTCTCGCAGCTCGGAGGTGGTGGATAGGGGTCAGTTCAGGGTGATACCGGTGCACAGCTCGGCATACTTGGCGTCGTCGGCCTTCAGCATGTCGTTCAGAGCGGTGCCGGTGAGCTCAACAGGCTCCATGCCCAGGTTGCGGATGGCAGCCTTGTACTCGTCGCTGGCAACAGCCTTGGCAAAGATATCGCTCAGATAGTCGATCTTGGCCTGATCGGTGCCGGCAGGAGCGCAGACAACAACCCAGCCGCGGAAGTTGGTGTCGCTGTTCATGGTCTCGGAAACGGTGGGGATGTCGGGATAGCTTTCCATACGCTGGTCAGCCAGGAAGCCCAGCATCTTCAGGGTACCGGCCTCCACCTGGCTCTTGGCAGGCTGCATCTGGGTGAAGGAGGCGTCCAGATGACCGCCGGCCATAGCGGCCACCACGTCGGCGGAGCCGTCGTAGGAAACATGGTTCAGGGTGATGCCGAAGTCACGCTCGAAAGCGATGGCAGCCAGATGGGTGGCAGTGCCTACGCCGGAGTTGCCCACGGTGACCTCACCGGGATGGGCCTTGCAGTAAGCCACGAACTCCTCCACGGAGTCATACTTGCCGTTGTTGGCGGCAACCAGCAGGCCGTAGGGGTCAGCCATGGTGGCAGCCAGGGGGACGAAGGAATCCAGACCCAGCTGGGTCTTACCCTCGTACTTCATCATCAGCAGGTCCACAGCGATGGGGCCAAGGGTGTAGCCGTCGTTGTCGGATGCTGCGGTGGCGGACATACCGATCAGGCCGCCGGCGCCGGTCTGGTTCTCAGGCATGAAGCTCACGCCGCTGGGCAGATACTTGCTGGCAGCGTCCAGCAGGGCGCGCACGGACATGTCGGTGGGACCACCGGCGGAGTAGGGAACGATCACGGTGATGTTTTCCTTGGGATAATCCGCGGTCTTGTTACCGTCGCCGTTACCGGAGTTGCTGCAGCCGGCCAGGGCCAGGATGGCCAGGGACGCCAGAAGCATTGCGACAAATCTCTTCATTTGGTTTTTCATTTTCGTCCTCCTAAAATGTAATATGAACATTTTGACAGCGTTCGTTTCTGAAAAACTATCAAAATATCACACAATATTTTGCGGAGCTCCCCTGCCCCGCTTGACTTCGCGTCCATTTCCCAACATCTTCTATATTTAGATTTTATAAAGGATGTCTGGAAATGTCAAGGGAAATGTGATGCAATTACCAAAGACCAGCGCAATGAACAAAAAAACTTGTCTAATTTGTTCAATGTGCACTTGCGTATGTTAAAAAATGCGCATTCTGGGCCACAAACATAGTGATAAGGCGAAAATAATAACACATCCTGAGAAAAAATGGTATTTCAGAACATTTTTCTCTCAGGATGTGTTACATATGATCAAACGAAATGAACAATTTTCCCCGCGTCCCGTGCCGCCAATGATACGCCGGGCGGTCACGGGCAGGGGGCATGGAGGGTCCATCAGCCGTTTACGGCGTCGGATGCAATGAGGGCCTCGGCCTCTTCTTCCGTAAGGCCCAGCTTCTCCATAAACACCTCTTTGCTGTGCTGACCCAGCAGCGGGGCCGGTGTGAAGGTGTCGATCTTGTGGTTGGTGAGCTTGATCTGGTTGCCGGTGAGCTTCATACGGCCGGCCTTGGGGTGGTCCACCTCCACGAACATCTCGCGGGCGCCGGCGATATGGGGATCCTTCACCACCCGGTCGATGGTGTTGATGGGCGCGGCAGGAATCCCCTTGTCCAGCATGGCCTGCACCGCGTCGTCGATGGTCCAATCCTTCAGCCAGTCCTCAATAATGGGCTTGAGGTCAGCATGGTGCAGCACGCGGTCGTTGTTGGAGGTGAAGCGGGGATCCGTCTTCAGCTCGGGCTTGCCCATCAGGTCGCACAGCAGACCATACAGCTTGTCGTTGCCTGCGCCGATGACCAGCATGCCGTCCTTGGCCTGGAAGGAGTCATAGGGATACAGGGCCTCATAGCGGTTGCCGATGCGCTGAGGGATCTTGCCGGTGGCCAGATAGATGATGTTGATGATCTCCAGAGAGGAAACCATGGAGTCCACCAGGGCCACGTCCACCTTCTCGCCCTCGCCGGTCTTCAGGCGGTTGATATAGGCCGCCAGGATGCCCACGCAGCAGCTGATGCCGCCCATGACATCGGCAATGGCGGTGCCGGTGCGGGTGGGGGCGCTGTCGGGCCAGCCGGTGGTGCTCATCAGGCCGCTGATGGCCTGACCCACAATGTCATAGCCTGCCCGCTCATGGTAGGGGCCGTAGTGGCCGAAGCCGGAGACGGAGGCATAGATGATGGCAGGGTTGATCTTGCGCAGCTCCTCATAGCCCAGGCCCAGGCGGTCCATAACGCCGGGACGGTAATTCTCCAGAACCACATCGCTCTGGGCCACCAGCTTGCGGAACACCTCTTTACCGGCCTGACTCTTGAGGTTCAGGACGATGCCGCGCTTGTTGCGGTTGAGGTTCATATAATAGGCGCTTTCGCCGTTGACAATGGGGAAGTTGCTGCGGGCGTCATCGCCCTTGCCGGGACGCTCGATCTTGATGACCTCGGCGCCCAGATCCGCCAGCATCATGCCGCAGTACGGGGCGGCAAGCACGCGGGACAGATCCAGCACCTTCATGCCGGACAGCAGACCTTTATTCTCCATAGTGTGTACTCCTTTTTTTGCGCAGGTGCGCCAGTCAGATTTGCTTGATTCAGATGCGGGCCACGCCGGACTTGCGGGCAGCCTCGGCCACGGCCTTGGCCACGGCGGGACCCACCCGGGGGTCAAAGGCAGCGGGGATGATATAGTCCTCGGACAGCTCGTCGCCCACCAGGCCCGCCAGGGCCTCGGCGGCGGCCATCTTCATCTCCTCGTTGATGTCGCTGGCGCGGACGTCGAACGCACCCCGGAAGATGCCGGGGAAGGCCAGAACGTTGTTGATCTGGTTGGGATAGTCGCTGCGGCCGGTGGAAACCACCCTGGCCCCGCCCGCCTTGGCGTCGTCGGGGAAGATCTCCGGCGTGGGGTTGGCGCAGGCAAAGATGATGGCGTCCTTGTTCATGGTCCTGACCATTTCGGTGGTAACGGTGCCGGGAGCGGACACGCCGATGAACACGTCTGCGCCCACCAGCATATCGGCCAGGGAACCGCCCTTGCGGCCCAGGTTCGTGACCTGTGCCATCTCCTCCTTGATCCAGTTCAGGCCCTGGCGGCCGGCATAGATGGCGCCCCTGCGGTCGCACATGGTGATATCCTTGAAGCCCGCGGACAGCAGCAGCTTGGTAATGGCAATGGCGGCAGCGCCAGCGCCGGAGGTGACGATCTTCACGTCCTCCTTCTTCTTGCCCACCACCTTCAGGGCATTGGTCAAACCTGCCAGGGTGATGACGGCGGTGCCGTGCTGGTCATCGTGGAAAATGGGAATGTCGCACTTTTCCTTCAGCTTGCGCTCGATCTCGAAGCAGCGGGGAGCAGCAATATCCTCCAGATTGATGCCGCCGAAGGAGCCGGAGATGTTGTACACAGTCTCCACAAACTCGTCCACGTTCTTGGTCTTGACGCAGAGAGGGAAGGCATCCACGCCGCCAAAGGACTTGAACAGCACGCACTTGCCCTCCATCACGGGCATACCGGCCTCGGGGCCGATGTCGCCCAGGCCCAGAACGGCGCTGCCGTCGGTGATGACGGCGCACAGATTGTGGCGGCGGGTCAGCTCATAGCTCTTTTCGATGTCCTTCTGGATCTCCAGGCAGGGCTGGGCCACGCCGGGGGTATAGGCCAGGGACAGGTCGTCCTTGGTCTTGACGGGCACGGTGGCCACCACCTCGATCTTACCCTTCCACTCGCCGTGGAGTCTCAGGGATTCCTTTGCGTAATCCATAGTGTAATTCCTTTCTTATTGTTCGTCCATGGCATGGGGCAGAGTGGACCCGCCGTAGGGCATTACCAGCACGGAGGCGTCGGGGCCCAGCTTTTGGAAGGCGTAGTCCAAAGCGCTCTGCACATCGGAATAGGGGGTGAGGAAAATGGACCGGACGAAATCGGGCTCCATTTCGCTGACCAGGCAGATCTCCGCATTCTGCAGGACCATGGCAATGGCGGCGGCCTTGTGGCCGCCCAGCTGAAAGTCCCGGCCGATGCGCTCCACCATGCTCTCGGGAGAGGGCATGGTGGTCATCCACTCCTGGAAGGTCGTGCCGCCCAGACCCTCCCGGCAGGAGCCCACCAGGATCACCACGCCGCCCTTGGCGACGGCATGCTTGGCGTTGTCCAAAGCCTTCTGGGTCTGGTAAAGGTTCAGGTCCTTGGGCGCGCCGCCCTGGGACACGATGACGATATCCGCACGGTGGTCGATGTCCTTGCGGTAGAGCCTGTCCAGATAGCGGCAGCCCTCCCGGTGGGCCAGGGTCACATCACCGGCCACGGCGCAGACGATCTGCTTGTGCTCATCCAGCACCACGTTGAGGATATAATCCACCCCGCACATGGCGGCGGCCTCCTCAATGTCCCGGCGCAGGGGGTTGCCCTCCAGATTTCCGGCGCAGGCGCTCTCCCGGACCATCATGGAGTGATTGGACTGGATCGCGCTGGGAGTGGAGACGCCGGGCATAATGGCCTTGGCGCCGCCGGAATATCCGGCAAAGTAGTGATATTCGATGTTGCCCAGGCAAATGCGCCGGTCCGCCTCGGCCACCACCCGGGTGATGTCCACCGGCGTACCGGCAGAGGTGACGCCCAGATGCACCACATCCGCGGGGTCGCTGTCCACGCAGCGGATCTGCGCCCAGGCCTGTTCACCGGCCAGATGGCGCATTTCCTCCGGGGTCTGGGCGCGGTGGCTGCCCAGTGCGAAAACCAGGGTGATATCCTCCGGCCTGGCCCCGCCGGCATACAGCTCGTCCAGCAGGGCAGGCATGACGGTATAGGTGGGCATGGGCCGGGTGATATCGCTGGTAATAATGGCGATCTTCTCGCCGGGGTGGATGACCTCCCGCAGCAGAGGAGCGCCAATGGGGGAGGAGAGGGCCCTGCGGACCTCTCGCTCCCCGGTAAGCGCATGGGGGACTGGGTTGGGAGTCAGAACACCCTGAAGATTCCGTTCAGGGACGGTAAAGCGCTGTACGCCGTTACCGAAACCAACTTCAAGTTCCATCCAGAGCCTCTCCTGTTGTTCAGCCCCAGATCTCTTCGTCCGTGGGCATGGTGGAGCCGGGACGAACCTTGGCCACACGGCTGACGTTGAACAGGTGGCGCCAGCTCAGGTTCTCGCTGATGGAGTTGTTGCCCCAGCTGCCGCAGCCCAGAGTGGTGGTGGCGGACAGGCTGTTGAAGAAGCTGCCGCCGTTGTTGGTGGAGCAGATCTGGTTGATCAGGAACCGGGATACCGGCAGGGTCTCGGCAGCGTAATCAATGTGGGCGTCGTTATAGGAGTGGATGCAGACGCTGTGGCCCTTGCCCTCCACGTTCAGGTTGGCGTTGGCGATGGCCACGGCCTCTTCCCAGGTGTTGTAGCGGTAGGCAGCGATGCAGGGGCACATCTTCTCCTTGGAGAAGGGCTCACCGGCGCCGGCCTTCTCCACCTTCACCAGCAGGACCACAGTGTCGGCGGGAACGGTCAGACCGGCCATCTTGGCGATGTGCTGCGCGCTCTGGCCCACGGCGTCCTTGTTCATCTTGCCGCCGGGGAAGATCACGTTGCGGACGGCGTCGATCTCCTCGGGCTTCTCCACATAGTAAGCGCCGTTCTTCTGGAAGGTCTTGACCATGTCGTCATACATGGCGGCGGGGGTGATGGCGGTCTGCTCGCCGGAGCAGATGATGCCGTTATCGAACTTGCGTCCGGCAACGATCATGGGAACGACCTTCTCCAGGTCCACGTCGTCGTCGATGATGCACTGGACGTTGCCGCCGCCCACGCCGTAGGCGGGCTTGCCGGAGGCATACGCGGCCTTGACCATGCCGGCGCCGCCGGTGGAGATGCACACGTCGCACTGCTTCATGATCTCGCCGGAGATCTCGATGGTGGGCTCGGCCACGCACTGCAGCAGATCAGCGGGAGCACCCAACTTCACGATGGCCTCCTGCATCAGCTCGCAGGCCCGGGTGGAGCACTTCTTGGACCGGGGGTGAGGCCCAACGATGATGGCATTGCGGCCCTTCAGGGCGAACATGGCGTTGCACATGGGGGTGACGATGGGGTTGGTGGTGGGGGTGATGGCGCCCACAACGCCCATGGGCTTGGCCACCTCGGTCAGGCCCAGCTCAGGCAGCTGGCGGATGATACCAACGCTCTTGCCGCCCTTCATGTCGCTCCAGATCACGCGGGCCTTGCCCTTGTTCTTGTTGACCTTGTCCTCATAAACGCCCATGCCGGTCTCGTCCACGGCCATGCGGGCCAGAGGCTCGGCGTTGTCAAAGATGGCCTTGGCCATGGCCTTGCACAGGGCATCCACCTGCTCCTGGGTGTAGTTCTCGATAACGGCCTGGGCAACACGTGCCTTCTCAACCAGTTCGCTTACATACTTGGCAGCTTCCATTGTAATGTACCTCCATAAAAATTTTTATATAAGTGCAATGATAAACGGGTATTGCCTATTTTGCCGGGAAAAACCGGGTCCTTTACAGGCCCAGGCGCTCGATGCGCAGCTCCTCCTCGCGGGTGAAGTTGCTCTTGGGCGTGTAGCCGGGCAGAGGCATCAGCTTCTCATGGATGGCGTCGATGAACCAGTGCTCATTGGGGAAGAACTGCTCCTCCATTTCGGGGCAGGGAGTGATCCAGTTGCGGGCGCCCAGCACCACGGCGGGAGCATCCAGATCGTCGAAGGCCAGCTCGTTGATATGGGTGGCCATGTCGTTGATGATGCTGCCGCGGACGCAGGCGTCGGAGGCCAGGATGATCCTGCCGGTCTTTTTCACGGAGGCCAGGACCTTCTCATAGTTGAAGGGCACCACGCTGCGGGCGTCGATGACCTCAGCCTCCAGGCCGAACTGCTCTTTCAGAATGTCGGCAGCCTTCAGGGCCTTATACAGGGTGGGGCCGATGGTCAGGATGGTGATATCCTTACCCTGGCGCTTGATGTCGGGCTCGCCGAAGGGGATCTCATAGGACTCGGTGGGCACGCCCTCCAGGTGGAACTCCTCGCCCTTGTCGTACATGGGCTGGCTCTCCATGAAGATCACAGGGTCGGTGCCGTTCAGGGCGGTGGTCATCATGCCCTTGGCGTCATAGGGGGTGATGGGGTACACAACCTTCAGGCCGGGCACATGGGCGGGCAGAGCGGTCCAGTCCTGAGAATGCTGAGCGCCGTACTTGCGGCCCACGGAAACCCGCAGGACCATAGGCAGCTTCAGCTGGCCGGCGGACATAGCCTGCCACTTGGCCATCTGGTTGAAGATCTCGTCGCCGGCGCGGCCCATGAAGTCGCAGTACATCAGCTCGGTGACGCTGCGGCCGCCGCACATGCCGTAACCAACGGCGCTGGCCACGATGCAGGACTCGGAGATGGGGGAGTTGAACAGACGGTTGAAGGGGATGGAATCGCTGAGGCCCTGATACACGCCGAAGGCGCCGCCCCATTCGCGGACATCTTCACCGTAGGAGACCAGGGTGGGATCCTCGTAATACTTGTCGATAATGGCCTCGAAGATGGCGTCGCGGATGGTGTACTGCTTCAGCTTGGACACGGGCTTGCCGTCCACAACGGCGGCGCGCTCCTTCTTGGCGATCTTCTGGACCCGGGGGTTCTCGGACTTGGGCGTCAGCACGAAGGGAGTGCCCTGGGCCATGCTGACCTGGTGACCGTTGTTGAAGGTGAAGCGGGAGATGGCATCGGGATCCTTGATAAAGTCCAGACGGGGGGAGATCTCCAGATCCTTGGACAGCTTCATGACCTCGGTGATGCGGGCCTTGATGTCCTCGTTGATCTTGTCGATGTCGGCATCGGTGGCCACACCGGCCTCAATGAGCTGCTTGCGGAACAGCAGGATGCAGTCGTTCTGCTCCCAGGACTCGATCTCCTCCTTGGAGCGATAGGCGTTCTGGTCGGAGGTGGAGTGGCCGCCCAGACGATAGGTCAGCACGTCCAGCAGCACGGGGCCCTTGTTCTCCTTGATAAGCTGCAGCTTGCGGCGATAGGCGTCGATAACGGCCAGGGGGTTCACGCCGTCCACGCGCTCGGCATTCATCTGGTTCTCGGTGATGCCGGCGCCCACCCGGGCCAGCTGGCCATAGGCCATGGTCTCGCCGTTGGTGCGGCCGCCCATGCCGTAGCCGTTGTCCATGAAGTTGAAGATCACAGGCAGGCCGCCCTTGTACTCGTCGGGCCACAGGGTCTTCAGCTGATCCATGGCGGAGAAGTTCAGCGCCTCCCACACGGGGCCGCAGCCCAGGGAGCCGTCGCCGCCGTTGGCGATGACCACGCCGGGCGCCTTCATATTCTTCTTATACAGAGCAGCGCCGGCGGCGATGCAGGGGGAGCCGCCCACGATGGCGTTGTTGGGATAAATGCCGAAGGGCAGGAAGAACAGGTGCATGGAGTTGCCCAGGCCCCGGGCAAAGCCGTTCTCGCGGCCGAACAGCTCGCAGGTCAGGCCGTACAGGAAGAAGACGATGGCCTGCTCCTTGACGCTCTTTTCGGGCAGGTGCTTCTTCACCACCTCATAGGGCTTGCCGTCGAAGGTGGTCTCCATGATGTGGAGCAGCTCCTCGTCGGACATCTTGGTGATGGCGGACAGGCCCTTGGCCAGCACCTCGCCGTGGCTGCGGTGGGTGCCGAAGATAAAGTCATTGCTGTCCAGCAGATAGCTCTGGCCCACGGCCGCAGACTCCTCGCCGGTGTACAGGTGGGCGGGGCCGGTGTAGGTATACTCCACGCCGTTGTAGGCCTTGGTCAGGCGGACGGACTTCAGCATGGACTCAAACTCGCGGATATACTCCATATCGCGATAGATACGCAGCATATCTTCCTTGGTGAAGCTGTCACCCTTCAGCTCGTCGGCCACGGTCTTCTGATACTTGCAGACGTCGATATCCTGGAAGTGGATCTCGCCGGGGGCACGCAGCTGTTTGGGATCATAGAATTGTGCTTTGGACATGGTGCAACACTCCTATATTTCTAAATAAAAGTATATCGGTTGGAACGGGTGAAATCAGAGCTTCACGGCGAAGGCCGCCTCGCGGATGATCTCGCTGACGGAGTGGTGGGGATACACGATCTCCCGGATGGCGTCCACGGTCATCTCCTTCTCGATCATCACGGCACAGGCCAGGATGAACTCGGAGGAATAATTGCTCATGACGTGCGCGCCCACCAGGGTGCGGTATTTCTTGTCGAACACGAACTTGGCGATGCCCACAGGGCCCTCGTTCTCGGCCACATAGCGGCCGGCATAGGCCATGGGCAGCTTCACGGTAACGGCGTCGATGCCGGCGGCCTTGGCCTGCTCCTCGGTCATGCCCACGCAGGCCACCTCGGGGTTGGTGTACAGCACGCTGGGGATGGCCTTGTAGCGCATCCGGTCCTTCTTGCCCAGGATTGTGTTCACAGCCACCTCACCCATGCGGTAGGCGGAATGGGCCAGCATGGAGGTGCCGTTGCAGTCACCCACGGCGTAGACGTTGACGGCGTTGGTGCGGCAGCACTCGTCCACCTTGATGGCGCCGCGCTCCACCACCAGGTTCAGGTTCTCCACGCCGCAGGTGTCCGCCACGGGCTTGCGGCCGATGGCCAGCAGCACCTTGTCGCACAGGACCTTCTCCTCCCTGCCGTCCTTCTCGTACACGACACCGTCGGCGTCGATGCGGACCACCTTGGACTTCAGGCAGAACTTCATGCCGTCCTTCTCATAGCCCTTCTGCAGCAGGGCGGAGATCTCGTCGTCGATGGGCCCGGCGATCTTGGGCATCATCTCGATGACGGTGGTCTCGCAGCCCACCACGCCGTAGTAGGCGGCCAGCTCCAGGCCGATAACGCCGCCGCCGATGACGGCCAGGCGCCGGGGCAGCTCCTTCAGTGCCAGAGCCTCGCGGTTGGTCATCACGAAGCCGGAGGCCAGGCCCTCCTTCACCCCGGGGATGGGGGGGACGAAGGCCCGGGAGCCGGTGGCAATGATCAGGTTCTTGCCGGTGTAGACCTTACCGTCGGCCTCCACCTGGATGCCCTCGTCGCCGCGGCCGCGGATCATGCCGGAGGCATTGACCACTTCCACGTGGCTGGCCTTCATGGCCGCGCCCACGCCGGAGACCAGGGTGTGGATGACCTTTTCCTTGCGGGCCACCACGGCAGGCTGGTCCACATGGGACCCCTGGCACACCACGCCGAACTTGCGGCCGTACTCGGTGGTATAGTGATAGATCTTTGCGGAATTCAGCAGGACCTTGCTGGGGATGCAGCCCTCGTTGAGGCAGGTGCCGCCCAGGGCGCGCTGCTCGATCAGCAGGGTCTTCAGACCGGCCTGACCGGCGCGCTCTGCGGCCACATAGCCGCCGGGGCCGCCGCCCAGGACAATAACGTCATAGCTCATGGTGATATTTCCTCCAAATCAAATCTGGCAGCGTGTGCCGCGTCCTTATTTCGCCAGCAGCAGGTCAAAGTTGGCAATGTTGTTGGCCAGGGCCTGCAGGAAGCGGGAAGCGGGAGCGCCGTCCAAAGCGCGGTGGTCATAGGTCAGGGACAGGTTCATGGTGGGATAGAACTCAGGCTGACCATTCTTCATCCGGATACGGGTCTCGATGTTGCACACGCCCAGGATACCCGTCTGAGGAGGATTGATGATGGGGGTGAAGGTGGTCACGCCGAAGGCGCCCAGGTTGGACACGGTGAAGGAAGCGCCGGTGAGCTTATCGGGAGAGATGGAGCCGCTGCGGCACTCGGCGGCCAGCTCCTTCATCTTCAGGCTGATCTCGGCCAGGCTCATCTCGTCAGCGTGCATGATGGTGGGCACCAGCAGGCCCCGGTCGGTATCCACGGCCACGCCGATATTGGCGTGCTTGAACAGCTTCATCTCATTGTCGCTGTAGTGGGCGTTCAGGGCGGGGAAATCCAGGATGGTCCGGGACACGGCGAAGATCACCATGTCGTTGAGGCTGATGCCGGGCAGACCGGCCTTTTCGCCCTCGGCCTTGATGCGGACCCGCAGCTTCTGCATGGCGGTGACGTCCGCGAAGCTGTTGTGGGTCAGCTGGGCCATGTTGGACAGGGAGTCGTGCATGTTCCGGGCGATGAGCTTGCGCAGGTGGGTGTTCTTGACGGTCTCAAACTCCGCCTCGGCGGCAGGAGCGGCGGCAGCGGCAGGAGCCGCGGCAGTCTCCGCTGCGGGAGCGGCGGCCTTGGTGCCCAGATCGGCGGTGGTAACGGCGCCGCTGAGACCGGTACCGGCCTCGCTGCCGGTGGCATAGGGACGGGCGGCGTCGGTGATGAAGGGCCCGGTCAGCGCCATAGCGGCGATGTCCCGCTCGATAATGCGGCCATTGGGGCCAGTGCCCTTGGCGTAACGGATGTCGATGCCCTTTTCCTCGGCCATTCTGCGGGCCCGGGGAGAAATGCGGATGGCTTCGCCATGGTTGACCATGGTGGGAGCCGCGGCAGCCGCGGCAGGGGCGGCCGCAGGAGCGGCAGCAGCCGCAGGGGCAGCCTCAGCAGCGGGAGCGGCCTTGCCGCCCAGGGAGAAGGGCTCGCCGGGCTTGCCCACCACGCAGACGATCTCCTTGACGGCGATCTCGTCGCCCTCCTCGCCGATGCACTTGAGGACGGTGCCGTCCTGCTCGCTCTCCACGTCGAAGGTGGCCTTGCCGGTCTCGATGGCAAACAGATAGTCGCCGGTCTTGACGGTGTCGCCTTCCTTGACATACCACTTGCTCAGGATGGCGCTGTCCTCGGACAGGCCCTTCTGGGGCATGCGGACGAACAGCACGTTGCCGGAGGGTGCAGTCTCGGCGGAGCGGGAGCCGCCGCAGGGGCGGCAGCGGCGGGGGCATCGTCCGTCTGGAAGCTCTCGCCGGGCTGACCCACCACGCACACCAGCGCCTTCACGGGGACCTCGTCCCCCTCCTCACCGATGCACTTGAGGACGGTGCCGTCCTCCTCGCTCTCCACGTCGAAGGTGGCCTTGCCGGTCTCGATGGCGAACACAAAGTCGCCTTTTTTCACGGTATCGCCTTCCTTGACATACCATTTGCTCAGGATGGCGCTGTCCTCGGACAGGCCCTTCTGAGGCATACGAATCAATGAAGCCATAGTAGCGCGTTCCTCCTTTTACGCCTTGAAATCGTCCTCGATCTCCTGATAGGCGGCGGTGAAGTTGTTGAAGAAGCCCACGAACGGGGGATAGGAGAACAGGTCCTCCCAGGTCAGCAGGCCCTCCTCGGGATCGGAGTAAGCCTGGTTGAACACCTTGCTCTGCTTCAGGACCTCCATGTACTTCTCCTCGGTGGGCTGGTCAATGATGGAAGCCAGCGGAGTGGGGTTGGCATCGAATTCCTCTACCTTACCGGTGACGGTGGTGATCAGGAAGGGCGCGCCGTCCACAGGAGCCATGGAGTTCTGGATGTGCCAGGGGCCGCGGACAGCGGCGGACATAATGGACAGGTTCTTATAGCCGCGCTGGGCCAGCATGCGATAGGACTTGCGCATAACGGCCTCGGAGCCGTGGCGGGCGATGACCTTGGCGTCTGCCACGCCCTTGGACTCCAGCTCGGCGGCGATCTTGTCGTCCAGCTGGCCAGCCATCAGCACCAGATACTCCTGGTCGCGGCCCTTGCTCAGCAGCTCGGCGAAGGCCATGTGCTGGGTGATGGAGAAGTTTAGGGTCATGCACAGGCGATAGCCCTCCTCCAGCAGCACCTTCACGGCGGGCAGGGATGCCTCAACGGCAGGCAGCTTGTACACCACGTTGGGCTTGTCCATGTTCAGCTCCTTGGCCATGGCCCGGTTCCAGAAGTGGACCTGGTCGATCATAGCCTGGGTGTTGCGGATCTCGCGGGGGTCGACCTGCAGGCACACAAAGCCGTACTGGCCGTTGGTGGCCTCATAAATGGGAGCCAGGGCCCGGGCGCTGATGGCGCAGACCTTGGTGAACATCTGGGATGCCATGTCGGCGGTGGAGGCGCCGGGATTCTCGCGCTTGATCTGCTCCACCAGGGAGGCGTACTTCTCGGGGAAATCCTTCTTATAGCCCTGGATCTTGCAGGGGTTGCTGGTGCACCAGCGGGCGCCGCGGCGCAGGGAGTGATCCAGGCCGGAGGCGTAGTCATGGCCCCAGACGGTGTTCAGCTTGCCCTGGCGGTACAGGTCGCCCATCTTGCGCATGGAGCTGTTGGCGATGGATTCGATCTCCTGGCGGGCAGCCTTGACGGCCTCGCCGCAGCCAAAGCCCTCGGCAAAGGCCAGCAGGTCCTCGGAGGCGGCCACGCGGGTGTCGTCGTCCACCAGCTTTGTCAGGGTCCAATCGGCCAGGGCAGAGCGCAGATCAATGGCGATCTCCACGGCGGTCTGCACATAGGCGTCCTTATTCTGAAGATCATCGGCAACCAGGGCCTTCAGTTCTTCCTTCAGAGAGAAGATGCTGTCATGGAAGCTGCTGACAGAGTCAGGGAACAGGATCGGACGGCGCTTCAGGGTTGCATACTCACTCATGATGAATTCTCCTTTTCAAATATGGTTCTATATTGAATAAAGGTATGACTGGTTCGATCCGGCCGGGCCGGAGCACAGGCGCGTTCATTTTGTTAAGAAATAAACATTTTTAACATCGTTATAAAACATTTTCAAACGCCTTGGAACACTCTTTTATCATAATTTGATTTTAGCAATGAAGTGTCTCAGAGTCAACATGGAGTATTCGCTAAAAAAATGAAAATGCTTTTGTTAAATGTGCATAATAAATTTGTAAATAACATGTTCGGACATTTTTCAGACGCAAAATAACATGAAATTTGCTTCATTCGAACAAAGCAGCGTATCCTGGCAGAACTCGCCGGAACGGAACCGCCGTGCAGATTTGGGAGCCGACCCCTGGATGCCCGGTATTTTGCCGAAAAAAATATGCAATTTTCATATAGGCGAACAATCAAACGGTTTCTTGCCTTTTTTTCTTGACAAAATAACGTCAATGGAATAAAATAACAAGTGAACATTTTGCCCTGTTTCTCGGGTCTTGTCCGAACGGGCATCTGTTGGGATAGAAAGAATGTCCGCGAGGTCCGGCGCAGCAGCCGTTTCTCCGGAGGCAGGAGAGCAACAATCATGAAAAACGAACGACGAAGCCAGATCAAGGCTTATATTTCCGAACACAAGAGCGCCCGCATTGAGGATCTGGCCAAGCAGAATCCCGATGTGTCCCTGATGACTCTGCGCCGCGACCTGGCTGCGCTGGAGGAGGAGGGCTTCCTGGTCCGCGTCCGCGGCGGCGCCTACATCAACAGCACCCCCCCTGCCACCCAGGCAGAGGACCTTTACAGCCGGCGCGAGATTTCCAACGTAGAGGCCAAGACCATCATCTGCGAGAAGGCGCTGCCCTTTCTGGAGGAAAAGCGCTCCATTTTCTTCGATGCGGGCACCACGCTGATGACCCTGGTGCGCAGGATCCCCGATCAGGATCTGGTGGTGTTCACCTCCGCCCCCAACATCGCCATGGAGATCGTCATGCGCACCACCATGCCCCAGGTGTCTCTGCTGGGCGGCAGTCTGTCCCGCAATACCATCTCCTGTTCCGGGCATCTGACCCTGGAATACCTGCGCTCCATCAATATCGACGTGGCGTTCATGGCCACCTCCGGCTATTCGGTGGAAAATGGCTTTTCGTCCGGCAACCCCTATGAGGCCAGCATCAAAACCGAGATCGTCCGCAAGGCGCACAAGGTCATCATGCTGATGAGCAGCGACAAGGTAGGCCGCAATCTGCCCTATACCTTCGCCCGCATGGAGGATATCGACGTGCTGATCTGCGAACAGGAACCGGAGCCCGACGTGATGGCCGCCGCCCGCCAGGGTGGTGTCACCGTGCTGTAAGCGCACATATGCAGTCAAATCAAGCAGCCGCCTCTGTGCCGGGGCGGCTGCTTTTCTGTGCCTTTATCACAAAAACAGATCAAATATTCTGGTATATATAACAGTATTTTGAGCTATTTATTGTTTCTTCTTGCAAAGAAGATGCGATGATGTTATTTTTGTGTTAGAAAAGGCGGCCAGACCCCGCCACCGGCATTTTTTATGGAAAAGGAGAGCACACATCATGAAAACCTATGAAAGCCCGCTGCAGGAGGCGGCGGAGCGCTTCCCCCAGACGCTGCTTTGGAACGACTCCTGCGGCGTGGCGGATCTGAATCTGGCCCTGCGTCACGGCGCCACCGGCGCCACCTCCAACCCCGTCATCGTGGGCAACGTTCTGCGCAAGGAGATGGCCGATTGGAAGGATCGGCTCAATGCCCTGATCCATGTGGAAATGCCCGACGCCACGGATGAGGAGATCTGCTGGGCCCTGTCCAAGGAGGCCGCCCTGAAGGGCTCCAACATGCTGCTGCCCATGTTCCGGGAGAGCAACGGCGTCAAGGGCTGGCAGGCCATGCAGGTAAACCCCCGCTTCTACCGCAGCACGGAAAAGACCGTGGCCCACGCCGCCGAGCTGTCCGCGCTGAATGAGAACATTCTCATCAAGATGCCCGTGTCCACCGCCGACATTCCCGCTCTGGAGGAGTGCGCCTATCGGGGCATCTCCGTCAACGGTACCGTCTGCTTCGGCATCCCCCAGGCCGTGGCCGTGGCCGAGGCCGTGGAGCGCGGCCTGAAGCGCCGGGAGGCCGAGGGCAAGCCCATTGACAACGTGCATTGCAGCTGCACCATCATGACCGGCCGCCTGGACGACTATATGAAGGCCCTGGTGGCTGAGCGGGAGGTGCCCATCACCCAGGAATATCTGGATTGCTGCGGCGAGGCCCTGTTCAAGAAGGTCTACAAGCTGTACAAGCAGCGGGGCTATCGCCTGAAGCTGCTGGTGGCCAACAACAACAGCCACTTCCTGTGGAGCCGTTTCCTGGGCGGCGATATTCTGATGACCATTAACCCCCTGTGGTGGCGGCGGATGAACGGCGCCAGGCTGCCCATCCACGAAACCATCAACGAAGAGGTTCCCCAGTACATCGTGGACGAGCTGCTGGACAAGCTGCCGGAGTATCGGGCCGTTTACTTTGAGGACGGCCTGCAGGTCTCCGAGTTCAACCAGTACGGCGCCTTCAAGCGCACCATGAATGAGTTCTTCACCGGCTACGCCTCCTTCCTGGAGTATCTGCGCGGCTTTATGCTGCCCTGAGCACGCCGGCCATCTGAATAAGCAAAAAGCGCCGCGAAGCAAATGCTTCGCGGCGCTTCAGCCTGTCAAAAAAAGAGCCAAGTCTTTCCCGGGTGCTGCACGCCGGGAGTGAGTATCAGACCTGGGTGATGGTGCGCTTTCTTTCCTCGTCTGCTTTCTTCGCCGCCCTAAATTCCTCTACGGCAGAAGCCTGAGTTCTGGCCCGGGCAATCACACCGGGCAGGCGGTCCCTGGGGATGACCATGACCTGGCCATTGGCATCGTAGCGGGGCTGCATATCGCCAAAATAAACAACGCCCGTTTCAGTGTCCAGCAATAATATATCATCCCATCTTAAGGTTTGGTTATATTGATAAAAACGTGTTTCGATAAAAGATTGCTTTACAGAATCTATTTGAATCAGTTCCATTGTGTTTTCTCCTTAAAGGCAGGTCTTTCTATTATTTTCTTGGTATCCACACTTCGAAATAATCATATTCGCTCCATCCTCCTACTTTGCCCCCTCCCCTTCCGAAGCGCTTTGCAATTTCATCAGCCACGAACTTTGCTGCATCGCGAGAGACATTTTTATATCCATGGGATGCATAAGCGTAGTTATAGCTATATCCGCTCCATGACCGAAAATATATACCGCCCGCTTTACCATAATAAGAATCATAACTAACACGGGCAATTTCGAGATCGGGGGCTACCCGCTCAATGGTGGCGATGACATCATCCACGAGTTCCCGCTGTGCGGCGTTTTTGGGATGCTTGCTTTCCTCATCCCGTTTTGCTCTTACGGACTTAATCACTACAAAGAGCACTACCCAAAAAAGAATACCCGGCAGAGCCTGTATGTATTCATTCACAAAACATCCCCCTTTTCTCTCAGAATCGCGTGAAATAGACTGCTCGTAGTATATCATATCAATTCGATATGTGTCAATATCCGTATATATGAATTATAGCAGATATCAGAATCCGTACATAGTTTTTATACTGTTTGGTACGAAAGGGGTGTCTGCCAATGATAAGCTACGAACCGCTGTTCCGGACCATGAAGGAAAAGGGCGTGACCTCGTACCGGCTGGGGAAGCTGGGCTTCCCGCTGTCCAACTTCTACGCCATGAAGCACGGCGACAACGTATCGACCCACACCATCAACCAGCTCTGTCGCCTGCTGCAATGCCGCGTGGAGGACGTGATGGAGTATATAGACGAGGAATAAGCGAAAAACCCGGGACGGCCTGGCCGTTCCGGGTTTTCGTTGGGGAAATGCATTTACAGGACGATCACGGGGGCGGAGACGGTCAGGCGGCCGTTCTGCACCGTGACGGCCTCGCCGGTCAGGGCGTTTTCATAGCTGCCGTCGGCCAGGGGGACGGACACGGTACCCGGACGGCCCGCCAGGGGGAACACGCCCACGGCCAGGTGCTGCCCATCCTGATAGAAGGCCACGGCTATGCCCTGGGCGTCGTCGGCGTCCACATGGAACACCGCGTCCGTGGGCAGGCGCTTTTTGATGTCGTACAGCCGCCGCAGCAGGGGCGACAGGTCCTCCCCGGCGGTCCAGTCGATGGGCTCCCGCTCAAACAGCGAGGGCGTGTGGGCGGCGGAGACCTCCTGCCCGGCGTAGAGCAGCGTGGTGCCCTTCTGGAAGTAGCACAGGGCCGTCCAGGCCAGCAGGCTGTCCCGGTTGGGGAAGCGGTCCGCCGCACGGCGCTGGTCATGGTTTTCCAGGCAGCTGAGCTTGTTGTACCAGGTGGGGAAGCTGAGCTCCTGGAAATTCAGGGCGGAGAAATACCGGCTCAGGGGCAGGGCACCGCCGGTGGCTCCCTCATACAGGGGCCAGATATCGTAGGGGTACAGCACGTCGAAGGCATCGTACAGCTCGTTATCCGTGGCAGCATAGAACCCCTGGCGGCGGAAGGCCAGAATGTGGTCCAGATGAACGCTATCGCCCAGCCAGATAGCCCCGGGACGTACCCGCTCCACCGCCTGGCGGGCCTTCTTCCAGAAGGCCACGGGGACAGTGCTGGCTACGTCGCAGCGGAACCCGTCCACATACTGGGCCCAGTAGCACAGGGACTCGATCTGATAGTCCCACAGTCCGGGGACATCATAGTCCAGGTCCACCACGTCGGTCCAGTCGCCCACCTTGTTGCCGCGCTTGCCGTCGGGCCTGCGGTAGAAATACTCCGGGTGCCGGTGGACCAGGGTGGAGTCCGGGGACGTATGATTGTATACCACATCGATGATGCACTTCATGCCGTTGTCGTGAATGGCGTCCACCAGGTGCAGGAAATCCTCCAGGGTGCCGTATTCCGGGTTCACGGTGCGATAGTCCCGGTTGGCGTAGGGGCAGCCCATGGAGCCCTTGCGGTTCTCCTGGCCAATGGGGTGGATGGGCATCAGCCACAGAATGTCCGTGCCCAGGGCGCGGATCCGGGGCAGGTCCGGCTCCACGGCCCGGAAGGTGCCCTGGGGGGTGTGGCTGCGGACGTAGAGCTCATAGATGACGCTGCGCCGCAGATCGGGGTTGGTTTGGATGGACATGTCAAAGACCTCCCATACAAAATTATTTCAGCGTGCTGCTGTTGTTCAGCACGGAGGTGCTGTAAAGAAACCATACGTCCTGGCGGTCAAAGGTCAGGAAATTTCCCAGTTGGGACGGGGAGAGATAGCGGATATCCACCAGGGTTACCCGGCTGTAGCCCTCCAGCAGCAGAGGGGCCAGGCTGGACCCGAAGGAATCCCGGAAGATCACCAGCTCCCGATCCGTCCGGGCGTTGGGGTTGTCCACCGTCAGCAGGGACACGGACCCGGACAGGAACAGCTCATAGGGGTCGCTGCCTGCGGCCTTATCCAGGTCGTATACAGGGCCGGTTTTGCCGGTCTCGTAATTGGTGACCCGGCAGGCGTCGATGGTGTCGTTGGTGAGATAGCTCAGGCTCTCGCCTGCCAGAGGCAGGGCCGCATAGCCGGAATACACCCCGTAGAAGGGGCGCTCCAGCGTTACCTCCCGATAGGAGGCGCCGGCGTCCGTCCCCATGGCGGCGGCGATACGCCGGGCCACCGGCTCCAGCCGCTCCTGCCGCCAGTGGGCGTCGGTGCGGTAGTAGTCGTCGATGGTCAGCAGGTCAAACAGGTCGATATACGTCATATACGGCGTGCTCTCCCGCAGCTGTGACACCAGGGCGTCGTAGTCCATGGAGGGCCGTCCCGAGGACGGGGCCATGAAATATCCCTTGTCCGGGATCACCGACAGATAGACCTTGGTGTCGGTGCCGGAGAGATATGTGTCGTACACATACCGGAACCGGTCCGCCGCCCGTTCCACGGAGGTGGTATTCAGGGGAAAATCCAGCTTGGCGGCGTAGCCCTGAGACAGGTACACGCCGTTTACGTCCCGCTGCCCCATCACGTCATAGGACACCAGAGAGCGCAGGGTCCGCAGCTGCTCCCGCAGAGGGAACTGGTCGGCGGCGAAATCGTCCAGAGCGTCGGAGAACTTGCCGGACAGAAAGCCCGCCGCGGTGAACGCCGGCCGCTGGGCCAGGGGGCGGCGCTCCGCCTGGGACACGGCATCCGGCGTCCGTAGAACGGACCACAGGCCAAAGCCCGCCAGAAACGCCGCCAGCAGGCACACGGTGATGATTTGCTTGGTCTTCATGTGCACCTCCTCAGAACCGGAAATACAGGAAGGGGTTGGCAGAGCCGCTGACCAGGAACGCCGTGCACACGGCCAGCAGGGCCAGCAGCGCTATGGGCTCCAGAGCGTCCAGCACACGGCCTGCCCGTCCGGCGGCCATGCGGCGGCACAGGACGGCAGGCAGCGGCGTGGACCCCACGGCAGCTGCCAGCAGCACCGGGGCGTAGCTGTGCAGGTAGTACAGGGTGCCGCCGTCCCACATGGGCAGGTGCCCCAGGCCCAGCATGGCCCCGGCGGCGCCTATGGCGGCGGACAGGGAGGAGGCGTCGAACAGCACAAAGCTGAACAACGCCGCCGTCAGCACATAAACGTGCCGCAGCACCGGCAGCCGCCGGAGCAACCGGCCCAGAAACAGCTTTTCCAGCAGCAGAAATACGGCGAAATACAGGCCCCACAGCACAAAGGTCCAGGCGGCTCCGTGCCACAGACCCGTCAGGCCCCATACCACCAGCAGGTTCAGCACCCAGCGTCCCAGCCGCACCCGGCTGCCGCCCAGGGGGATATACACATAGTCCCGGAACCAGGAGCCCAGGCTGATGTGCCACCGCCGCCAGAACTCCGTGAGACTCCCGGAGATAAAGGGATAGTTGAAGTTCTCGGCGAAGCGGAAGCCCATGATCTGGCCCAGGCCGATGGCCATGTCGCTGTAGCCGGAGAAGTCGAAGTAAACGTGCATCATATACGCCGCAGCGTACATCCACGTCAGCAGCACGGTTTTCTGCCCGCTCTGCTGATACACCGTCACCAGCTCATACAGGACGTTGGCAAGCAGTACCTTTTTCCCCAGGCCCAGCACAAAGCGGCGGGCCCCCAGAGCCGCGTCCTGCACCGTGTGGGTGCGGCTTCGCAGCTGGGGGGCCACGTCGGCGTAGCGGACGATGGGGCCCGCCACCAGCTGGGGGTACATGGCGATATACGCCGCCAGGTCAATGAGATTCCGCTGGGCCGGGGCGTCCCCCCGGTACACGTCGATGACATAGCTGAGGATCTGGAAGGTATAGAAGCTGATGCCGATGGGCAGGGCCATCCGCAGCAGAGGCACCGACAGCCCGGTGACGGCGTTGAAGCCGGAGATCAGGAAGTCGGCATACTTGCAGTAGGCCAGCATCCCCAGGCTCAGCACGGCGGACAGGGTCAGCAGCAGCCGCCTGCGGGTGGGATACCGCTCCATGAGCCGGGCGGCGGCATAGCCCTGTAAAATGGCGGCGGCCATGAACAGCACAAACCGGGGCTCGCCCCAGGCGTAGAACACCAGGCTGCACAGCAGCAGAGCGGCATTTTTCAGCCGCCTTGGGGCCAGAAAATAAAGCCCCAGGGCGCAGGGAAGAAAATAGAAGAGAAACGGCAGACTGGAAAACAGCATGACCGCGGCGGGTTACTGGATGGGCTCGTCGCAGGCGGTCTGGACGCCGGTGTAGGTGGCGGTCATGGTGTTGACAAAGTCGTCCACCAGGTCGTCGGCGCCGAACAGGGCCACCACATACTCGCCATAGGTGAGGACCACCAGCTTGTCAGGGAAGCCGCACATCCACTGGGTGTTCTGGACATTCTGGCGCAGAGCGTCGGTCACGACAGAGACGTCGGCGCTGTTTTTCACATGGAACACGCCGCAGGTAAAGCTGTTGGCGTTCATCATGTGGGTCAGCGACGCGGCGTCGTCAATAAGATCGGCCTTGTCGGCGGGAAAGTGCAGCATATAGTCCAGATTGTCGGCATCGTCCACCGGGAAAGTGCCGGGGGCATCGTCCACGGGCTTATCCAGGCTGCCGCCCACCACGGGGAACTTCTCGCTTTCGGGATAGGCGTTCCACACGGCGGTCAGCAGGTCCACGGCGCTGACGGGGGAGCCGCCGTTGACGTCGCCGCCCTTCTGGGAGGAGCAGGCCGCCAGGGACAGGACCATCACCAGGGCCAGCAGCATAGTGAGAAACTTTTTCATGGGTAAATACTCCTTTGTTATCGTTTTCAAAAGCCATCCGTGCATTTTTGGAGGACTATTGGCAATGCATTATATCATATTCCCGGAAAAAGGTCAAGCCGGACAAGGGGGAATTTGCCCCTCCCGGAGATTTTCCTCCCCGAAGCCGGACTGCCCGAGAGATACATCCGCCTGCCGAGTGCGGACAGTGATGGATAAATATTTCACATTCCCGCAAAAAAGTGGGGAAAAACCCTTGCAATTGCCGGGAAAATGTGGTACAGTCCACTTCGACAATTGAATAGGGACAGCCGCACTTGTCCGCGCCGCTGTCCGACACCATTATTTCTGGCTTGCCGCCAAGGTCGCGGCAAGAAAAAAGGAGAAAGCTATGAAGAAGAAACTATTGGCTCTTTTCCTGGCGCTGGTAATGGTCGGCGCCGTACTCCCGGGATGCGGAGACGGCAGCAAGGACCCCGGCGGACAAGGAAATAACGGCGAGACGGGCGAACCGGTCAAGGGTGGCGAGATCACCGTTGGCATCGCCCAGGACCTGGACGACAGTCTTGACCCCCACCAGACGGTGGCCGCAGGAACCAGAGAGGTCTTGTTCAACATCTTCGAGGGCTTGGTAAAGCCCAATTCTGACGGCGAAATGATCCCCGCTGTGGCGGAGAAATATGAGCTGTCCGAGGATGGGACCACGTACACCTTCACCCTCCGTGACGGTGTGAAGTTCCACAACGGCCAGACAGTGACCGCAGAAGATGTTGTATACTCTATCAATCGCTGCGCCGCTGTGCCGGAGGGTCAGGAAAAGCCTCTGGTAGCGGCGTTTTCTGCTGTCCGGAGCGTGGAGGCCCTGGACGAAAAGACCGTCACCGTTACCATCTCGCAGCGCGACCTGGAGTTCATCAGCTATATGACGGTGGCCATCATTCCCGCCGGCTATGCCGACCAGGCCACCGCCCCTGTGGGCACCGGCCCGTTCAGGTTCGTGTCCCGCACCCCCCAGGAGAACTTCATCATGGAGCGCTTTGAGGATTACTGGGGCACCCCCGCGTGGCTGGACAAGGTCACCTATAAGATCTGCGAGAACGCCGACGCCCTGGTGATGAACCTCAACGGCTCGTCCATCGACCTGTGCGCCCACCTGACCTCTGCCCAGGCGGCCCAGCTCAACAGCAATTTCAAGGTGCTGGAGGGCACCATGAACCTGGTGCAGGCCATCTATCTGAACAACCAGGCCAAGCCCTTTGACAACCAGCTGGTGCGCCAGGCCCTGTGCTATGCCATCGACCGGCAGGGCATCATGGATATGGTGGCCGACGGCCACGGCACCGCCGTGGGCAGCAGCATCTATCCCGCGTTTACCAAGTATTTCCTGCCGGAGCTGGTGGATAAGTATCCCCACAGCGTGGAAAAGGCCAAGGAGCTCCTGGCCCAGGCCGGTTATCCCAACGGGTTCGACATGACCATCTCCGTGCCCAATAACTATCAGCCCCACATGGACACCGCCGAGGTGGTGGCCGAGCAGCTGCGGGAGGCGGGCATCAGGGTGACCATTCAGCCTGTGGAGTGGAGCACCTGGCTGGATACCATTTATAATGGCCGCCAGTTCCAGGCCACTGTGGTGGGCGTGGACGCAGCCAACATGACCGCCCGGGCCATGCTGGAGCGCTTCACCTCCGACTATGCCAAGAACTTCATCAACTACAGCAGCCCCGCCTATGACGCCCTGTTCCAGCAGGCCATCAACGCCACGGACGAGGCCGCCCAGACGGATCTGTACAAGCAGATGGAGACCATGCTGGCGGACACTGCCGCCAACGTGTATATCCAGGACCTCAGCGACCTGGTGGCTATGCGCCAGGACCTGGGCGGCCTGAAGTTCTATCCCATTTATGTGCTGGACCTGTCCACCGTGTACCTGACCCAGCAGTAACGTTATACTGAATTGAAAGAGGCGATGACCATGAAATATGCGGCCAAGAAGATCGGACTGATGCTGCTGACCATGGTCATCGTCTCTTTTCTGGCTTTTCTGGCGTTTCAGGTGATCCCCGGGGACCCGGCGGTGAAGCTGCTGGGCACCGAGGCCACGCCGGAGCGCATCGCCGCCCTGCGGGCGGAAATGGGACTGGACCGTCCGTTCCTGGAGCGGTACGTTCAGTGGGTGCTGGGGGCCCTGCACGGGGACTTCGGCACGTCGTACAGCTATAAAATGCCGGTATCCGGCATGCTGGCCGGAAAGCTGCCGGTGACGGGGCTTCTGACGGGGATGTCCTTTGTGCTGATCCTGGTCTTTTCCATCCCCCTGGGCATTTTCACCGCCCGCCACGCCGGGGGACGGATGGACAAGGCCCTGACCAGCGTGAACCAGGTGCTCATGGCCATCCCGGCCTTTGTGACGGGCATCCTGCTGACGTATGTGTTTGGTCTGGTGCTGCGGTTGTTCGTGCCGGGAAACTACGTTTCTCCCGGCGACAACTTCGGTGCCAGCCTGTGGTATTTTCTGTTCCCGGCCGTGTCCATCGCCCTGCCCAGGGTGGCCATGACCGTGAAGATGCTGCGCTCATCCATTCTGTCGGAGATGGAAAAGGACTATGTCCGCACGTCTCACAGCCGGGGCAACAGCGACCGGGCTACCCTGTACCGCCATGTGCTGCGCAACGCCATGGGGCCGGTGGTGTCATTTCTGGCCATGACCGTGGCGGATATTGTGGCGGGCTCTGTGGTTATCGAGCAGGTGTTTTCCCTGCCGGGCCTGGGCCGCATGCTGCTGACGTCCATCGCCAACCGGGACTATCCCGTGGTGCAGGCGGTGGTGGTGATCGTGGCGTTCTGGGTGGTGCTGGTGAACCTGCTGGCGGACCTGATCAACCAGCGGCTGGACCCGAGACTGCGGCTGCAATAGAGGGGAGGGACCTACCTTGCTGCTGAACGAAAAAAAGAATCACTATCTGCGGGCGGGTCTGGTCCTGACGGGGCTTATGGCGGCTCTGGCGCTGCTGGGCTGCGTGTGGACCCCCTATCCCCCCACGGCCATGTCCGGCAGCGAAAAGTTCGCGGCCCCATGCCTGCGGCACCTGTTCGGCACGGACAACTTCGGCAGGGATATTTTCAGCCGGGTGCTGGCCGGCGCCGGCACCACCTTCCTCATCAGTGCCGCCACCGTGGTGATCGGCGCGGCGGTGGGAACGCTGGTGGGGGCCTTCACCGGCTACTTCGGCGGCTGGCTGGACGAGGCGCTGATGCGCATCAACGACGCGGTGACGGCGTTTCCCAGCATCCTGCTGGCTCTGGTGTTCATCTCCCTGCTGGGCTTCGGCAAGTACAACGTCATTCTGGCGCTGGGCGTTGCCTTTGTGCCCAGCTATGCCCGGGTCATCCGCAGCGAGTTTGCCCGGCACCGGGAGATGAATTATGTGAAAAGCGCCCGGCTCATGGGAGCGGGGCACCTGCGCATTATGTTTCTGCATATTCTGCCCAATACCCGGCAGGTGCTTCTGCCTACCCTGGTCATTGGGTTTAACAACGCCGTGCTGGCGGAGGCCAGCATGAGCTATCTGGGCATCGGCGTGAAGCCCCCGGACGTGTCTCTGGGGTATATGCTGTCCGAATCCCAGAGCTATATGGCCAGGGCCCCCTGGTATATGCTGACGGTGGGCGGCGTCATCGTGCTGCTGATCTTAGGCGTCAGCCTGCTGGGCGAGGGGCTCCAGCGAAAGCAATGGGGGAGGTGACGGTATGCTGGAAATTCGCGATCTGCATGTGCAGTTCCACGGGTCGGACCACGAGGCGGTGCGGGGCATCGACCTGACGGTGGGCGACGGCGAGATCGTGGGGCTGGTGGGCGAGTCCGGCAGCGGCAAAACCGTTACCGCCATGATGATCTCCGGCCTGCTGCGGCCGGAGCAGGCGTCGTTCCGGGGGCAGATCCTGCTGGACGGGCGGGACCTGCTGACCAGCAGCGGCGACACCCTGCGCAGCATCCAGGGCCGGGACATCTGTGTGGTGTTTCAGGAGCCCATGAGCGCCATGGACCCCACCATGCGTATCGGCCCCCAGGTGGAGGAGTGTCTGCGGGTGCACACGGATCTGCCGCCCAAAAGGCGGCGGGAGCTGGCCCTGCAGGCCCTGCGGGACGTGGACCTGCCGGATGCGGAGGACGTGTACCGCCGGTATCCCCACGAGCTGTCCGGCGGCATGCTCCAGCGGGTGATGATCGCGGCGGCCATTCTCCCCCAGCCCCGGCTGCTGCTGGCGGACGAGCCTACCACGGCTCTGGACGTGACCATCCAGGCCCAGATCCTGGAGCTGCTGCGCCGCCTGAATCGGGAGCGGGGCATGTCCATTCTGTTTATCTCCCACAACCTGGCTGTGGTGCGGAAGCTGTGCACCCGGGTGGCGGTGATGGAGAAGGGGCACATCGTGGAGTCCGGCCCGGTGGACCAGATATTCTTCCACCCCCAGGCCCCCTATACCCAGCGGCTCATTGCCGCCATCCCCACAAGGAGGAAGCTATGAGCGACGATCTGGTTTTACAGGTCCGTGACCTGAACGTGTGGTACCGGCCCTCCGGCACCGTGGGCCGCAGAAAGCGGCAGCAGGTGCTGCACGATGTGAGCTTTGAGCTGCACCGGGGCGAAATCCTGGGTCTGGTGGGAGAATCCGGCAGCGGCAAGACCACCCTGGCCCGGACAATTCTGGGCTTTGTGCCGGACTATACCGGCACCATCACCCACTACACCAAGCGCCCGCAGATGGTATTTCAGGACCCGGCCAGCAGCCTGAACCCCAGCCGCACCGTAGGCTGGATCCTGGCGGAGCCTCTGCGCATTTACGGGAAGTACGGCAAGGAGGAGATCGCCCGCCGGGTGGAGCGCACCATGGAGCTGGTGGGCCTGGACTCGGAGTGCCGGGACCGGCTGCCCCATCAGCTGTCCGGCGGACAGCGGCAGCGGGTGTGCATCGGGGCAGCCCTGATCGTGCACCCCCAGCTCATCGTGGCCGATGAGGCCGTGTCGGCCCTGGATGTGACCATCCAGGCGCAGATTTTGCAGCTCATCGCCCGGCTGCGCCGGGAGCTGGGCATATCGTATCTGTTTATCTCCCACGATCTGAACGTGGTCTACGAGATCTGCGACCGGTGTCTGGTGATGCACCATGGCCGCATCGTGGAGCAGGGGCCGGTGGAGGACATATTTGACCATCCGAAGGAGGAATATACCCGCCAGCTGCTGGCAGCGGCGGAGTGAGCGACCTATGACCGAAGAACTGAGGCAGAAATTGCTGCATTCGGCGGAGGGCCCCGGGGCGGAGCCCTTCAGCCAGTATAATCATATGAAGGTCACCGCCGTGGACGACGGCACCGCCACCGTGGAGCTGGAGCTGCACCCGGACAGCCTGAACTGCTGGGGCACCCCTCATGGCGGCGCGCTGTTTACCATGGCCGACGTGGCGGCGGGCATGGCCCTGCTGACCCGGCGGCAGGAGGTGACGTTTACGGTGTCCTCCAGCATCGAGTACCTGTCCGCCGCGGCGGGAACGGGAAAGCTCACCGCCGTGGGCACCGTGGAGAAAACGGGCGGCCACATGGGCTTCAGCCGCACGGACATCCGGGACGAGAGCGGCAGGCTCATTGCTGCCCTGCGGACGGTGATGTATCTGACCGGGCGGCCCCTGGAGCTATGAGGGCCTTTTTCAGACGGCACCGGGGCCTGCACATCTGGTTTCTGGCGGTGTGCGGGGTGCTGGGCCTGTATTTTGCCCTGCGGACTGTGCCGGGGCTGATGAACTGGGTCAGCCGCCAGATGGTGATGCCTCTGGAGCGGGCGGTGGCGTCGGTGTGCTACCGGGCGTCCTTCTCCGTGGCGGAGCTGCTGTACGCCATAGCGGCGGGAGTGGTCCTGCTGTGGATGGGGGCCACCGTCCGGCGGCTGATCACGGATCAGGGCCGCCGGGGCCGGGTGCTGTATCGCTTTGCGCTGACGGCGGTGTGCGCGGTGCTGACGGTGTACGCCGGGTTCAGCCTGCTGTGGGGCGTCAACTACTATGCGGAGTCCTTCCAGCAGCAGTCCGGCGTGTATGCCCGGGAGTCCACCCCGGAGGAGCTGGCTCAGGTAACGGAATACTTCGCCCGGCAGCTGGCGGACTGCGCCGGTCAGGTGCGGCGGGACGAAAACGGCCTGTTTGCCGAGAGCCGGGACGACATCTTTGCCGACAGCGTGCGGGTGTTCGACGGCGTGTACGACGCATTTCCCTGCCTGCGGATGGAGGACCGGGTGCCCAAGGGGGTGCGGTTTTCCACGGCCCTCAGCGCCATGGACTTTACGGGGTTCTATTTTCCCTTTACCGGCGAGGCCAACCTGAACATCGACAGCCCCGCCTGCTATCTGCCCAGCACCGTTGCCCACGAGATGGCCCATCAGCGGGGCATTGCCTCAGAGCAGGAGTGCAACTTCATTGCCATCGCCGCCTCCACCACGGCGGACAGCGCCGCTTATCGCTACTCCGGCTGGCTCATGGGCTTTACCTATCTCTCCAACGCCCTGTACCGGGCGGACCCGGAGGCGTGGCAGGCCGTGCGGGTGCTGCTGCCCGACACGGTGGTGGCGGACCTGCGGGATAACTCCGCCTATTGGGCGGCCTTTGAGGGGCCCGTCAACGACGCGGCCCAAAAGGTGTATGATTCCTTCCTGAAAAGCAGCGGCGACCCCCGGGGCACCCAGAGCTACGGCACCGTGGTGGATATGCTGATGGCGTACTACGGGTAAACGGTACAAAAGGATATAAAAAGAGCCTCCCCACCCGGGGAGGCTCTTTTCAGCTTGTCAAAAATCCTTTTTGACAAGCTGAGCAAGCATTTTCAGAACTTTCATAAAAGTTCTGAAAATGCGGTGATTGAAAACGAAAGACACCCCTGATGGGTTTCTTTCGTAACTATCTTCCTTTCCGAAGGCGGAGGCAATCCTGCTTTTTTGACAGTCTCAAAAGAGCCTCCCCACTCGGGGAGGCTCTTTTACAATGTTACAGGTCCAGGAGCTGCAGCTCCTCCTCGTTGACCTTCCGCAGGTCCCGGCGGCTGAGAATGTCATACATGCAGGGCACCACCAGCAGGGTCATCAGCGTGGCGTACAGCAGACCGCCGATGCACACCAGGGCCACCGGCTGCATCAGGGCCGTGCCCACATCCTTGCCGAAGGCCATGACCACCAGGCCCAGGATCGTGGTCAGAGACGTCATAAGAATGGGCCGCAGGCGGGTGACGCCGGCCTCGATGATGGCCTCCCGGCGGCCCATACCCTCCAGCCGCAGCTGGTTGATGTAGTCCACCAGGACAATGCCGTTGTTGACGATGACGCCCACCAGCATCACAAAGCCCACCAGAGACACCACGCTGACCTCGATGCCCGCCAGCAGCAGGGCCAGGAAGCCGCCGGTGAAGGCCAGGGGAATGGTGAACATGACGATCAACGGCGAGCGCAGGGACTGGAACTGGGCCACCATTACCAGGTACACCAGGACGATGCCCAGCAGCAGCATCAGCAGCAGCTGCCGGATGGCGTCCATAATGGCCTCGTTTTCCCCCTGGAAGGAGGCGGTGATGCCCTGGGGCAGGTCTACCTCCGCAATAGCCGCCTGGGCGGCGGTGGTGACCTTGGTGACATTGTAGCCGTCGGCCACGTCGGCGGACACGGTGATGTACCGCCGCTGCTGGTCGCGGTGAATGGTGTTGAGACTGACGGTCTCCTCCAGCTTGGCAATATCGCCCAGACGGACGGGCTCCGCCGCCTGGACGGCGGAGGTGCTGCCGGAGGACATGCTGCTCATGCCGCTCATGGAGCCGCTGCCGGAGGCGGCGCTCATCATGCTGCTCATGGCGCTCATGGCAGAGGGGTCGATCTCCAGGTCCATGAGCTTTTCCCGGGTCATGCGGCTTTCCTCCGGGGACTGGATGGACACGCTGACGTCCAGCCCGTCCAGGGTCAGGGACAGGGAGCTGTCGGTGTCCGTCAGGGCGGAGGCAACGGCCATATACACCTGGGCCACGGTGAGGCCCTTTTCCATGGCGGCGTTGCGGTCCACGGACAGGTGCAGGGCGGTGGCCGCCTGCTCCAGGCCGTCGGACACGTTTTCCGTGCCGGGGACGGTGGCCAGCTTCGCGGCCAGTGTCTTGGCGGCGGACTGCATCTGCTCCATGTCGCTGCCGTAGACGTTCAGCGCGACGCCGCTGCCGGTAAGATAGGTCATGTAGCTGTCCATGGCGCCGGAGGCGGTGACGGTGCAGTCCATACCGGTGCAGGCGGCCTCGATCTGTTGTCCGGTCTTTGCGCCGGAGGCCCCTTCGGTAAGGGTGATATAGGCGGTGACGTCATACGCCCCGCCGCCGGAGGACATCATGCTGGTCATGTCCATGCCGCCGGAGCTGCCGGAGGAGGACATCATCGCGCCTACGGTCTCCACGTTTTCCACCTGGGCAGCCCGGCGCAGCACCTCATCCGCCAGGGATACGGCCTGCTCCCGGGTGCAGCCCTCGGGCATGGAGACGGTGAGATTCACGGTGTTCATGTCGATATTGGGCATGAAGGCAAAGCCGCGGGCCAGGGTGGCTCCGGCGGAGCCCAGCAGCAGCACCAGCGACAGCAGCAGCACCACGGCCCTGTGTCTCAGGGACCAGGACACAGCCTTGCGGTAGGCGGGATAGACCCGGTCCAGCAGACCCGGCTTCTGGGGCTTTTCCTTGCGGAGCATGCCGGAGGCCATGGCGGGCACCAGGGTCAGGGCCACAATGAGGCTGGCCAGCAGGGAATAGGTCATGGTCAGGGCCAGGTCCGTGAACAGCTGCTTGGTGATGCCCTCCACAAACACGATGGGCAGAAATACGCACACGGTGGTCAGGGTGGAGGCGGTGATGGCGCCCAGCACCTGCCGCGCACCGGATACCGCCGCCTGGATGACGGTGGCCCCCTTGGCGCGCAGACGATAGATGTTCTCAATGACCACCACCGAGTTATCCACCAGCATGCCCACCGCCACGGCCAGGCCGGACAGGGAGATCATATTGATGGTGACGCCGGAGAAGTACATGAGCACCACGGCGAAGATCACGCTGATGGGGATGGAGCACAGGGTGATGACGGTGGGACGCAGGTCCCGCAGGAACAGGTACAGGATCAGCACCGCGAACAGTGCGCCCCAGCCCAGAGAGGACAGAATGGAGTTGATGATAAGGTATATGTAGTCCCCCTGGTCCATCAGGGGCACGAAGGAAAGGCCCTCGTACTCCGCCTCCAGCTCCCGGAAGCGGCTGTTGATGTTGTCGGACACCTCCGCCGTGGCGTAGGTGGACTGCTTGTTGAAGGAGACGATGACGCCGTCCTTGCCGTTGAGCTTGTCGTAGATCTCCGAGGAGTTGTCGGTGATGGCCACGTCGGCCACGTCCTTCATGCGGATGGGGTCGATGCCGTCCATCCCCAGGTCAAAGAGCACCAGGTCCTCCAGGTCCTGGCGGGTGTCGATGGCGTCGCCCACGGAAACCATATAGTTGACGCCGTCCTCCTTCAGATACCCGGCGGGCATGGAGAAGTTCTGGGCCGTCAGCAGGGCGGTGATGGTGGATAGGTTCAGGCTGGAGGACAGGTCCGCCTGGCTCAGGGCGGCGGAACGGGATTCCTCCAGGGTCTGGAGGCCCTGGTCGATCTGATTCAGGGCGCTGTCCAGCTGGATATTGGCGGAGATGACCTGGGTAACGGCGTCGGCCATGGTCAGGGTCCCGGCGGTCACCTGGTCCGCCAGCTTGGCCACACCCTCGTCGGTTTCCAGGTCCCGCAGCTGTTTTTCCAGCTCCTCCAGCTGCTTCTGCCACTCCTTGGCCCGCTGGACGGCCTCGTCCCACTTGACGCCCAGGGCCGCCATACGCAGATCCAGCGCCGCCAGCTCCGCCTGGATGCGGACGTATTCGGGGTCACTTTCAATTTCGGCGATGGCTGCCTGCTTTTCCTCCTCCGTCATGGAGGGGTCGTGGCGGATGGCCTCGATACGGGCCTGGTAGGGGGCGTTTTCCGCCTCCAGACGGGCCTTCTCCGCCTGGATCTCCGCCAGCTCCCGGAGGTTGGCCTGGAGCTGGTCCCGGCTGGCCCGCATGGTTTTCAGACTGTCCTGAATGGTGGTAAGGGCCTGGGTCACGGCGTCCCGGACGGCAGATTCCTCAGCGCTGCGGATGGCGGCCTTGGCGCTGTTGACCTGGCCCCGGGCGGAGGACAGCTGCCCTGCCGCGTCGTCCAGCTGCTTCGCAATGGCGTCGGACAGCCGCCGGGACAGATCATCCAGCTTCTTTTGACTGAGGATCACATGGAGCTGATGCTGGACCGTACCGCTGACGGTGACACTGGCCACGCCGGTGATGCCCTCCAGCTTGGGGGACAGGGTATCCGTGACAAAGTCGGACAGCTCCGTGATGTCCTTGCCGTCGTAGGACAGGGCCGTCACCTGCACCGGCAGCATGGAGGGGTTCATTTTCAGCACATAGGGATCACCCACGGTGTCGGACCAGGAGCCCTTCAGCTGGTTGATCTTCTGCTGGATATCCACGCTGACGGTGTCCATATTCACACCGTCTTCAAACTCCAGCACCACCATGGACACGCTGTCCATGGAGCTGGAGGTGACGTTCTTGATGCGGTCCAGGGTGGCCATGGACTGCTCCAGGGGCTTGGTGATGTCGGCCTCCACGGTCTCGGGGCTGGCCCCGGGGTCGGTGGTCACCAGGATCACATAGGGGAAGTCCATGTTGGGCATCAGGTCGGGGGTCATCTTCAGATAGGCCACCACACCCAGCACCACAATGGCCAGCACCGCCACGAACACCGTCAGCGGCTTCTTTACGCTGAATTTGGGCATAATCGTATCGCTCCTTGCGCATTATAAGTCAGTTGTTACACGACTGTAAAAAACATTTTAAAGAATTTTAACATTCTAAAGCGCCGCGCGCAAGAGGGGCGGGCAATTATTAACGAAACTGTTACAAACTCCCAATTTTTCCTTAGCCTAACGAAAGAAAAAAGGCAAAAATACCCCGGAACCCAGCAGGTTCCGGGGCACAGTCTGTCAAAAGAGCCTCGCAGAGTTCGCGGCCCGCAGGCCGCG